>Ga0209793_1000093_pt1 | contig 168187 bp, 159 predicted proteins | sample EBPBio122009_DNA_FD_185863 | JGI IMG/M metagenome (GOLD analysis project Ga0209793, IMG submission 185863) | Wastewater treatment Type I Accumulibacter community from EBPR Bioreactor in Madison, WI, USA - Reactor 1_2/2/2009_ DNA (SPAdes) (version 2) | ecosystem: Engineered > Bioreactor > EBPR...
CCTTCTTGACGTAGGGATCGGAGAAGTGCTCCTTCAGCCAGCGATGGCTGCTTTTGCTGCGTTGGGCCATGCCTGCGCGTCGGGTATGCCAGCCCTGCATGATACCCTGCAAGCCTCGATAAACCCGACCCGCCGCCCGCATGACGACCGTCCTCACCCCTGCCCAGATCCGTTTCCTGCGCGGGCAGGCCCATGAGCTGAAAGCACTGATGCAGATCGGCGGCAAGGGCGTCAGCGACGGCGTGATCGCCGAGCTGAACCAGTTGCTGGAAGACCACGAGCTGGTGAAGGTGAAGGTGGGCGCGGCCGATCGCGCGTCGCGCGACGCCATGATCGACTTGCTCTCCGAGCGCAGTGATGCAGCGCTGGTCCAACGCATCGGTCACACCGCCGTGCTCTATCGGCCCTCGCAGGACAAGCGCCACATCGTGCTGCCACGCGCCTGAGACCGCCATGCACCTGGTCCAGGCGCCGCCGGATTTCGAATTTTTCCTGCGCGGTGCGGATGGCGCATCGGCCCTGGTGAACGAGCGCCGGCTGTCGAAGAGCTTCATCATCGCCCCGAACCAGCTGATCGAAAATTGGCAGGTCGGTGCGGTGGATCAGCTCGATGCCGCTTCGATAAACGCCTTGCTGGAACTTGAGCCCGAAGTCGTGATCCTCGGCACTGGCGCCTCGCAGGCCTTCCCGCCTGCGGAGGTGATGGCAGCCTGCCTGCAACGCGGCATCGGGATCGAATGCATGACCAATGCCGCCGCCGCCCGCACCTTCAACGTGCTGGCGGACGAAGGCCGGCGCGTGGCCGCGGGGTTCCTGCTCGCGACTTAACGCCACAAGCTATCGGGCGGCGGCTAGGCCAAGCTATGGCAGGGCTTTCGCGATGACGAAATCGCCGGCGCGTTCGCCTGGTGCGAGTTTCCAACCGCGAGCCAACTCCAGCGTCCAGCCGTCACCCCGCAGCGGCATTGAATTTTGCCCCGCTACCGGCGCTGTGACCACGGCTGCGCTCCAGTCCTTCTTCAGCAGGGCGCCACCATCGACTTGCAGCACGCCCCAGTCATCGGCAATCCGCAACGCCGGGTACACGGTGCCTGCCTCATCCAGCGCTTGCAGTGTTCGTGGATCGAACTGAATTTTCATGTTCTTGAATTCCAGCGTCAGCACAGGACCTTCCACGAATCTCCTGCGGTTGTACGTCCGCAGCTGCTGGCGCGCCTGGTCGCGCACAACCTCCGAGTTGCGCAGCCTCTGGTCACCGTCGTAGCGCCTGGCCGCTTCTTTCACGCGATTGTCAGCGTCCTTGCCGTCGTAACCGATCGCCGACGCCAGCAGGGTCGACAAGGCGACATCCGGGCCCAAGCGACCGCGCCACCCTGGCGAATACCGATCAAGCAGCAGGCCGTAGGCCGGGCCGGTCGCATAAGCGAACGAGCGCACGAAACTGGCATCCGTCACATGCGCCCTGAGATCCTGTATTGCCAAAGCCCTCTTTTCTGCGTCATTCGTACCCGCGACAGCGACTCCCGTGTATTCGGCTAACCCCTCATTCAATTCAAGCGCGGTTTCATTTCGCTTCGCATCGTCAAAGGTGGTCTGCCGCACGACACGGAGCGCGAGCGCGTCGAAAACCGCCTGGCGCCGCGAATTGTCGTCCTCCGCCTGCAGGGCGCGCGCCAAGGCGCGCCATTCCATTTGCAGCCAATAGCGGCCGTCCAGCGTATCGAGGTGGGCATTGTCATTCCCCTTGGGAAATCCCACCGGGAGCCGCGGCTGCAGGCTGTGGAACAGCTCATGGGAAATCAGCACCGCGCGCATGCCGGGATCGGCCGGCAACGGCCAAAGCATCTGCGTCCACCGCGTCCCCGACCACTCGATCGCAGTATTCGCCGCATTCTGGTCATTGGGAAGCGTGCCGACAAACACGCCATCACGCGCCTCAAGCATGCCATTCACGTCACGGGTGCTTGCGACGATCGCGCGATCCTTCGGGTTCACCAGCAAGATCGGCGCACACAGGGACGCGCCCCACAAGCGGCCGCCGTCGCGCGTGCAGAGCGCATGCGCGGCATCGAACACTGCGCGCGCACCCTCCAATGGAATCTGCTCTGCGGCTTGCGCCGGCCATGCGAACCCCACCAGCATCAGCAGAATTATCCTGCCCATCGCCCCCACCTCGGCAACCTCGTCAACGAAGTGACCGCAAGTATGCGCCGAAGTTCAGGGCTTCGGCAGATAAAGCAGCGGGTCCACCGGTTTGCCGTTGAGGCGGATCTCGAAATGCAGCATGTTGCGTGCAGCGCCGGTGCTGCCGAGCTCGCCGATCGGCTGCCCGGCCTTCACCACCGCGCCTTCGGCGACCAGCCGCTTCCGATTGTGGCCGTAGGCCGACAGCCACTGGTCGTTGTGCTTGACGATGATCAGCTCGCCGTAACCCACCAACCCGGAGCCGGAATAGACCACCGTGCCGTCGGCGGCGGCACGCACGCTCTCGCCGCCATCGCCGGCGATATCGATGCCTTGGCGGGTCGGGTCGCCGGACAGGTAGGTGGCCAGCAGGTTGCCCTTGGCCGGCCATTGCCATGCCAATGTCGAAACCGGCGCGATCACCGGTGCCGGCGGCGCGGCGGGACGGCTGGGCGCGGTCTTCACCGGCGTCTTCGCTGGGGGGATCGTCGCCACGCTGCCGCCGGGATACAGCCTCAGTCGCTGCCCCGGGCGGATGATGTACGGCGGCGGGATGTTGTTCCACAGCGCCAGGTCGAGCGCCGTGATCCCGTTGTTGGTGGCGATGCGATAGACGTTGTCGCCCTTGCGGACGATCACGGTCGCGCCGTACTTCGGCTGCGAGACCTTGACCGGGCCGCCGGAACGCGGGGCCACGACGGCCGGGACCGGCTCACCGGTCCGCACCACGCTGCTGCTGCAGCCAGCCAATCCGGCGACGACCACCAGCGATGCCACGACACGGATGCGGGATTTGCGATTCATTCGCTCAAGCCTTCCAGACAAGATAACCAACCAGTGCGGCGAGGATCGCCAATGCCGCCCAGCCCACCGGCTCGATGTAGCGGTGCAGCGCGCGCTCGGCGCGCTCGCCGCCGAGGCGGATGGCCAGCGCGATCAGGAACACGCGCTTGCCGCGACCGACGAACATGCTGGCAAGGAACGGTAGCATCGGCACGCCGACGATACCCGACGCCCAAGTGAACACCTTCATCGGGATGGGCGAGAAACCGGCCAGCACCAGGAACCAGAACACCGACCACGGAGAGGTCGCGGACTTCTCCTGCACCACCGCGATGCCCTGCTCGATCTTGTCCAGCATGTGCAGCGAGGACAGCAGCGGTTTCAGCGCCTCGAAGGCGAAGTGGCCGAGGTAATAGCCGATCACCGCACCCACCATCGATGCCGCCAGGCTGATGCCGGCGAACCAGAACCCGCGCCTGGGCTGCGCCAGGCACATCGGCGCCAGCATCACCTCCGGCGGGATCGGGAAGAAGATCGCCTCGATGAAGCTCAGGAACGCCAGCAACCAGGTCGCGTTGCGATGCTTCGCCCAGCGCAGGGTGCGCTCGTAGATCGGCCCGAAGATCTTCATCAGTTCCCGTCCTTGTCAGCCGTCCACGATCCCGGCCAGCAGCGGCACGAAGCTCACCGGCGCCAGATTCAGTTGTTCGATGTCGCCATCCGCGCTCTTGCGCAAGCGCAGCAGCTGCCCCGCCACCGGCGCCACCAGCGTGCCGCCGGGCGAGAGCTGCTCGACCAGCGCCGGCTCCAGCGCCGCCGCGCCGGCCGTGACGACGATAGCGTCGAACGGCGCGTGTTCCGCCCAACCGACGCGGCCATCGTCGTGGCGGCTGCGGATTTCGAGATCCAGCTTGCGGAAGCGCTTGCGCGCGCCGCGCAGGAGATCACCGATGCGCTCCACGGTGTAAACCTGCATCCCCAACGCCGCCAGCATCGCCGCCTGGTAGCCGGAGCCGGTGCCGATCTCCAGCACGGTCTTCGGCTGCGTTTCCAGCACCGCTTCGGTCATCTTGGCGACGACCCACGGCTGCGAAATGGTCTGGCCGTGGCCGATCGGCAATGCGGTGTCTTCGTACGCACGCGCTGCAAGGGCTTCATCGACGAAGAGGTGACGCGGCAGCGTGCGCACGGCGGCGAGCACGCGCTCGTCCTGCACGCCCTGCTCGCGCAGGCGCTCGATCAGGCGGTCGCGCACGCGCTGGCCGGTCATGCCGACGCCCAGCGATTCGGGTTGCAGGCGCATCCGCGAGACCATCACGAAGCAAAGCCCTGCACCCAGCTCGCCACCTGCTCCAGCGCCTGGTAGCGGGTCAGGTCCACCTTGATCGGCGTCACCGAGATCGCGCCACGACGGATCGCGTCGAAATCCGTGCCGGGACCGGCGTCCTGCTCGGGACCGGCGGGACCGATCCAGTAGAACGCGCGGCCGCGCGGATCCGGCGCGGCGATGCAGCTCTCGGCGCGGTGCCGGTTGCCCAGCCGCGTCGCCTCGAAACCGCTCACCTCGTCCCAGTCCAGGTCCGGCACGTTGACGTTGAGGATGGTGTCGGCCGGCAGCGGATCGCTGGCGAGCCGGTCGACGATCTGCACCGCCGCGCGCGCCGCGGTCTCGAAATGCTGCGGGTCGTGGTCGCGGGTGACCAGCGAGACGGCGACTGCGGGCAGGCCGAGGAAGCGCCCTTCCATCGCCGCCGAAACGGTGCCGGAATAGATCACGTCGTCGCCGAGGTTCGCCGCGTTGTTGATGCCGGAGACGACCATGTCGGGCTCTTCGCGCGCGTCGTCGAACATGCCGGTCAGGGCCAGATGCACGCAGTCGGTCGGCGTGCCGTGCACGCGCCAGGTATCGCCATCCACCTGCACCACGCGGATCGGCATGTCGAGGGTGAGCGAATTGCTGGCGCCGCTGCGGTCGCGATCCGGCGCGACCACCGTCACCTCGTGTCCAGCCTCGCGCAGCTGGCGGGCCAGGATGCGGATGCCCGGGGCGTCCACGCCATCGTCGTTGCTCACCAGAATGCGCATGCGGTTCCTCGTTGCAAGGCGGCCATGATACCGGAGCGACTTCCCGGCTAAAGTCCACGCATGACCCGCCAACCGCCGGCCCCACCCGCTGATGACGATGATGCCGCTCTGTTCCGCTCGGCGGTCGGCCCGATCCGTGGCATCGGCGAGCAGTCCGAGCCGCCCGCAAAGCCCCGCCCCAGGCCCCGCGCCGCAATGGGCGAGCGCGACGAAGCCGAAGCCCGCAGCGAATTCCGGCTGGCGCTGAATGAGCAGTTGCTCGGCGCCGGCGATGCGCTGAGCTATCGGCGCGACGAGGTGCCTGCACGGGTCCTCAAGCGTCTTGCGCGGGGCGAATACGCGTCCGGCGACGAGCTGGACCTGCACGGCATCGACGCCAAGACGGCGGAAAACTGGCTGCGCGAATTCCTGCGCCACGCGCTGCACGAGGATATTGCCTGCGTGCGCATCATCCACGGCAAGGGGCGCTATTCGGCCGAAGGCGTGCCGGTGCTCAAGAATCTCGTCGATCGCATGCTGCGACAACGCGCCGACGTACTGGCCTTCCACTCCGCGCCCGCCGCGCAGGGCGGGACCGGCGCTGTGTTGGTGCTGCTCAGGACGAAGCGCTGAACCCCGGCCGCCACCAGGTGTAATAGCCCCGGTTGCGCAGGCGCGTGCCCTTGGGGCTGCCGCGCAGGATCAGCCATGCGCCCATCAGGTCGCCACAGGCGAACATGCCGTTGAGTACCGACAATCCCGCCATCCATGGCACGAACCGGCCGATGGCCAGGCACACCAGCCAAGGCAGCACCGTCAGCACCACGAACGGCCCGAGCAGGATCACCACGTAGCGCGCCCGCGACATCTCGCCGAAGTACATCGCATACAGCATGCCGTGCTTGCTGCTGCCTCCGACGAGGCTTTGATCGCTGCGCCCCATGCCCGGATGCAGCAACAAATGGATGCCTTCGTGCGCCACCACCAGGGGCAGGAGCAGGACGATGGCGGCGCCCCCGGCGATGGCAATGTCGCGCATGCCATCGCGCCCCGGCAGCATCGCCCAGGCCAGCACCAGCAACGGCAGACTGATCGCCAGGAAGATGACGGCATGCTGCTGCAATTCTTCCGCCGGGGGCTCCGGCAATTTCATCCAGCCGCCCTCGCTTTCCGGCTCGAAATCAGGGTTGTCCGGGAGGCCGTTCCGGCGATGCCATTTCATGGGCGCTGCGGGTCCTCGATGTCGCCCAGTTCGCGCAGCACGGTGGTGGCATAACTACCGGCAGGCAATTGGAATGAAATGGACAATCCATCGCCCTCCTGCCATTCCCATTGCAGTTCGCGCACCGGCAGCCGCAGGCTGCGGCGCTCCTGCTTGAGACCCGCCGCTTCCAGCCCTTCGCACAACGGCGCATGGGTTTCGGCGGTGCCGGCTTCGAGCGACTGCACCTCATCCAAGGTGCGCAGCGCACCACGCCCCCACATCGGCCCGGTCGGGTGGATGTCGAAGCTGGCGAGCCGCGAATCGATGTCGCCGTCGATTTCCACCGGGCCAAACACGCTCTGGCTGCCATCCAGCATGAAGACATCACCGCTGATCGCGCGATCCCAGTCGCCGCGCCCGACCCGCGTCGACAGCAACGCATTGAAGATTTCGGAGCGTGCAGCGGACAGCAGGATCGAGCGCTGCTCGCGCTTGACCCGGCGGCCAGCGAACATCGCCAGCGCCTGCACGACGTTGTCACCGCTGCGCCCGAAGCGCTGCTCGCCGAAATAATTGGGCACGCCCCGCGTTGCGATGGCCTGAAGCCGCGCGTCGATTGCGTCCCTCCCCCCTTCGACATCGCGCAACCGCAAGGTGAAGCGATTGCCGGCCAGCGCGCCGCGCGGCAGCTTGCGCGAATGCCAGTCAGCCGACAGCACCCTCAGATCGTCGGCCTGCAGCGATGCGATGTCGGGCGCGACCTTCTTCGGTATCCACACCGAAAAACGCTGGCGGGTCACCGCATGGCGGTCCTTCAGCCCGGCATAGCCGATCGCCGATTCCGCCACGCCTGCCCACTGCGCGATGCGGCGCGCGGCGAACGCGGTGTTCATGCCGCGCTTCTCCACGGTCAGCAGCAGGTGTTCGCCGCTGCCGCTGGCCTCGAACGCATCGATCTCGTCGACGCGGAAGTCCTCCAGCTCGGCGCGCATCCGCGCCCGGGCAACGGGCGTGCCATGCGCACGCGCAAGATCGGCCATCGACATCGGTCAGTCCGCCAGCAGCAGGCACACGGCCTGCGCCGCGATGCCCTCGCCGCGGCCGGTGAAACCGAGTTTCTCGCTGGTGGTGGCCTTGATGCTGACCGCATCGACATCGATGCCGAGCGCGGCGGCCAGCGTTTCGCGCATCGCGGGCGCATGCGGCCCGACCTTCGGCCGTTCGCACACCACGGTCACGTCGCAATTGCCGACGCGCCAGCCACGTTCCGCCAGCAAGCGATTGCAATGACGCAGGAAATCGAGGCTTGCCGCATCCTTCCAATGCATGTCGCCGGGCGGAAAATGCTGGCCGATGTCGCCCAGTGCCAACGCGCCGAGCATCGCGTCGCATAGCGCATGGATGACGACATCGCCATCGCTATGCGCCTGGACGCCCTGCCCGTGCGGCACGCGCACGCCGCCCAGCATCACGTGGTCACCGGGACCGAAGGCATGCACATCGAAACCTTGCCCGATGCGGAAACGTGGGAATGCAGGCTGATTGTTCATCGGCGTGACACCAGGAATTCGAAGCGCGCCAGGTCGGCGGGCGTGGTGATCTTGAAGTTGTCCTCGCGGCCCTCGACCAGCCGTGCGCGAATACCCGACCGTTCCATCGCCATCGCCTCGTCGGTGATTTCGATACCCTGCGATGCCGCATCGGCCAGGGCTTCGGTCAGCGCGCGGCGCGGAAAGGCCTGGGGGGTGAACGCGCGCCAGAGTCCACTGCGCGGTTCGGTCGCGACGATGTCGCCGGCGGAATCGGCCCGCTTGAGCGTGTCGCGCACCGGCGCGGCGAGAATGGCACCGGCCGGATGCCCCGCCAACGCATCGAACAAGGCATCCAGATCGGCATGCCGGAGGTTGGGACGCGCTGCATCATGCACCAGCACCGCGTCATCGTGCGCCACTACGCCAGGCAGCGCCGCCAGGGCATTCATCACCGATGCCGCGCGGCTCGCACCGCCGGCGCAGGTGAGCACCGGCTTTGCGTGCATCGCGGCCGGCATTGCCGACCAACGCGCATCATCGGGCGCGACCGCGACCATCGCCCCGGCGATGCTCGGGTGCGACAGCAATGCGTCCAGCGTGTGCAGGAGGATGCTGCGTCCGGCGACTTCGACATGTTGCTTGGGAATATCGCCGCCGAAACGCGTGCCGCTACCGGCTGCCGGGATCACGCACCAGCAGGTGATGCTCACTCTTTCCCCGCCTCGTCGGGCACGGTCGCCGGCGCGTCGTCGATCACCCGATAGAAGGTCTCGCCGGGCTTGATCAGCCCGAATTCGTCGCGTGCGCGCTCCTCGATGGCGGCACCGCCGGACGACGGATCCTTGAGGTCGCGCACTTCCGCCGCCAATGCGTCGTTGCGCCGCTGCAACCCGACGTTCGCCTCTTTCTGCTTGTCCACCTGCGCCGACAGCGCATCGACCTGGCGTTCCCCGCCCACGCCGAACCACAGCCGGAACTGCAGCCAGCCCAGCAGGGCCAACAACGCCAGCGCGACCAGCAGCAACGGGCGCGGGCCGCGCATCAGGCGTCAGCGCTTGATCGAGACGAAGGCATCGCGCCCGGCGTACTTCGCCGCGCTGCCGAGCTGCTCCTCGATGCGCAGCAGCTGGTTGTACTTGGCCACGCGGTCGCTGCGGCACAGCGATCCGGTCTTGATTTGCGTCGCGGTGGTGGCGACCGAAATATCGGCGATGGTGGTGTCCTCGGTCTCGCCCGAGCGATGCGAGACGATCGCCGCGTACTTGGCGGCATCGGCCATCGCGATGGCCTCCAGCGTCTCGGACAACGTGCCGATCTGGTTGACCTTGATGAGGATGGCGTTGGCGACGTGCTCGTCGATGCCCTGCTTGAAGATGCGCGGGTTGGTGACGAAGAGGTCGTCGCCGACCAGCTGCACGTGATCGCCGACCTTCGCGGTCAGCAGTTTCCAGCCTTCCCAGTCGTGCTCACCCATGCCGTCTTCGATCGTGATGATCGGGTACTGGCTGCACCAGTCGGCGAGGAAATCGGCGAACTGCTCGCTGGTCAGGCGTTTGCCTTCACCCGTGAGGTTGTACTTGCCGTTGTCGTGGAACTCGCTGGAGGCGACATCCAGGCCCAGCAGCATGTCGTCGCCAGCCTTGTAGCCGGCCTTGCCGATGGCTTCCAAGATGGTGTCGAGCGCTTCGGCATTGCTGCGCAGGTCGGGCGCGAAGCCGCCCTCATCGCCCACCGAGGTCGACAGGCCGCGGCCCTTCAACACCGACTTCAGTGCATGGAACACCTCGGTGCCCGCACGCAACGCCTCCGAGAAACGGTCGAAGCCGACCGGCAGGATCATGAATTCCTGCATGTCCACGTTGTTGTCCGCGTGCGCGCCGCCGTTGATGATGTTCATCATCGGTACCGGCAACACCGGCGCGCGGCCGTTGGCGAGATACTTCCACAACGGCTCCTTGCGCGATGCGGCCGTGGCATGCGCCACCGCCATCGACACGCCCAGCAGCGCGTTCGCGCCGAGACGGCCCTTGTTTTCGGTGCCGTCCAGATCGATCAGGCGCGCATCGACGCCCTTCTGGTCGGCCGCGTCCATGCCCTTGAGCGCATCGGCGATCGTCGTGTTGACGTTCTCGACCGCCTTCTGCACGCCCTTGCCGAGGTAACGGGTCTTGTCGCCATCGCGCAGTTCGACCGCTTCCTTGGTGCCGGTCGATGCGCCCGAGGGCACCGCCGCTCGGCCGAAGCTGCCGTCGGCGAGCGTGACTTCCGCTTCCAGCGTGGGGTTGCCGCGGCTGTCGAGGATTTCGCGGGCGTGGACGTGGCTGATCGTGGTCATGTGCAGTGTTTTAAGTTCAGAGAGTGGATTCGATGAAACCATTGCGCTTGGTGATCGCGTCGATCTCCTTCAGCGTTTCCAGCAGCGCGCGCATCTTGTCGAGCGGCCACGCATTCGGGCCGTCGCTCAGCGCCTTGGCGGGATCGGGATGGGTTTCCATGAAGATGCCGCTGATGCCGACCGCCATCGCCGCGCGCGCGAGCACCGGCACGAATTCGCGCTGGCCGCCGCTGGAGCTGCCCTGCCCGCCCGGCAACTGCACCGAGTGCGTGGCATCGAACACCACCGGGCAGCCAGTGTCGCGCATCACGCTCAAGGAGCGCATGTCCGAAACCAGGTTGTTGTAGCCGAAGCTCGCGCCGCGCTCGCAGACCATGATGTCCGGGTTGCCGGTCGCCTTGGCCTTCTCGACCACGGGCTTCATGTCCCAGGGCGAAAGGAACTGGCCCTTCTTGATGTTGACCGGCTTGCCGGCGCTGCAGACCTTGGTGATGAAATCGGTCTGGCGCACGAGGAAGGCCGGCGTCTGCAACACATCGACGACCGAAGCGACCTCGTCCATCGGCGTGTATTCGTGCACGTCGGTGAGCAGCGGCACGCCGAGCTGGCGCTTCACCTCGGCCAGCACCTTCAACCCTTCTTCCATACCGGGGCCGCGGAAGCTGTTGATCGAAGTGCGGTTGGCCTTGTCGAAGCTGGATTTGAAGATGAAGGGGATGCCGAGCTCGGCCGTGATCTCCTTCAGCTTGCCGGCGGTCTCGATCTGCAATTCCATCGACTCGACCACGCACGGGCCGGCGATCAGGAAGAACGGCCTGTCCAGCCCGATCTCGAAATCGAGGAGCTTCATGCCGCCTCCAAAAGCTTGCCGCCCTGCTTCTTCTCGCGCGCCGCGCGGATGAAGCCGATGAACAGCGGATGCCCGCTGCGCGGCGTGGAGAGAAACTCCGGATGCGCCTGGCAGGCCAGGAACCACGGGTGCCCCGGCCACTCGATCATCTCGACCAGGGTGTCGTCGGTCGATTTCGCCGAGAACACCAGCCCGACGTCTTCCAGCGGCGTGCGGTAATGGTTGTTGAATTCGTAGCGGTGGCGATGGCGCTCGCCGACCACGTCGGTGCCGTACATCCGATGCGCCAGCGTGCCGGGGCGGATGCGCTGCTGCTGCAACCCCAGGCGCATGGTGCCGCCGAGATCGCTGTCCTCGCTGCGCCGCTCGACCTCGCCGGTCGAGGTGCGCCACTCGGTGATCAGGCCGATGACCGGATGCGGGGACTGGCGATCGTTCTCGGTGCTGTTGGCACCCGCCAGGCCGGCCAGGTTGCGGGCGGCATCGACCACCGCCGCCTGCATCCCGTAGCAGATCCCGAAATACGGGATCCCCTGCTCGCGCGCATGCTGCGCGGCCTGGACCTTGCCTTCGAACCCGCGATCGCCGAAGCCGCCCGGCACCAGGATGCCGTCGACGCCGGCCAACGCGGTTGCCGCGCCATCACGCTCCACATCCTGCGATTCCAGCCATTTCAGGTTGACGCGGGTGCGCTGGCGGATGCCGCCGTGCTTGAGCGCCTCGGCCACGGACTTGTACGCATCCTTGTGGTCGATGTACTTGCCGACTACCGCGATCGTGACTTCATCGACCGGATTCTGGGTGGCATCGACGACAGCCGCCCACTCGGACAGGTCGGCGTCGGGGGCCGCCTTGCCTTCCAGCCGCAACTGCTCGACCACGATCTGGTCGAGCTGCTGGTCGTGCAGCCAGGCCGGGATCTTGTAGATGTTGTCGAGGTCGATGGCGGTGATGACCGCGCGCTCCGGCACGTTGGTGAACAGCGCGATCTTCCGGCGCTCGCCCTCGGGCAACGGCTGTTCGCTGCGGCAGATCAGCACATCCGGCTGGATGCCGATCGAACGCAGTTCCTTCACCGAATGCTGCGTCGGCTTGGTCTTCAGCTCGCCGGCGGCGGCGATGAACGGGACCAGCGTCAGATGCATGAACATCGCCGACTGCGGGCCGCGCTCGGTGCGGATCTGGCGAATGGCCTCGAGGAACGGCAGCGACTCGATGTCGCCCACCGTGCCGCCGATCTCGACCAGGGCGACGTCGAAGCCGGCCGTGGCCTCGTCGATGCGGCGCTTGATTTCGTCGGTGATGTGCGGGATCACCTGCACGGTGCCGCCCAGATAATCGCCACGGCGCTCCTTGCGGATCACCGAGTCGTAGATCTTGCCCGTGGTGATGGAGTTCTTGCCGGACAAGCGGGTGTTGACGAAGCGCTCGTAGTGGCCGAGGTCGAGATCGGTCTCGGCGCCGTCGTCGGTCACGTAGACCTCACCGTGCTGGAACGGCGACATCGTGCCGGGATCGACGTTGATGTAGGGATCGAGCTTCATCATCGTGACCCGCAGGCCACGGGCTTCGAGGATGGCGGCAAGCGAGGCGGCGGTGATGCCCTTGCCCAGCGAGGACACCACGCCCCCGGTTACGAAGATGAGCGGCGTGGGTGCGGCGGGGGTCGTCATGAGGCGAAGGTCGCGCTGGAAAGCGACATTCTACCGGCAGGGGGCGGCGAACGCGAACGCCTTGCCGGCGCCCGCGATCCGCCACAGGCAGCATCAGGCCGGCTTTTCTTCCTCTTCTTCTTCAGCCCGCGTGCCGTCACGCTTGCGCTCGGCCTGGCGCTGGCGCGCCTTGGCCGCCTCGGCTTCCTGGCGCTTCCGGGTAGCCTCGCGCTGCCGGGCAGCTTCGGCCTGACGCTCGGAAGAGGCGGATTCGGCCACATCCTCTTTCGGCGGCGGTTTTTGCTGGGCCAGGGCGCCGCTTGCGGCGAATGCCGCCATGGCGGCCAGGCCGGCACCCAGTATCCATCGCAGTTTCATCGATTCCCTCGGCTCGCTATCCGGTGCGGAATGTCGGCAGCCTAGACCGCCCCGCCTGAACGATGCCTGCCCGTAAAATGACCCGATGAACACACGCTACAACGCCGCCGACATCGAAGTCCTCTCCGGCCTTGACCCGGTCAAGCGCCGCCCCGGCATGTACACCGACACCAGCCGGCCCAACCACCTGGCCCAGGAAGTCGTCGACAACGCGGTGGACGAGGCGCTGGCCGGCCACGCGAGCCGCGTCGACGTGATCCTGTTCGCCGACGGCAGCTGCGAAGTGGCCGATGACGGCCGCGGCATGCCGGTGGACATCCATCCGGAGGAAGGCATCCCCGGCGTCGAGCTGATCCTCACCCGCCTGCACGCCGGCGGCAAATTCAGCAATCGCAACTACACCTTCTCCGGCGGCCTGCACGGCGTCGGCGTCAGCGTGGTCAACGCGCTCTCCACCCGCGTCGACCTCTACATCAAGCGCGAGGGCAACGAGTACCACATGGCCTTTGCCGATGGCGATCCTGCATCGAAGCTGGAGGTCGTCGGCTCGGTCGGCAAGAAGAACACCGGTACCCGCCTGCGTTTCTGGCCGAACGCCAAGTATTTCGACACGTCCAAGTTCGCCCTGCGCGCACTCAAGCACCTGCTGCGCGCGAAGGCGGTGCTCTGCCCGGGCCTGACCGTCACCTTGTTCGATGAAGCCAGCGGCGAACGCGCCGAGTGGCATTACGAGGATGGCCTGCGCGATTACCTGAAGGGCGAGCTGGCCCAGACCGAGGCGCTGCCGCCGGAGCTGTTCGTCGGCCAGTTGAAGAAGGACACCGAGATCGTCGAATGGGCGGTGGCGTGGATCCCGGATGGCGAGCTGGTGCAGGAAAGCTACGTCAACCTGATCCCGACCGCGCAGCACGGCACGCATGTCAACGGCCTGCGTTCGGGCCTGACCAATGCGCTGCGCGAGTTCTGCGACTTCCGCAATCTCTTGCCGCGCGGCGTCAAGCTGGCGCCGGAGGACGTGTGGGACCGCGTCGCGTTCATCCTGTCGCTGAAGATGCAGGAGCCGCAGTTTTCCGGCCAGACCAAGGAGCGCCTGTCATCGCGCCAGGCCGCAGGCTTCATCGAAAGCGCCGCGCACGATGCGTTCTCGCTATGGCTCAACACGCATACCGAGCTCGGCGAGAAGATCGCGCAGCTGGCCATCGAGCGCGCATCGGCCCGCCTCAAGACCGAGAAGCAGATCACCCGCAAGAAGGTGACGCAGGGCCCGGCCCTGCCCGGCAAGCTGGCCGATTGCATCTCGCAGGACCTCTCGCGCACCGAACTCTTCCTGGTGGAGGGCGACTCGGCCGGCGGCAGCGCCAAGCAGGCGCGCGACAAGGATTTCCAGGCCATCCTGCCCCTGCGCGGCAAGATCCTGAACACCTGGGAAGTCGGCAGCGGGCAGGTGCTCGCATCGAACGAGGTGCACGATCTCGCCGTCGCGATTGGCTGCGATCCGGGCAAGGACGATATCTCCGGCCTGCGCTACGGCAAGGTGGTGATCCTGGCGGATGCGGACTCGGATGGATTGCACATCGCCACCCTGCTCTCGGCCCTGTTCGTGAAGCACTTCCCCTCGCTGGTCCATGCCGGCCACGTGTTCGTGGCGATGCCGCCGCTGTTCCGCGTCGACGTGGGCAAGCAGGTGTTCTATGCGCTGGACGAGGAGGAAAAGCGCCTGCTGCTGGACCGCATCGAGCGCGAGAAAATCAAGGGTGCCGTCGCCATCACCCGCTTCAAGGGCCTGGGCGAGATGAATCCGTCGCAGCTTCGCGAATCCACCATCCACCCGGATACCCGGCGCCTGGTCCAGCTCACCAATGACGATGACCTGCAGACGCGCGGGCTGATGGACATGCTGCTGGCCAAGAAACGCGCCGCCGACCGCAAGGCCTGGCTGGAACAGAAGGGCGACCTGGCGACGCTGGAGGTGTAAGGCACCCCGGTTTGGCATCGCCTCGGGCTATGCCTATGCTGGGCAATGCGAACACATCCCGATTCGATGAAGAATTCCGCCGCGCCTGCCAGGCAGATCGGACAACCCCGGGCCGCACGCGTGTCCAGCGCGATGCGCAGCGGCAATGCTCTTCCTGACCCCGCATTCGGCAACGAATGCCCGGTCACCGGGTCCGCCGGATCATGAGCGTGCCTTCGCCCGGCACGGATCGCCATCTCGACCTCGGCTGCGGAAAATTCCCCCGCAACCCGTACCGCAAGGCCGAGCTGCACGGCGTCGACATCCGCGCGCTGTCGCCACAAGACGAAGGCTTCGACTACCGGCGGGCGAACCTTGCACTGGAACCGATCCCGTATCCCGATGGCCATTTCGCCTCCGTTTCGGCCTACGACTTCATCGAGCACGTCCCGCGCATGCTGATGGGCGGCAGCGAAGGCACCCGCCTCCCCTTCATCGAGCTGATGAACGAGATTTGGCGGGTACTGGCTCCTGACGGCCGCCTGTACGCAGTGACGCCGGCTTGGCCCCATGCCGAAGCCTTCGTCGATCCCACCCACGTCAACGTCATCACCGAGGGCACCGTCGATTACTTCATCGGCACGGCACCGCTCGGCCGAATCTACGGGTTTCGCGGCCACTTCGAACTGTTGCGTCAGGATTGGGTGAATGCCGACGAGGCGCGCAGCCCGGATGCCGGGGGCGAAGAAAACCTGTTCCGGGCCAGGCAATACGAAACCGGCCACAAGCGGCTGGCCCAACGCTTCCGGCACTGGTCCCGGCGCATGCGCGGCAAGCCCGACGAGCGTCCGCCCCCGCGGCGGCACTGGCTGCGCTGGGAACTGCGGGCGATCAAGCCGGACGGCGACTGAAAATGCGGCGGGTCAGGCCTCCGCCAGTGCGGCCTGGAGCAACCGCCGCAACAACGGCTGCAAACGCGCGGCCTTGGCCGCATCCCACGCGAAGCTGTCCTCGTCCATGTAGCAGCGCTGGCTGGTCTCGAGCTGGATGGCCTCGATGCCCTCTTCGGGGCGCCCGTAATGACGGGTGATGTGCCCGCCCTTGAAGCGACCGTTCGCCACATGTCCGTAATCATCCTGCGCGCCAAGCATCGCCTCGATCCGCGCCTGCGTCGACGACAGGCAGCTGGTGCCGACGGCAGTGCCGAGGTTCAGGTCGGGCAAGCACCCATCAAAGAGAAAGGGCAACTCGCCCTTGATCGAATGCCCTTCCCAGAGCAGCACGCGGCCATGTTCGGCATGCAGGCGCGCGATCTCGTCGCGCAAGGCATCGTGATACGGACGCCAATAGGCATCGACGCGCCGGCGCACCTCGGCCTCGTCCGGCTCCCTGCCGGCTTGATAGACCGGCTCGCCGCTGAAACGCACCAGCGGGCACAGGCCGGTGGTGTTCTGCCCCGGATAAAGCGAGACATCATCCTCACCCCGATTGAGGTCGATGACGTAGCGCGAGTGGGTCGGCACGATCATCGACGCCCCCATCGCGCGGGCGAAGTCGTACAACCGGGCGATGTGCCAGTCGGTGTCGGGCACCTGCCGCGCGCCGTCTGTCAGGCGCGCCGCGATGGCATCGGGCACATGGGTGCCGTCATGCGGCACGCTGACCAGGAGCGGCAGCGTGCCGCGATGCAGGGTGAAGATGTCGTCGATCATGTCGCCAGTCTAGCGACCGGCGGCACGCAAGGTCTCACGCCGCCTTGCGGGTATTGATGCCCAGCAGCTTGTAGAGTCCGCAAAAGCGGGTCAGCCCGGTCGCGATGGCGACGAGTCCGGCCACCAGCGCCACGTATTTCCACGGCGCCGCGAGAACGAAGAAAAGGGCGACCAGGACGATGCCCAGCACGATGCGGACGAGTCGGTCGGTGGAACCCACGTTGACTTGCATGGCGCACTCCGGACGGGAAGTGGAAGGAAGATGGTCGCCGCCACGATGCGCCGGAGTCGGGTTCAGATCAAGACCACTTCCTCGGCGCTGGTCGGGTGGATCGCCAGCGTATCCCGGAGGTCGCGCCGGGTGATGCCCTTGCGCATCGCCACCGCGAACCCCTGCAGGATCTCGTCGCTGCCCGGCCCGATCAGGTGCAGCCCCACCACCTGCTCGTCGTCGCCCACGCACACCAGCTTGAACAGGCAGCGCCGGTGGCCGTCCGCGAGCGCCTGCAGCATCGGCCGGAACTCGGCGCGATGCACCTTGACCGCATCGCCATGCGCCTCGCGCGCGGCGGCCTCGGTCAGGCCGACCGTCGCCAGCGGCGGATGCGCGAACACCACCGTCGGCACTTGCGGCAGCTCCAGCCGGGCTTCGGCATCGCCACCATACAAGCGGTCCATCAGCCGGCGTGCGGCGGCGATCGCCACCGGGGTCAGCGCCGGCTGCGCGGTGATGTCGCCCACGGCAAACGCGTCCGCGCGGGACGTTGCCTGCCACGCGTCCACTTCCACCTGCCCGCGCCGGTTGCAGGCGATGCCGGCGGCCTCCAGCCCCAGCCCGTCGGTGTTGGGGCCGCGACCGGTGGCGAAGAGCACGCGCTCGAACGGGCCGTGGCGGGTGCTTTCGCCGGTGATCACCTCCACTGCGCCCGCCTCGCCTTCCAGCGCGGTCGCCTCGCAGTCGAAATGCAGGTCGATGCCGGCCTGGCGGAAGGACTCGGCCAGCTTGTCGGTGATTTCCTCGTCGAAACTCGCCAACAGGCGCGACTGGCGCACGAACAGCGACACGCGGCTGCCGAGCGCCTGCAGCACGCTGGCAAGCTCCACGCCGATATAGCCGCCGCCGATGATCGCGATGCGGGCGGGCGGCGAAGTCAGCGCGAAGAAATCGTCCGACACGCCGCCCAGTTCCGCACCGGGGATGTCGGGCTTGATCGGATGTCCGCCGGTCGCCAGCAGGGTGCGCGACGCGCGCCAGCTCAAGTCGCCCGCCCGCACCACGCCCGGCTCGGCGGTCAGCGTGCCGCGCTCGGGCAGCACCGAGATCCCCGCGACCTCCAGTCGGCGTCGATACGCGGCGTGGATGTTCTCGATGTAGCAACTGCGGCGCAGCAGCAACTGCTCCCATGACAGCGGCGCGCTTTCCGGCAATTCGAACCCGAAGCCGCGCGCCGCGGCCAAGTGCTCGGCGAGGTCCGCCGCCAGCCACATCGCCTTCTTCGGTACGCAGCCGACGTTGACGCAGGTGCCTCCGAGTGCGCCCGGCTCCAGCAACGCCACCTTCGCGCCATGCGACGCTGCGCGAAACGCACCGGCCAGGCCGCCGCTGCCGCCGCCGATGACGATCAGGTCGAAATCCCCGCCCTGCGCGTTCATGCGAAACGCCCCGGCGCGAACGGTGCGGGGTCGAGCGCTGGCTCGTTTCCCTGCATCAGGTCGGCCAGTAGCTGGCCGGTTCCGGCGCTCATGCCCATGCCCATCATCCCGTGCCCGGTGGCCAGCCATCCGTGTCGGCGGCCGGGCATGCGGCCGATCAGCGGAACGTCGTCGAGCGACATCGGGCGCCAGCCGCACCACCGCTCGCGGACAACGGGCCCGACCGGATGGTGCAGGAACTCGGCCGCGCCGCGCTCCAGCGCACCCAGGCGGCGCGGGTTGAGGCTATCGTCATACCCCGAGAATTCCATGGTGCTGCCCAGGCGGTAGCCGCTGCCCCAGGAAGTGACGCAGACCGAACGATCGCGCAGGATCACCGGCCGCGAAGGCACCACTGCCGGGCGATCATAGGTGATCGAATACCCCTTGCCGGGCTGGATCACGCCGCTCAACCACGACACGCCCACCTCGGCCGCCAGACGCGGCGACCAGGCACCGGTCGCAAGCACGAAGTCCCGAGCGCGCATCGTGCCCTGCGACGTGCGGACGATGCAGCCGCCGCCCTCCTCCAGCACGCCCTGCAGGGCGCAGCCCTCGACGATGCGGCCGCCGCGGGCGCGGACGGCCCCGGCCAGTGCGCGCACGTAGGCATCAGGCCGCAGCATCGCGTCGCCGGAAAAGCGGATCGCGCCGGCGACGCCCGGCTTCATCGCGGGTTCGGACCGTTCGTAATCGGTCCCGTCGATGCGCTGGACGCTGATGCCCAGTTCACGCAGCAACGGCAGCTCGAACTCCTCGTGCTCAAGGCCGCGCGGATCGCGGAACACGTAGTCCTCGCCGCTTTCGAGGAACTCGCACGACAGCCCGTAACGGCCGATCCAGTCCTGGATGCGGACGCGCGAATCCTGCAGCAGGGCATGCTTGGCGAATGCGCTGCGACGCCAGTCGCGCACGTTGCAGCGAAGGGCGAAGCGCAACAGCCAGCGCCACAGCCGCGCGTCCATGCGTGGATGCACGTACAGCGGCGCATCGGGCATCAGCATCCACCCCAGCGCCTTGGCGACGGTCCCTGGTGCCGCCAGCGGCGGCGCATGGCTGGGCGTGAGGGTGCCGCAATTGCCGTGCGAGGCCCCGGCACCCACAGCCGTCGCGTCGATGACAGTCACCGACCGCCCAGCCTCCAGCAATGCGAGGGCGGACGACAGCCCGATGACGCCGGCCCCCGCCACGATCACTTCATCCTTGTCGGTCATGGCCGGAGTGTAGCGGCGGCAGGCATGGAAAAGCCCGCTTGCGCGGGCTTGTTCCTGTACCTGGCGGGCTCAGTGGTGATGGCCGCCGTCCCCGTGCACGTGGCCGTGCTCGATTTCTTCCGGCAGCGCCTCGCGCACCTCGACGATCTCGATGTCGAAGACCAAGTCCTTGCCCGCCATCGGATGGTTCAGGTCGATGTCCACGGTCGTCATCCCGACCTTTTCGATCGTCACCGCACGGGGACCGAAGTTGGTGTTGAGCACGACCTGCATGCCCGGCTCCAGCTTGGTGCCCTGGAAATGCTTCTTGGGTACGCGCTGGCCAAGGCCCTCGCGACGCTCGCCATAGGCTTCGGCAGCCGGCACTTCGACCTCGAAGCGCTCGCCGGACTCGTGCCCTTCCATCGCTTTTTCCAGGCCGGGAATGATGTTGCCGTGGCCGATCAGCACTGCCAGCGGTTCACCGCCATCGAAGGAATTTTCTGCTACCGCTTGCCCTTTCTCTGCCACGGAATAATGGAAGCGCACGACACGATCTTTCTCAATCTTCATTAGATACCCGCAGTAAGCACTTGAAATTCAAGGATGGATGAGGTCAAACTTGGGACAACCACGGCCCCGGGGGCTGCCGATGTCCCGACATTATCCCGTTCAAGCACCGCCGGCGCCAGCACGATGGTTGGCCGGCTGGGCTCTTGCCGCCGCGTTGCTGCCCGCAATGCCAGCCCTGGCTGCAGACAGGATCGAAGGCGGTGCCCCTGTCGTCCCGGCCGCTCCGGCATTCCGGGCCAACGACGTATTGATGCGCGCGATCAGCCTGGTCGGCACGCCCTATGTTTGGGGCGGAAACACGCCCGAAAGCGGTTTCGACTGCAGCGGGCTGGTCAACTATGTATTCCGCGACATGCTCGACCTCAGGCTCCCGCGAACCTCGCGGGAGCTCTCGGCGCTGGCGGCGCCGGAGGTGGATCTGCCTGCGCTGACGACGGGCGATCTGGTGTTCTTCGCTTCCGGCGGACAGGTCACGCATGTCGGCATCTACGTCGGCGACGGCCGCTTCATCCATGCCCCGCGCACTGGCGGGACGGTCAGGATGGAGCGGCTGGATGGCGGCTACTGGCAGGAGCGATATGCCGGGGCAAGGCGGGTGCTGGGCCTGATCCAGCCCTGAGCTGAGAAGGTTTCGTGAAAGCCGAGTGAGCGCCAAGTGACGACAAATCTCGATTTTTGTGCATTCAGTCACTGTTTTTAACCAATTTCTTACGAAATTAGAACATTCTCCAGCGTCCGGACGGGCAAACTCACCGCTGGTTTAGCACTGTGAAGACCGCGTGATGAAGTTCAAGCTTCTCCACGGCCGCTCCGGCGTCCCAGTCCACCACATCATGCGGTCCCGTTTCGCGCTGGCGCTGGCCTTGGGCATCCTGTCCGTGCCGGCCATCGCCTCCAACGACGTCCCCGGCATCCGCACCACGGACGTGCAGGTGACGACGGCCGGCGCGATCGGCAACTCGGTCGTCAAGGGCTTCGAGGCCTCCGCCCTGCCGGACGGATTGAACCTGATGCCCGCTGGTACCGCTGCCGCTATTCCCGCCCCGGCTCGGGAAGGCCGAGTGCAGACGCTGCTCAAGCGCGCGCTGGCCCTGCTGGGCACGCCCTACCGCTGGGGCGGCACCACGACCTCCGGCTTCGATTGCAGCGGCCTGGTCGGCTACGTGTTCCGGACCGCGCTCGGCATCGAGCTGCCGCGGGTCTCGAGGGAAATGGCCGGCAGCGGCGAACGCATCGACCGCGACGAACTCGTCGAAGGCGACCTGGTGTTCTTCAGCCGCGGCAAGGTGGTCGACCACGTCGGCATCTACATCGGCAACAACCAGTTCGTGCATGCGCCGCGGACTGGTCGCGACGTCAGCGTCTCCAAGCTGGACGGCTACTGGGCGCAGCATTTCGTTTCGGCCCGCCGCGTCGCCGGCATCTGAGGTCGAATTCCTGATGTGCGAAGGCCGCCCAAGGGGCGGCCTTTTCATTGAACGGCCCCAGCGCCGCGCTTGCGCCATCAATCCCGTCCGCGGTGCGGCTCCCGGTAACGCGCGATGGTCTGCTCGATGCCTTTGCTCAGGTCCATCACCTTCAGCGCGTAATCGGCCAGCCGCTTGTCCTCCTCGGTTTCCTGGGTCAGCGCCGGGACCGGAGTGGGCTTGCCGTCCACGCCATCAAGCGCGACGAACACGATCACGCAATGCGTGCACAGGCGGTCGGCCCCGCCCATCGGATCGCGGGCGTTGACGTCGACGGCGAAGTGCATCGAACTGGTCCCGGTATAGACCAGCTTGGCGGTGATGGTGACCAGATCGCTTGTGCGGATCGGGGCGACGAAGCGGATGCCGCCGACCGCCACCGTGACGCTGTACCTGCCGCTCCAGCCGACCGCGGCGGCGTAACCCGCCTGGTCGATCCATTTCATCACGATGCCGCCGTGCACCTTGCCGCCGTAATTGACGTCGGTGGGCTCGGCCAGGAAGCGCAGGTTGAGTTCGCGTTGGCGTCCGCTCATGCCGTGGATATCCGTCGGAAGGTGGCAGGTGCCGGCGCTCAGAACGAGCGGCCGTCGACGGGCTTGCGCTTGATCGCGCCGAGGTCCACGTCCTCCAGGCAGCGCACGTTGATCGCCGCCATGTCCTTGCCGTCCGGCCCCTTGCCGAAACCGAAGGGTGCGCAGCCGCAATTCGGGCAGAACTTGTGTTCGATGACGTGCTTGTTGAAGGTGTAGGTGGACAGTGCGACCTCGCCCTCGGTGATCGTCAGCGTCTCGCGGGGCACGAACCACAGGAGGTAGCCCTTGCGCTGGCAGTGCGAGCAATTGCACTCCATCGCGGCGGGAATCTCGCCGGCCTCCACGGTGTAACGGGTCTGGCCGCAATGGCAGTTGCCGGTATGCATGGCGTCTCCTCGAATCGGTTTCATGACGATGATGGATGCCGCTACGTTAACCCAGCGCCGGCATCCCCACGCGCTCAATTACACTAGGGCGATGCCTTATACCCCGATCGTCGGCACCCTCGGCTACATCCTCTCGCCCGACCGCCAGCGCGTGCTGATGGTTCATCGCAACGCGCGCCAGGACGACGAGCACCTCGGCAAGTACAACGGGCTGGGTGGCAAGCTCGAGGCCGACGAGGACGTGATGGCCGGGATGGTCCGCGAGATCCGCGAGGAAGCCGGCATCGAGTGCACCGAGATCTCATTGCGCGGCACGATCAGCTGGCCCGGTTTCGGCAAGAACGGCGAGGACTGGCTGGGTTTCGTCTTCCTGATCACCGCGTTCGAGGGCGAACCGTATTCCGAGAACCCGGAAGGCCAGCTGGAATGGGTGCCGCTCACCGGCCTCTACGACCTGCCGATGTGGGAAGGCGACCGTCATTTCCTGCCGCTGGTGTTCGATGGCGATCCGCGGCCGTTCCACGGCGTGATGCCGTACAAGGACGGCCGCCCGGTGCGCTGGGCGTATAGCCGCCTCTAACGTGATTCAGCGCAGCTGCGAGTCCTTGCTGCCGCGACGGTTGTAACCTGCGCCACCGGCCTCCTCGGCGTCCTGCGCTTCCTGGCAGGGCACGCACAGGCGCACGCCCGGCACGGCCTTGCGGCGCGCCTCGGGGATCGCGACATCGCATTCTTCGCAATGTTTCAGGCTTTCGCCCTGCGGCAGGCGGCTGCGCGCCCGCTTGATCGCGTCCGCGACCGTCGCATCGATCTGATCCTGCACGGCGCCATCGCCGGCCCAACCGGTGGCCATGTCCGTCCTCCACACGCAAGAAAGGCGAAGGAGCCGTCCTTCGCCTTTCCAATATCGGGCCGTGGCCGCTGCGGTTCAAGCCGCGACGCAACCGATCAACCGGTCACTCGCTGAACGCGGCGATCTCGCCCGGACGGCGCAGCATCTTGTTGACCTCGTCGGCGTGCAGTTCCTCGCTCTCGATCATCTGGCGTGCGTATTCCTCCAGCAGCACCGACTTGCCTTCGACCAGGTCCAGCAGCTCGTAATACGTGTTGAGCGCCTTCTCTTCATGGGCTAGGCTTTCACGCAGCATGTCGCCGATGTCGTGCTGTTCGGTCTCCAGCAACGGACCGATCTTCAGCGACGGATGGCCGCCCAGCAACGTCACCAGCTCGCCCGCCTTGTGCGCGTGCGCCAGGCTTTCGTCGGCATTCGATTTCATCCACGACACGATCGGGATGCGGCCATAGCCGTACACCATCAGCGAGTAATGCGTGTAACGCACCACGCCGGCCAGCTCCAACTCCATGATGGTGTTGAGGGTGTCGATGGCCTTGGCCTTGATGGTGGGGTCGATGGTCCGGCTCATGGCGGCTCCTAGTGCGTGACGGTCAGGATGATCCGCGATTATGCGTTTTCGTCGCGTGAGGCGACGGAATGCGAATCGCTCTCTATGCCCACGTTGCTCGATGCCGAGTCGTACACCGCCTGGTCGAGCATCCCGGTTTCCTTCGCCACCAATACCGGCACCAGCACCTGGCCGGTCACGTTGGTCATCGTGCGCATCATGTCCAGCACGCGGTCGATCGCGTAGAGGTAGCCGATGGTTTCCAGCGGCAGGCCGGCGGCGGTCAACACCACCGTCGCCATCACCACCGCCGTGCCCGGCACGCCGGCGGTGCCGAAGCTGCCCAGCACCGAAGCGAGCGCGATGATCAGGTACTGGTTGAGGCTCAGGTCGATGCCCATGTACTGGCTGATGAACACCGCGCACAGCGCCGGGTAGATCGCGCCGCAGCCGTCCATCTTGATGCTGGCGCCCAGCGGCACCGCGAAGCTGGCGTAATCCTGGTTGACGCCCAGGTTGTGGCTGGCCGCGCGCAGGCTGACCGGCATCGCCGCGAAGCTGGACGAGGCGACGAAGCCCACCTCCATCGCCGGCGCCGCGCCGCGGAAGAACTTGAGCGGATTGAGCCCGTGCAGCAGCAGCAGGCCGGTGTAGACCACCACGATCTGGATGATGCAGGCCACGTACAGCGCGATCACGAAGCTGCCCAGCGGCAGCAGCTTCTCGAAGCCGTAGGAGCCCACCAGCGCGGCGATCAGCCCGAAGGTGCCGAACGGGGTGAACTCCAGCACGTAGCGGGTGATCTGGATCCAGATGTCGCTGAGCTGGCTGGCCAGCTTGCGCGCCTCGGTCACCTTCTCGCCCAGCTTGACGATGGCGAAGCCGATCAGCCCGGCAACGAAGATCACCGGCAGGATCGAGCCCTTGCCCGCCGCCAGCACCGTCTCGCCGGCGGCGTTGGTCGTCGTGCCGATGCCGGTCAGGGCATGGAAGATGTTGGCCGGCACGATTCCCAGCAGCACGTTGAGCACGCTGGGGACATCGCGCTGGGTGTAGTCGGTGGCCACCGTCAGCGGCTCCACGCCCGCGCCCGGCTGCATCACCAGCCCCACGCCCAGGCCCACGCCGACCGCCAGCACCGCGGTGATCGCGAACCACAGGAAAGTGCGCCCGCCCAGCGCCGCCATCGACTTCTGCCCCGACAGCGCCGATACCGCGCTGATCACCGCGAAGAACACCAGCGGCACCGCGATCAGCTTGATCAGGGTGACGTAGAGATCGCCCAGCCAGCCGAACCAGGTCTCGGCGTTCGGCCCGAGGAGCCAGCCGGCCAGCGCGCCCAGCACGAAGCCGAGCAGCACGCGCTTCCAGAATTTGATGCGGAACCAACCAGCGAACATCGTGTTTTTCCAGGCACGGGACCGACGGACGATACCGCAGCCGGCGGGGTGTCACAAAGCTTGCGCATAATGGGGCTTCACTCACCGCATTCCCGGACCGATGCCGCATCCCGCCTCGCTGCGCCCCGCCATGCTGATCCTGCCCATCGTCCTGCTGGCCGCCTGCGCGACCCGAACCCCGGCCGACGCGGATGCACCGACAACGACACCCGTCAAGGTCGATGTCCCTTCGATCCAGCGCCCGGAAGGAGAAACCGCCGCGTGGTGGTTCCGCAACGGCGCGGCCCAGGCCGCCGAACGCGGCGCAGGCACGGCACGGGCGAAGAACCTGATCCTGTTCGTCGGCGACGGCATGAGCCTGCCGACCGTCGCCGCCGCGCGGATCCTGGAAGGCCAGCGCGCCGGCCGCCCGGGCGAGGAGCAGAAGCTGGCGTGGGAGGAATTCCCCGCCACCGCGCTCAGCCGGACCTACAACACCGATTCGCAGACGCCCGATTCCGCCGGCACCATGTCCGCGATGGCGACCGGGGTGAAGACCCGCCTGGGCGTGATCTCCATCGGCCAGCAGTCGCCGCGCGGGAACTGCGGCGCGGCCCAGGGCGCACCGATGCTAACCCTGTGGGAACTGGCCGCCACCAGCCACATGGCGACCGGCGTGGTCACCACCACCCGCGTCACCCACGCGACCCCGGGCGCGACGTTCTCGCACTCGGCCGACCGCAACTGGGAGAACGACAGCGACCTGCCCGCCGAGGCCAAGGCCGCCGGCTGCATCGACATCGCGCGCCAGCAGGTGGAGTCCGCCTACGGCAGCGGCCCGGACGTGCTGATGGGCGGCGGCCGCAAGAGCTACATGCCGACCGGCCAGCGCGATCCCGAATACAACGACAAGGTCGGCGAGCGCCTGGATGGCCGCGACCTCATCGCTGAGTGGAAGCAGCGCCATCCCAGCGGCGCCTACGTCTGGAACAAGGCCCAGCTCGATGCCGCCCCGGCCGATGCGCCGCTGCTGGGCCTGTTCGAGCCCGACCACATGAATTACGAACACGACCGGCCCAAGGACAGGGCCGGCGAGCCCTCGCTGGCCGAGATGACCCGTGCGGCGATCGCCCGCCTGCAGCGCAACCCGAACGGTTACGTGCTGCTGGTCGAGGGCGGCCGCATCGACCACGCCCACCATGCCGGCAATGCCTTTCGCGCCTTGACCGACACCATCGCGCTGTCCGATGCCGTGCGCGCAGCGGTGGAGATGGCCGGCGACGACACCCTGATCCTGGTCACCGCCGACCACGCCCACACCATGAATTTCGTGGGCTACCCGGCGCGCGGCAACCCGATCCTCGGCAAGGTCAAGGGCGGCAGCGGCGAGGATGGCGATCCGGCGCAGTACGCCCGCGACGCCACTGGCCTGCCCTACACCACGCTCAACTACGCCAATGGCCCCGGTTACGCGGGCGCCACCGACCAGCAGCCGGAAGGCCCGAAGAATGCCCGCTTCGACTCCAGCGGCTGGCAGCAGGCCACGCGTGGCCGCCCCGACCTGACCGATGTCGATACCGAGCACCCGGACTACCTGCAGGAATCGACGTTCCCGCTGCGCTCGGAAACCCATGGCGGCGACGATGTCGGCGTCTGGGCGCATGGCCCGGGCAGCGCGGCGGTGCGCGGCAGCGTGGAGCAGAACACCCTCTTCCACTTCCTGCTGCAGGCGCAGCCACGTTTGCGCCAGACCTTGTGCGATGCCGGTTACTGCAATGCCCAAGGCGTGCCGCAGGACCTGCCAGACCCGCACAGGTTCAGGGCGCCCGCCACACCTTGATGACCGTTCGGCCGATGCCCGCACGGGCCGGCATCGGCGATGATCGGGCGCATTCACGCCGCGCTATCACCCGGCGGCCCATCATTGCTGCATCGCACCAAAGGAGTTTTCGATGCCTCACAACCAATTGAACGGCAAGGTCTGCGTGGTCACCGGTGCCGCCAGCGGCATCGGCAAGCGCATCGCCGAGGTCTATGCACAGGCCGGCGGCAAGGTCGTCATCGCCGACCTCAAGCTGGAGGCCGCCGAGGCCGCCGCGCAGTCCATCCGCGACGCAGGTGGCGAGGCGCTGGCAGTGGAAATGAATGTCACCAGCGAGCAGCAGGTCGTCGATGGCATCGCCAAGGCGGTGGCGACCTACGGCCAGGTGGACGTGCTGGTGTCGAACGCCGGCATCCAGATCATCAACAAGATCACCGAGTTCAAGTTCGAGGACTGGAAGAAGATGCTGGCCATCCATCTGGACGGCGCCTTCCTGACCACCCGCGAATGCATGAAGGACATGGAGCGTCGCAAGGCGCCGGGCGCGATCATCCTGATGGGCTCGGTGCACTCGCACCTGGCCTCGCCGCTCAAGGCGCCCTACGTCACCGCCAAGCACGGCCTGCTGGGCCTCGCCCGTACGGTGGCGAAGGAAGGCGGGCCGCTGGGCATCCGCGCCAACGTGATCTGCCCGGGCTTCGTACGCACGCCGCTGGTGGAGAAGCAGATCCCCGAGCAGGCCAAGGAGTTCGGCATCAGCGAGGAAGAAGTGGTGAAGAAAATCATGCTCAAGGACACCGTGGATGGCGAGTTCACCACGGTGGACGATGTCGCCAATGTCGCGCTGACGCTGGCCGCGTTCGAGACCAATGCGTTGACCGGCCAGAGCATCGTGGTCAGCCACGGCTGGTTCATGCAGTGATGCGGCGAACCCCGGCCGATGCCGGGCGGGAGCCAAGCCCATGAGCCCGAACACAACGCTCCTCGACAAGGTCGCGCAGTACCCCGCCGTCGCGCTGGTGCTGCAAGGCGGTGGTGCGCTTGGCTCCTACCAGTGCGGTGTCTATGAAGGCCTGCATGAGGCAGGTATTCGTCCCAACTGGTATGCCGGTATTTCAATCGGTGCGATCAACGCGGCGATCATCGCGGGCAATGCGCCTGAAGATCGCATCGCGCGCCTGCGCGAATTCTGGGAAACGGTATGCGAGCCCGGTGGCGCTCTGACCATGCCGGCCACCGCGATCCGACAGTGGCTGTCGCTCGCGCCGATGAACCCGATGCTGGAAGCCTGGGCCGCGTCGATGAGCGCGGTCGCCGCGCTGTGGCAGGGCCAGCGCGGCTTCTTCGAGGCCCGCACGGTGTCGCCCTTCCTGCTGCGTGACGGCAGCGATGCCGCGACCAGCTTCTACGACACCGCACCGCTGCGCGCGACACTGGCGCGGCTGGTCGACTTCGATCGCATCAATCGCGACGACAGCATCCGCCTGACCGTCGGCGCCACCGATGTCGAGAGCGGCAACTTCCGTTACTTCGACAGCGCCCAGATGCGCATCGGTCCCGAGCACATCCTCGCCTCCGGTGCGCTGCCGCCGGCCTTCCCCGCCGTCGAGATCGAGGGGCGTTGGTACTGGGATGGCGGCATCGTCTCCAACACGCCGCTCGAACACATCCTCGACGAATGGCCGCGACACGACACCCTGGCCCTGCAGGTGGACCTGTGGAGCGCCAATGGCCAGCGCCCACGCTCCATGATGGATGTGCTGGAACGCGCCAAGGACATCCAGTATTCCAGCCGCACCCGCCATGGCACCGATACCGCGGCACGCACGCAGGAACTGCGTACTGCGCTCACCGACCTGATCCAGCGCCTGCCGGAAAAGAAGGTGCCGGATGAACTGGAGGAAGCCTTCGCGCCGTGGCTGGACGACCGCGTCTTCAACATCGTCCACTTCATCTACCAGGCCAAGCCGCACGAGGAGCAGTTCAAGGACTACGCCTTTGGCGCGATGGCGATGCGCGAGCACTGGGACAGCGGCCTGCGCGACACCGAAATGACGCTGCAACATCCCGCCTACTTCAACCTGCCGGACCGTGTGCGCGGCTATGCCCTGCACGACGTGCATCGCAAGGCGCAGAAAACCCGCCCAACACGGTTCTGACGAAGTCAGAAGGGCTTGGCCAACACCAGCCAGATGATCGGAATGAGCGCCAGCAGCGGCAGCTCGTTCAGCCAGCGCAGGGCCTTGGATGACGGCTGCGGCTTGCCGGCTTCCGCGTTCTTCAGCATCCGCCCGATGACGATGCCGTAGGCGAACAACAGCGCCACCAGCGCCAGCTTCGCGTGCAGCCAGCCGCCCTGGATGCCGTAGCCCAGCCACATCCACGCGCCGAGCAGCAGCATGATGCCGAACATCACGTGGCCGAAGCGCGCCAGCCGACGCCCCATCAACAGCAGCCGCGTGCGCACCGCCGGCTCGTCCCAGGCCTCGGACAGGTTGACCAGGATGCGCGGCAGGTAGAACAGCACGGCCATCCATGCGATCACGAAAACGAGATGGAACGTCTTGATCCACAGGTAGGACGCGGACATCGGCAACTCCTTGGACGAATCCGCTTAGGATGCCACGCATGGACAACCCGACGACACCGCACGTGCAACCCGTGCTCTTCATCGGCCACGGCTCGCCGATGAACGCGATCGAGGACAACGATTGGTCGCGTGCGTGGCGCGCGCTGGGCGAACGCCTGCCCCGTCCCCGCGCCATCCTGTGCATCTCCGCGCACTGGACCACGCCCGGCCTGCGGCTGGGTGCGGCGCAAAACCCGCGCACCATCCATGACTTCGGCGGCTTCCCGCCCGCGCTGTATCAGGTGCAGTACCCCGCGGCCGGGGACCCCGAACTGGCGGCGAAGGTGGCGTCGATGCTCGACCCCGCGCTCGAACCCCAACTCGATGTGGACTACGGCCTGGACCACGGCGCCTGGCAGGTGCTGCTGCACCTGTTCCCCGATGCCGACGTCCCGGTGGTGCAACTTAGCCTCGACCTGCGGCGGCCGGGGCCGCAACACTTCGCCATCGGGCGGATGCTGGGCGCGTTGCGCGACGAAGGCGTGCTGGTCCTTGCCAGCGGCAACATCGTCCACAACCTGGGGTTGGTGAATTTTCGCGACCCGGCGCCGCCGGCGTGGGCCCTGGCCTTCCGCGACCACGTCAACAGCCTGATCGCGGCCGGCGACTTCGGCGCGCTGGCGGACGTCGAATCGCTACCGGACAGCCGCCTGGCGGTGCCCACGCCCGAGCACTACCTGCCACTGCTCTACGCGCTGGCCTGCGCGCGGCCGGGCGATGGCCTCGATATCTTCAACGACGATGTCTGGAGCGCCTTGTCGATGACCTCGCTCGCCATCGGCATGAACCAGGTGGCCGGGGCATGAACAAGACCTACGACCGCGCGTATTTCGACCGCTGGTACCGGCGCGAGGGCATCGGCGGCCCGGCGCGGCTGACGCGCAAGGTGGCGCTGGCGGTGGCGATGGCCGAGTACCACCTGGAGCGCCCGATCCGCACGGTGCTCGACATCGGCTGCGGCGAAGGCGCGTGGCGCGCACCGCTGTTGAAACTGCGCCCGAAGCTGGACTACCTCGGCTTCGACGGCAGCGAATACGCGATTCGCCGCTATGGACGCAGCCGCAACATCCACTACGCGCGCTTCGGCGATTTCGAATACCTGCGACCCTGCCCGCCGGCCGATCTCCTGGTCTGCAGCGACGTGCTGCACTACCTCGACACCCGCGAGTTCAATCGCGGGCTGCCGGGCCTGGCCGACCTGTGCGGCGGCATCGCCTTCATCGAGATGTTCGCCAAGGAGGACGCTGCCATCGGCGACGAGGACGGGTTCCAGCCACGGCCCACGCGCTTCTACCGCCGCAAGCTGGAAGCCCTGGGGATGGTGCAGATCGGCTCCTTCGGTTGGCTTTCGCCCGCGCTGGCTGGCCACGCGACCGCGCTGGAGCACAGCTGAACCGACCAAGGCAGACCATCGCCGTTTCGGGTATGCTGCGACGCAGCATCCCAACGGAATCGCCCATGCTGCTCTACCAGATGCAAGAAACCGCCCGCGCCTGGATGGCCCCGCTGACCTACTGGTCGGACGCGGTCGCCAAGATGTACACCGCGCAGGGCAGTTGGCTGTCGAGCCTGCCCGGCGCGCAACGCCTGGCCGCCGGCTATGACCTGCTCTATCGCGTCGGCAAGGATTACGAGAAGCCGGAATTCGACATCCACCAGATCGAGGTCGACGGGGTCAGCATCCCGGTGGTCGAGCGCGTGGCGCTGGAAAAACCCTTCTGCCGCCTGCTGCGCTTCAAGCGCTACCACGACCAGGCCGACGGCCTGAGCCGGATGAAGGACAACCCCACCGTGCTGATCGTCGCGCCGCTGTCCGGCCACCACAGCACGCTGCTGCGCGATACCGTCAAGACGATGCTGCGCGACCACAAGGTCTACATCACCGACTGGACCGACGCCCGCATGGTGCCGAAGGAAGCCGGCGCCTTCCACCTGGATGATTACGTCGCCTACATCGAGGAATTCATCCGCCACATCGGCGCCGAGAAACTGCACGTGATCAGCGTCTGCCAGCCGACCGTGCCGGTGCTGGCCGCGGTGTCGCTGATGGCCGCCCATGGCGAGCGCACCCCGCTCACCCTGACCATGATGGGCGGCCCGATCGACGCGCGCGAATCGCCGACCCAGGTCAACACCCTGGCGATGCACCGGCCGTTGAGCTGGTTCGAGCAGAACCTGATCCACACCGTGCCGGCCAACTACCCCGGGCGCGGCCGCAAGGTCTACCCGGGCTTCCTGCAGCACATGGGCTTCGTGGCGATGAACCCGGAGCGCCACGCGATGTCGCACTGGGATTACTACCAGGACCTGGTCAAGGGCGACCAGGAGACCGCCTCCTCTCACCGCCGCTTCTACGACGAATACAACGCGGTGCTGGACATGCCTTCCGAGTACTACCTCGACACCATCCGCACCGTGTTCCAGGACTACCTGCTGCCGCGCGGGCTGTGGACGGTCAAGGGCGAGCGCGTCGATCCGGGCGCGATCCGCGACACGGCGCTGCTGACCATCGAGGGCGAGCTGGACGACATCTCGGGTCCCGGCCAGACCCGGGCGGCACTCGGTCTTTGCGGCGGCGTCCCGGCATCGCACAAGCGCCACATCACCGTCGACGAAGCCGGCCATTACGGCATCTTCAGCGGCAAGCGCTGGCGCGGCCAGGTCTATCCGCAGGTGCGCGACTTCATCGCGTCGCACACGCAACCGGCGGCCAAAAAGACCGCCGGGAAGTCGGCTCCGGCAAAAAAAGCCCGCACGCGCAAGGCCTGACGCGGTCCTGCCGCGAATGACGAAAAGCCCGGCCATGGCCGGGCTTTCGCTTGTGGATCGCGGCAATGTGCTGGCCGGTCACACCTTCACCAGCATGTGCTTGGCGATGTAGCCATGCAGGCGCCCGACCCAGCGCGCCACGTGCATCGTCAGCAGCAGCACCACGAAGCCGGCCAGCATCACGAACGGGATCGACCACGGATAATCGCCGGTGACGTCGACGCCGTCGATATTGAGCACCACGCTGTCGGTGACCAGGCCGATGATCGGCCCGAAAATCAGCGCCAGCGCCGTCGAGAGCCCGGCGACCGCGATGGTGAAGTAGGCGATGCCCAGCGGCAACATCAGCAGGAAGTAGAGGAAGGTGCCCCAGGTGCGGGCGTCGGTGAACATCGCGCCGATGCGCTTGAGCAAGGGCTGGTCGATGTCGCTGTAGGGCGTGCGGCGCGGCATGCGCTCGCCGAGCATCACCTCGACCAGGCGCCCTTCCACCAGCGCCAGCACGCGGGTCGCGCCGACGAACAGCACCACGAACGGCAAGCCGATGATCAGGATCGACAGGCCCAGCGACAAGCTGGCGCCAGCCACCGTCCAGACGAAGTAGAAGATGCCGGTGGCAAGCGCCAGCAACATGTAGAACAGCGCGCCATAGGTGCGCGGGTCCACGAACACGCCGAACACCTTCTGCCAGATGGAAGGTTCCCGGTCGGTCGGCACCGCACGGCGCGGCGGACGCAGCGCGGTCTGCACCTTCACCTCGGTGTCGCGGTAGATGTCGGCGACCTCGTCCGGCGCACCGTAGCTGCCGGCGACATCGGCGATCACCTCGGCCTCGGATTTGCCGGGGTTGGCGGCCAGTTCGGCGCGCAGGTATTCCTCGGCGTCGTAGAGCGCGTCCTGGATCATCGCGGCATCGGCCCCTTCCAGCGAACGGCGCAGCTGCGCGAGATAGACGGGAATGGTGGTGGGCAAGACGGTGTTCATTCGAGGTTCCCCTTCAGCACGTAATCGACGGAATCGCGGGTGGCGCGCCAAGCCTCTGCCCAGCGCTCGAGCATGGCGCGCCCGGTTTCAGTGGCACGGTAGTAGCGACGCGGCGGCCCGCTGTCGGAAGGCTGGACCGAGCTTTCCAGCAGGCCCGCAGCCTCCAGGTTGCGCAGCACCGGGTAGAGCGCGCTCTGCTTGCCGGCCAACACGCCGCCGCCGAGGTGCTCCAGCGACTTGGCGATCTGGTAGCCGTAGAGCGGCTCGGGCGCCGCGGCCACGACCGCCAGCAAGGCCAGCGACACCGTCCCGGCTGAAAGTTCTTTCTGGAATTTGCGAAGTAGCAGGTCGTCTTCCATCGCCAGTACACCCTGTTGGATGGCGATCAATCTATTATCAATTTCGATATAGCGAATGTGCCAGTAGTCACTCCCGGCCAACTCCGCGCATCGACCGGCTATGCTCCGGCTTCATTCGCTTTCCCGGAGCCGCCGATGCGCCGCCTGCCGCTTGTCCTCGCCTTCGTCGCCCTGCTGCCACTGGCCGCCGCCGCGCAATCGCAACCCGGGGCCAAGGCCAAATACCGCAGCGCCAAGGAGATCATCGATGCCGCCCCGACCAGCGCCTGGCGCGACCTGGACCCGGCCAATACGCTCTACATGGAGCTGCCGGCGGGCCGGGTGGTGATCGAGCTGGCGCCCGGTTTCGCGCCCGAGCACGTCGCCAACATCAAGACCATGGCCAAGGGCGGTTTCTGGGACGGCACCAGCATCTACCGCGCGCAGGACAATTTCGTGGTGCAGTGGGGCGATGCCGACGGCGAGGACAAGGCAAAGGCCAAACCGCTCCCTGCCGGCACCCTGGACCACCTGCCGGCCGAGTTCACCCGCAGCGACAAGGGCGTGCGCTTCGACCGGCTGCCGGACGTGGATGGATGGGCGCCGGAGATCGGCTTCGTCGACGGCATGCCGGCCGCGCACGACCCCAGGACCGGCAAGCTGTGGATGACGCATTGCTACGGCGTGGTCGGCGCCGGCCGCAACAACGCGCCGGACAGCAGCATCGGTGCCGAGCTGTACGCGATCATCGGCCAGGCGCCGCGCGCGCTGGACCACCAGCTGACCGTGGTCGGCCGTGTGGTCAAGGGCATGGAGCTGATGAGCGTGATCCCGCGCGGTCCCGAGCCGATGGGCTTCTACGACAAGCCCGAACAGCGCGCGCCGATCATCTCGGTCAAGTTGGCCAGCGACGTGCCGGAAGCGCAGCGCACGCCGCTGCAACTGCTGCGCACCGAGAGCCGGGCCTTCATCGATGCCACCGAAGCGCGTCGCAACCGGGTCGATGGTTTCTACACCGTACCCGCCGGCCACATCGACCTGTGCAACGTGCCGCTGCCGGTGCGCACCAAGCCCTGATGCGTCGCCGGTCACGGCGGCATCGGACATGGCGCCTCCCGTGCGTGAACGCTTTCTTGTCCCGGGACGCGCTAGCCTGACCGCCTGCCCCCAGGAATCCACGCCATGCCCCTGCTCAAGATGCGCATCACCGGTAGCGAGGACGACGTCCGCGCGATCTCCAACCTGCTGCAGAGCATCGACGGCATCGAGCATGTCGAGGAGATCGCGGACCTGATGGAGCACATGGACGATGAGGATTCCAGTTCGTCCGGGCTGAGCGACGTCGACGGCCCCGACATGCACGAGATCGAAGTGGATGCCCCGAACGTCGCTACCGCGCGGCGCGTGCGCCAGGTTCTGGAGGAACTGGCGTTCGACCTCGACGCGATCGTCGAGTTCGAGGAGGACGACGAGTAGCCGCCCGGTCCGGTGCCTCAGTCCGGCTTGCGGGCGATGAACTCGCCCACCAGCTCGCGACCGTCCGACAGGGTGAACACGATGGCGATGCGCGTGCCCGCCTTCACTGGCCTGACCGGGTCCATCAGCATGAGGTGCATCCCGCCCGGCTTGAGCGTGGCGGCATCCTTGGGCGCGATGCGCAGCTCCTTGAGCTGGCGCATTCGGCTGACGCCGTCGATGCTGCGGCTCTCGTGCAATTCGACATCGCCATAGCTTGCGCTCTTCGCCGACACGATGGTGGCCGGCTGCGGGCAGCGATTGTCGATACGGCCGAACCCGGCGTGCATCGGCATCCCGCCCGGCAACAGGCGGATCCAGCCCTGCTCGACCTGTGGCATGCAGGCGGTTTTTTCCTTCGCGACGACAGGCATGGAGATGGCGCAGGCGAGCGCCAGCAGGACGGGAACGATGCGGGAGGTCTTCATGACACGGCATGATAACGGCCCGGCATTGACCTGACTTGACCGCAGCCCAACGCGGCCGCGCATCCACGGAGTTCTTGATGATCGATATCCACGCCCATGGCCCCTTCGCCCACCTGCGCCTGGCCCGCCCGCCGGTCAATGCGCTCGATCCGGCGCTGTGCCGCGCCCTCGTCGCCGCGGTCGATGAAGCCGTTGCCGGGGGCGCGCACGGCATCCTGCTCAGTGGCGGTGCACGGGTGTTCTCCGCCGGGCTGGACGTGCCCTACCTGATGTCGCTGGGCGAGGATCGCGACGGCCTGCGCGAGGCGTGGGAAGCGTTCTTCGCCGCCGCCCGCGCGCTGGCCGGGTGCCCGGTGCCGGTCGCGGTGGCGATGGAAGGCCATGCGCCCGCCGGCGGCTGCGTACTGGCGCTGTGCGGCGACCACCGGGTAATGGCCGATGCACCGATCCAGATCGGCCTCAACGAGACGCAAGTGGGCCTTGCCGTGCCCGAGGGCGTGCAGTCCCTGTTGCGGCGCACCGTGGGCCGGCGCGTGGCCGAACGCATGCTGCTCGTCGGGGCGATGGTCGAAGCCCGCGAGGCGCGGGCCATCGGCATGGTCGATGCGCTGGCACCGCCGGGCGAGGCCGAGGCGCAGGGGCTGGCCTGGCTGGAAAGCATCGACCACCTGCCGCGCGCGCCGATGCTGGCCACCCGCGCGCTGGGTCGCGCCGACATGGCCGATGCGCTCGCACCGGGCACCCTCGACATCGAACAGCCGCTGCGCGACTGGTGGCACCCGGATACGCAGGCAGCCTTGCGCGCGCTGCTGGCGCGCCTCGGAAAAAGCTGATCAGTCGCCGGTCACGACCGGCCGCATCGGATCGGAAATCCAGCCGCTCCACGAGCCCTTGTAGAGCTTGGCGCCGGTAAGGCCCGCATGCGCCATCGCCAGCAGGTGATGGCAAGCGGTCACCCCCGAGCCGCACATCGCCACCATGTCCGACGGCGTGTGCCCGCCGAGCAATTCGGCAAATTCGGCGAACAGTTCATCGCGCGGCTTGAAGCGGCCCTCGGCGTCGAGGTTGGCCGCGAACGGGCGATTGACCGCGCCCGGCACATGCCCGGCCTTGGGATCGATCGGCTCGATCTCGCCACGAAATCGCTCCGCTACGCGCGCATCGACCAGCAACCCGCCGTGTTCGACGTGCGCGGCGACATCGTCATGGTCGAACAGCCGCGCATGGTCGAACTCGCCCGGGTACGGGGCGACATCCTCGCGCAGCGCGGGCGCGTCGGTCGCCAGCGACAAGCCGGCGGCCTGCCACGCCTTCAGACCGCCATCGAGCACTGCCACCCGCGCATGGCCGATCATCTGCAGCAGGCACCACGCGCGCGCGGCGTACATGCCGTTGTCGGCGTCGTAGGCCACGACCTGCGTCCGTGGCCGCACACCCCAGCGCGCCAGCGTGCGGGCGAAGGCATCGCCGCGCGGCCACGGGTGGCGGCCCTGCCCGGTTTGCGACATGTCCGACAGGTCGCGCTCAAGGCTCGCGTGGAACGCGCCGGGCAGGTGGCCCTCGGCATGCATCCGCGCACCGGCCTCCGGATCTGTCAGCACCGAGCGGCAATCGAGCAGGACGATGTCGTCGCTACCGATTGCCTTGTCCAGCGAAGCGACATCCACCAGCGTCGTCCAGTCCGGCGTGGTCGTGGTCATGGCAGGCCCTCCAGGCGTTGGCGCAGGTTGTCGATGATGATCGCCGTCGCACCCCACACGCGCGCGGACGCCCCACCCTGCCACGGGCGCAGCTCGGCGATGCGGCGCACCCGTCCCCGCCACGGCACTTCGGCATGGAACAGGCTGTCGGGCGCGAGGATGAAGTCGAGCGGCAGCTCGAAGACTTCGGCGACTTCGGCCGGATCGGGAATGGCGTGGTAGCCGGCGTCGATGCGCGCGACCACCGGCACCACGCGGAAGCCGGTGATGGTCGCCATCGGGTCGAGGAAGCCGAGCGGCTGGATCGAAGCCGCATCGACCCCGATCTCTTCGTGCGTCTCGCGCAGGGCGGCGGCGACCACGTCTCGATCATCCGGCTCCACCGCGCCACCGGGGAAACTGACCTGGCCGGCGTGATGGCGCAGGTGGTCGGTGCGGCGGGTGAACACCACCTGGGTGCCGGCGCTGCGCTCGACCAAGCCGACCAGCACTGCGGCCTCGCGCAGGGCGGGCGGCATCAGGTCGTCCAGTTCGTGATGGTTCCAGGGCGCGTCGATGGGCGGCGCGTCCAGCGGCCGCAGCGCGCGTTCGATGCGGGTCAGCGCGGCCTGGCTCATTCGCCCGTGGCCACCGGCTGCCAGCCGCGCGCGGGCAGGATCTCGCGCATGTAGCGCTGGCGCTCGGCATCGTCCATCTGCCGCCACAGGGCGATCTCGCGGCCGCTGCGCCGGCAGCCCAGGCACAGGCCCTGCGGGTCCAGCTGGCACACGCCGCTGCACGGGCTGGCGATGGTGCCGGGTGTCATGTCCATGCAGGATGCCGCCCCCGCTCGGCGAAGGACGGCATCCGGTCCGCAACCGCGGTTACTTGACGCTGAGCAGCTTGATTTCGAACGCCACCGCGACGTTCGGCGGGAAGCCCGAGCGCGGATCGGCACCGAAGGCCTTTTCCGGCGGCAGCACGACTTCCCACTTGGCGCCGGTCGGCATCTGCACCAGCACTTCGCGCATCGCCTGCATCTCGATCTCGCTGACCTTGATGGTCGGCCCCTGGGCCGGCTGCGGCTGTTCCGGGCGCATGCCCATCGGGAACGGGCCGGCCACCTGCAGGCTGACGGTGCTGGACAGGGACGGCTTGGCGCCGCCGCCGGCCTCGATGACGCGGTACATCACGCCATTGGCCAGGGTCTTCACGCCAGCCTGGCCCTTGTAGGTCGCCATGTACTGGTTGCTCTTGGTCTTGTTCTCGGCGGCCAGCTTGTTGTACTCGGCCTGCGCGGCCTGGGCCTTGGCCTGTTGGCGCTTCTGGAATGCCTCCAGTGCGGGCTTGGCCTGTTCCGGGGTGATCGCCGGATCCTTCTTGGCGAGGCCGTCCTGCACAGCCTTGACCACGGCGGCGGTATCGATCACTTCACCGCTTTCGGCCAGGTTGCGCGCGAAGTCGTAACCGAACGCATAGCTCAGCTTGCCTTTTTCGGAGTTAAGGTCCTGCGCACCGGCAACGCCTGCGGTCAGGGAGAGCGCCGCAACGGCGGCGGCCAGCAAACGCAATTTCATACACGTCCTCATGATGGAAGGGCGAGATGCCCGCAAAACAACGCGTTAGGATAGTCGGCTGCGGCCTTAACCGCCACTGACGCCTTTCCGACCCCGTTCCGGGAGCGGAGTTCCCTACCCTGCCCCGGATTACGACGACATGGCCGATTCCCTCCTGCTGACCGAAGATCGAGGCGGCATCCGCACCCTCACGATCAACCGCCCCGACAAGCTCAACGCCCTGAACAGCGAGACCCTGGATGCCCTGCACCAGGCTTTCGATGCCGCCGCGGCCGATGACGCGGTGCGGGTGGTCGTGCTGACCGGGGCCGGCGGGAAAGCTTTCGTCGCCGGCGCCGACATCAGCGAAATGAACGGCCTCACGCCGGTCCAGGGCCGCGATTTCTCCCTGCGCGGCCAGCGCATGATGCGTCGGGTCGAAAAGATGCCCAAGCCGGTGATCGCCGCGGTCAACGGCTTCGCCCTGGGCGGCGGGCTGGAACTGGCGATGTGCTGCCACCTGCGCCTCGCCGCGGACACCACCAAGCTCGGCCAGCCTGAGATCAACCTCGGTCTCATCCCCGGCTTCGGCGGCAGCCAACGCCTGCTGCGACTGGCCGGCCGCGCCGCCACGCTGGAGCTGTGCCTGACCGGTGCGCCGATCGACGCCGTGCGCGCGCGTGAACTGGGCATCGTCAATCGCGTGGTGCCGGCGGCCGAATTGATGGATGAAACGATGAGGCTGGCCGACCAGCTCGCCAATGCCGCGCCGCTGGCGCTGCGCGCGATGATCGACTGCGTGAACATCGGCGGCGAATGCGGCATCGAGGAAGGGCTGGAATACGAATCCGCGCAGTTCGGCCTGGTGTTCTCCACCGACGACATGCGCGAAGGCACCGGCGCGTTCCTCGACAAGCGCAAGCCCGCGTTCAAGGGCCGCTGAATGCCCGACGTGCCGCCCATCGACCTGGTCGGCATCGCGCTCGCCCTGCGCGGGGATGATGTCGATGCGGCGATCCGCCTGGGCCTGCTGGATTGGCCGGGCGATGCGGCTTCGGCCGATCGCGCCGGGCTGGAGCCGGCCGACATCGCGCTGATCCTGCGCGTGCGCGGCGAACGCCTGGCCGCGCTGGCCGCGCGCGAACGTCATCGCGTCCGCGACGCGCGCCTGGCCCGGCTGCAGGCCGAACGCCGGCAGCGGCAGTCCGAATCCTTGTCGATGGGTGATGCGACGCGCCCACCTGCCCTGGGCGGCGCGGCCGCCGCGGCGCTGGCCCGCGCGCTCGCCAAGGCGAAGCGATGAACGCGAAGCGGGCCGCGAAACCGCCGGCGGCGAAGAAGAAGGCGACGACGAAACCCGCCAGGCCCGGGCCATCGCGCAAAAGCCGGCTGATGAGGCCCGCGGAGATCTCCGAAGCCTTCCGCCGCTGGCAGGACCTCGAGCCCGAGCCGAAAACCGAGCTCGAATACACCTCGCCCTTCGAGTTGCTGGTCGCCGTCGCGCTGTCGGCGCAATCCACCGATGTCGGCGTCAACAAGGCCACGCGCAAGCTGTTCCACGTCGCCAACACGCCGGCAGCGATCAAGGCGCTGGGCGCGGAGGGCCTGAAACCCTACATCGCCACCATTGGCCTGTACAACACCAAGGCGGCGAACGTGGTGCGGCTGGCCGAGCTGCTGATCGAACGCCACGGCGGTGAGGTGCCGGCCGATCGCGCCGCGCTGGAAGCGCTGCCCGGCGTTGGCCGCAAGACCGCCAACGTGGTCCTCAACACCGTCTTCGCCCAGCACACGATGGCCGTGGATACGCACATCTTCCGCGTCGCCAACCGGATGGGGCTGGCGCCCGGCAAGGACGTGCGCGCGGTCGAGGACGCGCTGATGAAGCGGGTGCCGCCCGAATACCTGCGCCACGCGCACCACTGGCTGATCCTGCACGGCCGCTACATTTGCAAGGCGCGGAAGCCGGACTGCCTGCTCTGCCCGGTGTTCGACCTATGCCAGTGGCCGGACAAATCGTTGCCGGCCGCCACCCCGCGAATCCGGCCTCGTGTCGGGTGACACGCTGTCACGACAACGAAATATTCACGCCCTAGGCTGCGCGCATCTTCCAACACCCAAGGCCCTTTCCATGAAGCTTTCCCGCAACACCCTCGCCGCCGCCACGTTGCTGGCGCTGATGGCGCCCGCCGCGCAGGCCGAGGTGCCGGTCGACGTGATCGCCGGCTCCGACATCAGCTTCGAAGGCCTGCTGCAGGCCGACGCCAACTGGTTCAACAGCGATCGCGCCAACCTCAACGGTTCGGCCACCGACGGCAAGGACGGCGACTTCAAGCTGCGCCGCGCCGAGCTGGTGCTGAAGGGCAAGGGCCCGGGCAACATGGAATGGGTGCTGGGCTACGACGCCAAGGCCGACAAGTGGCTGGACGTCAACTTGAAGTACAAGATCGGCGGCAACAGCAACCAGTACGTCCAGTTCGGCCAGTTCAAGCAGACCAACAGCCTGGAAGAGCTGAGCTCGACCAAGAACAACGACTTCATTTCCAAGGCCACCATCACCAACACCTGGGCAGTGGGTCGTCGCGTCGGCGCGGCCTACGGCGTGGGCGACGCCAACTGGAGCGTGACCGGCAGCGTGTTCGGCCGCGAACTGACCCGCAACCTGGGCGCCGGCAACGGCTTCGGCGTGCGCGGCACCTGGGCACCGGTCAACGAGGCGGGCAACATCCTGCATCTGGGCCTGTCCTATGCCCGCTACGACGCCGAGCTTGGCGCCGTCGGCAACAACGTGAAAGACAGCGCCCGCTGGCGCGCGCGCCCGAACGCCGACCTCGCCGGCGTGCGGCTGGTCGATACCGGCAACTTGGCGCTGGCCGACAGCATCGCCACCACCGGCCTGGAAGGCTTCTGGGTGAAGGGGCCGTTCAAGCTGCAGGGCGAATACATGCGCAGCACCACCACTCGCGGCGGCGGCTTCGACGATTTCACCGGCACGGGCGGCTACCTCAGCGGCCTGTGGAACGTCACCGGCGAAACCTGGGGCTACAAGGCCGGCACCCCGACCACCCCGCTGCCGAACGAACCGGGCCGCGGCATGCTGCAGCTGGGTCTGCGCTACGACAGCATCGACCTCAACGACGGCAGCGTGAACGCCGGCGGCGCCGTCCCGGTGGTCAGGGGCGTGCTGGGCGGCAAGATGGATGCATGGACGCTCGGTGCCAACTGGTACCTGCGCTCCAACTTCAAGCTGGCGCTGAACTACGTCAAGGTCAGCAGCAGCAAGTACAGCAGCACCGCCAAGGCCACCCTGGACGACAACCCCAGCATCGTGGAATTCCGCGCGCAATTCTTCTGGTAAGAAGTCCCGACGATCGGCAACGAAGGGCGCGACGCAAGTCGCGCCCTTTTCGTTTGCGGGCCGCCCGCGCTGTCACGAATCCGTCATCACGGCTCAATCCGGCTGTCATCCGGGCGTTGTGGAATGCATGCAGCCGGGCAAACGCCCGCATCCACAACCTCCGGAGCATCGCGTGTCCAAATCCATCCGTTTCCGCATCGTCGCGCTCGCGCTGGCGACCAGTCTTTCCGCCGCCGCCATGGCCTCCGACGTCACCGGCGCCGGCGCATCGTTCGTGTACCCGGTCATGTCGAAGTGGTCATCCGACTACGCCAAGGCGACCGGCAAGAAGGTCAACTACCAGTCGATCGGCTCGGGCGGCGGCATCGCCCAGATCAAGGCCGGCACGGTCGACTTCGGTTCGTCCGATGCACCGCTCAAGCCCGAAGAACTGGCCAAGTTCGGCCTGGCGCAGTTCCCGTCGGTGATCGGCGGCGTGGTGCCGGTGATCAACGTGGCCGGCGTGGCCTCGGGTGCGATGAAGCTGGACGGCGATCTCCTCGCCGACATCTTCATGGGCAAGGTCGCGATGTGGAACGACCCGCGCATCGTCGCGCTCAACGGCGGCATCAAGCTGCCGGCGCAGAAGATCACCGTCGTGCACCGCTCGGATGCCTCGGGCACCACCTTCAACTTCGTCAACTACCTCTCGAAGGTCAACGGCGACTGGAAGAGCGATGTCGGCGAAGGCACTTCGGTCAAGTGGCCGACGGGCATCGGCGGCAAGGGCAACGAGGGCGTCGCCGCCTACGTCAAGCAGATCAAGGGCGCGATCGGCTACGTGGAGCTGTCCTACGCGCTGCAGAACAAGCTGAGCTACAGCCGCCTGAAGAACGCCGATGGCATCTACATCGTGCCGAGCGACGACAGCTTCCAGGCCGCCGCCGCCAACGCGCGCTGGGGCGATGCCAAGGACTTTTATCTCGTCATGACCAACGCGCCCGGCGAGAAGAGCTGGCCGATCACCGCGACCAACTTCATCCTGATGTACAAGCAGCCGAAGAAGAACCCGCAGGGTGCCGCCAACGCCAAGGAGTTCTTCCGCTGGGTATATGCCAACGGCGATGCGCAGGCCAAGTCGCTCGATTACGTGCCGCTGCCCGATTCGCTGGTCAAGCAGATCGAGGCCTACTGGGCGCAGAACATGGGTTATTGAGCCCCCGTCCGGACAGAACATTGCGCGGGCTTCGGCCCGTGCTTTTTTTGTCCGCAAGCCTGAAAACACGATTTGTGACGCTTCGTAACCTGGTTGTCACATTGCAAGGTTCCCATAGACACAACGCCCGACACGGGCCGTCCATGTCCCCCGCAGGAGCCAACATGAACCCCTCCCCGCTGCGCATCGCCGCACTCGCCCTGGCCGCCGCCGCCTTCGTCGCCGGCTGCAAGCCCTCCGATTCCGGCACCGCCGCCCCGAACGCGGCATCCTCGCAGGCCGAAGGTGCCACTGCAGGCGACAAGGTCGCCGCCGAGATCACCGGCGCCGGCGCCAGCTTCATTTATCCGCTGATCTCCAAGTGGTCGGCCGATTACCACAAGGCGACGAGCAACAAGATCAACTACCAGTCGATCGGCTCGGGCGGCGGGATCGCCCAGATCAAGGCTGGCACGGTGGATTTCGGCTCCTCCGACAAGCCGCTGTCCTCCGCGGACCTGGCGCAGGCGGGCCTGGCCCAGTTCCCGTCGGCCATCGGCGGCGTGGTGCCGGTGGTCAACCTGCCGGGCATGGAGGCAGGCAAGCTGCGCTTCTCCGGCGCGGTGCTGGCCGACATCTACCTCGGCAAGATCGCCAACTGGAACGATCCGCGCATCGCCGGCGAGAACCCGGGCGTGGCGCTGCCGGCCGAGAAGATCCAGGTCGTGCGTCGTTCGGACGGCTCCGGCACCACCTTCAACTTCACCAACTACCTGTCCAAGGTCAGCGCGGACTTCAAGGGCAAGGTGGGCGAAGGCACCACGGTCAACTGGCCGGTCGGCATGGGCGGCAAGGGCAACGAGGGCGTCGCCGCCTACGTCAAGCAGATCAGGCACTCCATCGGCTACGTGGAACTCTCCTACGCGCTGCAGAACAAGATGCCCTACGCGGCCATGCAGAACGCCGCCGGCAACTGGGTGCAGCCTTCCGCGACAAGCTTCGCCGCAGCCGCCGCCAGCGCCGACTGGGCGAGTGCGCAGGACTTCAACCTGGTCATCACCAACGCGCCGGGCAATGAGGCGTGGCCGATCACCGCCACCAACTTCATCCTGGTCTACAAGCAGCCCAAGGACGCGGCCAAGCAGCAGGCCACGCTCGACTTCTTCAAGTGGGCGTTCGAGCAAGGCCAGGCGCAGGCGCAGGCACTGGATTACGTGCCGCTGCCGGCCGAGCTGGTGACGCAGGTCGAAGCCTACTGGGCATCGCTGAAGTAATCCCGCCGACCACCGCGCACGGGGGCGGAAAACCGCTTCCGTGCGTTCCACTGCGCGGGCACGCCCCGCCCATTCGATCCGAGCCCTGTCGATGAATGCAGCCGCACTGCCCGCACCGGATGCCCGCAACGCGCGCGACACGCGCCACGACCGCATCTTTCGCTGGCTACTGACCGCGACCGCGGTCTTCGTGCTGTTCACCCTGGCGGCCGCCGCGCTGTCGATGCTCTGGGGCGGCCGCAGCGTGCTGCAAAGCGAAGGGCTGTCGTTCTTCACCTCCAGCGACTGGAACCCGGTCGAGGACAAGTACGGCGCGCTGGTGCCGATCTACGGCACCATCGTCACCGCGGTCATCGCCATGCTGATCGCGGTGCCGGTGAGCTTCGGCATCGCCTTCTTCCTGACCGAGGTCGCGCCGCGCTGGATGCGCGGCCCGGTCGGCACCGCGATCGAGCTGCTGGCCGGCATCCCCTCGATCATCTACGGCATGTGGGGCTTCTTCGTCCTGATGCCGGTCATGCGCGAAACCATCATCCCGTGGATGGACGCGCACCTCGGCACGCTGCCGCTGGTCGGCCGCCTGTTCCAGGGCCCGCCGATCGGCGCCGGCATGCTGACCTCGGGCATCGTGCTGTCGATCATGGTGATCCCGTTCATATCATCGGTGATGCGCGAGGTGTTCCTGACCGTGCCGACCCGCCTCAAGGAATCGGCCTATGCGCTCGGCTCCACCAAGTGGGAAGTGAGCTGGGACATCGTGCTGCCCTACACGCGTTCGGCGGTGATCGGCGGCATCTTCCTCGGCCTGGGCCGCGCGCTGGGCGAGACGATGGCGGTGGCCTTCGTGATCGGCAACAGCGTGCAGTTCACCGCGTCCCTGCTGGAGCCTTCGACCACGATCGCCGCGCTCATCGCCAATGACTTCGGCGAGGCGACCGAAACCTATCGCTCCGCCCTGCTCCTGCTCGGCTTCGTCCTCTTCATCGTCACCTTCATCGTGCTGGCGCTGGCCCGCCTGATGCTGATGCGCTTGTCGCGGAAGGAGGGCAACTGATGTCCGCCCTCCAACTCCCCGCCAAGGACTTCAAGCGCGCGGATGCGCTCTATCGCCGACGCAGGGTCGCCAACCTCGTCGCCATCGCGCTCGCCAACCTTGCCGCGCTGTTCGGCCTGCTGTTCCTCGGCTGGATCCTGTGGACGCTGGTCTCGAAAGGCATGGCCAGCCTCAACCTGCAGTTGTTCACGATGGACCAGCCGCCGCCGATGGAAGAAGGCGGCATGCGCAACGCCATCGTCGGTAGCCTGCTGATGTGCGGCATGGGCGTGGCCATCGGCGCGCCGCTCGGCATCGCCGCCGGCACCTGGCTTGCCGAATACGGCAACCGCAGCAAGCTGGGCACCACGGTGCGCTTCGTCAACGACATCCTGCTGTCGGCGCCGTCCATCGTGCTGGGCCTGTTCGTCTACGCGATGTTCGTGATGCAGACCGGCGGCCGGTTCTCGGCGATCGCCGGCGCGTTGGCGCTGGCCTTCATCGTGCTGCCGGTGGTCGTGCGCACCACCGACGAAATGCTGCGGCTGGTGCCGGTCACGATGCGCGAAGCCGCGCTGTCCTTGGGCGTGCCGCAGTGGAAGGTGACGATGCAGGTGCTCTACCGCTCCGCCCTGCCCGGCATCGTCACCGGCATCCTGCTGGCGCTGGCGCGCATCTCGGGCGAGACCGCGCCGCTGCTGTTCACCGCGTTCGGCAACGAATTCTTCAGCCTCGACGTCACCGGCGCGATGTCCGCCGTGCCGCTGGTGATGTACAAGTTCGCCGGCTCCGGCTTCGAGAACTGGGAAAAGATCGCCTGGGCCGGCGCGCTGGTGGTCACCCTGTTCGTCCTGGCCGTCAGCCTGCTGGCGCGCGCGTTCCTGCTGCGCAACAAGGTCTCCCATGACTAACCTCGATTCCCGGACTTTCGACATGAACGATGCCCGCCCCGCCATGCACATGCACATGCAGGTTCGCGAAGGCGATACCGCCGCGACCGCGCCGGTGAAGATCGCCACGCGCGGCCTGAACTTCCACTACGACGCATTCCATGCACTGAAGGACATCCACCTCGACATCCCCGAGAAGCGCGTGACCGCGTTGATCGGTCCCTCGGGTTGCGGCAAGTCCACCCTGCTGCGCGTGTACAACCGCATCTACGACCTCTATCCGAAGCTCGTCGCAAGCGGCGAGGTGATGCTCGACGGCGAGAACATCCTCGATGCGAAGTACCCGATGAACCGCCTGCGCAGCAAGGTGGGCATGGTGTTCCAGAAGCCGGTGCCGTTCCCGATGACGATCTTCGAGAACGTCGCCTACGGCATCCGCCACCACGAAAAACTGTCGAAGTCGGAGATGGGCGACCGCGTCGAGCATGCGCTGCGCCAGGGCGCGCTCTGGGACGAGGTCAAGGACAAGCTGGGCCAGAGCGCATTGGGCCTGTCCGGCGGGCAGCAGCAGCGCCTGTGCATCGCCCGCGCCGTGGCGCTTCGCCCCGACGTGCTGTTGCTGGACGAGCCGACCTCCGCGCTGGACCCGATCTCCACCAGCCGCATCGAGCAACTGGTCGAAGAGCTCAAGCGCGACTACACCATCGTCATCGTCACCCACAACATGCAGCAGGCGGCGCGCGTGTCCGACTACACCGCCTTCATGTACCTGGGCGATTTGATCGAGCACGACGCGACATCGACCATCTTCTCCAATCCGTCCAGGCAGCAGACCGAGGACTACATCACCGGCCGTTTCGGCTGATCCCTCCGATACGGACGCCCTGCGAAGGAAGCACGACATGCACAACGAACACGACCACATCGTCAAGAGCTACGACGACGAGCAGCAACGCCTCGGTCACGAGATCCAGCGCATGGGCGCGATGGCCGTGGCTCAACTCGAGGCCGCGCTGGACGTGGTGGAGCGCCGCGACGACAACGCCGCCGGGCGCATCATCGCCAACGACGAGGCCATCGACGCGCTGGAACACGAAATCAGCCAGGACGTGATGAAGCTCGCCCTGCGCGGCCCGATGGCGACCGATCTGCGCATCATCCTGGCCGCGCTGCGGATTTCCTCGGACATCGAGCGCGTTGGCGATTACGCGGCCAACCTCGCCAAGCGGTCGATGGCGCTCAACGCCGCGCCGCCGATGCCGCACGTGCGCGGGCTGCATGCGTTGGGCCAACTGGCGGCGCAGCAGATGCGCGACGTGCTCGAGGCCTACCGGGACCTGGACGCGGACGCGGCCCAGCACGTGCGCGAGCGCGATGCCGAGCTGGACCTGCAGTACACCGCGCTCTTCCGCGAACTGCTGACCTACATGATGGAAGACCCGCGCAACATCACGCCCTGCACGCACTTGCTGTTCATGGCCAAGAACCTGGAGCGCATCGGCGACCACGCCACCAACATCGCCGAAAACCTCTGGTTCCGCGTGCATGGCGACCAGCGTCCGCTGCCCCCGCGCGAGAAGCGCGACGACAGCAGCGCGATCAGCCGCACCTGAAGCGCGCCGGTCGGCGCATCCACCGCGTAGCGATTTGTTTACCTTTCACGGCGCCCCCCGGGCTAATATCCGGGGATTCCTCCTTCAACCCGGAAAGACCGCCATGACCGCCAAGCGCAAGACCGCCCTGACTCTCGGCACCCTCGCCGGCACGCTGGCCCTGTCCGGCGCCGCCTTCGCCGTCACCCCGCTGGCCAGCGGCTACATGCAGGATGCCAAGCAGCATGCGGAAGGCAAGTGCGGCATGAAATCGATGGACAAGAACGGCGACGGCAAGCTGTCCAGCGCGGAATTCGCCGCCGCGCATGATGGCAAGACCGACAAGTTCTCCGCCCATGACCTCGACAAGGACGGATTCATCACCCAGGCCGAGATGGACAAGGCCCATGCGGCGATGAAGAAGGACAAGGCCAAGTCGGCCGAAGGCAAATGCGGTGAAGGCAAGTGTGGTGAAGGCAAGTGCGGCGGCAGCAAGCCCAAGGCCGATGCCAAGGCCGGTGAAGGCAAGTGCGGCGGCGAGGGCAAATGCGGCAGCCGCTGAACCCGCAACCGATGCTGCAACGCACAGGCGCCCCGCGGGGCGCCTTTGTCTTGATGGAGGCCAGGAATGCCCGGCACCCTGCCTGACGCCAGCGTGGGCCTGGGCCTGCGGCGCGGCCTGCTCGACGACATCGAGGCCGCGCCGGCCGGCGCGTTCAATTTCCTCGAATGCGCGCCGGAGAACTGGATCCGCGTCGGCGGCCAGTTGGGGGCGCGCTTCTCGGCGTTGTCCGCGCGCCATCCGGTCACGCTGCATGGCTTGTCGCTGTCGCTCGGCGGCGCGATGCCTCTGGACGATGCCCTGCTCGACGACATCGCCGGCTTCATGCAGGCGCATCGCATCACCCACTACAGCGAACACCTCAGCTACAGCGCGGACGACGGCCACCTCTACGACCTGATGCCACTGGCCTTCGACGAGGCCACGGTGGCGCATGTCGCGGCGCGCATCGACCAGGTACAGCAGAAGCTCGGGCGGCGCATCGCCATCGAGAACGTCAGTTACTACGCCGCCCCCTGGCAGGCCATGCCCGAAGCGGACTTCATCAACGCCGTGCTCGATGCCGGCGACTGCGGCCTGTTGCTGGACGTCAACAACGTCTACGTCAATGCGATCAACCACGGCTACGATGCGCGCGGTTTCCTCGAGGCGATGCCCTCCGCACGCGTGGCCGGCTATCACATCGCAGGCCACTACGACGAGGCCGACGATCTCAGGATCGACACCCACGGCGCGCCGGTGAAGGACGACGTATGGGCGCTGCTGGATGCGGCCTATGCGCGCCACGGCGTCAAGCCGACGCTGCTGGAGCGCGACTTCAACTATCCGGCCTGGGACGAGCTTGCACGGGAGCTGGATCGCATCCGCACCGCACAGGAGCGCCATGCATGACCGCCCCGGCCGATTCTCTGCACGACCGCCAGTTCGCCTTCGCCGCCCACCTGCGCGATGCGTCGAAGCCTGCGCCGCCCGGCATCGAGCCACGCAGACTCGCGGTGTACCGCGAGCTCTTCCGCAACACCATCGAATCCCTGCTCGAATCCAACTTCCCGGTCATCCGCAAGACGCTGGGCGATGGCGCATGGGCCTCACTGGTCGATGCGTTCCACCGCGAACACCGATGCAGTACGCCGCTGTTCACCGAGGTCGCCGAGGAATTCATCGGCTGGCTGGCCGCGAATGAAGCGCGCCACGCCCCGTGGCTGCCCGAACTGGCGCATTACGAGTGGATGGAGCTGCACGCGCAGATCGACGACACGCCCGCACCGCCGCACGATCCCGCCGGCGATTTGCTGCAGGGCATCCCGCAACTCTCGCCGCAGGCCTGGCCGTTGGCCTATGCATGGCCGGTGGACCGTATCGGGCCGACGCACCGCCCTGCCGTTCCGCCTGCATCGTCCATCCTTTTGCTGGTGCGCCGCGATGCCGCCTTGCAGGTGCATTTCGCCGCGCTGTCGCCGCTCTCATTCCGCCTGCTGCAGGTGATCGGGGCCAACGAGACGGCCAGCGGCGACGAGCTGCTCGGAATGATCGCGGCCGAAGCCGGCCTGCCCGGCGACGAAAGTTTCATGCGCGATGCACGGGCCATGCTGGCACGGCTGCACAGCGAGGGCACCGTGATCGGCACCCGCAGCGGCTAAACTGCCCGCATGCCCGATTCCGACCCGACACCCGCCCGCCCCACGATGGCCACCCGTTTCCGCGGCTTCCTGCCGGTGGTCGTGGACGTGGAGACCGGCGGCTTCGACTGGAATCGCCACGCGCTGCTCGAGATCGCGGCCATCCCGTTGGACATGGACGAGGACGGCAAGATCATCCTCGGCGAAACCGCCTGCGCGCACATCGATCCCGCGCCCGGCACCGAGATCGACCCGAAGTCGCTCGCCGTCACCGGCATCCAGCTCGACCATCCCTTCCGCCTCGCCAAGGAGGAAAAGGACGGGCTCGAACACATCTTCGCGCCGGTGCGCGAGGCGGTGAAGAAGCACGGCTGCCAACGTGCCATCCTGGTCGGGCACAACGCGCATTTCGATCTCAACTTCCTCAATGCCGCGGTGGCGCGCAGCAAGCACAAGCGCAACCCCTTCCATCCCTTCAGCGTGTTCGACACGGTGACGATGGCCGGCCTGGCCTACGGGCAAACGGTCCTGGCCCGCGCGGTGCAGGCCGCCGGCCTGCAGTGGAACGCAGCCGATGCGCATTCGGCGGTGTACGACACGGAGATGACCGCGCAGTTGTTCTGCCGCATCGCCAACCAGTGGCCGATGTTGAACCCCGTCAGCCCGCCGGCGGCGCAGACGGCTTCCTGATCGAGCGAACGATCCCGTACAGGCTGACCGCGACCCAGGCGGCCTCGAGCAGGAACACCGAGATGTTGAAGCTGCCGATCAGTGAGACCAGGATGCCGGCCGCGCCGAACAGGTTGAGCAGCTGGTAGGCCAGACGGTTGCCGTGGATGTGCCCGGCCTGCAGCAGGAAGAACGCGCCCAGCACCATCAATGTGCCCAACATGCCGACCCAGTCGTACCACTCGAGGTTCATCGTTTCATCCCTGCCTGTCGTTGCCGTACCGCCTCGAACAGGGCGATGCCGGTCGCCACCGATACGTTGAGGCTTTCCATCTCGCCCGGCATCGGGATCCTGACCAGCGCGTCGCAATTCTCGCGCGTGAGCCGACGCAGGCCATCGCCCTCGCCGCCCATCACCAACGCGACATTCCCCGTCAGGTCGATGCCGTACAGCGGCGCCTCGGTCTCGCCGGCCAGCCCGTAAATCCACACGCCCTGCTTCTGCATCTCGCGCAGCGTGCGCGACAGATTGGTCACGGTGACCACCGGGATGCGATCCGCCGCGCCCGCCGAGGTCTTGCGCACGGTGGCGTTGACCTGCACCGCCTTGTCGCGCGGAATCACGACCGCGGTCACGCCGGCCGCCGCCGCACTGCGCAGGCAGGCGCCCAGGTTGTGCGGGTCCTGCACGCCATCGAGCACCAGCACCAGGGCGCGGCCCCCGGCCTGCTCGACCAGGTCGGCCAGTTCATGTTCGTCCCATGTCTTCGCCGCCTGGTAGCGCGCGACCACGCCCTGGTGGCGCAATCCACCGGCGACCCCATCCAGCGCCTGCTGCGCGACGCGGCGCACGTCGATCTCCAGCCGGCGCGCCTGCGATTCGATCTCGGCAAGCCGCGGGTTGCGGCCGCCGGCTTCGACCAGCACTTCCAGCAGGTTGCCTGCATCGTGTTCCAGCGCCGATGCCACGGCATTGATGCCCGCGATCCATTGGGAAGCTTTGCTCATGGCCGCATTGTAGGGCTTGGGCGATGCCGCTTCGCTCAGTATTTCTGCTTGGTGCGCCTGGCCGGCTGCCCATGGGGCGGCAAGGGCCTGGCACCTTCGTCCTCGTCGACCAGGCGGAAATCGATCTTGCGCTCCTCCAGGCTCGCCTTGAGCACCTTGATGCGCACCCGATCGCCCAGTCGGAATTCGCGCCCTCGGCGTTCGCCGGTCAGCGTCTTGCGGATCGCATCGAAGTGGTAATAGTCGTGCGGCAACTGGGTGACGTGGACCAGGCCGTTGACCTTGGAATCGTCCAGTTCGATGAACAGGCCGAAGCTGGTCACCCCGCTGATCACACCATCGAATTCGCCGCCGACGTGTTGCTCCATCCACGCGGCGCGGTAACGCTCGTCCACCTCGCGCTCGGCCTCGTCGGCACGGCGCGCACGCTCTGAACTCTGCAGCGACAACCGGTCCATGTCGCGCGCGCTGTAGCGGAAATTCTCGGCGTTGCCGCCAGCCAAACCGTGCTTGATCGCGCGATGCACCAGCAGGTCGGGGTAGCGGCGGATGGGCGAGGTGAAATGCGCATAGCTGTCCAGCGCCAGGCCGAAGTGGCCGACGTTGGACGGCGAGTACACCGCCAGCGACTGGCTGCGCAGCAAGACCGATTCGATCAGGGCCGCGTCGGCGCGTTCGCGCACCTTGTGGATCAGCGCGGTGAAGTCGCGCGGATGCACCTTGGCCCAGGGCGGCATCGAGAGCTTGAACTCCTTGAGGAACTCCTGCAGGTCCGCGTACTTCTGCTCGGGCGGGCGCTCGTGGATGCGGAACGGCGCCGGGATGCGCTTGTCGAGCAGGTACCGCGCGGCCTCGACGTTCGCCGCGATCATGCATTCCTCGATCAGCTTGTGCGCGTCGTTGCGCTGAAGCATGCCGGCTTGGGTCACTTCGCCACGGTTGTCGAGGACGAAGCGCACCTCGCCCGATTCGAACTCGATCGCGCCGCGCCGCTGGCGCGCTTCGGCCATGCGCTGGTAGAGCTGGTGCAGGTGGCGGACATGCGGCAACAACTCGCCGATCTTCGCCTCCGCCTGCAGGCGATCTTCGTCCGGGATGCCTTCGCCAACCGAATTCCACACTTCGGTGTAGGTCAGCCGCGCATGCGAGTTCATCACCGCCTCATGGAACTCCGATGAGGTGACCTCGCCCTTGTTGTCCAGCTGCATGTCGCAGACGAAGCACAGCCGATCGACCTTCGGATTCAGCGAGCAGATGCCGTTGGACAGAGTCTCCGGCAGCATCGGCACCACGAAGCCGGGGAAGTAGACCGAGGTCGCGCGCAGCTGGGCTTCTTCGTCCAGCGGCGTCTCCGGGCGCACGTAATGCGAGACGTCGGCGATCGCCACGACCAGCCGCCAGCCGCCGCTCGTGCGCTCGCAATAGACGGCATCGTCGAAATCCTTGGCGTCCTCGCCATCGATGGTGACCAGCGGCATGGCGCGCAGGTCCACCCGGCCCTTGTGGGCGGAGACCGGCACTTCCAGCGGCACCGCGGCGGCCTCGTCCAGCACCGCCTGCGGGAATTCGTGCGGGATGTCGTGGCCGTGGATCGCGGCTTCCACCACCAGCGACGGCGTCAGCTTGTCGCCCAGCACGGCGACGATGCGGCCGATGGGCGGGCGTCGCGCATCCTGCGCCTGGGTGATCTCGGCCACGACCAGCTGGCCGGTCTTGGCGTCGTTGCGTTCGGCCTGCGGGATCATCACGTTGCGCTGGATGCGGGCATCGTCCGGCACCACGAAACCGACGCCGGCTTCCTCGTCGTAACGCCCCACCAGACGGGTGACGCGACGCTCCAGCACCTCGACGATGGCCGCTTCGGTGCGACCGCGTTGATCCATGCCGGTGATGCTCACCAGAACGCGGTCGCCGTGCATGACCTTGCGCATCTCGGCAGGCGGCAGGAACGCGTCTTCGCCGCCCCCCGCATCCGGGCGCAGGAACCCGAAGCCTTGCGGGTTCGCGATCACCGTGCCGGGGATCAGGTCGAGCTGCTGCGCCGGGGCGAAGCCGCCACGCCGGTTCTGCAGGAGCTGGCCGTCACGCACCATCGCGCCCAGGCGCTTGTCCAGGGCATCGCGGCGGCCGGGTGCGGTCAGCTTGAGCCGCTGTGCCAGGGCATCGGCATCCATCGGGCCATCGGCGGCGGAGAGGACCTGCAGGATGTAGTCGCGGCTGGCGATGGGTTCGGCGTAGCGCTCGGCTTCGCGCCTGTGGTGCGGATCGTGCGGCGGCACCGGGCCAGCCGGAGCGGATTTCGCACCCGTTCGGCCTGGAGCCGAAGGCTTGCCGCGCGCTTGCTTGGCGAGGTGTTCGGGCATCCATGGCGCGCTGCTCCCACGCGCTTTCGCGTTCCTCTGCCCATCGTTGCCGGACGTCTTCTTGCGCGGCGATTCACCGCGCTTGCCGGCCTTGCCGCTCGCGCCCTTGGCCGGCGGCCGCTTTCCAGTCATTTTCTTCATCGCGACATCGTCGCACGCCGCCGGCATCGCCGGCGTGGACGTCGGCAGGCATTGACACCCTGCCGGCGGGATCGCAGAATATGCGGCCACCTGCCCAGGTGGCGGAATTGGTAGACGCACTAGTTTCAGGTACTAGCGGGTAAAACCGTGGAGGTTCGAGTCCTCTCCTGGGCACCAGGCTTTGGAAATCGAAAGACCCGCCATCGGCGGGTTTTTTGTTGCCCGGAACGAATGCGGCGACGCGCCCGCATGCCCTAACATCAGCTCACCATTCCGGAACCCGCCAGCGCGCCGCATGTCCCAGCCCCTCGCCGCGTCCACGGAGCCCGATTACGATTTCGTCGTGGTCGGTTCCGGGTTCGGCGGCAGCGTCGCCGCATTGCGGCTGGGCGAAAAGGGCTATCGCGTGCTGGTGGTCGAGCAGGGGCGCGAATGGACGCCGGACCGTTTGCCCCGAACCAACTGGCACCTGCGCGACTGGCTGTGGTGGCCGGCCGCCGGCCTGCGCGGCTTCTTCGGGTTGCGGTTGTTCGGCCGGGTAGTGGTCCTGCACGGCAACGCGGTCGGCGGCGGCTCCATCACCTATGCCGGCACGTTGCTGACGCCGCAGGAGAAGGTCTGGCAACAGGGCGGCTGGGCCGGCCTGCTCGACTGGCCGAAGGAGATGGCGGCGCATTACGCGACGGCCCGACGCATGCTGGGCGTGGCGCAGAACGCGCGCATCGGCCCTGCGGACGAACGCCTGGCCGAGATGGCCAGCGCGCTCGGCCAGGCATCGGATTTCGGGCTGACCCGGGTCGGCATCTACTTCGGCCAGCCGGACGAACCGCCCGGCACGCCGCATCCCGACCCTTATTTCGATGGCGAGGGTCCGGCACGCGCCTCTTGCATCGGCTGCGGCGGCTGCATGATGGGCTGCCGGCACGGGGCCAAGAACACGCTCGACCTGAATTACCTCCACTTGGCGCGTCGACGCGGCGCAGAACTGTTGCCCGAAACCCGGGTCCAGACGATCCGTCCGCGTGACTCCGCCGACGGCAGCGCCGGCTATGAACTGCTGCTGGCGCCTGTTCACGGCAATCGCGGGGCGGCCAAGCGGAGGATCACCTGCCGCGGCGTGGTCTGTGCGGCATCTTCCCTGGGCACGCAGGATCTGCTGCTGCGGATGCGCGGCGATGGCAGCCTGCCCGCGCTCTCGCCGGCTTTGGGCAAGCGCGTCCGCACGAACGCGGAGTCGCTGATCGGCGTGCGCTTCCCCGGCGGCGGGGTCGACCTGTCCCTGGGCGTCGCGATCGGCTCCGGGTTCCAACTGGATGCCGATACCCACATCGAAGCCACGCGCTATCCCGCAGGCTCGGACGCGATGGGCCTGATCGCGACCGTGATGGCGCAGGGGCGGCATCGACGGCTGCAGTGGCTCGGCCGGCTCGCCTTCGGCGCATTGCGGCACCCGCTCGCCACCTGGCGATTGCTGCGTCCGCGCGGCTTCGCCCGGGAATCGATGATCCTGTTGTGCATGCAGACCGTGGACGGCCATCTCGACATGCGCCTGGCAAGGCCATGGTGGTGGCCGTTCCGACGCAGGCTGTCCGCTGCCGGGATGCGGATCCCGGCCAACATCCCCCAAGCCAGCGCATTCGCAAGGGCGCTCGCGGCGCGCTTCGGCGGCCAGGCGATGGCCAGCCTGCCCGAAGTGCTGCTCGACATCCCGATGACCGCTCACTGCCTGGGCGGGGCCTGCATCGGCGCAACCGCGGACCAGGGTGCCTGCGACGCCTACGGGCGCGCCTATGGCTACCGCAATTTCTACCTGTGCGACGGATCCATCGTGGCCTCCAATCTCGGCGTCAACCCGAGCCTGACCATCACTGCGCTGGCCGAGCACGTCATGCATCATGTCCCGCATGCAAGAGACAACGACTGGCGCGCTACCGGCACCGAACGCGGAAGCGCCTGATTCCGGACCCATCGCCGTCCTCCGGGCGCAGTTCGATGCGCAACGGGCTGCTTTCGACGCGCGGCCGATGCCGTCGGCCGACGAACGGATCGCATGGCTGGATGCGCTGGCCTCGATGCTGCGGCGTCATGAGCAGGATTTCGTCGACGCGGTTTCGGCCGACTTCGGCTACCGCGTGCCGATGGAAACGCGACTGCTCGAACTGATGCCGATCCTCGGGGAGATCGCCTACCTACGCCACCGCCTGCGCCGCTGGATGCGCCCGCGCAAGGTCGCGGTCAACTGGATGTTCCTGCCCAGTCGCGCCGAACTGCGCCCGCAGCCGCTCGGTGTCGTCGGGGTGATCGGTGCCTGGAACTACCCGCTGCTGCTCGTGCTGTCGCCGCTGTCCAACGCGCTCGCGGCCGGCAACCGGGTGATGCTCAAGCCGTCCGAGCGGGCACCGGCAACCGCGGAATTGCTGCAACGGCTGCTGATGGAGGCCTTCCCCGACGGCGAAGCAGTCGTCGTGACCGGGGATGAACGGCTTTCGGCCGGTTTCGCCGCGCTCCCCTTCGACCATCTGGTCTTCACCGGCTCGACCCGCGTCGGGCGCGCGGTGATGCGCGCGGCGGCGGACAACCTCACTCCCGTCACGCTGGAATTGGGCGGCAAGTCGCCCGCATGGATCCACCCCGATTTCGACCTCGCGGACGCCGCCGACCGCATCTGCAGCGCCAAGTTCTGGAATTCGGGCCAGACCTGCGTGGCACCGGACTATGTGCTGGTCGACGAGGCCCACATCGACGCCTTCGCGCGCGAGGCGCAGCGGGCGGTCGAACGACGCTGGCCGGATGCGGCGCGCAATCCCGACTACAGCCACATGCTCGATGCGACCAGCCGCGACCGGATGCAGGCGCTCGTCGAGGATGCCGCCGCCAACGGCGCCCGGGTGATCACGATCGGCAATGCGCCCCCGGCACCCGGCAACGCCTACCCCCCCACGTTCATCCTCGGCGCGACACGCGGCATGCGGGTGATGCGCGAGGAAATATTCGGGCCGCTGCTGCCCATCGTCGGCTATCGCACGCAAGAAGAGGCCCTCGCCTTCGTGCGCGCGGGCGAACGGCCACTGGCGTTCTACTACTTCGACCGCGACCGCGACCGCATCGACCACGTGCTCGACCACACCCATGCCGGCGGCGTCACCCTCAACGACGCCATCTTCCACATGGTTCAGCACCGCCTGCCGTTCGGTGGCATCGGCGCCAGTGGCATGGGCGCGTACCACGGCGATGCCGGATTCCGCGTCCTTTCGCATTTCAAGCCGGTGCTCCGGCAGAACCGGCTCGCCGCGTGCATCCTGGCATTCATGACCAAGCCCCCTTATGGACGCCGGCAAGTCCGGCTGCTCCGCTGGCTCGCGGGCCTGCGCGGCGAGTGATTGGCTGCGAACGCGCCGGCAAGCCGTAAAATCGGCATTCGCTTCATGCCGGACCCTCGATGAGCAACGACCCGACCCGCCCCGCCTTCCACGGCTTCGAGCAGATCCCGCTGCGCGAATACGCCGAGCGCGCCTACCTCGACTATTCCATGTACGTGGTGCTGGACCGCGCCCTGCCCTTCATCGGCGATGGGCTCAAGCCGGTGCAGCGCAGGATCATCTATTCGATGAGCGAGCTGGGCCTGTCCGCAGGCTCCAAGCCGAAGAAATCGGCGCGCACGGTGGGCGATGTCATCGGCAAGTACCACCCGCACGGCGACAGCGCCTGCTACGAGGCGCTGGTGCTGATGGCGCAGCCCTTCTCCTATCGCTATCCGTTGATCGATGGCCAGGGCAACTTCGGCTCGCCGGACGACCCGAAGTCCTTCGCGGCGATGCGCTATACCGAGTCCAAGCTCACCCCGATCGCCGAAGTGCTGCTCGGCGAACTGGGCCAGGGCACGGTCGACTGGGACCCGAACTTCGACGGCACGCTGGAAGAGCCGACGTGGATGCCGGCACGCCTGCCGCATCTGCTGCTCAACGGCACCACCGGCATCGCGGTCGGCATGGCCACCGACGTCCCGCCGCACAACCTCAACGAGGTGGTGAGCGCCTGCATCCGCCTGCTGGACGACCCCGAGGCCAGCACCGCCGACCTGTGCGAACACATCCTCGGCCCGGACTACCCGACCACCGCCGAGATCATCACCCCGATCGCCGACCTGCGCGCCATCTACGAAACCGGCAACGGCGGCGTACGCGCCCGCGCGACCTTCGTGAAGGAAAACGGCAACATCATCATCACCGCGCTGCCCTACCAGGTATCGCCGTCGAAGGTGATTGAGCAGATCGCCACCCAAATGCGCGCGAAGAAGCTTCCATGGTTGGAGGACATTCGCGATGAATCCGATCACGCCACGCCGGTGCGCATCGCACTGATCCCGCGCAGCAACCGCGTCGATGCCGAACAATTGATGGGACATCTGTTCGCCACGACCGATCTCGAGAAAAGCTATCGCGTCAACATGAACGTGATCGGCCTCGATGGCCGGCCGCAGGTCAAGCCGCTGAAGCGGCTGTTGTCGGAATGGCTGGAGTTCCGCCAGGACACGGTCACCCGTCGCCTCAAGCATCGCCTCGAGAAGGTCGAGCGTCGCCTGCACCTGCTGGAAGGCTTGCTGGTCGCGTTCCTCAACCTGGACGAGGTCATCCGCATCATCCGCACCGAGGATGAGCCCAAGGCCATCTTGATGGCACGATTCGAACTCAGCGAAGACCAGGCCGATTACATCCTCGACACCAGGCTGCGACAGCTCGCACGCCTGGAGGAAATGAAGATCCGTGGCGAGCAGGATGAGTTGGACAGCGAGCGCGATCGCTTGATCTCGACGCTGGGCAGCAAGGCCAAGCTGAAGAAGCTGATCAAGGACGAGTTGCTGGCCGATGCCAAGAAGTTCGGCGATGCACGGCGCTCGCCGTTGATCGCACGCGAAGCCGCGCAGGCGCTGGACGAAACCGAGCTGGTCGCCAGCGAGCCGGTGACCGTGGCGCTGAGCGAAAAAGGCTGGGTGCGAGCCGCCAAGGGGCACGATGTCGATGCAGCCGCGTTGTCGTATCGCGATGGTGATGGCCTCTTGGCCGCGGCCAAGGGGCGCAGCAACCTGCAGGTGGCATTCCTCGATTCCGCCGGCCGCAGCTATTCGACCGCCGCGCATACGCTGCCTTCCGCGCGCGGCAATGGCGAACCCTTGACCGGCCGCTTCTCGCCGGCCGCGGGTGCGACATTCCGTGCGCTCGCCACCGGCGAGAACGACGTGCGCTTCGTCCTCGCATCCAGCGCCGGCTACGGTTTCGTCACCCGTTTCGAGAACCTGACCGGGCGACAGAAGGCCGGCAAGGCGATGCTGTCGCTCAGCGACGGCGCCGAAGTGCTGCAACCCGCGACGGTGGGCGATGTCGCGACCGATCGCATCGTCGTGGCCACCAGCGCCGGCCATGTGCTCGCGTTCCCGCTCTCCGATTTGCCGGAGCTCGACAAGGGCAAGGGCAACAAGCTGATCGAGATCCCGAAGGCCAAGCGCGGGACCGAGAAAGTCATCGCCGTCGCCGTGGTGCCCGAAGGTGGCAAGCTGACCGTGAAATCCGGTGCCCGGACGATGACGTTGTCATGGAAAGAGCTGGAGGAATACTTGGGCGCGCGGGCCTCGCGAGGCAGCCTGTTGCCGAGGGGATGGCAAAAGGTCGATTCGCTTGGCACCGAGTAAATCCTGATGGAAGCTGATTACTGGAAATCCCGCTGGCAGCGCGGTGAAACCGGATGGCATCGCGGCGAAGTGATGCCGCTGCTGCAAAAGCACTGGTCCGCACTGCAGGCCAAACCGGGTACCGGAGTGCTGGTGCCGCTGTCCGGCAAGACGCTGGACATGCCATGGCTGGCGGCCCAAGGGCATCGCGTGCTCGGGATCGAGCTGAGCGCGACCGGCATCGCCGAGTTCTTCGCCGAGCACGACCTCGATGAAGAGGTGAACGACACGCCAGACGGGCCGCTGCATCGCGCCGGCGACATCGCCATCCTCGAGGCCGATGCCTTCGAGGTCGGTCCTGGTGTGCTCTCCGATATCCAGCTGGTGTACGACCGAGCCGCGCTGATCGCCTTGCCCCCGGATCTGCGCCAGCGTTACGTCGATACGGTCTATGCACGCCTGCCGTCCGGCACACGCGGCCTGCTGATCACGCTTGAGTATCCGCAGCATGAGAAAGACGGCCCGGCTTTCTCCGTGCAGGAAGACGAAGTCCATGCACTGTTCACGCCCGCATGGAATGTCACGCTGCTGGAGCGCCGAGACATCCTGGCGCAGCAACCCTCCTTCGTCGCCGAGGGCGTGACCGCGCTCCACACCGTCGTTTATCGCCTCGACAAGCGCTGAACCTCACGCCACCGATGCATGCACGCCGGCCACCGCGCGACCGGAGGGATCGGCCGCGCCGGAAAACGCCGCATCCCATGCGATCGCCGCCGGGGACGAGCAAGCAATGGATTTCCCGCCCGGCACCGTGCGCGCCGGTGCCTCGCCCGGGAACGCCTGCTCGAACAGGCGGCGATAGAAATACGCCTCCTTGGTCTGCGGCGGGTTGTACGGAAAGCGTTGCGCGGCTGCAGCGAATTCCGCATCGCCGACATGCTTGTCGGCGTGGGCCTTCAGCCCGTCGATCCAGCCATAGCCAACGCCATCACTGAACTGCTCCTTCTGCCGCCACAGGATTTCGTCCGGCAACACGCCATCGAAGGCATAGCGCAGGACATGCTTTTCGATGCGTCCGCCCTTCACCATCTTGGCTTCGGCATCCATCGCCATCGCCACCTCGATGAACTCGCGATCCAAAAACGGCACGCGCGGCTCCACGCCCCAGGCCATCATCGACTTGTTGGCACGCAGGCAATCGTACTGGTGCAACGTATCGAGCTTGCGCACCAGCTCCTCGTGGAATTCGCGTGCGTTCGGCGCCTTGTGGAAATACAGGTAGCCGCCGAAGAGTTCATCGCTGCCTTCGCCCGACAGCACCATCTTCACCCCCATCGCCTTGATCCGTCGCGCCAGCAGGTACATGGGCGTGGACGCGCGGATGGTGGTGACGTCGTACGTCTCGACGTGGCGGATGACGTCGGGCAAGGCGTCCAGCCCTTCTTCGAAGGTGTAGGTGAAGCCGTGATGGACCGTGCCGAGCGCATCCGCGGCGATCTGTGCAGCCTTCAGGTCAGGCGAATCCTCCAGGCCTATGGCGAAGGAATGCAGGCGCGGCCACCAGGCCTCCGAAGCGTCATCGTCCTCGATGCGCTTGCGGGCGAAGCGCGCTGCGCACGCGGCGACCAGCGACGAATCCAGCCCGCCCGACAGCAGCACGCCATAGGGTACGTCGCTCATCAGTTGGCGATGCACCGCGGATTCGAAGGCATCGCGCAGTTCGGCCTTCGACACGGACACACCTGCGGTCGCGGCGACCGCTCGCCACGGGCGGTCGTAATACCTGTGCAGCGTCTGCGTGCGCGTGTCGAACCAGTGGCCGGGCGGGAATTGCGCCACGTCGTCGCACAAGCGCGAGAGCGCCTTCATCTCGGAGGCCACCCACAATCGGCCTTCAACATCGTGGCCCCAGTACAGTGGGCAGATACCGATGTGGTCACGCGCGATGATCGCGCGCTCCTGCCCGGCATCCCACAGCACGAACGCGAACATGCCGTTCAGGCGATCCAGCCACACGCCCGCATCGCCTTGCGGGTCGGCTGCATGCATCGCATTGATCAACTCGCAATCCGAGCCCGTCTGGAAGCCATAGGCTTCTTCGTACTCGGTGCGCAGTTCGCGATGGTTGTAGATTTCCCCATTCACGGCGAGCGCCAGCCGTCCATCGTCCGAAAGCAGCGGCTGGGCGCCGCCAGCCGGGTCGACGATGGCCAGGCGCTCGTGCACCAGGAGCGCGTGTGGATGCTGGTACACCCCGCTCCAGTCCGGCCCGCGATGTCGCTGCCGGGCGGATAGCGACAACGCAAGCGGGCGCAGGACCGACAGGTCGCTGCCGGGTCGAAGATCGATCACGGACAGGATGGAACACATGGCTGGACTCCTCGGGTTTCTGAACGGCGAAAACGAAGAAGCCCGCCTTGGAGGGCGGGCTTCAGGAAGGTCGGCGTGGAAATGACGCGCTAACCGCTGGCCCGCTGTCGGCAGGGATTGTTGTTGCGGTTGTTGCGGTTGTTGATGTTGCAGGCGGCGCACGCGGCCACCACCGCGGAGGCGGTGGTTACGTCAATGACATGGGCGCAGCGCGAGGGCATGGCCCGAGTGTGCGGCTGTACCGGCGCCGATTGCAAGTGCCTAACCGGAATCCCCGGGATCGCGCCCGAGGATGATCCGGGCCGCACGCTGGTAGGTCCAATACGCCCAGGTCCAGTTGAGCATGACCACCACGCGGTTGCGGAAACCGATCAGGAAAAACACGTGCGCCCACAGCCAGAACCACCACGCCAGCGCACCGCTCAGCTTCCAGCGTCCCAGTTGCACGACCGCGGCCATGCGGCCGATGGTGGCGAGGTTGCCGAAATCGCGATAGCGGAAATGCGTGGCTGCGCGCCCCGCGATACGCGCACGGATCGTCGCGGCGACATGCTTGCCCATCTGCTTGGCGGCGGGCGCCACGCCCGGCACCGGATGCCCATCGCACTGGATCGAGGCCAGATCGCCCGCCACGAAGACATGCGGATGACCGGGTACGGACAGGTCGCTTTCCACCGGCACACGCCCTGCGCGGTCGAGCGGCACACCGAGCGTGCGCGCCAAAGGAGATGCCGCGACGCCCGCCGCCCACAGTACGGTACGTGCGTGGATACGGCGCTCGCCCAGTTGCAGTCCGTGCGCGTCGATGGTCGATACCGGCGTGCCGGTCAGCACCTCCACGCCCAGTCGCTCGAGCTGCAGGCGCGCCTTTTCCGACAGGTCGGCATCGAAGGAGGACAGCACGCGCGGCCCGGCCTCCAGCAGCAGCACGCGCGAGTGCGCGGGATCGATGTGACGGAACTCGTCGCTCAAGGTATGGCGGGCGATCTCCGCCATAGTGCCGGCAAGCTCCACGCCGGTCGGGCCGCCACCGACGATGGCGAAGGTGAGCAACGCCTTGCGCGCTTCCGGATCCTCGCTCGCCTCGGCCTCTTCAAACGCGGACAGGATGCGGCGGCGGATGCCGAGCGCATCGTCCAGCGATTTCAGCCCCGGCGCATGTTCGGCCCAATCGTCGTGGCCGAAGTAGGCATGCGTCGCGCCGGTCGCGAGCAGGGCGTAATCGAAATCGAATGCACGACCATCGGCCAGCGATACCGTGCGGCCGGCAGAATCGATCGAGGCGACATCCTCCATCAACACGGTCACGTTGCCCTGCCTGCGCAGGATGTGGCGCAAGGGCGCGGCGATGTCGGGGGCGGAAAGGCCCGCCGTCGCCACCTGGTACAGAAGCGGCTGGAACAGGTGATGGTTGCCGCGATCGAGCAAGGTGATGCGCACCGGCACATCGGCCAGGGCACGCGCGGCCCACAGGCCGCCGAATCCACCCCCGACGATCACGACATGGGGAAGCGGCGCATCGCTCATGGCGACCCCTCTGCTTGCAACAAACGTTCGATCAGCGCGAGGTACAGCGCGGGCAACGCTTCGAGATCGGCGACGCGCACGTGTTCGTCCACCTTGTGGATGCTGGCATTCACCGGGCCGACCTCGATGCACTCGGCGCCCAGCGGCGCGATGAAGCGCGCATCGGAGGTGCCGCCGCCCGTGCTTTCCTCGGGAGCGGCGCCAGCGAACGTGGCCAGCACATCGCGCGCGGCTCGCCGCAGGTCGCCCTCCGGCGTGTAGAACGGCTCGCCGCTGCGATGCCAGTGGATGTCGAAGTCCAGCGCATGGTGACGCAGGATGGCCTCGCATTCGGTCTCGAGTTTCGCCGCATCCCAGTGCGGGTTGTAGCGCAGGTTGAACAGCACCTCGAGCTGGCCGGGAATCACGTTGTTGGCATGGTTGCCGGCGTGGGTATCGGTGATTTGCAGCGAGGTCGGCGGAAAGGTTTCGTAGCCGCCGTCCCATTCGCGCGCGGCGAGTTCGGCCAGCGCGGGCAACGCGAAATGGATCGGGTTGCGGGCTTTCTCCGGATAGGCGACATGGCCCTGCACGCCATTGACGGTGAGGCGTGCGGACAGGGAACCGCGTCGCCCGGCGCGCACCAGGTCGCCCAGCACCGCTTTCGAGGATGGCTCACCGGTGATGCACCAGTCGATGCGCTCGCCGCGCGAACGGAACGCCTCGGCCACCTTGCGCACGCCGTCGATGGCATCGCCCTCCTCGTCCGAGGTCAGCAACAGCGCAACCGTACCGGGGTGGTCGGGTTGCGCCGCGACGAACCGCTCTAGCGCCACCACGAAGGCCGCGACGCTGCCTTTCATGTCGGCGGCACCTCGCCCGTACAGCATGCCGTCGCGGATCTCGGGCGCGAACGGATCGCTGGCCCAGGCCTCGCGCGGGCCCGGCGGCACCACGTCGGTATGGCCCAGCAACATCAATACCGGGCCGCCATCGCCATGCGTGGCCCAGAGGTTGTCCACCTCGCCGAAGCGCAGGCGTTCGATATCGAAACCGGCGCGCTGCAGGCGATCCGCGATCAACGCCTGGCATCCCGCATCGTCCGGCGTCACCGATGGGCGGGCGATGAGTTCGCAGGTCAGGTCGAGGACGTCGCTCATGCGCGCATCACCCGACGCCGAACAGTTTCTTGTAGCCGTTGTCGCCGAATCCCTGCGCGATGCGGCCATCGTCCATCGCCACCAATGGGCGCTTCACCAGCGCAGGATGCTCGCGCAGCAGCAGTTTCCACTCGGCATCGCTGCCCGGCGCCTTGCGGTTGTCCGGCAACTGGCGCCACGTGGTGGACGACTTGTTGACCAGTGCATCCCAGCCGCCGGCCGCATCCCTCCACGCCATGAACATGTCCGGCGACGGCAGTTGCTCCCGCACATCGACGAAATCGTGCGCGATGCCGAAGCGGTCCAGCCATTTGCGCGCCTTGCGGCAGGTATCGCAGTTCTTCAACCCGTACAGCGTGGTCATGCGCGGAATCCGTGGGGGATGCCCGCATTCTGGCGACTGGCGGCGCGCGGCGCCAGCCGCCGCCGGCATCACTGCATCGGCAGCACGCCCACCTCGATCGCGGTCGGATGCGTTGCATCCTGGTAGACGCGATGCGTGGCCTTGATGAAGTCCGCATCCGTCGCCTTGTAGATGTTCGGCACGTACTTCTGCGGGTTGCGATCGATGAACGGGAACCAGGTCGACTGCACCTGCACCATGATCCGGTGGCCCTTCTTGAAGGTGTGCAACACGTCGTTCAGCGAGTAGTTCACCGCCGTCGGCTTGCCGGGCATGAACGGCTCCGGTTTCTCGAAACTGTTGCGGAAGCGCGCGCGCATCGGCTCGGCGCGCACCAGCGTCTGCTGGCCGCCTCGCGGTTTCTTGCCCGCCATCCGTTCCTGCATGGTCGGCATCGGCATGTCGTCCGGGTTCACGTCGATCAGCTTGACGATGAAGTCCGCGTCGGTGCCGGTCGTCGACACCCACAGCTTGACCTTGATCGGCCCGGCGATGGTCACGTCCTCGGCCAGCGGTGTGGTCCGGTACACCAGCACGTCGGGGCGCGATGCGGCGAAGCGCTGGTCGGCGGCGATGTAGTCGCGGCTCCAGCCGGTCATGATTTCAGTGGTGTACGGCACCGGCTTGGCGGGGTCGCTGATGTATTCGCCGAAGCTCTTCGCCACCGTCGGCATGGCATCGAACTTCAGGCCGCCGTCGGGTTGGAAGTACAGGGTGCGCGGCTGCAGGTTCTTCGGCGGCCAGCTGGCGAAACGCTCCCATTCGTTGGCACCGGTGCGGAACATCCAGGCCTCGGGCAGGCCGGCATCGGCCGTGCCCTTCAGGTGCTGCTTGAAGAAGGCGAACTCCACCGGCTGGTAGTCCAGCGCGGTATCGCGTCCGAATTCGGCATCGCCCACCGAATCACCCTTGCCGCGCAACCAGCCACCGTGCGTCCACGGCCCCATCACCAGCGTGTTGGTGATGCCGGGGTTGTTGTTCTCGATGGCCTGGTACAGGTGCAACGGGCCGTACAGGTCCTCGGTGTCGAACCAGCCGCCGACGATCATCACCGCCGCGCGCACGCCCTTCATCTTCGACGGCAAGTCGCGCGCCTTCCAGAAATCGTCGTAGTTGGGATGGTCGACCACGTCGTCCCAGAACGCGATCGGCGCGCGAAAACGCTTGGGCGCGTTCGACAGCGCGCCCAGGCGCAGGTAGTAGTCGTAACCGTCGGGCGTGCCGAAGTCGAAGCGTGGCGGCGATTCGGCGGTGGGCTTGGGCCGCGGATGCCCGAACCCCATGCCGTGGAAGAACGCGTACGCCATGTTGAGGGTGAAAGCGCCGTTGCGATGCATGTCGTCGCCCAGGAACCAGTTGGCGATCGGCGCCTGCGGCGACAACGCGACCAGCGCCGGATGGGTATTGATCGCCGACACCGCGGTGTAGAAGCCGGGGTACGAGATGCCCCACTGGCCGACCTTGCCGCTGTTGCCCGGGAGGTGCTTGACCATCCAGTCGACCGTGTCCCAGGCGTCCGTGTTGTCGTTCACCTCGCCCTCGACCGGGCGCATGTTCACGTATTCACCCTCGGACAGGAATTTCCCGCGCACGTCCTGGCAGGCGAAAATGAAGCCGTCCTTTTCGAAGTCCTCGGTCTGGCCCAGGCGCGGCGCGATCTTGTCCGCCCCGTATGGCGCGCACGAATACGGCGTGCGCTGCATCAGGATCGGATAGGTGCGGTCCGGGCCCGCGTCTTTCGGCGTATAGACGACGGTATGCAGCTTGACGCCGTCGCGCATCGGGATGTCGATCTCCGCCTTGTCGTAATGCGCCTTGATGTAATCGGCGCGCGCCTTCATCGCCTGCGCCATCCCCCCACCGCCCTGCGTGGCGACGGCAGGCGACGCTGCGGCGGCAGGCGCCGTCGTCTTGACTTGCTCGCGTGCGCAGCCGGCGACGGCCAGGGTCACGGCAAGCGGCAACAGGGCACGCTGGAAGGATTCGAGGACGCGCATGGCAGGACTCCGGTGAGGCAACCCCGCATTGTTCGCAGGCAGCGGGCGCGGCCACCCCTGCCAAAGGTCATGCTTCAGCGGATCAACCCGCCAAACCGCGCAGCAGGTCGTTCACCGACGTCTTGGCCCGTGTCTTTTCATCCACCTGCTTGACGATGACCGCGCAATACAGCGAGTGCGAACCGTCCGCGGCCGGCAGTGATCCCGACACCACCACGCTGCCCGGCGGCACGTGGCCGTAGCTGATCTCGCGGGTCTCGCGGTTGTAGATGCGGGTGGACTGGCCGAGGAACACGCCCATGCCGATCACGCTGTGGTGGCCGACGACGACGCCTTCGACCACTTCCGAACGCGCGCCGATGAAGCAATGGTCCTCGATGATCGTGGGCGATGCCTGCAGCGGCTCCAGTACGCCACCGATGCCCGCGCCACCGGAGATGTGGCAGTGCTTGCCGACCTGCGCGCAGGAACCCACCGTCGCCCAAGTATCGACCATCGTGCCTTCCCCCACGAAGGCGCCGATGTTGACGAAGCTCGGCATCAGCACCACGTCGCGTCCGATGTGGCAGCCGCGCCGCGCCACCGTGCCCGGCACCACCCGCACGCCGTCCTGCCTGAAGCGGGCGGCGTCGTAACCGTCGAAACGCAGCGGGATCTTGTCCCAGTACGGTGCCGGCGCCCCGTCCATCACCTGCATGTCGTGGGTACGGAAGTACAGCAGCACGGCCTTCTTGAGCCACTCGTTGACGTGCCAGCCATCGGCCGAAGGTTCTGCCACTCGCACAGCCCCGCTTTCAAGCAAGGTGATCGCGGCTTCGACGTCCGGACGCACGGCGGCAAGTGCGGCGGCATCCAGTTCGGCCCGGCGCTCGAAGGCGGTCTCGATGCGCTGGCGCAGCGCGGCGACGGATTCGTTCATTTCAGGCTTTCTCCTGTATCGCTGGCAAGCAGGGCCTTGCGCAGCGCATGTTGTCGGGCTTCGTCGAGCGGCAGATCGCGCTCGTCACTGAGCTGGAACACGTCCTCGGCGCGCTCGCCGAAGGTGGCAATGCGCGCATCGTGCACGCGCAGGCCTTGCGCACGCAGCGTCTGCGCCACTTCCGCCAGCAGCCCCGGGCGATCGGTGCAGACCAGGCTCATCAGCGTGCGACGCCCCTTCGCGGTCTCGCCGAATACGACCTGCGGACGGATGCGGAAATGCTGCAGATGGCGCGGCTGGGTGCGGCGCGGCGGGCGTATGGTGGCGAGGTCGTCGTTCGACAGGGCATCGCGCAGGCACTGCACGACCGCCAACGGCGCCACCGGGCGCTGTGTATCGATGGGCATGCACTGGAAGGTGTCGAAGACGCTGCCGTCCGGGCCCTGCAGCAATCGCGCCTGCTGGATGGCAAGCCCGGCACGGTCGAGCGTGGCGACGATCGCGGCGAACAGGCCGTCGCGATCGGCCGAATGCACGAACACCTCCAGCACGTTCGCATCGTCTTCGCCGATCACGCGCGCGGCCACGTGCAACGACGCGGCGGGATCGGCCGCGAGCACGCCGGCCTGCCACGCGACCTGCTCCGGATGCCCGCGCAGGAAGCTTTCCTCCGGCATCGACAGGAACAGGGTGTCGGCTGCATCTTCCGTTACGCCGTACACGCGCAGGATCGCGCGGGTGCCGGCGCGGGTTTCGGCGATGCGCTCGGCGGCCGCCACCGGGTTCTCCAGCCCGCGACGCAAGGCCAGGCGCGTGGCGACGTAGAGATCGGCCAGCAGCCGATCCTTCCATGCATTCCACAGCTTGGGCGAGGTCGCGGCGATGTCCGCGCAGGTGAGCAGGTAGAGCGTGTCGAGGTGTTCGCGGTCGGCCACGGCCTCGGCGAAGCGCTGCACGACCTCGGGATCGGCGATGTCCTGCTTCTGCGCGGTCATCGACATCAGCAGGTGCTTCTGCACCAGCCACGCGACGAGATCGCTGTCGCCGGCGGAGAGCCCATGCGCCTCGCAGAATTCGCGTGCATCGACCGCACCCAGTTCGGAATGATCGCCGCCACGGCCCTTGGCGATGTCGTGGAACAGCCCGGCCAGCAGCAGCAGTTCCGGCTTGCGCAGGCGCGGCCAGACCTCGTGCGCCATGGAGAATCGCTGCACGTCGCCGCCCTGCTGGAACAGGGCGAAATTCCCCAGCAAGGCCAGCGTGTGCTGGTCCACCGTGTAGACGTGGAAAAGGTCGAATTGCATGCGCCCGGTCACGCGCGCGAAGGCGGGAATCCAGCGTGCGAGCACGCCCAGCTGCGACATCCGCTTGAGCGTGGCGACCGCTTCGGGCTGCTGCAGCAGGTGCAGGAACTGGGCGCGCAACGCCGGGCTGGCGGACAGGTAATCCGGCACCTTGGGCAGGCTCTCGGCCAGCGAGCGCGCAGTGCGCGAGTGCAGGCCGGTGCCTTCGGGCAGGTGCGACCAGGTGGAGAACAGCGCGAAGACCTGCGCGGGGTCGCCATGAGGCCAATCGGCATGCCGCGCCGCCAGCCAGCGACCGCGCAGTTCGAAACCGGCGTCGATCACCGCCGGCTCGATCTCGCCTTCCAGTTCTTCCTCGAAGCGCTGCAGCAGCCGCTCGCCGATGCGCAGCACCAGCGCGGCGCTGCGGTAGAAGCCCTGCATCATCCGCTCGACATCGGCGTTGTCCGCTTGTTCGAGGCCGTCCAGCCGCGCGGCCAGCAGGCGCTGGTAATCGAAGCGCAGGCGCTCCTCGCGCTTGCCGGCGACCAAATGCAGGCCCCAGCGCAGGCGCTGCAGTTCACTGGCCGCGCGCAGCAGGGTCTCGCGCTCGTCGTGGCCGATCTTGCCCATTGTCTCGAGCTGTTCCAACCCGGTCACGCCATGCACGCGCATCGCCATCCAGCGCAACGTCTGCAGGTCGCGCAGGCCGCCGGGGCCTTCCTTGACGTTGGGCTCCAGGTTGTCGGCGGTATCGCCGAAACGCGCATGGCGGTTGCGTAGTTCCTCGCGCTTGGCAGCGTAGTAGTCGGCCGGCGGCCACACCTTGTCCGGCGCGACGGCCTGCTGCAGCCGCAGCGCCATGTCATCGGTATCGGCCAGCGCGCGCGAATCCATCAACGCGGTCTGGATGGTGATGTCGGCAGCCGCAGCCTGGCCGACGTCGGCCAGGGATCGGGTCGCGTGCGAAACCTGCACGTTCGCATCCCACAGGCGCGCGATGAAGCAGGCCAGTCCTTCGCGATGCCTGTCCTGCGCAGCCGCATCGCCCAGCACCAGCAGGTCCACGTCCGATTGCGGATACAGGTTGCGCCGGCCGTAACCACCCACCGCGAACAACCCGAGCGGCGCATCGTGCGGCAGGCATTCCGCCCAGGCCCCGACGATCAGCGCATCCATGCCGTCCGCGCGTGCGCGGGCCAGAACATGGGCGGATTCGCCCGCATCGAACCGATCGGCAAGCGTCGCGTCCAGCGCCTCCAAGTGCGCGCGGGCGGCGCGCGCCCAATCATGTCCGCCGACAGTTTCGTCCGGATTCACGCCACGGGCGGCGGCGGAGAGCCGGCCGAGAGCGTCAACACGTCGTAACCATCTTCGGTCACCGCGATCATGTGCTCCCACTGCGCCGAGAGCTTGCGATCCTTGGTCACCACGGTCCAGCCGTCGGGCAAGAGCTTGGAATGGCGGCCACCCTCGTTGATCATCGGCTCGATGGTGAAGGTCATGCCCGGCTTCAGCACCAGGCCTTCGCCGCTGCGGCCGTAGTGCAGCACCTGCGGGTCTTCGTGGTAGACGCGGCCGATGCCGTGCCCGCAATACTCGCGCACCACGCTGAAACGCTCGCCCTCGGCGAAGGACTGGATGGCATGGCCGATGTCGCCCAGGGTCGCGCCCGGGCGCACCTGGCGGATGCCGCGCCACATCGCCTCATAAGTCGCGTCCACCAGGCGCTTCGCCATCACCGAGGGCGTGCCGGCGAAATACATCCGGCTGGTATCGCCATGCCAGCCGTCCTTGATGACGGTGACGTCGATGTTGACGATGTCGCCATCCTTCAGCACCTTCGACTCGTTCGGGATGCCGTGGCAGATGACGTTGTTGACCGAGGTGCACAGCGTCTTGGGGAAGCCGCGGTAACCCACGTTCGCCGGCGTCGCCTTCTGCACCCGGGTGATGTGCTCATGGGCGATGCGGTCCAGCTCCTCGGTGCTGACGCCGGGGCGCACGTGCTCGGCCATCAGGTCCAGCACTTCGGCGGCCAGGCGGCCGGCCTCGCGCATCTTCTCGATTTCCGCAGGGGTCTTGGTGGTGATGCTCATGCAGCCATTATCGCCCAAGCCGCGCCGGGCCGCGTCGAGGGCGACCGGCCGTTTGCCCGTCCCGTCGGGCTGCAGTACAATCGCCGGCTTGCCTTTCCCGGCAGCGCCCACGTCGTGCGACATCGGCGAATACACACCAGTCGGCAATCCCTGCTCCGGGGTGCCCGCACAAGCGGGTTCGGTGGCAGTGACGACTGGGAGGCCCAACCCCGGAACCTTGCCCGCCTTGCGGGCATCCGCCATCACCTGTCCGGCGGCCGGTTCCATTTCAGGAGTATCAAGCAATGCCCCAGATCACCATGCGCCAGATGCTGGAAGCCGGCGTCCACTTCGGGCACCAGACCCGTTACTGGAACCCCAAGATGGGCCCGTACATCTTCGGTGCCCGCGGCAAGATCCACATCATCAACCTCGAGAAGACCGTCCCGCTGTTCAACGACGCGATGAACTTCCTCTCCAAGATCGCCCAGAAGCGCGGCGTCGTCCTGTTCGTCGGCACCAAGCGCAGCGCCCGCGATGCGGTGAAGGAAGAAGCCGAGCGTTGCGGCATGCCGTTCATGACCCAGCGCTGGCTGGGCGGCACCCTGACCAACTTCGCCACCGTGAAGAAATCGGTCAGCCGCCTGAAGGAGCTGGAATCGGCCGAAACCGACGGCACCTTCCAGAAGCTGGTCAAGCACGAAGTGCTGGGCCTGCGTCGCGAACGCGACAAGCTGGAAGCCTCGCTGGGCGGCATCAAGGACATGAACCGCCTGCCGGACGCCCTATTCGTGATCGACATCGGCCATGAAGACATCGCCATCAAGGAAGCCAAGACCTTGGGCATCCCGGTGATCGCCGTGGTCGACACCAACTACGATCCCAACCTGGTCGACTACGCCATCCCGGGCAACGACGACGCCATCCGCGCCGTGCAGCTGTACGCCCGCGCCGCCGCCGACGCCGTGCTGGAAGGCAAGGCCGCCTCGCCGAACGCCGCCGTGGTGAGCGAGGAGGACTTCGTGGAAGCTTCCGGCGACGCCAAGCCGGCCCGCAAGGCCCCGGCCAAGAAGGCCGCTGCCCCGACCGAGGAAGCCGCCCCGGCTGCAGAAGCCGCCGAAGCCACCACCGCAGCGCCGGCCGCCGACGCTGCCGAAGAGGCCTGAGGGGACACGGCCATGCCGAACAACCGCAAGCCCGAAGACGAGCTGATGACCGCCCCGGTCGCGCCCGGCGAGGATCCCAACGCCGAACTCGACCCGGACGTGGCCGCCCGCGCCGAAGCGCAGGTGGCCGAGAACGAAAAGCTCGAACGCGAGGCGGCTTACGACAATCCCGACCCGGACATGGGGTCGGACGAGTAAGCGTCATCGTCCCGCAACGCCGCGCGCGCATGCTGCGCCGCGGCCCCACATCGAGCCGGCGCACGCCGCCGGCCTGCAATGAATCAAGGAATTGAAATGGCTGAAATCACCGCATCCATGGTCAAGGAACTGCGCGAGCGCACCGGCGCCGGCATGATGGAGTGCAAGAAGGCACTGACCGAGAACAACGGCGACATCGAAGCGGCGGCCGACTGGCTGCGCAAGACCGGCCTGGCCAAGGCCGACAAGAAGGCCGACCGCGTCGCCGCCGAAGGCAAGATCGGCATGGCGCAGGCCCCGGGCAAGGCCGTGCTGGTCGAGGTGAACTCCGAGACCGACTTCGTCGCGAAGGACGGCAACTTCACCGGCTTCGTCGACGCCGTCGCCCAGGCCGCGCTCGACGCCAGCGACATCGAGGCCCTCAAGGCCGCGAAGATCGGCGACGAGACCGTCGAAGCCACCCGCGCCGCCGTCATCGCCAAGGTCGGCGAGAACGTGCAAGTCCGTCGCATGGCCCGCATCGACAGTGCCAACACCATCGGTGCCTATGTGCACGGCGGCCGTATCGGCGTACTGGTCGAGGTCAAGGGCGGCAACGAGGAGCTGGCCCGCGGCATCGCCATGCACATCGCCGCGATGAACCCGCCCTACATCTCGCCCGCCCACGTGCCCGCCGAGTTCGTCGAGCGGGAGAAGGAAATCGCACTGGCGCAGGTCAAGGATTCGGGCAAGCCGGCCGAGATCCTGGAGAAGATGATCTCCGGCAAGATCGCCAAGACGGTCAGCGAAATCACCCTGACCGGCCAACCCTACGTGCTGAACACCGACCAGACCGTCGAGGCCGCGCTGAAGGCCGCGGGCGCCGAAGTGCTGCGCTTCGAGCGCCTGGCCGTCGGCGAAGGCATCGAGAAAGTGAAGGAAGACTACGCCGCCGAAGTGATGAAGCAGGCCGGCCTGGCCTGATCCATCCGTGCCGCGTTCCAGCGAAACCCGCCGCGAGGCGGGTTTCTTTTTGGGCCACGGAGTAGAATGCCGCGTCCCCCCAGAACCCCGGAGCCGCCATGTCCCCGCTCGCGCATCGCCGTGTCCTGTTGAAACTCTCCGGCGAAGCGTTGATGGGCGACGAGGACTACGGCATCGACCCGAAGGTCCTGCAGCGCGTCGCCCACGAGGTGATGGAGGCACACGAAGCCGGCGCGGAGATCGCGCTGGTGATCGGCGGCGGCAACATCTTCCGCGGCGCCGGCCTGGCTGCCAGCGGCATGGACCGGGTTACCGGCGACCAGATGGGCATGCTGGCCACCGTCATCAACGCACTGGCCATGCAGGATGCGCTGGAGAAGCTTGGCGGCAAGGCACGGGTGATGAGCGCGCTCAAGATCAACGACGTCTGCGAGGACTACATCCGCCGCCGCGCCGTGCGTCATCTGGAGAAGGGCCGCATCACCATCTTCGCCGCCGGCACCGGCAACCCGTTCTTCACCACCGATTCCGGCGCCGCGCTGCGGGCGATCGAGATCGGCGCCGACCTGTTGCTGAAAGCGACCAAGGTCGACGGCGTGTACGACAAGGACCCGAAGAAATACCCCGATGCGGTGCGCTTCGAGACCCTCGACTACGACGAGGTCATCGCCCGCAACCTGCAGGTGATGGATACCGCGGCGTTCGCCCTGTGCCGCGATGCAGGCATGCCGATGCGGATCTTCGACATGGACCAGCCCGGCGTGCTGCTGCGGATCCTGCGCGGGGAGGACATCGGCACGCTGGTGCAGGGGCGCTCTGCCCGCTGACTCCGACGTTCGGCCCGACCGACATCCCCGGTACGGAGGCCAGCGCCGGATTGGAATAGTGTCCGCGCCGACGGCCTGACAGACTGCCGGCATGCTCGGACACGATCACTCGCACGACCACGGCCCGCAGGCATTCTCCAACGCGCGCACGTTTGCGCTGGTCACGCTGCTGAACCTTGGTTTCACCGTGGTCGAGGCGATCTACGGGTTCTGGACCAATTCGCTGGCGCTGCTGACCGATGCCCTGCACAACCTGGGCGACGTGCTGGGCCTGGGCCTGGCCTGGGCCGCCGCGGCGCTTGCCAAACGCCTGCCCAGCGGGCGGCACACCTATGGCTGGCGGCGCGCGACCCTGCTCTCCCCGCTGGCCAATGCCGTGCTGCTGGTGGTGTTTTCCGGGGCGCTGGGCTGGGAGGCGGTCCGCCGCTTCAGCGCACCGCCGGAAATCCCCGCGCTGCCGGTCATCGTGGTCGCCGCCATCGGCATCGGCGTCAACCTGCTGGGTGCCTGGCTGGTGCGCGATGGCCACGCCAGGGACCTCAACCGCCGCGGCGCCTTCCTGCACCTGATGGCCGATGCCGCGGTCTCGCTGGCCGCGGTGCTGGCCGGCATCGGCATCTGGTACTTCGGCTGGTCCTGGCTGGACCCGGCCACGGCCCTGCTGATCAGCGTGGTGGTCGCCATCGGCGCATGGGCCCTGCTGCGCGACAGCTTCGAGGCCGCGATGGACGCGGTTCCGCGCGGCATCGACCGCGACGCCGTGCAGGCCTTCCTCGCCGCACGCCCCGGCGTGACCACGGTCCACCACCTGCACATCTGGGCGCTGGGCGCCGGCGAGATCGCCATGACCGCGCACCTGGTGCGTCCGGAAAGCAGCGACCACGACGCCTTCATCGACGCGCTGGTGCACGACCTCGACCACGAATTCGGCATCAACCACCCGACCGTGCAGATCGAGCGCAGCGGCGACTGCGGCCACGACGCACACGACCGCGCCCCGCACGCGCACTGAAAAGCGGCCCCGCCGGACTTCCACGCCTATAATCATCGGCTACGTTAGCCGGAGCCGGTCATGATCAAGGACACCCACAAGGACGCGCAGGCGCGCATGCACAAGAGCGTCGAAGCGCTGCGCCACAACCTGGTCAAGGTCCGCACCGGCCGCGCCACCACGGCGCTGGTCGATCACATCAAGGTCCAGAGCTATGGCTCCGAAGTGCCGCTGTCGCAGGTGGCCAGCGTGGCCGTGAACGATGCACGTTCGCTCACCATCACGCCGTGGGACAAGCAGATGGTCAGCGTGATCGAGAAGGCACTGATCAATTCCGACCTGGGCCTGACCCCCAACACCGCCGGCCTGACCATCCGCATCAACATCCCGCCCCTCACCGAGGAGCGCCGCCGGGAGCTGACCAAGGTGGTGCATGTCGAGGCCGAGGATGCCAAGGTCGCCATCCGCAACATCCGCCGCGATGCCAACCAGCAGGTCAAGGACCTGCTGAAGGACAAGCAGGTCACCGAGGACGATGTCCGCCGCAGCGAAGACGACGTGCAGAAGCTCACCGACAGCGCGATCAAGGATGTCGACGAAGTGGTGAAGGCGAAAGAGCAGGAACTGATGGTGGTTTGACGGGTGGGCTACTGCGCTTGCCCATGCGGCGTCATCGGCGGCCTCTCGCGCGGTCACGTACTTCAGTACGCCCCCTCACCCTCGGCCGTCTCTTCCCTGCCTGAGCGGCGCTCGCCAAGTCCTGGGCTTGCGTGGTTGCAATACGGATGAGCGACGCTGCTTCCACCACCCCGCGCCACCTCGCCGTCATCATGGACGGCAACGGGCGCTGGGCCGAGCAGCGCCGGCGTCCGCGCCTGATCGGCCATCGTGCCGGCGCGCGCGCGGTGAACCTCTGCCTGGAGTTCTGCCTGGAGCGCGGCGTCGAGGCGCTGACGCTGTTCGCCTTCTCCAGCGAGAACTGGGGCCGGCCGCAGGAGGAAGTCAGCGGTTTGATGAAGCTGTTCGCCGGCAGCCTCGACCGCGAGGCCGACGAACTGCACCGTCGCGGCATCCGCCTGCGTTTCATCGGTGATGCCAGCCGCTTCTCCGACGCCATCCGCCAGCGCATGCAGGCCGCCGAAGCGCTGACCGCGATCAACACGCGGATGACGCTGACCATCGCCGCCAGCTACGGCGGGCGCCAGGATATTGTCGATGCCGCGCGCGCATTGGCCCGCGAAGCCGCCACCGGGCGGCTCGATCCGGAGGACCTCGACGAGGCGATGTTCCATCGCCACGTCGCGCTGTCCGACCTGCCGGCACCGGACCTCCTGATCCGCACCGGCGGCGACCAGCGCATCAGCAATTTTCTGCTCTGGCAAGCCGCCTACACCGAACTCTGGTTCACCCCGCGCTTGTGGCCGGAGCTCGATGCAGCCACACTCCAAGGTGCCTTCGACGATTACGCCCGCCGCCAGCGCCGCTTCGGCCTGACCGGCGCGCAGGTCGCGGCAACCGACACGAGCACGCCGCCGACCGCATGACCAAGACCCGTACCCTCGCCGCACTCGTCATGGGACCACTCGCCATCGCGGCGGTGCTGTTCCTGCCCACGCCCTGGATGATGGTGCTGGCCGCGGTCATGTTCCTCGCCGGGCTGTGGGAATGGTTCCGCCTGGCCGACGTCGAGGACACGCTCACACGCACTTTCCTGCTCGCCGCCAATCTGCTGCTGATGGTGATGCTGGTCTGGGGGTCGCGCACCGCGCGCGGCGGTTCGCTCGCCTTGTTCCACCTCGCCATCACGATCGGCACGCTCTGGTGGCTGGTCGCGGCAGTGTGGCTGCGCTTCCCGAACTTCGGTTCCCGTCACGAGGGCTGGGCACGCGCGATCAAGCTCGCCGCCGGTACCCTGGCCGTGGTTCCAGCCTGGTGCGCGCTGGCGGTGATCCACGGCAACCCCTCCGACGCCGGGGCCGCGGGCATCATCCCGCGCAGCCACCTGTGGTTGCTGACCGCCCTGATGATCGTGTGGATGGCGGATACCGGCGCCTACTTCGCGGGCCGCCGTTACGGCCGCCGCAAGCTCTCGCCACGAATCAGCCCGAACAAGACCGTGGAAGGCCTGCTCGGCGGCGCGCTGGCGGCGACGGTGTTCGGCCTGGTTTTCGCCTTGATCGCCGGTGTCGAACCCGCCGACCTGCCCTGGGTCGCGCTCAGCGCGCTGATCACCGTGGCCGCGGCGGTGGTCGGCGACCTCTTCGAGAGCCTCTTGAAGCGCCAGGCCGGCGTCAAGGATTCCGGCCACCTGATCCCCGGCCATGGCGGCGTCCTCGACCGCATGGACAGCGTGCTGGCAGCCCTTCCGGTCTTCGCGGTCTGCAAGGCCGTCTTCGGGTTCTGAAGTGAGTGCGATGCAACGCATCGCAGTGTTCGGCGCAACCGGTTCGATCGGCGCGTCGGCGCTGGACGTGATCGCCCGCCACCCCGAACGCTACCGGGCGACGGTGCTGGCCGCCGGCAACCGGGTCGACGCATTGATCAAGCTGTGTCGCGTCCATCGCCCGGAACATGCGGCAGTCGCGGACGAAGCGGCCTATGCCGCCCTGCGCGACGGCCTGCGTGACGCCGGACTCGCCACCCGGGCCCATGCCGGGCTGGCGTCGATGGAATCGCTCGCCGCCTCCGACGCCTGCGATACCGTCGTGGCCGCCATCGTCGGCGCGGCAGGACTGTCCTCGACCCTGGCCGCCGCCCACGCCGGCAAGCGCCTCTTGCTGGCCAACAAGGAGTCGCTGGTGCTGGCGGGCGAACTGCTGATGCACGAAGTCGCGGCCTCCGGCAGCAGGCTGATACCGATCGACAGCGAGCACAACGCGATCTTCCAGTGCCTGCCCGGCGGCCGCACGGACGATGTCGCACGGATCATCCTGACCGCATCCGGCGGCCCGTTCCGCGGCCGCAGCCGGGCCGAGCTGGCAGGCGTGACTCCGGCACAGGCCGTCGCACACCCGAAATGGTCGATGGGCCCGAAGATCTCGGTCGATTCCGCCACCTTGATGAACAAGGGGCTCGAGGTCATCGAGGCGCACCACCTGTTCGGGATGACGGGCGAACGCATCGACGTGCTGGTGCATCCGCAGTCGCTGGTGCATTCGCTGGTGGAGTTCGTCGACGGCTCCACTCTGGCGCAACTCGGACTGCCGGACATGCGCACCAGCCTGGCGGTCGGACTGGCATGGCCGGATCGCGTGGCCTCCGGCGTCGCCGGGCTGGACCTCATCGCCCAGGGCGGCAAGCTGGAGTTCGAGCCGCCCGATCTCGACGCCTTCCCCTGCCTGCGCCTGGCATTCGAGGCGTTGGCGACCGGCGGCACCGCCCCCGCATCGCTCAACGCGCTCAACGAGGAGGCGGTTTCAGCCTTTCTTCAGGGCCGCATTGGTTTTCTGGACATCCCTGCGCTGGTCGAAGACGGATTGACCGCGCTCCCCTCCGCCCGAGCGGAGTCGCTCGACGTGCTCCACGCAGCCGACCAGGCCGCGCGGCGACACGCGAACGCAGCGATTTCGCGCCTGAACTGATGCGCACGGCATGAATGACTTCGTCGGCTCGGTGTTCTGGCTGGTCATCAGCCTGGGACTCCTGGTCACCTTCCACGAATTCGGCCACTTTTGGGTCGCACGGCGCTGCGGCGTCAAGGTCCTGCGCTTCTCGGTGGGCTTCGGCAAGCCGCTGTGGATGCGGCGTGGCAAGGACGGCACCGAATACGCCATCGCCGCCATTCCGCTCGGCGGCTACGTGAAGATGCTGGACGAGCGCGAGGCCGATGTCCCCGCCGATCAGTTCGACCGGGCCTTCAACCGCAAGTCGGTGTGGCAGCGCATCGCCATCGTGGCCGCCGGCCCCGGTGCCAACCTGCTGCTCTGCGTGACCTTGCTGTGGGCGATGTTCGTCGTCGGACGGCCCGATTACGCCCCGCAGATCGGTCGCGCAGCAGGCGTCGCGGCCGAATCCGGCTTTCAGCGCGGCGACACGCTGGTCAGCATCGGCGGTCGGCCGACGCCAAGCTGGAGCGAGGCCGGGATCGCGCTGATCACCTCCGCGCTCGACCGCCAGCCGGTCGCCGTCGAAGTCATGGACGCCGACGGGCGCGCCCACCAGCGCACGCTGCACCTCGAGCGCCTGCCGCAAGGGGTGAAGGAGCGCGAGGCGCTCGGCGCCATCGGCCTGGTCCCCGCGCATGCCATCCCCCCGGCCATGGTCGGCGAAGTGGCGGATGCCGGCCCCGCGGCCGGCAGGCTGCAGGCGGGCGACCGCATCCTCGCCATCGACGGCCAGGCCACCGCTGATTTCGAAGCCTTGCCGGCACCGATCACCGCCGCCGGCGAGGCTGGCCGCAGCGCGCGGCTGCACATCGAGCGCGATGGGCGGACGATGACGGTCGACATCGCACCGCGCCGCCTCCAGCGCCCAGACGGCACCGCATATTGGGGCATCGGCATCGCCGCTGCGCAGGCTGGCAATCCGCCGCACACCGCGTTGCTGCGGCACGGGCCGCTCGAGGCGATTCCGGCCGCGTTCAGCGAAACCTGGCGGCTGGCACGCGATTCGGTGGGGATGATGGCGCGGATGGTGACCGGCCGCGCATCGACGGAAAACGTCTCCGGGCCGATCACCATCGCCCGTTATGCCAATGCCTCTGCCGACATGGGCGCCGCGTGGTTCCTCAATTTCCTGGCGCTGGTCTCGCTCAGCCTGGCGATCATCAACCTGCTGCCCATCCCGATGCTGGATGGCGGACACCTGCTGTATTACCTTATCGAGTTGGCTACCGGTCGCCCGCTGGGGGATCGCGCCATGCAGGCGGGCCAGATGGCCGGCCTGCTGCTCCTGGCCGGATTGATGGGCCTGGCGTTCTACAATGACATCGTCGGGCTGGTGCGGTGAACCATCGCGCCCGGACCCTGTCCATGCTCCATACACCGTATTCCCCCACCGCAACCCGGAACTCCGCAATGACGCGAACCCCCAACCGTCGCCGACTGCTGGCCTTGGCCCTCGCTGCCGCCCTCGCGGCTCCCGCCTGGGCGCAGTCGATCGACCCGTTCACCGTCAGCGACATCCGCGTCGACGGATTGCAGCGCATCTCCGCAGGCACGGTGTTCACGTACCTGCCGATCGAGCGCGGCGACACGGTCGACCAGACGCGTGCCGGCGAAGCCATCCGCGCGCTGTACAAGACCGGGTTCTTCGAGGACATCCGGGTCGACCGCCAGGGCGACATCCTGGTGGTGACGGTGGTCGAGCGTCCGGCAATCAACAAGCTCACCATCGAGGGCAACAAGGACCTGCCGACCGACAAGCTGATGGAGAGCCTCAAGCAGATCGGTCTGTCCGAGGGCGAAACCTACGACCGCATGAGCATGGACCGCGTCCAGCAGGAACTCACCCGCGCGTACAACAACCGCGGCAAGTACAACGTGCAGATCGACCCGCAGGTCAGCCGCCTTGATCGCAACCGCGTCAACATCGCGATCAACATCAAGGAAAACAAGGCGGCCAAGATCCGCCACATCAACATCGTCGGCAACGACCTGTTCAGCGACAAAGACCTGCTCAATCGCTGGGAATCCCGTCCCACCAACTGGATGAGCTGGTACAAGCGCGACGACCAGTACTCGAAGGAGAAGCTCTCCGGTGACCTGGAAAAACTGCAGTCCTTCTACCTCGACCGCGGCTACATCGATGCCGACATCGGCCCGGACAACACCCAGGTCTCGATCAGCCCCGACAAGAGCGACATCTACATCACAGCCGGCCTAACCGAGGGTGTGCAGTACCACATCTCCACCGTCTCGGTGAGCGGGGACACCGTGTTGCCCAAGGACGAAATCGAGGCCAGGGTCAAGGTTTTCGTCCAGCCCGGCGGCACTTTCTCGCGTACGGCACTCGAAATGGCGACCGAAAGCATCACTGCTTCGCTGAGCAACATCGGCTATGCGTTCGCGCAGGTGAACCCACTTCCTTCGATTGACCGGGACAATCGCACGGTCGGCATCGACATGCAGGTAGTCCCGGGGCCTCGAGTCAACGTCCGTCGCATCATCTTCAAGGACAACAACCGGACCAAGGACGAAGTGCTGCGCCGCGAGATGCGCCAGTTCGAGGGCGCCTGGTACTCACAGGCGGCAATCGATCGTTCCAAGATCCGCCTGCAACAACTCGGTTATTTCGATGAAGTGAACATCGACAGCCAGCCGGTGCCCGGCACGAACGACCAAGTCGACCTGACGGTGAAGGTGAAGGAGGCCAATTCCGGCCAAGTCATGGCCTCGCTCGGCTATTCACAGCTCACCGGCATCCAAGTCAGCGCCCAGCTTTCGGAGAACAACTTCCTCGGCAGCGGCAACCGGGTTTCGGTCGCCGCGCAACGCAGCAGCTATCAAAAGAATTACGAGTTCTCTTTCCTCAATCCCTATTTTACCGACAGCGGCGTTTCGCTCGGTTACAACGTCTGGTGGAACGAGTTCGACTATGGCGCCTACAGCGGCGCGCAGTATTCGACTTCCAGTGGCGCGGTGCAGGCCTTCTTCGGACTGCCCTTGACCGAATACGACACCGTGAGCCTGATGCTGGGCATTGATCGCAAGCGCGTGCTGGCGTTCGAAGGCTCATCGCCGCAATCCGCGATCGACTACATCGACGCTGTGGGGCGCCGCACCTTCAATTCCTGGCGCACTCAACTGGCATTCTCGCGCGATACCCGCGACAACGCTCTTCGCCCCAACATCGGCACCTACCAGCGTGCCAGCATCGAGGTGGTGATGCCTGGCTCGACGGTGCAGTACTACAAGCTGGACTACCAGATCTCCAAGTTCTGGCCGCTGTCGCCGGCCTACATCCTCAACACCAGCTTCAACCTCGGCTACGGCGATTCCTACGGCAAGAAGTTCGTGCGCAATCTCTGCCATACCGGCCCGTCGTATCTGGACACCGATGGCGACGGCATCATCGACACCGTCGTGCCGGGCCCGCCGCCGAGTGATCCGTGCGCGACGACCTCGCCCGACTACGTCAAGACCGTGACAGCGACCGGGCTGCCGTTCTTCGAGAACTACTACGCCGGCGGCGTGTCGCCACTGGGCCGCGTGCGCGGGTTCGTGGACAACACCCTCGGCCCGCGCGTGGCCAACAGCTACGGGTACTTCCAGCCGCTGGGCGGCTCGGTCAAGACCGTCGGCACGGTCGAGCTGTATTTCAACCGCCTGATCCAGAGTCCGGCGGCCCGCCTGTCGGCTTTCGTCGATTTCGGCAACGTGTTCGAGAGCCGTTCGGCTTTCTCCGCAAGCGATTTCCGGGCCTCCACCGGCATCGCGCTGATGTGGCGCTCGCCGATGGGACCGATCACCATCAGCTACGCGATCCCGCTGCGCAAGCAGCCGTTCGACCAGATCGAACGCCTCCAGTTCACGTTCGCGGGCGGGTTCTGACCGGCGCATGGCCCATGTCGCCCCCAGCATCACGGTCGCGGCACTGGCCGAGCGTTTCGGACTGGAGTTGAGGGGCGACGGCCACGCGTCCATCGACGGCGTCGGCACGCTGGACAAGGCCGGCCCGTCGCAAGTCGCATTCCTGGCCAACCCGCGCTACCGCGGCCGGCTGCCGTCCAGCCGCGCCGGGGCGATCGTCACGCGGGCCGCGGATGCCGACATGTCGCCGGTGCCGGTGCTGGTCGCCGATGATCCCTACGCGGCCTTCGCCCGCATCGCCGCGCTGTTCGAGCCGTCGGCGCCGCATCCGCCGGGCATCCACGCATCCGCCGCGATTGCGGCGGATGCCATCGTCGACCCGGATGCCCATGTCGGTCCGTTCGTCAGCATCGGCGCGCGCACCCGCATCGACGCGGGTGCCGTGATCGGCCCGGGGTGCGTGATCGGCGACGATTGCGTGGTCGGCACCGGCAGCGAACTCGTCGCACGGGTCACCCTCGTGACGCGAGTCCGCCTGGGCCGGCGCGTACGCATCCATCCCGGCGCCGTGCTGGGAGCGGACGGCTTCGGTCTGGCGATGGAGGCGGGACGCTGGCTGAAGATCCCGCAGATGGGCGGGGTATCGGTCGGCGACGATTGCGAAATCGGCGCCAATACCTGCATCGACCGCGGAGCGCTGGACGACACCGTGCTGGAAGAGGATGTCCGCCTCGACAACCTGATCCAGGTGGGCCATAACGTGCGCATCGGCGCGCATACCGCGATGGCCGGCTGCGTGGCCGTCGCCGGCAGCGCGCGCATCGGACGCTATTGCCTGGTCGGCGGCGGCGCGGGCATCGTCGGGCACATCGAGGTGTGCGACCGGGTCACGGTGACCGCGATGAGCCTAGTCACCCATTCCATCCGCGAACCCGGGGAGTATTCATCCGGCACGCCGTTGATGGACAATCGCGACTGGCGCAAGAACGCGGCCCGCTTCAAGCAACTGGACAAGCTGTTCCGCGGCCTGCGTGGCGGCGACAAGGAACCCTCATGACCGACCTGCAACTGCCCGTGGACATCGAGCGCATCCGCGAGATGCTGCCGCATCGTTACCCGTTCCTGCTGGTCGACCGCGTGGTCGGGTTCGAATCCGGCAAGCGCATCAAGGCCTGGAAGAACGTCAGCATCAACGAACCGTTCTTCAACGGCCATTTCCCGGGCCATGCTGTGATGCCGGGGGTGCTGGTGATCGAGGCGCTGGCGCAGGCCGGCGGCCTGTTGAGCCACATGACGCGCGGCGGCCCGAGCGCCGGCAAGCTGTCCTACCTGGTGAAGGTGGATGCGGCCAAGTTCTCGCGCATGGTGGTACCGGGCGACCGCCTGGAGCTGGAGGTCGAGATCAAGCGCGAGATCCGCAACATGGTGCAGTACATCGGCACCGCCAGCATCGACGGCAAGCAAGCCGCCTGCGCGGAGATCCTGTGCGCCGAGGTCGATGCCTGACGTGACCGGCATGCATCCAACCGCCGTCATCGATCCTGCCGCCAAGCTTGCGGACGATGTGATGGTGGGCGCCTACACGGTGATCGGTGCGGAGGTCGAGATCGGCGCGGGCACGGTGATCGGCCCGCATTGCAGCATCGGCGGCCCGACGAAGATCGGCCGCGACAACCGCATCCATGGCCATGCCGCGATCGGCGGTGATCCGCAGGACAAGAAGTTCCAAGGCGAGCGCGTCGCGCTGGAAATCGGCGACGGCAACCACATCCGCGAGTTCGTCACCCTCAACCGCGGCACCGGCGATGGCGGCGGCATCACCCGCATCGGTGACGACAACTGGCTGCTCGCCTATGTCCACGTCGCCCACGACTGCCGGATCGGCAGCCATTGCGTGTTCTCCAACAACGCCACGCTGGCCGGCCACGTGACCATCGGCGACCACGTGATCCTGTCCGGGTTCGCCGGCGTGCACCAGTTCTGCCGTATCGGCGCGCATGCCTTCATCGGCATGGGCGCGTTCGTCAACGGCGACGTACCGCCGTACCTGATGGTGGCGCAGGAAAAATACTCGCGCCCGCGCGGCATCAATGCCGAGGGCCTCAAGCGCCGCGGCTTCGATGCCACGCGCATCGCCGCGATCAAGCGCGCCTACCGCGCGCTGTACATGGGCGATGCCAGGCTGGACGAGGCCAAGGCGGAGATCGCCGAGATCGCCGCCGGCAGCGACGACGTGCGCGCCTTCCTCGACTTCATCGAGCGCGGCGAACGGCCGCTGCTGCGCTGAGGTGCCCGTGCGCATCGCGATGTGCGCAGGCGAGGCTTCAGGCGACCTGCTCGGCGCAGGCCTGATCGAACAACTCCGCCAGCGATTCCCCGATGCCGAATTCGCCGGCATCGGCGGGCCGAAGATGCGCGCGGCGGGCATCGATGCATGGCACGACGCACAGGAACTCAGCGTCATGGGCCTGACCGAAGTGCTGGCGCACCTGCCGCGCCTGTTGAAGCTGCGCAAAACCTTCCGTCAGCGCGTGCTGGACTGGCAGCCGGATGTCTTCATCGGCATCGATGCGCCCGATTTCAACCTGGGCGTGGAGAAATGGCTCAAGGCACGCGGCGTGCGCACCGTGCATGACGTCAGCCCCAGCGTGTGGGCGTGGCGCGAATCGCGGGCAGAGAAAATCGGTGAATCCGCCGACCGCGTGCTCTGCCTGTTCCCGATGGAGCCGCCGATCTACGCGCGGCATGGCGTGGACGCGGTGTTCATCGGGCATCCGCTGGCCGATGACATTCCGCTGGATCCGGAGCGCGACGTCGCACGCGGCAGGCTCGGAGTGGCGATCGATGCCCGCGTGCTCGCCGTGCTGCCCGGCTCGCGGCTGGGCGAGATCCACCGCATGCTGCCGGTGTTTCTCGATGCCGCAGAGCGGGTCGCTGGCACGATGCCGGGGCTTCGGCTGCTGATCCCCGCCGCCAACGCCGAATGCCGCGCCGCCATCGATGCCGAGCTTGGCCGCCACGATGCTGCTACCTTCGATGCCCGCGTGCTGGATGGCGAAGCGCAAGCCGCGATGATCGCCAGCGACTGCGTGCTGTTGGCCTCGGGTACCGCCGCGCTGGAGGCGATGCTGTGCAAGCGGCCGATGGTGGTCGGTCATCGCATCGCGCCGCTCACCTACCGCGTCGTCAAGGCCTTAGGCCTGCTGAAAAGCGCACATGTCAGCCTGCCCAACGTGCTGGCGGGCGAAACGCTCGTCCCCGAGCTGCTGCAGGACGATTGCACGGCCGAGAATCTCGCCAATGCCATCGAGCAGTGGTTGGGTGATGCCGATGCCGTCGAAGCGCTGCTGCCTCGCTTCGAGGCGATCCATCGCGAGCTGAGGCAGGATGCCTCGGCCCGCGCGGCGGACGCCATCGCCGGCCTGCTGCCTGATGGCATTGCGGCATGACCTTGACCGACGATCTCTTCGCCACGCCGCCCGGCCTCGTCGCCGGCGTGGACGAGGCCGGGCGCGGACCGCTGGCCGGGCCGGTCGCGGTGGCTGCGGTCATCCTCCACCCCGACCGCCGGATCGACGGCCTGGACGATTCGAAGAAACTGACCGAGGCGCGCCGCGAGGCGCTGGCCCCGCTGATCCGCGAACGTGCACTGGCCTGGCATGTCGAGTTCGTCGAGGCCGGCGAGATCGACGATCTCAACATCCTGCAGGCGACCCTGATCGGCATGCAGCGTGCGCTGATGTCGCTCTCGCCGGCGCCGCGGCTGGCGCGCATCGACGGCAACCGCCTACCGAAATCGCTGCCCTGCCCGGCCGAGGCGCTGGTGGGTGGCGATGCGCTGGACCCGGCGATCATGGCCGCCTCGATCCTCGCCAAGACCGCGCGCGACGCGCGGCTGCGAGAACTGGACCTGGAATTCCCGCAATACGGCTTCGCACGGCACAAGGGTTACCCGAGTCCCGGCCACCTGACGGCCCTGCGCACGCATGGCCCCTGCCCCGCGCATCGGCGCAGTTTCGCCCCGGTGCGGCGCGCGATCGAAGCCTGCGACTGAGCGGCGGCGGGGCACGGGCTGTCAAGCCTTGTTCCGCCCCCGCCCAGCCCCTACCCTGACCGGATATCGCGCGCCCTGCGCCTGAACGGAACGCATGCCGCACCGCTTCGCCCACCTTCAACTGCACAGCGAATACTCGCTGGCCGATTCCACCGTCCGCATCGCCGAGCTGGTGGATGCGGCGGCGAAGCGCGGCATTCCGGCGCTGGCGATCACCGACCGCAACAACCTGTTCGCACTGGTCAAGTTCTTCAAGGCGGCCGAAAAAGCCGGCATCAAGCCCATCGCCGGGGCCGATCTCGCCATCGGCCTGCCGGGCGAGCCCGTCCACTGGCTGACCCTGCTCTGCCGCGACAACAGCGGCTACAAGGCGCTGTCGCGGTTGATCTCCCGCGCGTGGATGGAGGGCCATCGCAACGATGGCGTCGCCATCGCGCCACACTGGCTGGACGAGGAGGATCTGTCGGGCCTGATCGCCATCGCCGGGCGCGCATCGGAAGCCGGCGCCCTGCTGTCGGCGAACCGCCACGACCACGCCGAGGCCGCGCTGCGCGATTTGCAATCCCGCTTCGGCGACCGGCTCAACCTGTCGATCAGCCGCACCGGCCGCGATGGCGAGAAAGCGTTCAACGGCTTCGCGATGGCGACGTCCTCGGAACTCGGCATCCCGCTGGTCGCCGGCAACGACGTGCGGTTCATCGATGCGGACGGTTTCGAGGCGCACGAGGCGCGCGTGTGCATCGCCTCCGGCCGCGTGCTGGACGACCCCAAGCGACCGCGCGATTACAGTGACCAGCAATACCTGAAGTCGGCCGACGAAATGGCGGAACTGTTCGCCGACGTGCCCGATGCCATCGAAAACACCCTGCGCCTGGCCGAGCGCTGCAATGCCAGCCTCAACCTCGGCACCTATTACCTGCCGGATTTCCCGGTGCCGGACGGGCACACGCTGGAAAGCTGGATCCGCGCGCAATCCGCCGCTGGCCTGGCCGCACGCCTGGAAAAACAGCCACTCGCGCCGGGCAAGACCCGCGAGGATTACGACGCACGCCTGACCCGAGAACTCGACGTGATCGTGGAGATGGGCTTCCCCGGCTACTTCCTGATCGTGGCCGACTTCATCAACTGGGGGAAGCAGCACGGCATCCCGGTCGGCCCGGGTCGCGGGTCCGGCGCCGGTTCGCTGGTGGCCTGGGCGCTGGGCATCACCGACCTCGACCCGCTGCCGTACGACCTGCTGTTCGAGCGCTTCCTCAACCCCGAGCGCGTGTCGATGCCCGACTTCGACATCGACTTCTGCATGGACCGCCGCGATGAGGTGATCGACTACGTCGCCGGCAAGTACGGGCGGGAACGCGTCAGCCAGATCATCACCTACGGCACCATGGCGGCCAAGGCGGTGGTGCGCGACGCGGGCCGCGTGCTGGGCTTCCCGTACGGGTTCGTCGATGGCGTGGCGAAGCTGGTGCCGATGACGCTCGGCATCGGCCTGGAGGATGCGCTTGGCCAGACCGACAAATCGAAGAGCGACGATGCCTGGCGCAGCGACGAACTCATCGCGCGCTATCGCGACGAAGACGACGTGCGCGACCTGCTGGACCTCGCCCTGCAGCTGGAAGACCTGACGCGCAACGCCGGCAAGCATGCCGGCGGCGTGGTGATCGCGCCCGAACCGCTGGCCGAGTATTGCCCGCTGTTCGCCGAACACGATGTCGAGGGCCTCGGCAAGAACCCGGTGACGCAGTTCGACAAGGACGACGTGGAGGCGATCGGCCTGGTCAAGTTCGACTTCCTCGGCCTGCGCACGCTGACCATCATCGACTGGACGGTCAAGGCGATCAACGCGCGTCGCGATGCCGCGGGCGAGCCGCCGCTGGACATCGCCGCGCTTCCTCTGGACGACTCCGCCACGTATCAACTCTTCGCCCGCGGCGACACGGTTGCGGTGTTCCAGTTCGAATCGCGCGGCATGCGCGAGCTGCTCAAACGCGCCACGCCGGACCGCTTCGAGGACCTGATCGCGCTGGTGTCGCTGTATCGCCCCGGCCCGATGGACCTGATCCCCGACTTCATCGACCGCAAGCACGGGCGCGCCGAGGTGCGGTACCCGCACCCGCTGCTGGAGCCGGTGCTCTCGCCGACCTATGGCGTCGTGGTGTACCAGGAGCAGGTGATGCAGACCGCGCAGATCCTGGCCGGGTATTCGCTCGGCGGCGCGGACTTGCTGCGTCGTGCGATGGGCAAGAAGCAGGTCGAGGAGATGGCGAAGGAGCGCGCCAAGTTCGAGGCCGGGGCCCAGGCCACGCACGACATCGCGCCCAAGGCCTCCGGCCCGATCTTCGACCTGCTGGAAAAATTCGCCGGCTACGGATTCAACAAGTCGCATGCCGCCGCCTATGCGCTGGTCAGCTACCAGACTGCGTGGCTGAAGACGCACTACCCGGCCGAGTTCATGGCCGCGGTGCTGTCCTCGGACATGGACAACACCGACAAGGTCGTCGGCTTCCTCGACGAGGCGCGGGCGATGGACCTCACGGTGCTGTCGCCAGACGTGAATGCCTCGGATTACATGTTCGATGCCGTGGATCCGCAAACGCTGCGTTACGGCCTCGGCGCGGTGAAGGGTGTCGGTCGCGGCGCCTGCGAGGCCATCGTCGAGACGCGCGGGAAGGGAGGCGTGTTCACCGACCTGCTGGATTTCTGCAAGCGGGTGGAGTCGAACAAGCTCAACCGCCGCACGATGGAAGCGCTGGTCCACGCCGGCGCGATGGATGCGCTGGGCGGCAACCGCCCCTCGTTGCTGTTGCAGCTGCCCGAGGCGATGAAGGCCACCGAGCAGCTGGCACGCGAACGCGAAGCCGGTCAGGTCTCGCTGTTCGGCGCGGTCGAATCCGCAGCACCCGCGCTGGAGATCCGGTTGCCCGAAACCCACGACTGGCCGCTGGCGGACAAGCTGCGCCATGAGCGCGAGACGCTGGGTTTCTATCTCTCCGGCCACCCGATGGATCCGTATCGCGACGATCTGGCCGGCGTGACCGGCTTCCACCTCGGTCAGTTGGAAAAGGTCTGGAGCGAGCGCGCCGAGGACGAGAAGCGCGGCTGGCGGCCTGAGAAAACCGTGGTGCTGGCCGGCCAGGTCACCGGCATGCGCCGCAAGGGCGAATCGCAAGCCTTCGTGCAACTGGAGGACGGACGCGGTCGCATCGAGTGCGCGTTCTTCGCCGAGACCTTCACCGAGTACGCCGCGCTGCTGACCCGCGACCGCATCCTCATCATCGAAGGGGGCCTGCGTGAGGACGAATTCTCCGGCGGCTTCAGTCTGCGCGCGCGGCGCTGCTGGGATTACAGCCAGGTCTGCGCGACGCAGGCGTTGCGCCTCGCGCTGCGGCTGGACCTGCGCGTCCCCGGCGCGATGGAAGCGGTCGATGCGGTGCTGGACCGGCATCGCCCCGGCCCGACCCCGATCCGCTTCGAGCTGCTGCGTGAAGGTGCGGCCGGCCAGTTGGACCTCAACGGCAGCCGCGGCATCCGTATCGATCAGGAGCTTGCCGCCACCCTGCGCGCCCAGCCCGGCGTGCGTGCGGTCAAGCTGGCGCTGGGCAAGCCGTGGGCGCAATGAGCGCACCCCGGGCACATGACCTTAGCGTATGGGCCGCTGCGGTGCATCCGCTAGACTGACGGGCCTGACCGGCGCCGCCGTGATGAAAAATCCGCCAAGTACCCGCTAAATGAACCCGAACTACCTCGATTTCGAGCAACCCATCGCCGACCTGGAAGCCAAGATCCAGGAGTTGCGCCAGGCCAGCGACGGCCAGGCCGTCAACATCGACGCCGAGGTCAAGGCCCTGCAGGACAAGCTGCGCCAGCGCACCGCGCACATCTTCCGCGACCTTTCGCCGTGGCAGGTGTCGCAGATGTCGCGCCACCCCGCGCGGCCCTACACCAACGACTACATCAAGATCATGTGCAGCGAGTTCCAGGAGCTGGCGGGTGACCGTGCCTACTCGGACGATCCCGCCATCGTCGGCGGGCTGGGCCGCATCGACGGCCGCAGCGTGATGATCATCGGCCACCAGAAGGGCCGCGACACCAAGACCAAGGTGCGCCGCAACTTCGGCATGCCGCGTCCCGAGGGTTATCGCAAGGCGCTGCGCCTGATGAAGATGGCCGAGCGCTTCAAGCTGCCGCTGATCACCTTCATCGACACGCCCGGCGCCTACCCCGGCATCGGCGCCGAGGAACGCGGGCAGAGCGAGGCCATCGCGCGCAACCTGCTGGAAATGGCCGAGCTGCGCGTGCCGATCATCTGCAACGTGATCGGCGAAGGCGGCTCCGGCGGCGCGCTGGCGATCGGCGTGGGCGATGTCACCAACATCCTCGAATACGGCACCTACTCGGTGATCTCGCCCGAAGGCTGCGCATCGATCCTGTGGAAGGACGCGGCCAAGGCCAAGGACGCCGCCGAGCAGATGGGCATCACCGCCCAGCGGCTGAAATCGCTGGGCCTGGTCGACAAGGTGGTCCGCGAGCCGATCGGCGGCGCGCATCGCAATCCCCTGCAGATGGGCAAGCGCCTCAAGGCCGTGATCATGAACGAGCTGGACGCGCTGGAGGCCAAGCCGGTCGATCGTCTGCTCGATGATCGCTATGCCCGCCTGCGCGGCTACGGGGCCTACGCGGCCTGAGTGCGGCGAGCGGCGGGAATCCCCTAAGCTGGGTGCGCCGGCAATCCGCCGGTCCCGGGGAGGGACAACGACATGATCATCAAGCGCATCGACCCGATGTCCGTGGCCAGGATCACCGGCATCATCGCCGCCGTGTTCGGCCTGATCGCGGGCATCCTGTTCTTCGTCTTTGGCAGCTGGTTCGGCGGGCACGGTGGCGGTCTGGGTATGGCGATGGCCGGCGGATTCATGGGCGTGATCGTGCTGCCGTTGATGTACGGCGCATTCGGTTTCATCGGCGGGCTCATCCACGGATTCGTGTACAACATCGCCGCCAGGTTCGTCGGCGGCATCCGCATCGAAACCGAATGATGCGCGGGCACCTGACCGATTGAAACGAGCGGCGATCACGCGATGAACAATGCAATCGCCGGTTCGTTGCAGGAAGCCGTGGCCTCGGGGCCGGATGGCGCCGCTCCGCCCGCCCTGCTGGTCGGATACAGCGGCGGTCTCGATTCCACGGCCCTGTTGCACGCGCTGACGATGGCCCACCCGGGCAAGGTGCGCGCAATCCATGTCCATCATGGGCTGCATCCCGAGGCCGACGGCTGGGCCATTCATTGCGAACGGACCTGCGATGCCCTCGGCGTGCCGCTGGTCGTGGCCAGGATCGACGTGGCGGATATTGCTGCAGGTCCCGAGGCCGCGGCACGCGCCGCGCGCCATGCGGCATTCCGCGCCCACCTGCACGGAGGCGAGTGGCTGGCGCTGGGCCACCATCGCGACGACCAGGCCGAGACCTTCCTGCTTCGCGCGCTGCGCGGCTCGGGCCCCGACGGCCTGGCGGCGATGCGGCCCTGGCGGCGTTTCGGTACCGGCAAGTTGTGGCGGCCTTTCCTCGGGATTTCCCGCGATGCGCTGCTGGCCTATGCCCGGGCGCACGGACTGGCCTGGATCGACGACCCGAGCAACGACGACGACGCGTTCGACCGCAACTTCCTCCGGAACGGCGTGATGCCATTGTTGCGGAAGCGCTGGCCGCAGGCCGATTCCGCTTTCGCGCGTTCCGCCGCGCTTTGCGAAAGCGCCCATGCGCTGCTGGCCGACAGCGACCTGGCCGATCTCGAACGCGTTCACGGCGGCGATGCGTCGGAACGCCTGCTTTCCACCGAAGCATTGCTGCGCCTGCCGCGGGGACGGCGCGCCCGGGTATTGCGGCTGTGGGTGCGCACGTTGGGACTGCCGCCGCTGCCGCACGACGGCATCCGGCGCATCGAGGCGGAGGTGCTCGCCGCCGGCCACGATGCGCAACCGCGATACGACTGGGGCGCCGCCCGCATCCAACGCTGGCGCCAACTGCTGCATGCAGGTTCGCGCCAGCCGCCCTTTCCTGCCGGCTGGATGCGGCTGTGGGACGGGCGCATGCCGCTCGATCTGCCTGAAGGCGGCCGACTGTCCCTCTCCGGCGGCAGCGGTTTCCGGCAGCCGGTGATGGTCCGCCCCCGACTGGGGGGCGAGCGCATCGATCTTCCGTTCCGCTCGCATTCGCATGCGCTCAAACACGTGCTGCAGGAACACTCGATGCCCCCATGGGACAGGCAACGCCTGCCGCTACTGTTGGATCCGGCCGACGGGACCGTGCTGGCCGCGGGCGACCGCATCCGGTCGCGTCATTTCCAGCGCTGGCCCATCGACGAGTACGCCAGCCTGCGCTGGCAATTGACGTAAACTCACCCCATGGCACGCAAGACACCCGACAAGGACGCACCCTCGCCCGTCGCCGACTTCGAGCATTCACTGGAAGCCCTGGAACAACTGGTCGAACGGATGGAAACCGGCGAACTGTCGCTGGAAGAATCGCTGGCCGCCTACGAGCGCGGCGTCGGCCTGTACCGCAAATGCCACACCGCGCTGGAGCAGGCCGAGCTGCGTGTGCGCCTACTGTCGGACCCTCAAGACCCGGCCAGCGCAGAACCTTTCGACGACAGCGATGAGTGATGCATCGGCGGTCGACGCGCGCCTGGCCGGATGGCAAGCGCGCATCGAGACCGCGCTGGATCGCGTCCTGCCCGCGCCCGACCTCGCGCCTTCGCGCCTGCATGCCGCCATGCGCCATGCCGCATTGAATGGTGGCAAGCGCATTCGTCCCCTGCTGGTCTATGCCAGCGGCCATGGACTCGGGGCGACGGACGAAGCACTCGATGACGCCGCACTCGCGGTCGAGCTGATCCATTGCTATTCGCTGGTCCACGACGACCTGCCGGCGATGGACGACGATGAGATGCGCCGCGGCCAGCCGACGGTGCACGTCGCCTTCGACGAAGCGACCGCGATCCTCGCCGGCGACGCACTGCAAGCGCTCGCCTTCCAGCGCCTGGCCTCGGCGCCGCTGCCCGATGCCGCGAAGGTGTCGATGCTGCGGGAACTCGCCGTCGCCAGCGGCCACGCCGGCATGTGCGGCGGCCAGGCGCTCGACATCGACGCCACCGGCCGACGCATCGACATCGGCCAGCTCGAACGCCTGCATGCGATGAAGACCGGCGCCCTGCTGCGCGCCGCGGTACGGCTGGGCGCTCTGGCGGGCGGCGCCGATGCGCGGCAGCATGCCGCGCTGGACGATTACGCCGATGCGCTCGGCCTGGCCTTCCAGATCAAGGACGACCTGCTCGACATCGAAAGTGACAGCGCCACGCTGGGCAAGACCGCCGGCAAGGATATCGCCCAGGACAAGGCGACCTTCCCCGCCCTGATCGGCATCGAAGCCTCGCGTGCGCGGCTGCAGGATCTGGCCACGACCATGCAGGCATCCCTCGACAGCCTGCATGCGGGCATCGACGCCCTGGCCGCGCTTGCCCGGCGCGTGGTCGAACGCGACCGCTGAACCGTTACCGCTGCATGCCCATGAAAAACGCCAGGTGAGCCGTGCCACCTCGCGTCATGTCGCGGCGCAATCGCCGCCGGGACTACTTGAGCAGGCGGATCGCCAGCGGATAGCGGTACATCTCGCCGTCGTAGGCCTTGATCGCGGCGATGACGGTGAACACCAGCCAGGCGATGGCCAGCGCGAACAGCGCCATCAGCAGGACGATGCCCGCCGGGATCGCCACCAGCGCACCGATGCCCAGGGTCAGCACGGTGCCGCCGACGAGCAACAGGCCGATCAGGCCAGCGATGCACATGTAGATGAACATGCTGACGTTGAAGTTGAAGGCTTCCTTGGCGTTCTCCGCGGCGAAGGGATAGCGGTCGCGCACGAAGAGCCAGACCACCAGCGCGGCAAGGGCGCCGGCGACGCCGGCCATCCAGCTGGTCAGGAACGCGGCAACCAATGCTCCGACATGCGCGCCGGCGGCCCAAAGCCGGTCATCCTGGCTGATCGCGGATGGCGCGGGCGGCGGAACCGCTTGCTGTTCGTGATCGTTCATGGCGACCTCCTTCTCGTTCGCTTTCCCACAATATCGGGGACAGGACTGCGCACCACAAGTGAACTGAAGACCTACTGCCCGGCCACCGTCATCCGGCCGACCAGGATCGGGCCGATGCGGATGTGCGAGCGCGGATCGATGTCGGCACCGACCGCCTCGATCGCATCGAACATCGAGCGCAGGTTGCCGGCGATGGTGATGCCGTCCACCGGATGGGTGATCTCGCCGTTTTCGATCATGAAACCTGCCGCACCCCGCGAGTAATCGCCGGTGATCAGGTTGATGCCCTGCCCCATCAGCTCGGTGACCAGCAGCGCACGCGATTGGCCGCGCAGGATGGACTGCAGGTTCTCGGCATTCGCGCGGACATCCAGGTTGTGCACGCCCCCGGCATTGGCCGTGGTTTGCAGGCCCAGTTTGCGCGCCGAGTAACTGCCCAGCACGTAGCGCTGGACGATGCCGGCTTCGACCAAGGACGAGCGCCGCGTCGCCACGCCTTCGCCATCGAACGCGGCGGAGCGGAACCCGCGCGGCAGGAACGGATCCTCCACGATGCCGAACCAGTCCGGGAACACGCGCTGGCCGACCGAATCGCACAGGAAGCTGGCGCGGCGATACAGCGAACCACCGGACACCGCGCTGACGTAATGGCCGATCAGGCTGCGCGCGACCTCTGCGCTGAAGATCACGGGCATGGTGGTCGTCGTGACGCTGCGCGGATCGAGCCGCAACAGCGCGCGCTGCGCGGCGATGCGCCCGACCGATGCAGCATCCTCCACCCCGTCCAGCGACAAGGCGGTGCTGTACCAGCCATCGCGCTGCATGCCCTCGCCCTGGCCGGCGATGAGCGCACAGCCCAGCGTGTAATGGGTATCGCGCTCGGCGCCGACGAAGCCGTGCGAGTTGGCATACACGCCCAGCGACTCGCCGCTGCCGAAGGAAGCCCCATCGGAATTGCCGATGCGCGCGTCGACGGCGCGGCCCGCCGCTTCACAAGCCAAGGCGCGTTCGACCGCTTCATCGGCGGTGACGGTGGCCGGGTGCCAGGTGTCGAATTCGCGCAGGTCGGTCGCCATCAGGTCGGCATCGGCCAAACCGGCTGCCGCGTCTTCCTCGGTATGGCGGGCGATGGCGCAGGCCTGCGCGACGGTGGCGACGAGGCTTTCATCGCGCACGTCGCCGGTGCTCGCGCTGCCCTTTTTCTTGCCGAAGTACACGGTGACGCCGATGCCGCGGTCCTGGTTGGATTCGACCGTTTCGACATCGCCCATGCGCACGCCGACGTTCAGCCCGCGCGATTCCGAGCAGCTGACCTCGGCCTGCGTCGCACCCTGCCGGCGGGCGAGCTCAAGCAGGCGCGCGGCCGTCGCCTCGAGGCGGGCGATGCGGGCCTGACTGTCGTCGTGGGCGAGTTCGTGGGCGGGCATGGCTTATCCTGTGACGATATTGGATGAAAAGGTTTGATCGATGCGCGGACGCGACGAAGACAGCGGCGATTTCCTCTCGCCCAGCCGCAGCGAGCAGCGTCGCGAAGCGCTGGACGTGCTGGCACTCGCCCATGTGCTGGTCGGCAAGACCATGACGGAGCTGGAAAAGCTGCCCGTCGACGATACGTTGCGTGCGCATGTCCGCGATGCCGCTCGGATCACCTCGCCCATCGCGCGCAAGCGGGCCGTGGCCTTCCTCGCCAAGCAGATGCGCAAGGAAGAAGACGAGACGCTGGACGCAATCCGCGACGCATTGGACGCCAACAGCGAGGGCACGCGCAGGCAAGTGGCGATGATGCATCGCGCCGAAGACTGGCGCGTGCGGTTGATCGACGGCGGCGATGACGCGCTGGGCGCCTTCATCGATGAAAACCCCGGCGCAGACCGCCAGCGCCTGCGCCAGCTGGTGCGCAATGCGCAGGAAGAAGCCAAGCGCAACAAGCCGCCGCGCGCCTTCCGCGAGCTGTACCGCGAAGTGCTGGCCGCCGTGCAGGGCGGTGCCGTGCAAGATGACGATGCAGGCATCGACATCGACATTGACGAAGAAGAAAGCTGAAACACCCGCGCGGCCTCAGGCCTGTGTGCCGCCGACGGTCATCTCGCTGATCTTGAGCGAAGGCTGGCCCACGCCCACCGGCACCGACTGGCCATCCTTGCCGCAGACACCGACACCGTCATCCAGCGCGAGGTCGTGACCGATCATGGTCACGCGCTGCATGGTCTCGGGCCCGTTGCCGATCAGCGTCGCGCCCTTCACCGGCGCGGTCACCTTGCCATCCTCGATCAGATACGCCTCGGTCGCGGAAAACACGTACTTGCCGCTGGTGATGTCCACCTGCCCGCCACCGAAGTTGACCGCGTACAGACCGCGCTTGACCGAGCGGATCATGTCTTCGGGCGCGTCCTGCCCGGCGAGCATGTAGGTATTGGTCATCCGTGGCATCACCAGATGCGCATAGGATTCGCGGCGCCCGTTTCCAGTCGGCGGCATGCCCATCAGGCGGGCGTTGAGGGTGTCCTGCATGTATCCGGTCAGCACGCCATCTTCGATGAGCGTGGTCGATTGCGTCGGCGTGCCTTCGTCATCGATGTTGAGCGAGCCGCGACGCCCGGCCAATGTCGCATCATCCACGATGGTGACGCCGGCTGATGCGACGCGCTGGCCCATGCGTCCCGCATACGTCGAGGTGCCCTTGCGGTTGAAGTCCCCTTCCAGTCCGTGCCCGACCGCTTCGTGCAGCAGCACGCCGGTCCAGCCGTTGCCGAGCACGACCGGCATCACGCCTGCGGGGGCATCGATGGATTCCAGGTTCACCAGCGCCTGGCGCAGGGCCTCGCGCGCGAATTTTTCCGGCTGCCCATCGCCCAGCAGCTGCTCGTAGGAATAGCGGCCGCCGAAGCCCGCGTAACCGGATTCGCGCCGGCCGTTCTGCTCGACGATCACCTGCACGTTCATCCGCACCAGCGGGCGCACGTCCGCGGCCAGCACGCCGTCGGTACGCGCGACCAGCACGGTATCGACCGCCGCCGACAGGCTCACCATCACCTGCTGCACGCGTGGATCCAGGCTGCGCAGCAATGCATCGACGCGGCGCAGGGCCTCGACCTTGGCCTCGTTGCCGAGTGCGTCGATCGGATCGACAGCGGCATACAGCTGACGCGACTGGCGCGGTGCCAGTGCCCGCGCACCCGCCGCGCTGCCATCACGCGCGATCGCACGGGCCGATCCCGCGGCGGCCAGCAGCGCAGGCGCATCGATCTCGCCCGAATAGGCGAAGCCGGTCTTCTCGCCGCTGATCGCACGCACGCCCACGCCCTGCTCGATCGCATGTGCGCCGTCCTTGACGATGCCGTCTTCCATCGACCAGCTCTCGCGCCGGCTATGCTGGAAATACAGGTCGCCGAAGTCGGCGCCGCTGGCGAGCAACGTCGAGAACGTGCGTTCGATGTCGGTGGTCGATAGTCCGGTCGGCGCCAGCAGGCGCGATTGGGCGATGGCGAGGGTCTGGCTCATGTCGTTCTCGTGCTCATTGCTGTGCGTCCGCGGCCGGGCGCGGTTTCGCCGCCACCTCGACCTTGGGATTGTCCCACGGGCCGGTGACGCGATAGGTGCGCGCGCTGACTTCGCCCAACGGCTTCCTGAGCATGGCGTTGGCCATCGCGCCGACCGCGGCACCGACCGGGCCGCCGGCGATGGCACCGGCCACGGTGAGCAGGTTGCCGGTGCGCGGGTGCACTTCGATGGTCTGGTCGAAGCGGCGGCCCACCATGTCGGCACTGCCCGTGATGTCGATCTGCGCCGCCGGCCCCTCGATCACCAGCCCTTCGCTGCGCGCCAGGCCGCCGCCGAACCGGACCTTCCCGTCGATGCGGTCGAAGGCGAAGCCTTTTTCGAAGAAGTCGCGGAAATCCAGCGCCAGCCGCTGCGGCAGCCGTGCCACGCTGAGCAGCCCGAGCAGGCGCCCCGCGCCCGGCTCGAGTTCGATCAGTTGCCCGCCGCGCACCTGCAGCCCCAGCTCGCCAGTCAGGGTGCCGGGCGAAAAATCGGAAGGCGCACCGGGCCAGGCCAACGACATCGCGATCCGCCCCCGCCCCTTCTTCAACTGCCCGGCAAAACCGAATCGCGCGAACAGTGCGCCGTAATCACGACTGTCCACCTCGGCTTTCAGTCGGGTCCATGCGGCATTGCCTCGGCCGCTCCACATGCCCTGGACATCGATCGACTGGTTCGGCGCGCGCAGTTGCAGCACATCGACCTGCATGCCCGCGACCATCGGGCGCGTCTTGAGCGCCAGGCTGCCCATCGGCAAGCCATTGACGCGCAGGTCCTGGACCACGATGTCGAGCGGCGGCACGCGTGCAGGATCGACGCTGTCCCGGGGCGCGCCCAGCAACCCCGGCGTAGCGGATGCCTGCGTACCGACGGCCAGTGCGGCGCGGGCGAAACGTCCGGTGATGGTGGCGCCATCGGCCTGAGGCAAGTCGACCGCACCGCTCAAGCCGGTGCCCTCGACCTGCACGTGGCTGCCGTCATTCGTCGGCGCCAACTGCAGCCGGACATCCGCGAAGCGCTGCCCAAGCAGCAAGAGCCGGCCTGCCTGCACATCGACCCTGATTGGGCCGGATGACGGCAGCTTGCCCTCGCCGCTGCCAAGACCCGCCCACGCCAACGCATCGACTTCATCGGCACGCCCGTCCACCAGCAGTCCCTGCGGCGGCGGCGGACCGGCTACCGGCCCGCCGCCCAGCTGGGCGCGGATGCCGGTACGCCCGCCCCGGCTGTGTGCCCGCAACGCCATGCGCCGTCCGAGCACGACTTCGACTTCTCCCCCGTCGACCGGCAGCGGGACGCGTACGTCCGCCGCCAACGGCTCGCCTGCCGGCTTGCCCAACGGCGCGGGCATCCGGATCGCCGTCCCGACCAGGTTGGACTGCAACCTCAGCCGCGTCGGTCGGGCATGCGCGGGATCGGCATCGGCTGGCAGCGCCACCGCGATGTTCCATTCCGAACGGCCCTGCAGGTAGGGCTGCAACCAGGCCAGGTCCGGTGCCTGCGCAAGCAAGGCCTGGCTGCCCAGGACGGCACTCAGCTCGGCCTCGAACGCGTTCTGGCGATCGCGTACGTGCGGGGTTCCGGCGCGGAGCGTGAGCCGTCCGTCCTGCCCGTCATGCTTGACCGACAGGCGTTCGGCGCTGAAACCCTCGCCGTCGTAGCGCGCGCTGCCCCGTGCCTCGTGGAACACGAGATCCAGTTCCCGATCGGACAAGGTGGCGCCGTCCAGCTCCACCGTGCCGGCGATATGCTGCGGCGGGGCGTCGGCATGGAAGGGCTGGAAGAGCGAGAACGTGGCGGTCGCCGGCCCCTTCGCGCCGATCCGCGCGAAAGTGCTGCCCAGGCGCTTTTGCAGTGGGCTCTGGCGCAACAAATCCAGGAAGCGCGCGGCATCGCCCCGGCCATTGGCCCCGATCGCCAGACCACCGTGCCCGAAGCTGTCGATGCGCGCGGTCACGGCATCGATCTTGACTCCGGCCAGTTCGCCGCTGCCGCTCACTTCCATCCCGGGGCCGATGAACGCGGCGTGCAGCCGCGCGTCTTGGATGACGGGCCAATCCGGCTGGAAACGCAATTGCCCGCTTTCGATATCCGCTCTCGCCTCGAAACGCCCGTTGTTGCCGACGAAGGGCCAGTCGTCCAGATCGCCGCTGACGATGGCCCGGCCATTCACCACGCGTCCGCCGACCAAGGCCATGTCCAACCATTCGATCGCTTTCGGCGGCATCAGATGGTGGATCCAGAATTTCTTCGCCACCGGCACGTCGGCTTCGCCCAGCCGTGCCGCGATGTCGATCCACGGCCGCGTGCCGTCGTTCTGGAACCAGAGCCCGCCACGCACATCGGCACGATATCCATCGCCCCGGATCTGCAGTCCGCCGGTCCCGATGCGGACGCCGGCGCCCTCCCGCCACAGCGACACGGTGCCGCCGGCGACGACCGGATGCGGCACGCCGAAACCGCGCGGCCAGTCGAAAACCATCTTCGCGGCGGGATCGAGGCGAAGCGACATGCCGTCGCCGTCGCCTTGCAGGCGACCGCCGACGCCACTCAATCCGGGCGCGTTATCCATCGGCAGGAAACCCAATCCCGCCACCGATGCCGACAACGCATCGAGGCGACCGCCGGTGCCCCGGGCCTCGACACCGCCCAGCGTACCGACTGGACGGGCCTGGCCCACCCAGCGACGGAGACCGGCCGGCAGGCCGTCGCCGAGATCGGCCACCTGCAACAGAGGGCCCAGCACCAGGCTGCGCGCGCGCGCGGCCCAGCGCTCGCCTTCCCGGCGCGCCTCGATGCCGTCCATCCGCGTCTCGACGCCCGCTTGCTTCCACCACAATTGCGGCATCTGCAGGCGCCAGCCTGCACCGGTGCGGATGAATCGCCCGCGTTGGCGGAAATGTTCGAATCGCATTTCGCGGGCGCTGCCGGGCGCCGGGTCCACCGGGCGCAGCACCAGGTCGCGCAGGTCGCTCACGCTCGTGACCGAAGCCACGCGATGGTCCTTCAACACCAACCAGCTCTGCGCGCGCCCGTGGCCGGAGACCAACATCGCCCCCCGCCAGCGCAGCAGCGTGGACCAGCCGGCCAGGTCGATGCGGCGCGCGCCGGCGTAGGCGCGTCCGTCGCCGCGCACGCGATCGATGTCCAGGCTGGCCTGCAGCGGGGAATCCCCGGCCGCTGGCCAGGCCCTGACACCCACGCGCACGCGCGGGCCGTCCACCTGCATCCGCAAGTCGATGCGCGGGATGGCGACGTCGATGCCATTGGCGGGCGCGACGATGCGCAACTTGCCGCCGATGACCTGCAACTCACCCAGTCCTTCCAGCATCTGCAGCGGATCCTGGCCACTGGCCTGTCCAGGCAGCCCGCGCACGCCCCACTGGCCGCTCGGCGCGCGCTCGAGCACCAACGAAAGCCCGCGCAAGCGCAGCTCGGTGAAGCGACGCCCGGGCAGCCACCCGCTGTAAGGCGCGACCAGTACCTCGGCCCGCCCGACCGGGACCGCATCGGCACCGGCGCCGATGCGCAGGCCATCCAGGCGCAACAGCGGGCCACGCCGCGTCCAGGAGGCCTCGAGCCCGGAAAAACGCACCGGATGCGATGCTTGCGCCGACAGCCAGCGCGCCACCCGCTCCGGGTGCCGCTCGAGCCAGCCGAGCCCCTGCGTCACCCCGGCCACCACCAGTGCCGCCGTCAATGCGAGCACGGCGAACAGATACCAGACGGATTTTCCCGCGAAGCGCAAGCCTCGACGCAACGGCGTCGGCATCAACCGACCCCGCGCTCAGAGCAGCACGACATCGTATTGCTCCTGCTGGTACTGGTCGTCGGCCTGGAAGTGGATCGATTTGCCGAGGAACTCCTCCAGCTCGGCGACCGCCGCGGATTCTTCCTCGGTGATGCGGTTGACGACCCCGGGCGACGCGATTACCAGCAGGCGCTCGGCCTCGAACTGGCGCACCGCGCGGGTGATCTCGCGGAAGATCTCGTAGGTCACGGTCTCGGCGGTCTTGACCGTGCCGCGCCCGCTGCAGGTGCCGCACGGCTCGGACAGCTGCCGCTCCAGGCTCTCGACCGTGCGCTTGCGGGTCATCTCCACCAGGCCCAGCGGCGAGAAGTCGTACACCGTCGTCTTCGCATGGTCCTTGGCGAGCGATTTCTCCAGCGTGCGCAGGACCTGGCGCCGATGGTCGACGTCGTGCATGTCGATGAAGTCGATGATGATGATGCCGCCGAGGTTGCGCAGGCGCAGCTGCCGCGCCACCGATTGCGCCGCCTCCAGGTTGGTGCGGAAGACGGTCTCCTCCAGCGTGCGCTGGCCGAGGAAGCTGCCGGTGTTCACGTCCACCGTGGTCATCGCCTCGGTCTGGTCGATGACGAGATAGCCCCCGGATTTGAGCGGCACCTCCTTCTGCAGCGCGCGCTGGATCTCGTCCTCGACGCCATACAGGTCGAAGATGGGGCGCGCGCCGGAATAATGCTCGATCTTCTCCGCCAGCCCGCCGGCTTCCTCCGGCTCGCCGGGCATGTATTGCGCGGCGAAGGTGCGCAGCTTTTCGAACGTCTCGCGCGAATCCACCCGCACCTTCTCGACATCGCGGCGGATCAGGTCGCGCACCGCGCGCAGCGGCAGGTTGAGATCCTCGTACACGCATTCGCCGACCCGCGACTCGCGCGAGCCACGCTCGATCAACGCCCACACCCGGCTGAGGTAGGCGATGTCCTCGGCCAGCGCCTCGGACGGCTGGCCCTCGGCATTGGTGCGGATGATGTAGCCGGCCGCCGAAGGCATCGACAACTCGCCGACCAGCGTCTTCAGACGCGTGCGCTCGGCATCGTCCTCGATCCGCGCGGAAACGCCGATCACACGCGACTGCGGCAGCAGCACGAGGTAGCGCGAGGGAATGCTGATCTGCGTGGTCAGGCGCGCGCCCTTGCTGCCGATCGGGTCCTTCAGCACCTGCACGACGATGTCCTGGCCCTCGCGCAGCAGCTCGGTGATCGGGCGCGGCTGCAGCGGCGCCGGCGGCTCCTCCAAGTGTCGGGCGTCGTTGCCGACCGCGGCGTTGGGACGGTGGATGTCGTTGGCATGCAGGAATGCCGCACGCTCCAGGCCGATGTCCACGAACGCCGCCTGCATGCCCGGCATCACCCGCTGCACGCGGCCCTTGTAGAGATTGCCGACCACGCCCCGCCGCCAGCCGCGTTCGATGTGCAGCTCCTGCAGCATGCCGTTCTCGACCACCGCGACGCGCGTCTCGCGCGGGGTGACGTTGACCAGGATCTCCTCGCTCACGCCAGCACCCCGACCTTGCGCAGCAGACGCGCGGTCTCGAACAGCGGCAACCCCATCACGCCCGAATGGCTGCCGGACAGGTGCGGGATGAAGGCCTGCGCCGCGCCCTGGATGGCATAGGCACCGGCCTTGCCCTGCCACTCGCCGCCATCGATGTAGCGGTCGACATGGGCATCGCCGAGGGCGTCGAAGGTGACTTCCGACACCGACATCGCATGCTCCTCCTGCCCCGCCGACACCAGCCACAGAACCGTGGCCACGGTATGCGTGCGGCCGGAGAGCCGGCGCAGCATCGCTGCCGCTTCCCCCGCATCCGCCGGCTTGCCGAAGACCTCTTCGCCGAGGATCACTTCGGTATCGGCGCCAAGCACCCAAGCACCCGGCACCGCGACCACCTGCAGCAGGCCGGCACCGGCCTTCTCGCGGGCGACGCGGGAGACATAATCGAGCGCGGGCTCATCGCGGCCGCGCACTTCCGGCACGTCGATGTCGAGAAGACCGAAATCCACCCCCAACCGGGCCAGCAATTCGGAGCGTCGGGGAGAACGCGAGGCGAGATGCAGCATAGGGGCAGCATAACCCGCCTAACCTGCACGGAAAGGCCCATGCCGCACTGAACACAGGGCAACCGGACTGGCCTCACTGACCCCGTTTCCTCTCACTGCCCGTTCACCCGGTGCAAGCCATCCTTGCCCCGCACAAAGGAGTTCCAACGTGACATTCACAACCCGTTTTCCGCGCCAACGCGCCCTCATGATGGCCATCGCACTGGCCGCAGGAACCGCCATGACATCCGCCTGCGCACAGACCACGGCCCCCGTCGCCCCGATGGTCTCCAGCGACGGCACCTTGCTGTCCGTCAGCGCCGAGGCCACCAGCAAGCGCGTTCCGGATGTCGCGACCATCTCCACCGGCGTGGTCACCCGCGGCGCCGACAGCAATACCGCGATGCGCCAGAACGCCGAACAGATGGCCAAGGTGATGGCCGCGCTGAAGGGCGCCGGCATCGCCGAACGCGACATCCAGACCGCCGGCGTGAGCCTCAACCCGCAATACCACTACGAGCAGAACCAGCCGCCCAGGATCACCGGTTACGAGGCCCGCAACACGGTCAGCGTGAAGGTGCGCGACCTCGGAAAGCTCGGCAAGATCATGGACACGTTGGTCGCCCAAGGCGCGAACGAATTGAACGGCCCCAGCTTCGAGGTGGACAAGCCGGAAGAGGCCTATGACGAAGCCCGCCGCGCTGCGCTGGAAAAGGCGCAGGCCCGCGCCGGGATGTATGCAAAGGCACTCAACCTGAAGGTACGCCGGATCGTCAGCATCGACGAGAGCAATGGCGGTTTCCGCCCGCCGATGCCGATGATGCGTTCGATGGCCATGGCTGAAAGCGCGATGGCCAAGGACACCGCGATCTCCCCCGGCGAAAGCAGCCTGAGCGTCACCCTCAACATCGTGTTCGAACTGGGGCGCTGAACGATGGCCGGGCGTCCGACCTCCGAACGCGGCAAGACGGCCGGCTATCCGGAGAAGACCCCGGACAACAAGCACGAGGTGCAGAAACCCGGCCCCAAGCGCCCCGTGAATCCCGACGAGGGCGGCATGCAGCGCGATCCGGACGAGGATGCCGCGAGCGATTGACCGCGGCGCAGGATGCGCAATCGACAAAGGGCCCGATCAACCGGGCCCTTCTCTTTGCGCGCTCGCTGACCCCGTTTCGCCGCATCGCACGTTCTCCTCCATGCCAATCCCGGCACGGAGGTGGAAAATGGCCAAGACCCTGCAACTCGCCACGACGCATGCCGATGATGCGCCGCGGCTGGACCCGGCACGGATCGGCGGCATCAGCAGCGCGATCGCCTTGCATCTGGTCGCGTTCGGTTTGTTGATGATGCCGGCGCAGGTACCGATGCAAACGCCGCAGGACCCGCCGCGCACGCGCATGGAGCCGATCTTCCGCGATCCGCCCCCGCCGCCCCCGCCGCCGATCCCGGTGGAAGTGGCCGAGCGTCCACGGGTGGTAGTGCCCGCACGCGACCGGATCACCCCGCTGCGCAGGGAAACCGTGCAAGCGCCGGACGCCACGCCAATATCAAGCGAGTTGCCCAGCCTGGATCCGCCCGTCATCGTCGATCACAGCGAAACGGGGGTGACGCCCAGCGGCGGCTCGGACACGATGGCGCCGGGCGACGGCCAGCCCGTGCCGGGCATCGCCCTGCAATACCTCAGCAATCCCAAGCCGGCGTTTCCGCGCGAGGCGTTGCGCGAGGGGCTGCAAGGCACGGTGATGTTGCGCGTGGTGGTGGATGAAGCCGGTCGCCCCATCGAGGTCAGTGTGGCCAGCAGCAGCGGTCATCGGGTGCTGGACCGGGCAGCGCGCGAGCAGGTGCTGCGCAAGTGGAAGTTCGTGCCGGCGCGTCAGAACGGCCGTGCCGTGAAGGCCGTGGGCACGGTGCCGGTGGTCTTCACGATCGGCGGCTGAGCTTGTACCGATCTCGCCGTTGCCTGGCGCGCCAGGCAACGGCATCGGCGCAGGCCGCAATGTTCAAGCACGGTGGTAGGGATGATTGGACAGCATCGACACCGCGCGATACATCTGTTCGACCAGCACCAGGCGCACCAACATGTGCGGCAGTGTCAACGGGCCCAGTGACCAGCGTTCGTCGGCGCGGTCCAGCACATCCGGTGCGTGGCCTTCGGGCCCGCCGATCAGGAAAACCAGGTCGCGCCCCTGCCCGCGCCAATGCTCCATGCGCTCGGCCAACTGTTCGGAACTCCAGGTCTTGCCGCGACCATCCAGCGCGACGACCCAACTGCCTTTCGGCAACGCGGCCAGTACGCGCTCGCCTTCATCATGCATGGCGCGCGCGGCGTCACGCCCCTTGCCACGGATGCCGGGCGCGACTTCGACCAACTCCAAGGGCAAACCGTGAGAGAGGCGCTTCTGGTATTCGGCAAAACCTTCGGCGACCCAGCCGGGCGGACGTTCCCCGACCGCGACCAGCTTCGCCTTCATGCGCGTGCTGCGCTCAGAGTTCGTCTTCGGCGCCGGTTTCGCCGTAGCGCGGGGGTTCGTCACCCACGGTCCACAGGCGCTCGAGCGCATAGAACTCACGCACACGCGGCAGCATGACGTGGACGACCACATCGCCCAAGTCGACCAGCACCCACTCGGCCTCCTGCTCGCCTTCCACGCCCAGCGGCTGGTAATCGAGCTGCTTGGCGAACTTCACCACTTCATCCGCGATCGATTTCACGTGACGCGTCGAAGTGCCCGACACCACCACCATGTAGTCGCAGACGCTGCTCTTGCCACGTACGTCCAGCTCGACCGCGTCCTGCGCCTTCAGGTTTTCAACCGCATCGCGCACGGTTTTCATCAGTACATCGACCGGCGGTGGCGGGGTCGGTGCAGTGGTCTTGATCACTTGGGCCTGGTTGGACAAACGACGGGTCTCGCGCTGGGGAGTGGGGTCGATTCTAGCGCGAGGCGGCCGGCCGGCGCGGATCCGCACCGTAAAGGCGATGCCGTTCGATGTAGTCGGCGACGGCGGGCGCGACCCAGTCGCGCCATGACTCGCCCCGGGCGATGCGTCGCCTCAACGCACTGGAAGACTCCGGGCGCGGCGGCAGCTTCAGCCGCAACAGGCCGCCGCTCGGCGACTCATGCAGTTCGGCAGCGCGGCTGCGCCAACGAGGCGCTGCGAAGCTGCGCAAGGGTTCCGGCAAGGCATCGGGATCGATGATGCTGCCCGGTCGCTCGGCGATCACGACGTGGGCGAAATCGATCAGCGACTCCCATTGCTTCCACGTCGGCAGCCCGAGAAAGCTGTCGGCACCGATCAGGATCGCCAGTGGGGCCGCGCCGCCGATCTCGCTGCGCAGGCCGATGAGGGTATCGATGGTCCACGAAGGCCCATCGCGGCCCAGCTCCCGGTCGTCGACCTGCAGGCCGGCCTGCCCGGCGATGGCGAGCCGCAGCATCGTCGACCTTGCCTCGGCACTGGCCTGGGTCGGCCCCTTGTGTGGCGGATCGGCGGCCGGCATCAGCCATACGCGTGCCTGCAGGCGGTCACGCGCGCTCCGCGCCACGGCGAGGTGCCCATCGTGGACCGGATCGAAGGTGCCGCCGTACTGGATGCGCAACCCGGCCATCGCGGGTCAGGAGAGCAGCAGCTTCATCGCGCGCGGCTCCGCCACCGCCACCAGCAGCCGCTCGAGCGCGATCCACGCATCCCCGCTGGCGCGGCCTTTGGAAATCCGGTCGATGCGCCCGAGCTCGGCCATGAACGATGCCCAGCGACGCGCGTCGTGGCGCTTGAGCGCGCGCATGTACAGCGCCTGCTTGGAATCCCATATCCGCTGGGCGCGGAACTCGCCCTGCAGGTTGCCGCCCCTGGCCTGGACCTGCGCCAACCCTTCGGCCGCCTGCAATTCCTTCGCCACCATCCCGAGCAGCGCCGGCACCGCTTCGCCTTCGGCGCGCAGGCCGGCCAGCACCCGCGATACCTGCGCAGGCTGGCCGTTCAAGGCGGCATCGGTGAGCCGGAAAACGTCGAAACGCGCAGCATCGGCCACCAGCGATTGCATCCGCGCCGCGTCGAGCACCTGCCCTTCCGCCAGCAAGGCCAGCTTGTCCGCCTCCTGCGCCGCCGCCAGCAGGTTGCCTTCCACCCGCCCGGCCAGAAGGGCAACCGCATCGCGATCCGCACGCACGCCGCGGCTGCGCAGCCGGCGCTCGACCCAGTCGACCAATTCGTGCGGCTTCACCGACCAGGCGATGGCGACATGGCCGACCTGGGCGATCGCTTCGCTCCACTTCCCTGCGTGCGCGTTGCTCCAGTCGCCGGTGGTGACCAGCAGCGTGATGCCGGGTGGCGGGTCCGCGCAGAACCCGGCGATGACGGCGGCGCCCTCCTTGCCCGGCTTGCCGGTCGGCAGGCGCAGTTCCACCAGTCGCTGGCTGCTGAACAGGCCGATGTTGCCAAAGGCCGCCTGCAGCGCACTCCAGTCGAAATCACGGGCGTCGGCATCGAATACCTCGCGCTCGCCGCATCCGGCCTCGCGCGCCCGCGCGCGGACGGCATCGGCCGCCTCCAATACGCGCAGCGGCTCGACCCCGGCGATGAGATAGACCGGCCGCAATGGCTCCTGCCCGAGCCGGGCGACGAGCTGTTCGGGTTGGGTCTGCATGGCGCGTCCTCAGGGACGGCGCGAGGCGGCACCGATGCGTCGCAGGATCGCCGCGTTCATCTCGCGCCGCAACTCCTTGGAAAGCAGTTCGCGCTCGCTGGCCTTGCCGATGGCATCGGTGGCCGGGGCGACGTAATCGCGCGAGAGTTCGATGATCTGCTGCGGGACCACGTCCTGGCCGCTTGCATCGCGCAAGGCGAACTCGGTGGCATAGCGGAGGCTGAATTCCTGGGCACGACCAAGATTGTCGAGCGCGATCGGCGAATCGCCCCAGCGTTCGGAAATGATTTCCAGGGTCGCCACGCCTTCGGTCGCGGTCGGATCGGCCGGGGCCACGACGCCGGCACGCGTGAGCGCCTGCGCCAGCGACTCCGCCAACGGGCTGTAAGGGTCGGGCGAGACCACCAGCACCGGTCCGATGTCGGCCGGCAAGGTCAGCGCATTGCGCAGGTGGAAGCCGCAGCCGGCGAGCAGCAGCGCAAGGACGGGAATGATCAGCTTCTTCATGCGGGAAGTCTGGACGATGCGGCGGCCGCGGGCAATGCCGCGTCTGAACGGGGCTTGCCCGCTCAGCCCGCGACGATGTTGACGATGCGTCCCGGCACCACGATCACCTTGCGCACCGCCTGCCCCTGCAGATGGGTAGCCACGGCCGGGTCGGCCAGGGCGGCGGCCTCGGTCGCTTCGCGGGTGGCGTCCGGCGCGACCTCGATCTGTCCGCGCAGCTTGCCGTTGACCTGCACGGCAAGGGTCAGGGCATCACGCACCAGCGCGGCGGGGTCGGCGGTCGGGAAGTCCACATCCTCCAGCACGGCCTCGGGATGGCCCAGCACCTGCCACAGCGCGTGGCTGATGTGCGGGGTGATCGGGTTCAGCATCAACACCAGCGCCTCGAAGGCCTCATGGCGCACCGCACGGCCCTGGTCGCTCATGTCGCTGAACTTGCCGACGTGGTTGAGCAGCTCCATGCACGCGGCGATCGCGGTGTTGAAGCTGTGGCGACGCGCGTAATCGTCGCCGACCTTCTTGATGGTCTCGTGCACCTGCCGGCGCAGGGTCTTCTGCGCGGCATCCAGTTGCACGGCATCGACTTCCGGATGATCCGGCTGCGAAGCGTGGGCGTGGATGTCGCGCCAGAGGCGACGCAGGAAGCGCGCCATGCCGTCGACGCCGGCTTCGTTCCATTCCAGCGATTGCTCGGGCGGCGCGGCGAACATCGAGAACAGACGCACCGTGTCGGCGCCGTACTTCTCCACCATCACTTGCGGATCGACGCCGTTGTTCTTCGACTTCGACATCTTTTCCGTGCCGCCGATGCGCACCGGCTGGCCATCGCCCTTGAGATGCGCGCCAACCACCTTGCCCTTGTCGTCCCGCTCGACGTCGACATCGGCCGGGTTGAACCAAGTCTTCGCGCCGAACTCGTCCTCGCGGTAATACGTATCGGCGATGACCATGCCCTGCGTCAGCAGGCGATGGGCCGGCTCGTCGCTATGCACCAGCCCCGCGTCGCGCAAAAGCCTGTGATAGAAGCGAAAATACATCAGGTGCAGGATCGCGTGCTCGATACCGCCGATGTACTGGTCCACCGGCAGCCAGTAATTGGCACGCTCGTCCACCATGTCGCGGGCGCCCGGCGAGGTGTAGCGCGCGTAGTACCAGCTCGACTCCATGAAAGTGTCGAAGGTGTCGGTCTCGCGCTCGGCCGGCTTGCCGCAGGTCGGACAGGTGGTCTTGCGCCATTCGGGGTTCGATTTGATCGGGCTGACCACCGCGCCGGCGGCGAACGCATCGGCCACGTCCTCGGGCAGCACCACCGGCAGTTGGTTTTCGGGCACCGGCACCGCGCCGCATTCGGCGCAGTAGATCACCGGGATCGGGCAGCCCCAGTAACGCTGGCGGCTCACGCCCCAGTCGCGCAGGCGGTAGTTGACGCGGCGTGCACCCGTGCCTTCGGCCTCGAAACGCTGGGACAGCGCATCGAACGCGTCCTGGTAATCCATGCCGTTGTACTCGCCGGAGTTGATCAACCAGCCGCGCTCGGTCATTGCGCCGTGGTCATTGATGCCGTCCAGGTAGGCGCGCACCACGGGCACCGCCGCATCGATCTCGACCACGTCGATCGGGCCATGCTCGCCGAGCGCGACCGCCATCGGGTCGTCGTGCTGGGCCACGTGCGATGAAATTTCCTCCAGCGCATCGCGCACCTCGGTGCTGGCGATGACCGGCTTGATCGGCAGGCCATAGGCCTTGGCGAATTCCCAATCACGCTGGTCGTGCGCCGGCACCGCCATCACCGCGCCAGTGCCGTAGCCCATCAGCACGAAGTTGGCGGCGTAGATCGGCACGTCCTCGCCGGTGACGGGATGGATGGCCCACTGGCCGGTGGCCATGCCGCGTTTTTCCTGCGTTTCGAGCTCCGCCTCGGACACGCCGCCCTTGCTCAGGTCCTTGATGAAGGCGGCGAGTTCGGGATTGCCTTGCGCGGCCTTGATCGCCAGCGGATGTTCGCCGGCGATGGAAATGAAGGTCACGCCCATCAATGTGTCGGGGCGCGTGGTGAACACGGTGAGCGGCTCCGCTTCGCCATCCACCTTGAAGGATATCTCCAAGCCTTCACTGCGACCGATCCAGTTGCGCTGCATGGTCTTGACCGAGTCCGGCCAGCCATCGAGCGTGTCCAGGCCGTCCAGCAGCTCCTGCGCGTAATCGGTGATGCGCAGGAACCATTGCGGAATCTCGCGCTTCTCGACGATGGCGCCGGTACGCCAGCCACGACCATCGACCACCTGCTCGTTGGCGAGCACGGTCTGGTCCACCGGGTCCCAGTTGACCACCGCGTTCTTGCGGTAGGCCATCCCCTTCTTCATCAGCCGCACGAACATGCGCTGCTCGTGCACGTAATAGTCGGGCGAGCAGGTGGCGAACTCGCGCGTCCAGTCAATGGCATAGCCCATCGTCTTCAGCTGCGCGCGCATGTGCTCGATGTTGGCGTAGGTCCAGGCCGCGGGCGCGGTCTTGTTCTTGATCGCGGCGTTCTCCGCCGGCAGGCCGAAGGCGTCCCAGCCCATCGGCTGCAGCACGTTGAAGCCGGTCATGCGCTTGTGACGGCTGATCACATCGCCGATGGTGTAGTTGCGCACATGACCGACGTGCAACGCGCCCGACGGGTACGGCAGCATCGACAGGCAGAAATACTTGGGCTTGTCGCCGCCCTCGGTCACCTCAAACGCGCGGGTCGCGTCCCAATGGCGTCGGGCGGCGGCCTCGACGGCGGCGGGGTCGTAAACGGGGACGGGATGGGCGTCTTCGGGCATGTCTGCGGCGTGCGGCGGAATCGGATGGATCAGACTACCGCAGTGCAGCATGGATCGCCATCGCCTCACATTCGCCGTCCAGGCGCTCCGAACTTTGCCTTGCCCGGGGCGCCTCCCCGTCTCGAAAAACCGACCTTGCGAGATATCGACGCAGTAACGGGAGGAATCCCTGCACCTGCCACAGTATCCGGAGGCGAAGACGGAGACGCGAGTGTTAGTCAAACACCCAATCCCAACGTTTCGTCCACGCCAGCGTGCCATTGATCCCACGTATTCGGTACGTCAAGCGATGGCAGCAGCGTCGTCCGAGTAGTGTCCAGTACATTCAGTTGTGCGCACTGAATCTCGTTTTATGCATCACATGCATATTGCTGATCGAGCATGCATGTGGAACTAGTGATGACTTCAAGTTTTCTTTCAGAGGTACTGCGACATTGCCGCCGGCTCTGCGTGTGTGTGGGAGGGGAAGAGAGGGGTGGTGAACCACAGGGGGAACAGGGATATGCATATGCTCACGTCGCTCTTCGCGAAAGGCCGGAGTCATTCGGCTCGCGCCGGTCTCGTCGTCCTGCTGGCGCTCGCCGCGCTGTGGCCCACGCTGGCTAGCGCAGCCCACACCTCGATCGTCTGTCCCGCCAAGAGCGGTACCGTGTCCAACGGCGGCACGGTCTCCATCAACGTGACCGACTGCACGCCCCTGGGCATCGGATTCGCAGGGACTGGCCCGGTCGACGGCCCGGCGTTGCCTGCACACGGCAGCGCCAACCTGCGCATCACTGGCTCGAACTGGTTCGTCGATTACAGCCACAACGGCGACAGCGCCACCAGCGACTTCTTCGAATTCACCGATGCGTCCGGCAACGGCGGCGGCCAGGAAACCGTGCGCGTGACGATCACCATCATGCCGCCGGCCTCGCCCATCACGGTGTCGCCAGCCTCGCTGCCGACAATGACCGCCGGCACGCCTTTCTCGCAGACTCTGACTTCCGCTGGCGGCGTCGCACCCTATATCTATACGCTGCAGAGTGGTGTGCTGCCGGTCGGCCTGACGCTCTCCAGCGGCGGCGTGCTCAGCGGTACGCCCACCCAGCGCGGCGGCTACACCTTCAGCGTGCGCTCGACGGATTCGACCTCGCCCACCGCGCAGTTCGTCGACAAGGGCTACACCGGCACGGTGCAGAACCCGACCCTGACGCTCTCCTCGCCCAACGGCACCGCCATCCAGAGCGCCGCGTTCTCGCAGACCCTGTCCACCAGCGGCGGCGTCGCGCCGTATACATACGCGCTCGAGACCGGCACCCTGCCGGCGGGCATCACCATTTCCCCCGCCGGCGTGGTCAGTGGCACCACCGCCGCCGCCCCGGGCAACTACCCGGTCACGATTCGCGTCACCGACAGCAGCACCGGTCCGGGCAGCTACTTCGAGGTCGAAAACTACACCCTCACCGTCAGCCCGCCGCCGAGCGTCAGCATCGCGGTGTCGCCGGCCAACGTCAGCGAAGACGGCGCGACCAACCTCACCTTCACGGTCACCCGCAGCCTCAACCTGACCTCGCCGACAGTAGTCAACCTCACGGCCACCGGCACCGCCACCTCGGGCACCGACTACACCGGCAACGCCGCCACGGTCGCCATCCCGGCCGGCGCGACCACCGCCACCGTCGTCATCGACCCGACCGTCGACGGCACCGTCGAGGCCGACGAGACCGTCACCCTGACCGTCGCCGCCGGCAGCGGCTACACCGTCGGCGCCCCGGCCAGCGCCACCGGCACCATCCTCAACGACGATGTGCCGACCGCGACGATTTCGGTGTCGCCGGTCGCGGTCGCCGAGGACGGCGCGCCGAACCTCGTCTACACCGTCACGCTGAACCAGGCGTCGTTCTCGGCGCTGTCGATCGGCTACACCATCGGTGGCACCGCCATCAACGGCACCGACTACGCGACGATCGCTTCGCCGCTGGTCATCTCGGCCGGCAGCACGACGGGTACGGTCACGGTCAACCCGACCGCCGACGCCACGATCGAAACCGACGAAACCGTCACCCTGACCCTGAATGCGGGCGCCGGCTACACCGTGGGCGTGCCCAACAGCACCACCGGCACGATCCTCAACGATGACCTGCCGAACCTGACGATCAACGATGTCACCACCAACGAAGGCAATGCCGGCACCACCAACTTCACCTTCACCGTCAGCCTGAGCGCGCCGGCCGGCCCGGGCGGCGTCAGCTTCGACATCGCCACCGCCAACGCCACCGCCACGGCAAGCGTGGACTACCTGGCCAACTCGCTCACCGGCCAGACCATCCCGGCCGGCAGCAGCACCTACACCTTCACCGTGCTGGTCAACGGCGACACGCTCAACGAGCCGAGCGAGACGTTCTTCGTCAACGTGACGAACGTGACCAATGCGATCGTGGTCGACGGCCAGGGCGTGGGCACGATCACCAACGACGACCCGCTGCCGAGCCTGTCGATCAACGATGTGACCATGTTCGAAGGCAATGCCGGCACCGCCAACGCGGTGTTCACCGTGACCCTGAGCGCCGCCAGCGGCCAGACCGTCACCGTCAACTACGCCACCGCCGACGGCACCGCGACCCAGCCGGCCGACTACACCAGTACGTCGGGCACGCTGACCTTCACCCCGGGCCAGACCACCCGCACCATCACCGTGCCGGTGATCGGCGAAACCATCCCCGAGGCGAACGAGACCTTCTTCGTCAACCTCAGCGGCGCGACCAACGCGACGATCAGCGACAACCAGGGCGTCGGCACCATCACCAACGACGACGTGCCAGTCACGGTCAGCCCGGCCACGGTGCCCAACGGCACGGTGGCGGCGGCCTACAGCCAGACGCTGACCGCCAGCGGCGGCGTCGCCCCGTACAGCTTCTCCGTCAGTGCCGGCGCACTGCCGGCCGGCCTGACCCTGTCCCCGGGCGGCGCGCTCAGCGGCACCCCGACCGCGGGCGGCACCTTCACCTTCACCGCCACCGCGACCGACAGTAGCCCGTTCCCGGGTCCGTTCTCGGGCAGCCAGGCCTACACGCTGACCATCGCGCCGCCGACCATCACCCTACCCGCGACCACGCTGGCGGACGGCACGATGGGAGCGGCGTATTCGGCATCGATCACGCCGGCCTCGGGCGGTACCGCACCGTACAGTTATGTCGTCACCTCCGGTGCGTTGCCGGGCGGTCTGGCCCTCAACGCTTCGACCGGCGCCATCACCGGCACGCCGTCGGCGCTGGGCACCTTCAACTTCAGCATCACCGCGACCGACGGCAGCACCGGCACCGGCCCGTACACGGCGACGCAGTCCTACGCGATCACCGTGACCGATGCGCCGCCGACCGCCAGCAACTCGTCGTTCACCGTCGCCTACAACGCCGCGGCCACCAATGTCCCGCTGAGTCTCAGCGGCGGTGCGCCGGTTACGCTCCAGGAAGTCGTCTCGCCACTGCACGGCACGATGATCGCCAGCGGTACCACGATCACCTATCAGCCAAATCCGGGCTATGCCGGTCCGGACAGCTTTGTCTACACCGCCACCAATAGCGGCGGCACGTCGGCGCAGGCCACGGTGTCGATCACGGTCAATGACCCGACGATCACCATCACGCCGGGAGGTGGCTTCAGTGCCATCGTCGCCAGCCCGTACACCCAGACCTTCGCCTTCAACGGCGGCACACAGCCGTGGTCGGGTTACCAGGTCACCAGCCTGCCGGCCGGCCTGTCGATCACCGGCACCACCGCCAACACGGTGACGATCTCCGGCACTCCCACGCAGGCCGGTTCGTTCAACATCAACGTGTCCGCCACCGACAGCAGCACGGGCAACGGTCCGTACACCGTCGGCCAGGTGTTCACGCTGACCGTGGCGGCGCCGACGCTCACGCTCGCCCCTGCGGCCGGCACGTTCACGCCGACCTACGGCGCGCCGTATTCGCAGGCCTTCACTGCCAGCGGCGGTGTCGGCGCGTACAGCTATGCCGTCACCGGCGCCCTGCCGGCCGGCCTCAGCCTGAGCGGCAACACGCTTTCGGGCATGCCGACCACACCAGGCAGCTACCCGATCACGGTCACCGCCACCGACACCGGTTCCACCGGCACCGGCGCGCCGTTCACCGTCGCGCACAACTACACGATCAACGTGGCGGCCCCGACGATCACCGTGAATCCGGCCTCGCTGCCGAACCCGGTCGCCGCGACCACCTACAGCCAGACGGTCACCGCGACCGGCGGTGCCACGCCGTACACCTTCTCGCTGACCGCGGGTGCGCTGCCGGGCGGCATCACGCTGGCCTCGGGCGGCACGCTGTCGGGCACCAGCCATGCCGTCGGCACATACAACTTCACTGTCACCGGAACCGATGCCAACGGCCAGAGCGGTTCGCGAGCCTACGCAGTGACCGTCGCCGCGCCGGTCCTGACGCTGACGCCGGCCGCGGGCATGCTCAACGCCACCTACGGCACTGCGTACTCGCAGACCTTCACGACCTCGGGTGGCTCGGGCAGCTTCAGCTACGCCCTGACCGGCGCGCTCCCCGCCGGCATCACCTTCAGCGGCGGCACGCTCTCGGGCACGCCGACGGCACCGGGTAGTTACCCGATCACCGTCACCGCCATCGACACCGTGCTCACCGGCACCGGCGCGCCGTTCTCCGTCGCGCAGAACTACACGCTCAACGTGCCGGCGCCGACGATCGTGCTGAATCCGACCACTCTACCCAACCCGGTCGCAGGCACGGCCTACGGCCAGACGGTCACTGCGACCGGCGGCGCCACGCCGTACACCTTCTCGGTGACCGCGGGTGCGCTGCCGGCCGGCATCGCGCTGGCCTCGGGCGGCACGCTGTCGGGCACCAGCCATGCCGTCGGCACGTACAACATCACCATCACCGCCACCGACGGCTTCGGCCATACCGGCAGCCACGCGTATACCGTCGCGATCGCCGCGCCGGCGCTCACGCTGACGCCCGCCACCGGCATATTGACCGCGCCGTACGGCGCCGCCTACACGCAAGCCTTCACGACCTCGGGTGGCTCGGGCAGCTTCAGCTACGCCCTGACCGGCACCCTGCCGGCCGGCTTGAGCTTCGACACCAGTAACGGCACGGTCTCCGGCACGCCTATCGCCCCGGGCAACTATCCGATCACTGTCACCGCCACTGACACCGTGCTCACCGGCACCGGCGCGCCGTTCTCCGTCGCGCAGAACTACACGCTCAATGTACCGGCACCGACGATCGCGGTGAATCCGGCCTCGCTGCCGAACCCGGTCGCGGGCACGGCCTACGGCCAGACCGTCACCGTGACCGGCGGCGGTGCGCCATACACCGTCGCGGTCACCGCCGGCGCCCTGCCGAGCGGCATCACCCTGGCCAGCGGCGGCGCGCTCTCGGGCACTTCGTTCCAGGTCGGCACGTTCAACTTCACCGTCACCGGCGCCGACGCCAACGGCCAGACCGGCAGCCGCGCGTATACCGTCACAATCGCCGCGCCGACGCTCACGCTCACGCCCGCCGCCGGCACGCTGACCGCACCCTACGCCGCCGCGTACTCGCAGACCTTCACGACCTCGGGCGGCTCGGGCAGCTTCAGCTACGTCCTGACCGGCGCCCTGCCGGCCGGCATCTCCTTCAGTGGCGATACGTTGTCAGGTACGCCAACTATCCCCGGCAGCTACGCCATCTCTGTCACCGCTACCGACACGATGCTGACGGGCGCGAACGCTCCGTTCTCGATCACGCAGAACTACACCCTGAATGTCCCGGCGCCGGTCATCGCGATCGCCCCGGCGACGCTGCCGAACACCATGGCTGGCCTGGCCTATAGCCAGACGCTGACCGCGACCGGTGGTGCGGCACCGTACGTCTTCGCCGTCACCGCCGGCAGCCTGCCGACGGGCACGACGCTGACGTCGGCCGGCACGCTGTCGGGCACGACCACGGTCTCGGGCACCTTCAACTTCACCGTGACCGCGACCGACGCGTTCGGCCAGACCGCCAGCCGCGCCTACACCGCCGTGGTGGCCGTGCCAACCCTGACCCTCACACCGGCGACGCTGTTGGCTGGCATCGCCGGCACGGCGTACAGCCAGACGCTGACGATCAGCGGCGGCATCGCGCCGTACACAACGACGCTGACCGGCACGCTGCCGACCGGCCTGACCTTCAACGCCGGCACCCGCACCTTCAGCGGCACGCCGACGCAGTCGGGCACGTTCAACCTCAACGTAACCGCCACCGACAGCACCGGCGGCATCGCGGCCACCGTCACCAACAACTACACGTTGACCATCGCGGCGCCGACGCTGATGCTGACGCCTGCGACGGGTGCGCTGCCGGGCGGCATGGCCGGCACGACGTACTCGCAAACATTCACCGCGAGCAACGGCATCGCGCCGTACACCTACGCGGTAAGCGCCGGTGCGCTGCCGGCGGGCCTGACGCTGAACACCGCGACCGGTGCGCTCAGCGGCACGACGACGGTGGCAGGCAACTTCACCTTCAGCATCCGCGCGACCGACAGCACCAGCGGGACCGCGGCCACGGCAACGAACGCCTATACTCTGGTGCTGTCGGCACCGACGATCGCTGTCGATCCGCCGACCCTGCCGAACAGCGTGTTGCTCGTCCCTTACAAGCACATGATCTCGGCCGTGGGAGGCACCGCGCCCTATGCCTTTGCCATCAGTGCGGGGGCGCTGCCCGGCGGCATGACACTCGCCAGCAACGGCAACTTGAGCGGCGCACCAAGCATGGCCGGCAGCTACGCATTCACCATCCGCGCGACCGATGCGCTGGGCTTCACTGGTACACGCGCCTATACCATGACCGTGGCGGATCGCCCGGATCCGTCTGGAGACCCGGAAGTCCGCGGATTGCTGAATGCACAGACAGAGGCTGCGCGTCGTTTTGCCACTTCGCAGATCGACAATATCCAGCAACGCATGCAGAGGCTGCATGGCAACGGCAGATCCACCGGTTTCACCAACATGCTGTCTTTCGCCATCAGGCAGCCTTGTCGCCCGGATGCAAGCTCGCCAACCGGAATGTCTTGCGAATCGCAACAATCTCCCGCGTTCGGCAACGCCGAGGCGTTCCATCTTGGCGGTGAGCCTGCGGTCACGCCGAGCAACGCGTCCGGGGGTTCCGCGGCATTTGGCGTATGGGTTTCGGGCAGCCTCCGTTCCGGCACCCTTGATAGCAGGGTCGACACCGCTGAGCTGATTTTCGAGACCGATGGCCTGTCAGTTGGTGCCGATTACCGGGTCAACGATGCCGTGGCATTGGGCGTTAGCGCAGGCTTCGGTCGCGATCGCACCCATGTCGGCGACAACGGCAGCCGCAGCGATGCCAGGGCCTATAGTTTGGCTGCCTATGCCAGCATCAGTTCGGGCGACCATTTCTTCTTCGACACGTTGTTCGGCTACCAATCGCTGAATTTCGATCTGCTGCGCCGTATCGCACTGGACAGCAGCAATGCCAGCGGAACCCGCGACGGCTCACAGTGGTTCGGCTCGGTCTCGGTGGGCACGGACATCGCATTGCACGCGTGGCAAATTACCCCCTACCTGCGCCTGGATGCCGCCAGCGGAGAGTTGGGCAGCTATACCGAACACGCCAGCAGCCCCTACTCGCTGCATTACGAAGCGATGGATGTGAAAAGCACCACAGGGAATGCAGGACTCAGGCTCGATTACACGTTGCTGACCGCATGGGGTGTCTTCTCGCCGCAATTGAAAGCCGAATATCAACACGACTTCAACGGCAACGGCATCGCTTCGATGCAATACAGCGACATATTGCAGCGGCCTTTTTACCGCACAAGCTTGGATGGTTATCGGCGCAATCGGTGGCTGTTCGGTGCCGGCACGCAACTCGTCTGGAAAAACGGTTGGGGGCTGCGCCTGGATTACCGCGCGCTGATCGGTAACGACTCGAGCGACCACGGCTTCCAGCTGTCTGTGGACGCGAAGTTCTGACGGACACCGATCCAGCAGCGCCGGGTCAATCCCCACGTCAGGATTGCCCGGTGCTTACCAGCAAGAGGACATCAGACCCGACGTTCGCCGTCAAAATTGGTCGCCACATCAATTTACCCCGGATAAGTGCGCTGATTGTATGGTTGGCAACCCAGGTGTCTTCATGAAGCAGAAAGCCCATGCATAGCAAACGTTATTTGCTTGCCTCATGTCTAGTTTTCGTCATCCCGGCCGCCTCCGCCGCCGACACCGCACTCTACTGCGGCAGGCTGTTCGACAGCCGCGGCGGCAAGCTGCTGGGCGCGCATACCGTGGTGGTCCGCGACGGCAAGATCGCCGAGGTGCTGCCCGGTGGCGCCGAGCCCGCCGCCGCCGCGACCGCCATCGACCTTGGCGACCGCACCTGCATGGCCGGCTGGACCGATCTGCACGTGCATCTAGGCGGCGAATCCAGCCCGCAGAGCTATTCCGAAGGCTTCCGCCTCGACGACGTGGATTTCGCCTTCCGCAGCGTGGGCTATGCGGAGAAAACCCTGATGGCCGGCTTCACCAGCGTACGCGACCTGGGCGGCACCGTGACCCTGCACCTGCGCGACGCCATCAACCAGGGCCGGGTGAAGGGGCCGCGGATCTGGGCGGCGGGCACCGCCATTGCCAGCACCGGCGGCCACGGCGACCCCACCAACGGCTACAACGCGGAACTCTCGCACCTGCTGGGCCCACCCGGCCCCACCGAGGGCGTCATCAACTCGGTGGACGATGCACGCCAGGCCGTGCGCCAGCGCTACAAGGACGGCAGCGACGTGATCAAGATCACCGCCACCGGCGGCGTGCTCAGCTACGCCAAGTCCGGCGACGCGCCGCAGTTCACCGTGGACGAAATCAAGGCCGTGGTCGATACCGCCAAGGACTACGGCTACAAGGTGGCCGCGCACGCCCACGGCGAGGAAGGCATGTACCGCGCGGTCGAAGGTGGGGTGACCAGCATCGAGCACGGCACCTACATGAGCGACCGGGTGATGGCGCTGATGAAGCAGAAGGGCACCTGGTACGTGCCCACCCTCTATGCCGGTCGCTTCGTGGCCGACAAGGCCAAGGTCGACGGCTATTTCCCCGAGGTGGTGCGGCCGAAGGCCGCGCGGATCGGCGCGCAGATCCAGGACACCGCCGCCAAGGCCTACCGCAACGGGGTGAAGATCGCCTTCGGCACCGACATGGGCGTGGGCCCGCACGGCGACAACGCACGCGAGTTCATCTACATGGTCGAAGCCGGCATGCCCGCGGCGTACGCCCTACAGGCGGCCACCATCCGCGCCGCCGAGGTGCTGGGCGTGGACGACCAGGGCGTGGTCGAAGCCGGAAAACGCGCCGACATCATCGCGATGCCGGGCGATCCGCTGGCCGACATCGGCAACGTGATGAAGGTGGACTTCGTGATGAAGGACGGCGTGGTGTACCGGAAGCCCGCGCGATGAGCATGGAGTGGATTGGCTACGCCGCCGCCACGCTCACCACGGTCGCTTTCGTGCCGCAGGCGATCAAGACCATCCGCACCCGCGACACCTCCGGCATCTCGCTCGGGATGTACGTGGTGTTCACGCTCGGCATCGCCTGCTGGTTCGGCTACGGGATCGTGCTGCACTCGTGGCCGATGATCGTCGCCAACATCATCACTTTCGGCCTGTCGGCAACGATCCTTGCGCTGAAATTGCGCCACGGTTGAACGCGAGCACCAACACGAACCACCAGGCCAGCCACAGGCCGATTCCCGCGCGATGGGCGAACGCCACCGGCCACGGCAGCAAACCCAGCATGGCGAGCGGAACCAGCATCGCGGCAATGCCGCTGGCGATGCGCAGTGCCGCCGGCACCCCGCGCGCCGCCCCCAGCAGCAGCGCCGAAAGCGCGAACGCCATCCACCACAACATCCAGGCAACGGCATGCCAGCGGTTGGCGTCTTCGTCGGGCAGATAGGCCGGATCGAGGTTGAACACGCCCTGCAGCGCGTATCCCAGCGCCGCCAGCATTCCCAATTGCAGTGCCATGCGCAGCAGCCACGCATGGCCGCCGTGCAGGCGGGTCCGCAAGGCCCACGCCACCGACATCATCGCCATGCCGGGCAGCACGAAGAGCAAGGCATTCGCGATGCGCCATTCCGGCGCGCCGCTCGAACCCAGCACGGCGAGCGGCCGGCGGACATGGTCGTAATGCTCGATTCCGCGTCCGAAGTACCAGGCCGCCATGACGATGCACGTGGCCGCCAACACCGGCGCATACGCGGCCCATCGCTTCATCGCCCGCGCTCACGGTTGCAAAACACGGCCATGGCCACCATCTGACATTGCATCCACATTCAGCCCGGACGCCATGATGACCGATTCCGCCGCCGCCCTGCCCCACGTGTTCGATGCCACCGCCGCCAACTTCGAGGCCGATGTCATCCGCGCATCGCTCGAGACGCCGGTGCTGGTGGATTTCTGGGCGACCTGGTGCGGCCCGTGCAAGACGCTCGGCCCGATCCTGGAGAAGCTGGCCGGTGAGTACGGCGGCGCGTTCCGCCTGGCCAAGGTGGATGTCGACCAGGAGCAGCAGCTCGCCGCCGCCTTCCAGATCCGCTCGGTGCCGACGGTGATGCTGGTCAAGGGCGGGCAATTGGTCGATGGCTTCCCCGGCGCGCTGCCCGAGGGCGAGCTGCGCCAGTTCCTCGCATCGCACGATGTCCACCCGCTGCAACGAACCGCCGATGATGCCGATGCCGAGCCCGCCCCGCCCGCCGACCCGCACGAGGAAGTCGTGCGCCTGCGCAAGCTGGCCGAAGACGAGCCCGACACCGCCGAGCACAGGCTCGACCTCGCCCTCGCCCTGCTCGCGACCGGTGCAGCCGGCGAGGCCGAACACCTGCTCGATGCCCTGCCCGCCAACCTCAGCACCGACGAGCGCGCGGTGAAGGCGCGCGCCCGCCTGGGCTTTTCGGCGCTGCTCAAGGACGCGCCACCGCGCGAGACCCTGCAGGCCGCCATCGCGGCCGATCCCACCGACCTGCGCGCGCGCCACCTGCTGGGCGTGCACGAGCTGGTGGCCGGCGATGCCGCCGCCGGGCTGGAGCAGTTCATGGAGATGCTGCGCCGCGACCGTCAGTTCGAGGGCGGGCTGCCGCGCAAGGCGCTGATCGATGCCTTCCGCATCCTCGACGACGAGGAGCTGGTATCGAAGTACCGCCGACGGATGTCGGCGATCCTGCTCAGTTGACCGCCGCCGGACCGGGCTTGCTGCAAACCATTCGCATGCGTATTGTTCAGGGCCCATCCCCGATGGCGCCCTGCGCCCGCCCCGCATGGAAATGACCCCGCGCCTGCTGCGGATCGGCATGAACCTGTGGCCGCCGTTCCTGTTCACCGGCATCCATGTCACCGACATCGGCCAGGACTGGCGCAGCGCGCGGGTGGAGTTGCGGCTGCGGCCCTGGAACCGCAATTACGTCGGCACCCAGTTCGGCGGCAGCCTGTTCGCCATGACCGATCCGTACTGGATGCTGCTGATGCTGCACGCCCTGCCGCGCGACTACATCGTCTGGGACAGGGCCGCCGAGATCGAGTTCGTCAAGCCGGGCCGCAGCACCGTGCATGCGGATTTCAGGCTGGACGATGCGGTGATCGAAGAGGTCATCGCAGCGGCCGCGGACGGCGAGAAAGTGCTGCGCTGGTTCGACACCGACGTGATCGATGCCGAGGGCGAGGTGGTCGCGAGGGTCAGGAAACAGCTCTACATCCGTCGCAAGCGGGATCGCTGAGCGATCAGTGCGCCGCCACCTGCTCCACGTGCGAGCCGGGCAGCGGCATCGTCAACACGTCCAGCTTCTCCTGCAGCATCGGCATCGTCAGGACGGCCCGCTTCGCGTCGTAGCTGAGTGGGTGCGCGGTAGCGCGATACCGCACCGGCAGGCGCTTGAGCACGGCGACCGGGTCCTGCAGGGCATCGGGCTGGTTGCGCCACCATGCCAGCGCGCCCAGGGCACGGATGGCAGCCAGATAATCGCGGTGGCGTGCGGCGAAGCCTTCATGGTCCGATCCGGCGACGTCGGCGAGGATGCAGCCGATCGCATTCGAAACGCATTGCAGCCGCAACCGGGCCGGAGACCGGTAGGGAGGTTGCGGACGGTCGGCGGCGAACGCGGCATCGGTTTCCGCTGTACAGAAGCGCGCCTCCGGCAAGGCATGGGCTGCGCGAGTCATCCCGGCGTCGTAGAACGGCTTGCCCGTCGTGCCTCCCTCCTTCAGTCGCTTATCCATCGTCGATGCCGATCCGGCGCTGATGAACTGGAATTCGCTGCGCATGGCCGCACACATCGAAACTTCCGCGGGTGCAGGCGTCTCCATGGCCATGTCGCATGACTCGGGCAATGGCTGGCCATTCGGTACTTCGGACAACATCCGGGCCAACAACTGCCCGTAGCCGATGCCTGCATTGGCTTCGGCGATCGCCCAACCGACCAGCAAATCGCTTCGAGAAGCCATCCGCCGCCACTCCACGATGCGTCGGCAAGTGCCGGCGATGGCCGCCTCGCGCTCGCCTTGCGCGAAACGCAGGGCCAACGCGGTCGCGGGCGCGTAGACGGAGATGAAGCGCGGGAGCGGCATGTCCAGCCTTACCGGAAACGGATTGTGCAGATGGTCGCCCGCGGTGGCCGAAGCCGTGCGGGCGAACCAGTCGGCATGCCCGTCAACCAGTTCGCGGTAACGCGGCAAGTCGCCGCGCACCTTGGTCAGGCAATCCTCACCGCTGTAGCACAGCAAGCGCCGCACGGATTGGATCGGGGCATCGGAGGGGTAGCGTTGCGCAGCCGAGGTGGTGAAGGCCGGGGACGATGAAACCGTGCCGTCCGGCAACGGGGTGGCGGCAAAGCGCCGCACGTCTTCCGCCATCACCGCATCCACCTGGGCCGCAGGCACCGGATGGTCCACCAACCAGATGGCCGGGTAGGCGTTGTGGCCGACGAAACGGACCGGCTCCGACATCACCGCCAGCGCCTCGCGTTCCGCGCGGCTGGCACCGACCCATTTCGAGACTCCCCATGCCGCAGCGAACAGCAGCAATGCCATGCCGCTGGCGGCAAAAAACAATTTCAGCAGCTTTTCCAAGTCGTATCCGTCGTGCTCCCCGCGATCAGCTTCGCCGATGCCTGCAAGGGAGGCAACCGCAGCCCGCGTCTCGCTAGAATGCGCGCATGGCCACCCCCGCCCCCAAATCGCGATTCGCCCGCTGGTTCCTGACCGGCCTGCTCACCTTGCTGCCCTTGTGGCTGACCTGGGTGGTGGTGCGCTTCGTGTTCGTGGTGCTTTCGGAGATCAGCCAGCCCTGGGCATCGCCGCTGCTGGAGGGCATCGCCGCTCAATCGCCGCAGACGCTGGGCTGGATCGACGACCCCTGGGCGCGCTTCGCCATCGCCCTGTGCGGGACCGTCGTCGTCATCTTGCTGGTGGGCATGCTGGCGACGCGCGTGGTTGGGCAGACGCTGTTGCGCTGGTTCGAAGCACTGATCGCACGCATTCCACTGGCCAGCAAGGTGTACGGCAGTGCGCGCAAGCTGCTGGACATCCTGCAGACCTCGCCCGACGGCAGCCAGCGCGTGGTGCTGATCGACTTCCCGAACGCGGACATGAAGACGCTGGGCTTCGTCACCAAGGTGGTGCGCGAGGTCGGCACCGGGCGCGAACTGGCCGCCGTGTACGTGCCGACCACGCCCAACCCGACCTCGGGCTATCTGGAGATCGTCCCGGTCGAGAAACTGACGATGACCGACTGGACGGTGGACGAGGCGATGAGCTTCATCATCTCCGGCGGCGCGGTATCGCCCGACGAGATCCCGTTCTCGCCGGGCACCGGCCGCGGTTGACCGTAGCCGGGGTTGCCCAAAGAAAACGCCGGCGGAAGCCGGCGTTTTGGGTTGCGCTGCGCGGCAGTCACGCGCATCAGGCCGAAGCGGCCGAACGGCTGCGCCGACGTCGGTTCGGCTTGGGGCCGGCATGCGCCTTCGCGCCCGACTCCTGCGGCCTGCCGTGCGCGCGATGCGCGGGCTTGGCCCCGTCCGGCTTGCGCGGTGACTTCTGCCCACCGCCGCCATTGCGCGGCCTGCCCTGCCCGCGACCGCCGTTCGACGGCATCGGCCCATCCAGGCGCAGGGGGCGATCAAGCTCGTAACCGCGCACGGTCTCGATGGTGATCTCGGATTTCAACAGCTTCTGGATCTGGCGCAGCAGCGGGCCTTCCTCGTGCGACACCAGCGACAGCGCCTCGCCGTCCATGCCGTTGCGGCCGGTGCGGCCAATGCGGTGGACGTAATCCTCCGCGACCATCGGCAGGTCATGGTTGATGACGAGCGGCAACGCGGGGATGTCGAGGCCGCGCGCGGCGACGTCGGTCGCGACCAGAATGCGGGTACGACCGGACTTGAACGCATCCAGCGCCTTCTGCCGCGCCGCCTGGCTCTTGTTGCCGTGGATGGCGAGCGCCGGCAGGCCGGCGGCCTCCAGCTGTTCGGCCAGGCGATTGCAGCCGTGCTTGGTCTTGCCGAAGATCAGCACGCGGTCGGTGTGGCGCTCGGCGAGGATGTCGACCAGGAGGTCGCGCTTCTTCTTCGAGTCGACCGGATGCACGCGATGCACGATGGTGTCGGCGATGGCGTTCTGCGTCGCCACCTGTACTTCCTGCGGGTCACGCAGATAATCCAGTGCCAATGCCTTGATCCGCGGTTCGAACGTGGCCGAGAACATCAACGACTGACGATTGGCCGGCAGGCGGTTGAGGATGCGCTTCATCGCGGGCAGGAAGCCCATGTCCAGCATGCGGTCGGCTTCGTCCATCACCAGCACTTCCACCGCATCGAGCTTGGCCGTGCCGCGCTCCATGTGGTCGAGCAAGCGGCCCGGACAGGCCACCAGCACGTCGACGCCGCGATGCAGGGCATCGATCTGCGGCTGCATGCCAACGCCGCCGAACAGCATCGTCACGTTCAGGCGCAAGTGGCGCGCATAGGTCTTGAGGTTGTCGGTCACCTGCACGGCGAGTTCGCGCGTCGGCACCAGCACCAGGGCACGCGGCTTGCGCGGACCCTTGGGCGGGGTTTGCTTGGACAAGCGCTGCAGCATCGGCAGGCCGAACGCGGCGGTCTTGCCGGTGCCGGTCTGGGCGGCGCCCAGCAGGTCATTGCCCGCCAGCACAAGCGGGATGGCCTGCTGCTGGATCGGGGTGGGAGTGCTGTAGCCGGCATCGGCCAGCGCACGCAGCACGGCGGGCGAAAGCCCGAGGGTCTCGAAGGACATGTGGAACTCCTGTAACGGCGGCGGACCGGCAAGGGCCGGCCCGGGGATCGGAAATCGTCCGGCTGCCGTTTCGGAGCGCAGTCCAACCATGCGGTGGGAGGCGCCCGGGCAGGCATGAGGGTCGAAGGGTCGGCGTCCGCGGCGGGACGCCATGCCGGCGCACATTTGCGAGGCGACCGGAATCCCATTGTAGCGCGATTCCTATCGCGCCGGGCGCGGCCGGGCGCGATAGAATCGCGAATGCCGTCCGGCAGGGGGAAGCCAGCATGAAAACGTCGAAGCAGCGCGCAGCGTGGAGCAAGGGTGCAGGCAGCCGTGTGGCTGGGTGGCGGCACCCGGCCCGATGGGCGGCACTGGTTTTGCTGGCCATCGTGTCAGCCTCGACAGCCACCTCCGCCGAGGTATGGCGTTATCGCGTCCATGCCGGCGACACGCTTTGGGACCTTGCCCGCAAGTACATCCGCAACGACATCGATCCCGGACGCGTTCAATCCTACAACCGTATCTCCGATCCGTTCCGCCTGATTCCCGGAAGTGTGATCGAGTTCCCTGTGACATGGCTGCGCTACCAGCCAGGGCAGGCTGAGGTCGTTGCCTTCTCGGGCGATGCGCAAGTCAGTCGCAGCGGCAACTTCGATGATGCCGAGCCGCCCCGGAGCGGCTTGCAGTTGGCCGCCGGTGCTGCCGTACGCACCGCGGTCGCCGCCAGCATGATGCTGGAATTCGGGGACGGCTCCCGTCTGAATGTCCTCGGCGACAGCGAACTGCACCTGCGTCGCCTGGATGCCTATGGCGATACCGGCATGCGCGATACCCGCATCCGGCTGGCGCGCGGCCGGGTGTCCAGCGTCGTGCGCCCGCAGGTAGGGCCGGCATCGCGTTACATCATCGACACGCCCGGGATGATGTCGAGCGTCCGCGGCACCCGGTTCCGTGCCGCCAGCGACGCGCAAGGCAGTTACTCCGAAGTGACCGAAGGTCATGTGGATGCCAGCGGCGGCGGCACGCGCGTCGCTGTCCTCGCCGGCCTCGGCACCATGGCAGGACCCAACGGCAAACCCATGCCGCCGGTTCCACTGCTGCCCGCCCCCGACCTGTCAGCGCTCCCGCCCGGCATCGCCCGCATGCCGGCCACGCTGACCTGGCCGGCGGTCGCCGATGCCGCCGGTTACCGCCTGCAGGTCAGCCAGCACGAGGATTTCCGCACGCTGCTGCAGGATGCCCGCGTGGCGTCGGCCAGCGCGGACCTCGCGGTCGATGCCGAAGGCCCGGTGTTCGTGCGCGTCCGCGCGATCGACCGGCATGGTCTTGAAGGCATCGATGCCGTCAAGGCGCTTGAGGTCGCGATGCAGCCGGCACCGCCCTTTGCGATCTCGCCGGCGGATGGCGGCGATGCGGCTGCGCCACGGCCACGGCTGCGCTGGACAGGATCGGACCAGCCGCTTCGCTACCGCATCCAGCTCGTGGACGGCAGCGGGAGTTTCTCGACGCCCCGCATCGCCTTGTCGAACCTGTCCGGCACCGAGGCACGGATCGACCAGGACCTGCCGCCCGGCCCCTACCAGTGGCGGATCGGCGCGACCGATGCCAACGGCAAGGAAGGCGCCTGGAGCGATCCCATGCGCTTCACCCTGCATCCCCCCGGACAGGGTCCGGGCGTGGACGCCAAGCTGCAGGAAGGCGAGGTGCGGGTCAGCTGGCCCAAGGGCCAGGAGGGCCAGCGCTACCGCTTCCAGCTCTCGCGCGACGCGCAGTTCCGGCGGATTGCCCAGGAAAACACGCTCGAGGACAACAGCATCGCCTTGCCCGGCCTCGGTATCGGCACCTGGTACATGCGGGTGGCTGCCGTGGACGATGACGGCTTCGTCCATCCCTATGGACCGACCCAGGTCCTGAAGACGGGCTGCATGCCCTGCCGCGTGCTGGCCGGCGTCGGCATCGTATTGGTGATCCTGGCCTTGTGATGACCATGGCCGCGCCCGGACGCCGTGCGGCCAGGGCCGCCGTGGCGGCGATCTTGGCGGCCGGCGCGGTCGCGTTGCTCACCCTGCGTGCCTGGACCTGGTCGTCCGACATCGGGATCTACGATCGGCTGCTGCCCATGATCGCCCCGCCGGCCGACCCGAGCATCGTGCTGGTGGTCGTGGACGAGCCGAGCCTGGCCGAGCTCGGTCGCTGGCCATGGTCCCGCACGCTCCATGCGCGGCTGCTGGACCGGATCGCACCGTCCAGGCCGCGCGGGATCGCGCTAGACATGCTGTTCTCGGAACGCGACCAGCAGGACCCGGGCGGCGACGCGCTGCTGGCCGAAGCCATGCGCCGTTCCGGACGCGTGGTTTCGCCGCTCGCGGCCGAAGCCGCGAAGCCGGGGTTGCCACCCACCGAAGTGCTGCCGCTGCCGGAACTGGTCGCCGCATCGGCCGCGCTGGGTCATGTCGAGATCGACACCGATCCCGACGGGATCGCACGCCACGCCTACCTGCACGCCGGTCTCGGTTCGGCCCGCTGGCCGGCCCTTTCGCTGGCATTGCGCAATGTTGATGCGCGCTTGCGCGGAAGTTCGCCCGTGCCCGGCCAGCGCAACCCGGACACCGACAACCCGCTTTCGCCTTTCATGTGGGTGCGCGATCACCGCGTGATGGTGCCCTACGCGCGCACGCACCGGTTCGAACAGGTGTCCTATGCCGACGTGTTGAGCGGCGAAGTCCCGCCCGACCGCTTCCGAGATCGCTGGGTGCTGGTGGGCGTCACCGCGAGCGGTATCGGCCGCGAGGTGCTGGTGCCGGAACGCGGCGGCAGCAACCGCGTCTCCGGTACCGAATACCACGCCCACCTGCTCAACGCCCTGCTGAGCGACGGCTTCATCACGCCGCTGCCGATGCCGTGGCAACTCGCCCTCGGAATCGCATTCGCGATCCTCCCGATCGCATTCCGGCGTACCCGCATACGCGAGTGGCATCCGATCGCGGCGCCGGCGCTGGCCGCCATTGCGACGCTCGTGGCCTGCGTGTTGTTGCTCTATGTCGGGCGCCTCTGGTTCGCGCCCATGCCCGCGCTGGCGGTGATCGGGATCGGTGGGATCATCCTGCTGCTCCGCGGGCTGCGCAGATCTCAGCGCCAAGCCAATATCGACGGACTCACCCGCCTGGGCAACCGCCACCTGTTCGACGTGACGCTCGCTCGTGAGGCTGCAGCCGCACGCCGCACGAGCGAGCCCGTCTCGCTGCTGCTGATCGACATCGACTATTTCAAGCAGTACAACGACAACTACGGCCACCAGGCCGGCGACGAATTGCTGCGCAAGGTGGCCGATGCGATCCAGGCCCGCGCACGCCGGCCGCGCGACCTCGCCGCCCGCTACGGCGGCGACGAGATGGCCCTGATCCTGCCCGGCAGTACGCTGGCCGGGGCGCTGGAAATCGCCGAATCCATCGTCGCCGCGGTCCGCGCCCAGCGGATACCGCATGCCCATTCGCAGGCAGCGGACCATGCCTCGCTCAGCATAGGCGTGGCCTGCTTCGATGCGCAGCGCGACAAGAACGAGGCCGGCCTGCTGCAACGGACGGATGCCGCGCTGTACCAGGCCAAGCACGACGGCCGCAACCGCGCCAGCGCGCAAGCCTAGCCGCTAGCGCCCGCCGCAGCGGCGCGCTCAGCGCAGCACCACCTTCTTGCGGTTGTCCGAGGACACCCGGTCGATCAGTTTGTTGTAGGGGTCGAAACCGGCTTCGGTCGGCAGCGCATCCACCGTCACCGTCACTTCGGGATTGGCCGCGGTGACGTGATGGCGCTTGAGGTACAGCACGCGCTGGTCGCGCTCCTTGCCCGTCCCTCCGTCGGCGAACACGCCCACCTCGATCCAGTCGTCCAGCCTGCCCGGCGTCTCCTTGCCCTTTCCGTCGGCATAGCGCTTGTCGGCGTGCAGTTCCAGGGTAACGTCGTACTTGCCGTCGGCGCGTTTCTTCGCCGTCGCGTCCACCACGCGGTTGTCGTAGAAGCTGATCTTCTCGAACAGATCGGTGATGAGTTGCTGCTGGCCGGGACCGGCTTCGGCGCGCAGCTCCCTGAGGAAGTCGAGCGTGGTCGGGTACGGTGGCCGCGGATACTTGTGCGTATCGAGGAAACGGCGGATCGCACGGTTCAGTTTTTCCTCGCCCAGTTCGTCGCGCAGGCGGTAGAACACCAGCGAGCCTTTCTGGTAATGGATGTACTGCTGGTTCTCGACGCGATAGAGCGGCTGCTCCTCGAGGCGTTCGCTGCCGCGCGCCGCCAGATAGCGGTCCAATTCGTACTTCAGGAACTGGCGCATGTTGCCGCGCCCGTATTCCTTTTCCATCACCATCAACGCCGAGTACTGCGCCAGCGATTCGGACAACACCGTCGCGCCCTGCACGTCGGCGCCGATCACCTGGTGCGCCCACCACTGGTGCGCGATCTCGTGGGCAGTGATGTAGAAGACGTAATCCACCTTGTCGCGATCGCGGATGTCGGCGATGAAGCCGACCGACTCCGAATACGGGATGGTGTTGGCGAAGGCCTGCGCGAAGCTCGCGTAGCCGGGGAATTCGATGATTCGCACCTGGCGATGCTGGTAAGGCCCGAAGTTGGCCTCGTAATAGGCCAGCGACTTCTGCACCGACTCGATCATCCGATCCACGTTGTAGGCATGGCGCGGATCGAAATACACCTCGATCGGGATGCCCTTGTACGCGCCGCGCTTCACTTGCCAGCGCGCGGACAGGTAGGCATAGAAGTCCAGCATCGGCTGGTCCATCGCGTAGCTGAAGCAGCGCCGGCCACCGCGCTTGAACTCGCGCTTCAAATAGCCCGGTGCCAACGCGACCTGGTCGGGCGCCGTGCAGATGGTGGTGGCGAAATCGATCCAGTCGGCATCATCGGTCAGGTAATTGCGTTGGCGTGCCGAGGTATCTTCCAGCTTGGCCATGCGACGCGGCTCACCCAGCTTACGCTTGCGGCGCTCATTGCGATCCTGCAATTCGCCGTTCGGATCATAACCAAACTGCGGAAACAAACGGTTGTTGAAGAAGCTGCCGTTCTCGACGAACTGCGTCTGCGCGGTGGCGTTGGTGATACCACGCGGATGGTAATCAACGCGGAACGTCATATCGCGCTCCTCGCCCGGCTGCATCGGCTTGTCTAGGCGATAGATGCGGTAGTCCAGCGGCTTGTCATCGAGCTTCAAGACCTGCCCGCCGAAATCGATGGAGACCAGGTTCCGCATGTCCCCCATCTGCACATGGATGTCCTGGATCGGTGTGGCATGCGGATTGACGATGCGCCAACGGCCCTCGGCCGTCATGGATTGCTTCTCGGGCCACAGGTCGACATCGACATTCGATGACAAGACCTTCGGCTGTGGCAAGTTTTCGTACTGACGATAGTCGCGCTCATAACGGGCGCGTAAATCTTCTACGTCGTCAGATGAGTGGTATTGGTTGAGGACATTGGTATTCCAGTACAACCAGCCGCCGATCGCCGCGAACAGCGCAAACATCGAAACCGTGGCGATACCCAACGGTCCGCGCAGACGCCCGCCTGCCGCGCGCACGCGCTGGCGCCAGCCGCCGTCCACGCCGCGCACCCAGAACGCGGCCGCGAGCAACAGCATCGCCGCCATGAACACGAACCAGTACCCTTGGAAGGCAAGCTGACCGCGCAGGAAATGGCCAAAGCCGTTCATGTCCGACCACGGCGCGTTCGGCCAGCTGCCGAAGTTGTAGAGTTTGTGCTCAAAGCCCAGCGCACCGAACGCTGCCTGTGCGATCAAGACCAGTACGATCACGCCATAACCGGCAAACTTGTTATTTGTGATCACCTGCACCGCAAAGGCCAAACCTCCCATCAGCACGAAGGGCACGCAACCGGCCGTGAGAATTTTGAGCCATGTCAACGGCTCGAGCGCCATATGACCCTTGGCCAGTTGCACCAACATGCCGGCCAACATGCCGATGGCCTGGAATAACACGATCACACCCACCAACGCCAACAACTTGGACAGCATCGGCATCCAGTTGGATACGGGCATCGCATCCGTAACGTCTTGCATCTTGGCCTGACGTTCCTTGAACACCAGCTCGCCGGCGTAAAACAGCACCACGATTACCAGCAAGAAGCTATAGCTACCCTGCAGCAAGGTCGCCATCTCCGAACTCACCGGGTGGATCGGAGTGCCGTACATCGACTGCATGGCCGTACTGGACCCGATGAAATTCACCAGGCCAAACAACAACATCACGATGAGCGGAATGCCCTTCATGACTCCTGAAACATCGAAGCCGAACTGCTTCCACAACTGCCGCAGGTGCGTGGATGCGCTGAAAACAGGCTGGATGCGTGGCAAAGGCTTGGCCGGCAATGCGACCATCGGCACGTGCGCACGCTTGTGCTTGCGCCAGCCACGCCTGCTGCCGGTGCGTTCGGTGCGGAACAGGGCGAACACCGCGCCCGCAAGCAAGGCGGAAACCGCCAGCCACAATAGGCGATTGCCCAACAGGTAACCCGTCAGCGCGGGCAGTTGGACATTGCGCTCTGCAGCCGACCAGTAGCGAATGGTGCGACCGAAGGCACGGATGCCCAGCGGCTCCATCATCGATACCAGCCACACGTTGTCCAGGTTGGAAGCCAGCGTCTGCGACACGGCCCACAGGGTGATGAAGCCCAGCACGCCGATGTAGACCCAGAGGATGGAGCGCGTGGTGACCGCGAGAAGCGCCAGCAACATGCCGGTGAACAGCAGGTTGGGTAGCACCATCACCATCAACGACCACGCATAAGGCCCGATCGATTTCGGGCCCAGTTGCGCCGGGTCGATCCACGGCATGAACTGCGCCACATACATCGCGAATGCCAGCAGCACGTAGATGGCAAACGATGCCACCAAGGCCGCACCAAGCCGGCCAGCCAAGTATTGGCGCGGCTTGATCGGCGTGGCGAAATACAGCTCTGCAGTGTTCTGGTCGAAATCGCGCAGCAGCGCCGCGCTGATCAGCATGGTGATGACCAGGATGCCGAACAGGGTCAGTACCGTCATCGCCGCCACCACCGACACGGGGGCGTTCTTGTTGACGTTGCCCAACCCGCCGACGAGCGTGACGGCTTCGCTCGACATCAGCGCGAAGCCGAGTAGCGCGAACAATATCGCCACCACCCAGAACAAGGGCGCACGGAACTGCTCGCGCAACTCGAAGCGGAAGATCTCGGCGATCATCGTGCGCGCCTCAGGCAGCCAGTTGCTGCTGGCGCAGCTTGAGGAAGTACACGTCCTCCAACCCCGGATCGACCTGTTCGAAACCTTCGTCCGGACGATCCTCGGAGAACACGTGGATCACCGGCATGCCTGCGACCAAGCGCGTCGACAGCACGTTGAAACGCCCACGATGCGATTCCAGCTGGGTCTTGTCGATGCGCTTCTTCCAGATGTGCCGGTCAAGCGCGGTGATCGCATCGGCCGGGCTGCCGGTCAGGAGCACCTGGCCGCGGTTCATGATCGCCATCGACTGGCACAGGTCGGTGACGTCCTCGACGATGTGCGTGGAGAGGATCACCGCCACGCGCTCGCCAATCTCCGCGAGCAGGTTGAGGAAGCGGTTGCGCTCCTCCGGATCGAGGCCGGCGGTCGGCTCATCGACGATCACCAGTCGCGGCGCACCCAACAGCGCCTGGGCGATGCCGAAGCGCTGGCGCATGCCGCCTGAATAGGTGCCGAGCTTGCGCTTGCGCGCATCCCACAAATTCACCTGTTGCAGCAGAGACTCCACCATCTCGCGACGTTCGCCGCGCGCGGTCAGCCCCTTGAGCACAGCGAAATGATCCAGCAGGTCCAGCGCACTGACCTTTGGGTAGACGCCGAAATCCTGCGGCAGGTAACCCAACTGGCGACGCACCACATCCTTGTCGCGGAGCATGTCGATGTTGCCGCCACTGCCATCCTCCATCGACGCGGTACCGCTGTCGGGGGCCTGCAAGGTGGCCAGCGTGCGCATCAGCGATGACTTGCCTGCGCCATTCGGGCCCAACAGGCCGAACATGCCGCGCGGGATCTCGAGGCTGACACCATCAAGCGCACGTACGCCGTTGGCATAGGTCTTGGTCAGGTTCTGCAGTTTGAGCATGGCGGTTCCCCGGAGAATGTCGCCACGCTACCCGAGCCGATGCACGCCGCACCCGGGCCAGAAGTCACCCCATCCACCGCCCTGTCTCAAGCACGGATGCGCACCGGCTCCATCGCCTGCACGCTGATCCCGACGATGCGCTCGAGCATTTCCATGTCGATGTCCGACAGCCGCTTGATGTAAATGCAGGACTTGCCGGTGGCGTGCTTGCCAAGCTTGGTCATCTGCTCTTCAAAACCGTCGAAGCCGGGCATCACGTACACGGTCAATGCCTGCTTGCGCGGCGAGAAGCCGGTAACCGGCCACTCATAGATCTTGCCGTCCCTGCGCGTATAGGCATAGCGCCCATAACCGACGATGTTTCCCCACATCACCGCGTTTTCCCCGGTGACCCTGCGCATCAATGCATCCAGTGCGCGGCAGTCGTCTCGCCGGGCTTCGGGCTGCCCGGCGATGAAGTCCTCGAGCGACTGCGCGATCGGCCGGGTCCTGGGCTCGCTCATCCGCCGGCTTCCGTCATACATCCAGCACCATGCCCGGTCGCGCCAGCTCGGGCAGGGTGCCATGGCGCTCGTGGATCTCGCCGGCCAATGCCTCGCGCGCCGTATCCTCACCATGCACCAGCACCACCGGCGGCGAAGGCTGGAAGCCGCCATACCAGGCCAGCAATCCTTGTTGATCAGTGTGCGCGGACAACCCGCCGACCGTGTGCCGCTGCGCGTTGACGCGGTAGTCGCGGCCGTGGATGCGCACCCATTTCGCATCATCCACCAAACGTCGGCCCAGCGTGCCCTGCGCCTGGTAACCGACGAAGACCACATGCGCCTGGCGTCGGCCGAGGTTGTGCTTGAAGTGGTGGAGAATGCGCCCGCCGCTGGCCATGCCGTTGCCCGCGATCACGATGGCGCCGCTTTCGATGCGATTGATCGCCATCGACTCCTCGGTGGATTCGGTGACGTGCAGGTTGGGCAGGCGGAACGGATTGGGCGTGCCGCGCCAGACATCCTGCGCGTCGGCATCGAACAGGTCGTGGTGGTGGTCGTACACCTTCACCACCTTCCCGGCCATCGGACTGTCGAGGAAGATGCGCCAGCGCGACATCCGCCACTCGTCCCAATGCCGCGCAAACCAGTAGAGCAGCTCCTGCGTGCGCCCGACCGCGAACGCGGGGACGAGCACGTTGCCCTTGTCGCGCCATGCATCGTCGAGGATGCCGCCCAGCTCGCGGATGGTCTCGGCGCGATCGCGATGGTTGCGATCGCCATAGGTTGACTCCATCAGCAGCAAGTCCGCGCGTTCGACGGATTCCGGATCGCGGAGGATCGGCGTGCCCTTCGGCCCCAGGTCACCGGAGAACACCAGCTTCCGTCCGTCCGCGAACAGCTCGACGATGCACGAGCCGAGGATGTGGCCGGCATCGCGGAAATGGATCTCCACGCCGGGCACGATTTCGGTACGCGCGTGGTAGGGCAGGACCCGTACCTGCCTGAGCGCGGCCTGCACGTCCTCGCGGGTGTAGAGCGGCGCCATTTCCGGCTCATGCGGACGACGCTTGCGGTTGAAGCGCTCGGCCTCGGATTCCTGCAGCGAGGCGGAGTCGAGCAGCATGATCGGCAACAGCTCGGCAGTCGCCTCCTGCGTCCAGATCGGGCCGCGGAAGCCGCGCGCGACCAGCAGCGGCACCCGGCCGACGTGGTCGATGTGGGCGTGCGAAAGCACGAGGGCGTCCAGCGCCGGGGGATCGCAGGGGAAATCGGCCTGGTTCAGCGCCTCGGCCTCGGCCGTGCCCTGGATCATCCCGCAGTCCAGCATCACCCGCCTGCCAGCGGCTTCGACTAGGTGCATCGAGCCTGTGACCATGCCGGCCGCGCCGTGGAATTGCACTTGCATGCGTCCACTCCTTCGGTAATCCGCGTATAGAGCCGGCGTGCAGGTTATCGCAGCGATGCGTGAAGCCGGCGATGCGCCTCAGCTGCTGGCGTGCGGCGGCTCTGCCGTCAGCCCCAGCGCCTCGCGCAGGGCATCGCGATAACTGCGGCCCGAGACCAAGCGCAACCCGCCGTGCAGATTCACCCGATAGCGGCCGGATGCCAGCAGCTCGACCTCGCGAATGGCGTCGATGCGCACGATGGCCGAGCGGTGGATACGCAGGAATCGCTGCGGGTCGAGCCGCGCGTGGAAGCCGCTGATGGTCTCGCGCAGGACGAAGCTGCGCACGCCGACCTTGAGCTCGACGTAATTGGCCTGCGCCAGCGCGCAATCCAGCTCATCGATTTCCACCATCTGCATGCGCCGGCCGATCGGCAGCGCCAGCCGCCGGGGCGGCGCGGCCGGCAGCGCCACCGGGACGTCGTTCGCCAACGCGCGCCGCACCCGCTCCAGCGCCTGCTGCAGGCGTTCGGCCGAGATCGGCTTGAGCAGGTAGTCCACCGCCTGCACGTCGAACGCGCGCACCGCGTGTTCCGCGTAGGCGGTGACGAACACCACCGCCCGCGGCTTCGCCACCACGTGCTCCAGCGCCTGGAAGCCATCAGCGCCGGGCATCTGGATGTCGAGGAACAGCACGTCACAGGGACAGTCCGGCAGCATCTGCATCACCTCGATTCCGCTGGCGCATTCGGCCACGACATCGAAGCCGGGCATCGCGCCCAGCAGGCGGCGCAAGCGCAGGCGTGCCAGCGGCTCATCGTCGGCGATCACTACGCGCAGGGCACTCACCGCGCGCCCATCCAGTCGTAGCGGCGCGCCTGCTCCACGCTTTCATCGTACCCGGCGGCGATCGCCCCGCCCACGCGCGGCAGGCGGAGACTGACCATGGTGCCGCCACCGGTGGGTGCGATCGACAGCGATGCCTCCGCGCCGTACAGCGCTTGCAGGCGCGCGCGGGTCGCGGTCAGCCCGATGCCGTGGCCTTCCACCTCGGACAGTCCGTCGGCACCGTCGTCCTCGACCTCCAGCCATAGCGCGCCGCCGACCAAGCCGGCACCGATGCGCACACAACCCGGACGCGTCCGCCGGGCGATGGCGTGCACCACCGCGTTCTCCACCAACGGCTGCAGCAGTAGTGGCGGCACCGCAACGTCCAGGCACTCATCGGCCACTTGCCACTGCACCTGCATGCGCTCGCCCAACCGCACCTTCTCGATCTCCAGGTAGCGGGCCAGCAATTCCAGCTCCTCACGCAAGGGCACGTACTGCCGTCGCGAGGTGTCCAGGCTGCGCCGCAGCAATGCGGACAGACCCACCAGCATGCGGTCAGCGCGCACCGGATCGTGGTGCACCAGTTCGGCGATCGAGTTCAACGCATTGAACAGGAAATGTGGATTGAGCCGGGCAGAAATCGCGTCCAGCCGCGCCTGCGCCAGCTGCGCCTGCAACTCGGCGGCGTGACGCTCCTGAGCATGCATGCGGTCGAAGTACAGCAGTGCATGCGCCAGCCCGATCATGATCCAACTGATCAAGAGGTTGTTCTGGATGCTGGTCGGCATCACGTCCCACCAGAAATCCGGCTGCACGTCATACCAGTGGACCCACGGGTCCAGCGAATAGATGAACAAAGATCGCAGGAACACCACTGCGACCGCCGCCAACATCAGGATGCATACCGAGTGCAGCACAGTGCCACGACGGATGGTGTGGCGCGCGGATAGCCAGAACAGCCCCATTGCCATTGGCACCCAGCCCCACATCCCCACCAGATTGTTGCTCAGCACGCGCGACCACGAAAACGCTTTGCCCATTTCGGCGTACATCCCCGCTTCCTGGTAGGCATACAGCAGTCCGTACGCCGTCCAACCAACGAACTGCGCCAACCACAGCCGCCACCAGCGTGGCGATGGCATTGATGCCCATGTCGGTGTGTCCGCGCGTTCCATGCCATCACGCTACCCGTGCGCATGTCCACCTGCAACGCGCGTGGTGGCGTTTGCCTCCCAAGGCGTGCGTTTCATCCCCGAGCGCTTGCCGGTACCGATGCGCACGACCAGTTTCGGCACGTCGTGATCGGTGCGATCCGACTCACTTGGGGATATCCACATGCATTCGTTTCAGCGCATCCATACCTGCCCCCCCCGCGCACTCGCCCTGGCCCTGGCCATCGGCCTAGGGGTGACCGGATACGCGTCCGCGCAGAGCAATACCGCCGGCGCGATCTACGGGCGTGCCGCCGCAGGCGACACCGTGACGATCGAGAACCCGACCACCGGCTACCGCCGCGAGATCGTCGTGGACGCCGACGGCAGCTTCCGCGTGCCGCAAACGCCCTCCGGCAGCTACACCGTGACCTTGCGCCGCGCCGACGGCGGCACCCGCGTGCGCGAACGTGTCGCGGTGAGCGTGGGCACTGGCACCCAGATCGATTTCTCCGCCGACGATCCCGTCGAGTTGGGTGCCGTGACAGTGCGCGCCGGCGCCATCAATCCGATAGACGTGTCGTCGGTGGAGTCCGCCACCATCCTCGGCGCACAGCAGCTCGCGTCGATCCCGGTCGCGCGCGACGCCACCAGTGTCGCGCTGTTGGCGCCTGGTACGGTGCGCGGCGACGCCACCTTCGGAAACCTCGCCTCGTTCGGCGGTTCTTCGGTGGCGGAGAACGCGTACTACGTTAACGGCTTCAACATCACCAACGCGTTCAACAACCTCGCCTTCGCGCAGATCCCGTTCGACGCGATCGCCGAACAGCAGATCAAGACAGGCGGCTATGGCGCAGAGTTCGGCCGTTCAACCGGCGGCGTGATAAATCTCATCACCAAGCGCGGCACCAACAACTTCAGCGCCGGTGGCGCGCTCTACTGGACCCCATCCGCATTGGCCGGCAAGACGCCGGACATCCGCCTCAACAACGGCGACCTGCTACAGGACAACAGCAAGGATGAGGCAGAACAGGCCAGCATCGCGCTGTGGGCCGGCGGAGCGCTGATCAAGGACCGCTTGTTCGCCTACGGCCTGGTCCAGTTCGCCCGCAACCAGACGGATGCATGGGGCGACGTCAATGCCGGCATCAATACACTCACGCGTACGCGTTCGCCCACTTGGCTGCTGAAACTGGACTGGAACATCACACAGGATCACCTGCTGGAACTGACCAGCTTCTCCGACACCGCGCGCAGTAACCAGACTGTGTACCTCAACCACGAGGGCGTGCTCGACCGCACCGGCGTGCTCGGCACGGTCTACACCAATCAGGGCGGCATCGGTCATGCACTGAAGTACACCGGCTACCTCAGCGACACGTTCACCCTATCCACTCTGCTCGGCCGCGGTGAGTTCAACCGCGGCATCTACGGCATCGCCGCCAACGGCATGCGCCAGGAATGGTCGGGCGACCTCCATGCGCCAGACCGCGGATGCCCGGTGATCGTGGACTCGCGCAACTCCACCCTGCTCGGCACCACACCGGCGATCCACGGTTGCGATTTCATCGGCGGCATCTTGGGCCGGCCCGACGCCGGCGACACCCGCGAGCAGTTCCGCGTCGATGCCGAATGGCAGCTCGGTAACCACCAGCTGCGCTTCGGCTACGATGCCGACCGCTTCACCTCAGTCGCCGGCGGCGCGCTAGAAGGCGGCCAGATCTGGACATATGCCACCAACGATCCCGATGGTATTCCGCTCAATGGCGACGACACGGATTTCGTGATCAACGTGATGTTCAAGAATGGCGCCACAGTGGATGTGAACCAGCGCGCGTTCTACATCGAGGACAGCTGGCAGGTCACATCTAGCCTCATCGCCTACGCCGGTCTGCGCTGGGACAGCTTTGAAAACAAGAATGGCAACGGCCAAGCCTACATCTCGATCGACAACCAATTCGGGCCGCGCCTGGGCTTCGCCTGGGACATCGACGGCGATTCCACGCTGAAACTGTTCGGCAACGCCGGTCGTTTTGCGCTGCCGCTGACCGGAACCGTCGCCATTCGCGGCGCCAGCGCCTCGATCTTCAGTCGGCAATTTTTCTTCTACGGCGGCGTCGATCCGGCCACCGGCGCGCCGGTCAACCTCACCCCGTTCACCCCGGTGAATTATCTCAACAACGAATTCGGCGCGAACAAGGACCCGCGCACGATCGCCTCCGAAAATCTACGCCCGATGTACCAGGACGAATACATCCTGGGTCTGCAGAAGCGCATGAATGAGCACTGGTCACTGGGCCTGCGCACGGTATACCGCGACCTCCGCCGTGCCATCGATGACAACTGCGACCAACGCGCGATCTATGACTGGGCGCTGGCCAACGGCTTCGTCGATCCCGATGGCGATCCGTTCGAGGCGCCGGAAGACAGCACGCTGCCGAAGGAGATCGCCTTCATCAACCCTGGCTTCACCTTCTGCCACCTGTACAACCCAGGCAGCGAAGGGGTGTTCAACATTGACATCGACGGCAACGGTACGCTGGAGAAAGTGACCATCGATGCCGCCACCTTGGGCCCCAGGGCCAGGCGCACCTATACCGCCGCCGAGTTCTTCTTCGAGGGCCACTGGGACAAATTGTTCCTGCAGGGCTCGTACACCTGGGCACGCAGCACCGGCAACACCGAGGGTGGCGTGAAGTCGGACATCGGCCAGGCCGATACCGGCACCACCCAGGACTTCGACTACCGCGAGCTGATGCTGGGCGCGAATGGCCCGCTGCCGAACGATCGCAAGCACACGCTGAAGGTGTTCGGCAATTACGAAATCAACGATCGATGGTCGATCGGCGGCAATTTGTTGGTGCAGTCAGGCAGGCCGATCAATTGCTTCGGCGTGTATGGCAGCGACCCGTTGGGATACGGCGCGTCGTACTTCTCCTGCAGCAATACGGCCGGCACCGATATCGACGGTGACGGCGTACTCGACAACGGCACCACTATCGTGACGCGCGGCAGTGCCGGACGCACGCCATGGCAACGCCAGCTCGACCTCAGCGTGGCGTGGAAGCCCGCGTTTGCGGACAGGCATCTGACCCTGAAGCTGGACGTGTTCAACGTGTTCGACGCGCGTACGGTCACTCGTGTGGTGGAGACCGCCGAAACGAACGGGGGCAGTTCGCTGTTCGGGACCGTGTACAAGACCCCGACCGGCTTCCAGGCCCCGCGCGCGTTACGCGTGATGCTGCAATACGTCTTCTAATAATCAATAGGCTTCTAACAATGATGAACGCCAATACCCCCCCCCTCGCGCCGCGCGGCCGGATGGACCCGGCCCGTGGCGCGCTTTTTCCGCCGCGCTGGCTGCGCGGCTACCCCTGGTGGCCGCTCGACGATGCCCTGCGCCTGCTGCGCATCGTCACCGCACTGCTGTTCATGGCGCACGCGTCGATGCGCTTCGTTTACGGCAGCATCCCGCAATTCGCATGGGCGATGGAGCACCTGTACGGCTTCCCGCACGGCGAACGCTGGGTGCTGGCGATCACCTTCTACGAACTGGGTGCCGGCACGCTGCTGCTGTTGAACAAGGGCGTGCGCTGGGCCGCGAGCGGCCTGGCGGTGATCGCGGCAGTCGGGATCTACCTCATCCACCGCCACTTCGGCTGGTTCGTCGGCGAGCACGGCATCGGCGGCAGCGAATACAGCGTGGCCCTGCTGGCGATGCTACTGGTGGTCGCCGCCAACGATGCCGCGCGCAAGTCGCACCCACGCCCCGATGCCAACGCCAACGAGGACTCTCCGCCATGAACGACATGCGCGCCGCGACCAACACCGATTGCGCCCTGCTCGGCTTCAGGCTGCTGGCCACGCTGCTGATCGGCATCCACGGCTGGTGGCGTTCATCGGCATCTATGCGATGGGCATCGCGCTGGTGCATGCGCCGGAGAGCTGATTCGTGGTCGGCGCCGGCCGCAACTGTATGAAGTACAGCGTGTTGCTGATCGGCAGCTTGGCGCTGGTCGCGCTGCGCATCCGCACGCCGCTGCGGCACGCGCTCCGGGGCCGATGACGCCGCCGCGCAGCGCGGCCAAGACTTCCGGCAGGTGACGCTGGCGGGCACTTCGGGCAAGGTGCGTGGTTTCGTCCCGTGCCTATCTGAGGGAAGTTCCCATGCGCCTGTTGTCGTTGGCCTGCGCGATCATGCTCGGCCTGATCCCCGTCGTCGTCGCAGCGGCCCCGGCCGCACCCGCGGCCCAGGTGGCCGGCAGCGAGGCCATCGTCAGCAAGACGCTGGCGAACGGCCTGAAGATTGTGGTCTGGCCCGATCACGACATTCCCAACGCCAATTACTACACCTTCTACAAGGCCGGCAGCCGCAACGAATACCCGGGCATCACCGGCCTTGCGCATTTCTTCGAGCACATGATGTTCAACGGCACGACCACGCGCGCGCAGGGCGAGTTCGACCGCACCATGGAGGCCGCCGGCGGCAGCAACAATGCCAGCACCAGCAACGACCTGACCCTCTACACCGACTGGTTCCCGTCCAGCGCGCTGGAAACCATCTTCGAACTGGAAGGCGATCGCATGGCCAACCTCTCGTTCGACCCGAAGGTGGTGGAAAGCGAGCGCGGCGTGGTCTACAGCGAGCGCCGCTCCAGCGTGGACAACGACAACTTCGGCACGCTGATGGAGCAAATGCAGGCCACCGCGTGGACAGCGCATCCCTACCAGTTCCCGACCATCGGCTGGCCCAGCGACATCGAGCACTGGACCGCGGCCGACCTGAAGAAGTTCTTCAAGACCTACTACGCGCCGAACAACGCGGTGCTGGTGGTGGTGGGCGACGTCGAGCCCGCACAGGTGTTCGCACTGGCCGACAAGTACCTGGCACCGCTGCCGAAGCAGCCGGCGCCGACCCCGATCACCACCATCGAGCCGGAACAGCAGGGCGAGCGCCGACTGGTAGTGGAACGCGCGGACGCACAGTCGCCGATAGTCGCCTACGCCTTCCATAGCGGGATCGGCGCGGGCAGCAAGGACTTCCCGACGCTCGAGCTGCTGACCACGATCCTGTCGCAGGGCGAGTCCTCGCGCCTCAACCAGCGGCTCGTCGAACAGGAACAGGCCGCGGTGCAAGCCGGCGCGTTCACCGAAGCCGGCTTCGACCCGGGCCTGCTGTGGGTGTACGCGATGCTGCCGCCGGGCGGCGACATGGCGAAGGTCGAAGCGCTGCTGGACGACGAGCTGGCGAAGGTCGCGCGCGACGGCATCACCGCCGCCGAGCTCGAGAAGGCGCTCAACCTGGAAGCCTCATCGTTCTGGCGCGGCATGGCCACGATCAACGGCAAGGCGCGCGCGCTGGGCACCTACGAGGTATTCAGCGGCGATTACCGCAAGCTGTTCGATGCGCCCGCCGCCTACAAGGCCGTCACCGCGGCCGATGTGCAGGCGCTTGCGAAAAAGATCCTGCGCGTGCAGAACCGCACTACTGGCCTGTTGAAGCCGGTCGTCGCCGGGGAGGTCGCGAAATGAAATTCTTCCGCATCGTTTGCGTGGTGCTGGCCGCGACGTTCACCATCGGCACGGCGAACGCCGGCAACATCAAGCTGCCCGAGTACCAGACCGTCACCCTCGACAACGGTGCCACCCTGCTGCTGATGCCGCGCAAGGACGTACCGCTGGTCGCCGCCAACATTGCCGTGCGCGGCGGCGCACTGGCCGATGCCCCCGACAAGGAAGGCACCGCTGACCTGCTCGGCGAGATGCTCTCGAAGGGGGCCGGCAGCCGCAACGCGTTGCAATTCGCGCAGGCGGTCGATGGCGCCGGCGGCAGCCTCGGGTTCGGCAGCTCGCGCGAGGCGATCACCGCCAACGCGCAGTTCCTGGCCAAGGATGGCGGGCTGATGTTGTCGCTGCTGGCCGATGCGCTGTTGCGGCCGAAGATGGACCCGGCCGAATTCGACAAGCTGCGCAAGCGCGCCATCGACGGCATCGCCAACGCCAAGGATTCCGACCCGCGCCAGCTGATCGGCATCTATTCCGACGGCTGGCTGTTCCGCGGCCATCCGTACGGCCACGCCACCGGCGGCGACGAAACCAGCCTAGCCGCGATCTCGCTGGCCGACCTGCAGGCGTTCCTCACCCGGCAAATGGGCGGCGATCGGCTGGTCATCGCCATCGCCGGCGACTTCGACGCCAAGTCGATGGCCGCGCAGGTGCAGCAGGCGTTCGGCGGCTGGGCCAAGGCGAGCGGCGCGTTGCCGAGCGTCGAGGCCAAGCCGCGCGAATCCGGCCGCCGCGTGCTACTGGTGGACAAGCCGGGCGCGACCCAGACCTACTTCGCGCTGGGCAACATCGGCAGCCGGCACGGCGACCCGGCCGAAGCCGCGCAGGACCTGGTGCAGACCGCGTTCGGCGGCCGCTTCACCTCGATGCTCAACACCGAGTTGCGGGTAAAGTCCGGCCTGACCTACGGCGCCGGCTCGCGCATCGAGCGCCCGCGCCAGCCCGGCGCCGCGACCATCAGCAGCTTCACCAAGACCGATTCGACCAAGCAGGCGATCGACATGACCATCGCCACCCTCGAGCGCCTGCACAAGGACGGGCTGGATGCGAAGACGATCGATTCGGCCAAGCACTACGTCGCCGGCCAGTTCGCGCCCGACCTGGAAACCGCGCCGCAGCTGGCCGCGAAACTGGTGGAGATGGCGCTGTACGGCGATTCGCGCGACGCGGTCGACGGCTACCTGGACCGCATCGCCGCCGCCACCCCCGCGCAGGTCGCCGAGGCGCGCACGGTGTTCCCGGATACCCAGGACCTGGTGATCGTGGCCATCGGTGATGCCTCGAAGATCCGCGACACGATGAAGGCATACGGGCCTCTGACCGAGATGAAGCTGACCGATCCGCGCTTCACACCCTGAGCCGGCCGGCAGCTCCAGACGGCCCGGCATGACTTCCGACACCCATCCCCGCCGCCGGAGCGGCGTAGAGTGCCGGGGGTTGAGCGCCCGCGCCGCGGGCCGACCCCGTGGAAACGCAATGCGAACCAGCACCCTCCCCCGCCTGGCCTTGGCCCTGGCCGTCGCCACCGCCCTCACCGCCTGCCCGCAGAAGCAGGAGTCCGCATCGGCTGCCGCCCCGGCGAGCAAGCCGGCCGAAGCCGGCTACACGCTGGACGAGTCCAAGCTGCCGCCGATGAACAGCTTCAAGGCCGCCGACATCGATGCCAACGGCAACGCCTGCACCGACTTCGGCGCCTACATCAACAAGAACTGGCTGACCGCCAACCCGATCCCGGGCGACCGCACCAGCTGGGGCGCGTTCGAGATGCTCGACGAGCGCTCCAACGCCGTGCAGCACCAGCTGGCCGAACAGGCCGCCGGGATGAAGAACGCGACCGGCATCGACAAGATCATCGGCGACATGTACGCGACCGGCATGGACCAGGCCAAGGTCGACGCGCAGGGCATCAAGCCGATTGAATCGCGGCTGGCTGAAATCGACAAGCTGTCCGATACCGCCTCGATCGCCGAATACCTGCGCCAGTCCTATGCGAAGGGCGAAGGCATGCTGTTCGGCTTCGGCGCTGAAGCCGACTTCAAGAATTCCAGCATGAACATCGCCTACGCCTCGCAGGGCGGGCTGGGCCTGCCGGACAAGGGCTACTACTTCGACGCGGACAAGAAGCCGAAGCTCGAGGCCTACCAGCGGCATGTCGCCAAGGTGCTGGAACTGTCCGGCATCCCCGCCGCCGATGCCGCCAGGCAGGCCGCCGATGTCGTCGCCTTCGAGACCCGCCTGGCGAAGGCTTCGAAGTCCAGCGAGGAACTCTCGCGCGACGTCTCGCTTTACTACAACCCGGTTGGCCTGGAGGCGGCGGACAAGCTCTCGCCGAACTTCCCGTGGTCGAAGTTCTTCGAATCCCAGGGCCTGCAGCAGCCGGCGATGTTCTCGCTGGCGATGCCGGCCTTCCACGGCGAGGTCAGCAAGATGCTGGCCGATGTGCCCGCCAACCAGTGGAAGAGCTACCTGCGCTTCCACCTTGTCGACAAGTCCTCGCCCTACCTGTCCGACGCCTTCGTGCAGGAGAACTTCAACTTCTACGGCCAGGCGATGCGCGGCCAGAAGGAGATCAAGGACCGCTGGAAGCGCGTGCTCGGCACCATCGAGAACGAGGCCGGCGAGGCCTTCGGCCAGATCTACGTCAAGGTCGCCTTCCCCGCCGAATCCAAGGCGCGGATGGAAACGCTGGTGAAGAACCTGCAGGAGGCATTCAAGGCACGCATCCAGAACCTGGCGTGGATGTCCGACGACACCAAGAAGAAGGCCCTCGAGAAGATGGCCGCGTTCACGCCCAAGATCGGCTACCCCGACAAGTGGCGCGACTGGTCGGGCCTTGAGACCAGCCGGGACAGCTACATCGGCAACGTGCTGGCCGCCAATGAGTTCAACTACAAGTGGAACCTGTCGAAGATCGGCAAGCCGGTGGACCGCACCGAGTGGGGCATGAGCCCGCAGACGATCAACGCCTATTACAACCCGCTGATGAACGAGATCGTGTTCCCGGCGGCGATCCTGCAGCCTCCGTTCTTCGACGCCAAGGCCGACGACGCGTTGAACTACGGCGGCATCGGCGCGGTCATCGGGCACGAGATGACCCACGGTTTCGACGATCAGGGCAGCCGCTTCGGCCCCGACGGCAACTTCGAGAACTGGTGGAGCGAGGCCGACGCCAAGGGCTTCAAGGCGCTGACCAACAAGCTGGTGCAGCAGTTCGACGGTTACGAGGCGATGCCCGGCAAGCACGTCAACGGCAAGCTGACGCTGGGCGAGAACATCGCCGACCTCGGCGGCCTGGCGATCGCCCACGACGCCTATCTGCGCGCGCTGGGCGGCAAGCCGGCCAATATCCTCGACGGCCTGTCCGGCGACCAGCGCTTCTTCGCCAACTGGGCCACGGTCTGGCGCCGCAACTTCACCCCGGACGAGCTGTCCGTGCGCCTGACCACCGACCCGCACGCGCCGGCCAACTTCCGTGCGATCGGCGCACCCAGCAACATGCCGGCTTTCACCGCCGCCTGGAGCTGCAAGGCCGGCGACAGCATGGCGCGAAGCGGCGACCAGCAAGTCGTGATCTGGTAACCGACGCTCCATGCCCCAGGCGATTCAAGAACCCGGCCACGCGCCGGGTTCCTGTTTCAGGGCGGCCGATTCCGTTCACGAACCTGCAGGGATCGGCAGGCGCCGCTTGCTAGACTTCCTGCGGTTTCCCCACACGGAATGCACGATGTCCCCAGCCAAGCCGCTTGCCTTCGCCCTCATGGTCGCCTTCGCCGCAGGCGCGACCTCCCCCGATGTCCTGGCACAGAAACGCAAGCCGGCCGCATCCAAGAAAGCCAAGGCCAAGAAGGCGCCCGCCGTTTCCGCGGAGTGCAGCGATTTCCACGCCGCCACCAACCAGGCTTGGCTGTCATCGCTGCAGCCGCTGGAGGGAACCGCAGTGATCAGCGCGCTGGGCGTGTTGCGCGCACAGAGCGAGCAACAGCAACGCGACCTGCTCGATGCGGCCATGCAGTCGCCGGTCGGCAACGTGCAGAAACTGCTCGGGGATTTCTGGGCCAGCGGCCTCGACGAGGCCGCGGTGGAAGGCGATGCCGCCAGGCCGATCGGCCCGCTGCTCGACCGCATCAACGGCATCCGCCGCGGCCGCGACGTGCCGGCGGCGATCGCCGCGCTGCACCAGGTCGGCATCCCGGTATTGTTCAACTTCAGTGCCGATGTCGACCTCAACGACCTCGACCGCCACATCGGCTACTTCAGCCAGGGCGGCACGGTGCTGCCCGATCCGGCCTACTACACGCGGCAGGATGCCGATGCGCGCGCGCTGATGGCGCGCTACCGCAACCATGTCGGCAAGCTGCTGACGCTGACCGGCAGCGATGCCGCGAAACTCGCCGCCGATACCCAGGCCGTGCTGGACATCGAGACCCGGATCGCACAGGCATCGCGTCCGCTCGACAGCATGCGCGATCCGCGCGGGAACTACGCGCCGGTGCAGGTCGCCGACCTGCGCAAGCAATACCGCAACCTGCAGCTGGCCGAGTTCATCCAGGCCCAGGGTGTCAAGGACGACATCGTCTCGATTGCCAACCCGGCGCTGTTCCAGCAGCTGGACGCGCTGGTGTCCGGCCTGCGCCCGGAACAATGGAAGGTCTACCTGCGCTACCAGGTCGGCAGCGCGATGGCGCCCTATCTCTCGCGCAGCTTCCGCGATGCCGATTACGAGTTCCGCGGCCAGGTGCTGCAGGGCCTGACCGCGCCCAAGCCGCGCTGGAAGCAGGTCCTCGACGCGATCAACCTGGCCGCCGGCCCGATGCTGGGGCGCGAATACGCCGCACGCTATCTCAGCCCCGAAGCGCGCGCGCGCGCGGAGGCTGTCGCGCGCCAGGTGCAGAACGCGCTGGTGGCGGCGATCGACGCCAATGCCTGGATGAGCCCTGCCGCCAAGACCGAAGCCCGCGCCAAGCTGGCCCGGACCCGCATCGAGATCGGCACGCCGCGCCGCGACCTCGACTACACCATCCAGCCCATGGGTCGCGGCAGTTTCGGCAGCAACATGCTGATCGCCTCCACCTGGCGCCACCGTGAGGAAATGCGCCGGATCGGCCGTTCCAACGCCGAGCGGCGCTGGAACGTGCTGCCGCAACAGCCGGCGCTGCACTACGACATCGCCCAGAACCGGCTCATCGTCACCGCCGCCGTCCTGCAGCCGCCGGTGCTCGACATGACGGTCGATCCCGCCGCCCATTACGGCGGCTTAGGCGCGCTGATCGGCCATGAACTCACCCACGCCGTCGATGGCACCGGGCGCCATATCGATGCCGCCGGCAACCTGCGCGACTGGTGGACGCCAGCCGACGTGGCGGCATGGGAGGACCGGCTTTCCCGCGTTGCCGCCCAGTACGATGCCTACCCGTATCCTGGCCTGGCCGGGGTCAAGGTCGATGGTCGGCGGGTAGCCGCGCAGGCCTTGGGAGACCTGTCGGGCATCGAGCTGGCAGAGGCAGCGCAGCAGCACGACCAGACCCCGGCCGTCCCGGACCGCCAGGCCTTCTATCGCGGCTGGGCGCGGCTCTGGGCCCAGCAGATGTCGCCTGAAGCGGCGACCTACCTCTCCGCGACCTCGATCGAGGCCCCGGGCCAATGGCGCAGCAACGGCACGCTCGCCAACCGCGAGATGTTCGCTGCCAGCTTCCAGTGCAAGGCACCCGGCGCGATGGCACTGCCGGAAGCCAGCCGCGTCACCGTCTGGTGATCCGATCTGGTGGCGGCGGGCGCCTGCGTGCCCGCCGCCACGGCATCAGACACTGCGCAAATGGCGCTTGCCGCGGCCCTGGCCGCCGAACGGCGGCTGGCCCCGCCAGTAGCGAATCAGCAGCCAGCCGGTCAGCATGCCGCCGAGGTGCGCGAAATGCGCGATGCCCGGCATGCTGCCGGTCACGCCCGCGAACAGCGCGAACAGACCGACCAGCACCACCGCGATCCGCGCCGGGATGAAGACCGGGATCGGAAAGATCATCACCTTCTGCTGCGGGAAGATCAGTCCGTAGGCCAGCACCAGCCCGAGGACGCCGCCCGAGGCCCCGATCGTCGGATAGGCGCTGCCGCCTTCCGACATCGTCCATGCACCAACCAGGAGTTGGCACAGGCCTGCGCCGACGATGCAGGCCAGGTAATAGATCGCGAACCGCCGGCCGCCCCAGACGTGTTCGAGCGGCGATCCGAACATGAAAAGCACCAGCATGTTGAAGAACAGGTGCATCAGCCCGCCGTGCAGGAAGCCGTAAGTCAGCAGCTGCCATGGCATGAAGCGGCCGTACCCACCGGCGGCCCCGCTGTCCCACGGCCACAGCATGAACGGCGACATCCGGGCCTCACCCAGCAGGTACTGCATCGCGAACATCGCGACGGTGACGATCAACAGCGCTCGGGTGACGGGGGGTAGCCGGGACATGGGGACTCCAGAAGGCGCGGACATGATAGCCGCACGGCGCATTCATTCCCGTGATCCGCAGGTGCCGGCCGTGCAAGGCGAGCAGGGCCTGCAGGGATGCCGGGCCGTCGCCGTCAGTCCGGCGGCGCCCACAGCATTTGGTCGAGGTCCGCCGCCGGTTTCTGCCCGCGCACACGACCATTGCGCACGGTGACGCCCTCGGCCGACAGCCTGCGTAATTGCTCCCGGTAGCCCTCGGAATCCGCCGGCAGCGCGATGCGGCCATCGCTGCGCAATACGCGATGCCAGGGCAGCCGGGGGTCGTCGTTGTCGGCCAGGACCCGGGCGGCCAGCCGCGCACGGCCCGGCAGGCCTGCCCTGCGCGCGACTTCGCCATAGCCCATCACCCGGCCGCGTGGAATACCCCGCACCACCCGCAGGATGCGTTCCCGTTTCTCGTCCACCGACTCATCCATGCCGACACGCTCGGCCGCACGGGTGCTGGCGTCAAGCCCAGCCGAACGCCTCGACCAGGCGGAACAGCAGGTAGCCGATGCCGCCGGCCGCCGGGATGGTCAGGATCCAGGCCCAGATGATCCGCTCGATCACCGTGATCTTCAGCGCGCGCGGATTCTTGCCGAAGCCCACGCCCATGATCGCGGTGGAGATGCTGTGGGTCGTGGAGACCGGCATGCCCAGCTGCGCCGCCGTCACCAGGATCGTCGCCGAGGCGGTCTCGGCCGCGAATCCGTCGATCGGCTGCAGCTTGACCAGCTTGTGACCCATCGTCTTGATGATGCGCCAGCCGCCCATCGCGGTGCCGGCCGCCATCACCAGTGCACAGGTGGCGATGATCCAGTTGTCGATGTCGTCCTTACCGCCGCCGGGGTGGAGAAAGGAGAGCCAGACCGGCAGGTTGTCCAGCGTGCCCGCCTGCTGTGCGCCGAACAACGCCAGCGCGATGATGCCCATCGTCTTCTGCGCATCCTGCTTGCCGTGCGCGAAGCCCATGTAGGCCGCGGACACGATCTGCGCCTTGCCGAAGAAGGCGTTCACCCAGCGCGGTCGCGCCAGTCGCGCCAACCGGCCGCCCGCCTTGCCCATGCCGGCGATGATCGCGTACAGCAAGGCCAGGATGAACACGCCCAGCGTGAATCCCGCCACGGGCGAGGTCACCATCGGCACCACCACTTTCCAGAGCAGGCCCTTGTTGGTGGTCCAGCCACCGTCGCCGGCATGCGACCAGATCAGTGCGGCCCAGTCGTTGTGCGAGGCGGAGAGCGCGGCGCCGCAGAGCCCGCCGATCAGGGCGTGCGAGGAGGAAGACGGCAGCCCCAGCCACCAGGTGATGAGGTTCCAGACGATCGCGCCGGACAACGCGCACAGGATCACCTGCGAGGTGACGTTGACCACCTCCATGTCCACCAGCCCGCTGGAGATCGTCTTGGCGACCGCGGTGCCGGCGAAGGCGCCGATCAGGTTCATGCTGGCGGCCAGCATCACCGCCTGTCCCGGGCTCAGCACCTTGGTCGCCACCACCGTGGCGATGGAATTGGCGGTGTCGTGGAAGCCGTTGATGAACTCGAACACCAGCGCGGTGGCGATCACCAGCAGCACGAGGGTCAGCATGGCCGCGCTCCCGTCAGCTGTTCTTGAGCACGATCTGGTAGGCGACGACGCCCGCCTCGCGACAGCGGTCGATCGCCTTCTCCAGTATCTCGAAGAACTCCTTGAGCAGGAACATGTCGGCGGCGTCCATCCGCCCGGAATAGATTTCCCGATGCAGCTCCAGGATCAGCCTGTCGGCCTCCATCTCGATCGAGCGCAGGCGTTCGTTGAGCTTGCTCATCGGCTCCAGGCGCATGTGCCGCAACCCCTTCACCATTTCGACCACCACGCCGGCGGCCTGTTCGAGCATGGCGGCGCGCGGGGCGAAGTCGATCCCGTCGAGCCGGTGCTTGGCCAGCTCGAAGCGGTCGGCGAAGCGCTCCACCTGCTTGGGTATCTTGTACAGGGCACTGGCGAGGCTCTCGATGTCCTCGCGCTCGATCGGGGTGATGAAGCTGTCAACCAGCGCCTTGTTGATCTTGTCCGATGCCACGCGCTCGCGCTGGCGTGCCAGCTTGAACGCATCCAGCCCGTGGTAGTTCTCCGGGGCCTTGAGCATTTCGTAGAGCGCGCGGGTGCTGTCGTGCGCGGCGGCGGCGGCCTCGTCCAGCAGGTCGTAGAACTGCTTGCCGGAGCCGAAGATCGTCTGGAGTGAGAACATGGCTGGACTCGGTTGGGCGCCCCGTGGCGATGCGGCATTATGACAAATGGATGAAGCCGTGAGCAGCCCGTCAAGCCGGAACGGCCGCCGCTGCTATGATGCCGGCCGCCAGATCCCGATGCCCATGGACGACGACCGACCTCCCCTCCGCGCCGGCCACGCCAGTGCCGGCGCCCCGCCAACCGACGAGTCCAGGCCATGCTGGAGCTGTTGATCGTCGTCGCGTTGGTCGCGCTGAACGGCTTCTTCGCGATGTCGGAAATGGCGCTGGTGACCTCGCGCAAGATCCGCCTCAAGCAGATGGCCGAGCATTCCCGCGGTGCGGCCAAGGCGCTGGCGCTGGCCGAGCAGCCGGACAACCTGCTCTCCACCGTGCAGATCGGCATCACGTCGATCGGCGTGCTGGCCGGCGTGCTGGGCGGGGATGCCATCGGCCATCAGGTCGCCGCCTGGCTGGCCGATACCTGGCCCGGCGCAGGCGAATACGCGCAGCCCATCGGCATCGGCATCGCGGTCACCCTGATCACCGCCGGACAGGTGATCTTCGGCGAACTCATCCCCAAGCGCCTGGCCATCACCAACCCCGAGAAGATCGCCTCGGCCGTCGCCATCCCGCTGTCCGCGCTGGCCACCATCGCCAAGCCCGTCGTCATGGCGCTCGGCGCGATCAACCGCGCCGTGCTGCGCCTGCTCGGCATCAGGGACGACGCCCGCAACGCAATCACCGAGGAGGAGATCCAGCTACTCGTCAGCGAAGGCCACGAACAGGGCGTGATCGACGACGACGAGCGCAACATGATGCATCGGGTTATGCGCCTGGGCGATCGCGATGCGGAAAGCCTGATGACGCCGCGCACCCGCATCACCTGGCTCGACACCGAATCCTCCTTCGAGGAGAACCTCGAAACGATGCGCGAGACGCCTTTCTCGCGCTACCCGGTCTATCGCGGCAACGACCAGAACGTGCTGGGCGTGCTGGAGGTGAAGTCGCTGCTGCACGAACTCGACCAGACCCGCCTCGACCTGTTCCACGACCTGCGCGAGGCGGTGTTCGTCTCCGAATCCACCCACGCCATGAAGCTGCTGGAAATCTTCCGCGAGGAGCAGCAGTCGCTGGCGTTGGTGGTCGACGAATACGGCGACGTCACCGGCATCATCACCCTCAACGACGTGATGGTCGCCGTGCTGGGCCGCATACAGACCGGAGAAGGTCGCGACGAGCCGATGGTGGTCCGGCGCGAGGACGGATCGCTGCTGGTGGATGCCAGCCTGCCGGTCGACGACTTGCGCGAACTGATCGGCACCAGCCGCCTGCCCGACGAGGACGAGCACGATTACCACACCGCCGCCGGGATGCTGATCGCCGGATTCGGGCGCATCCCGCACGTCGGCGAACACCTGGACTGGGCGGGCTGGCGCATCGAGGTCGTCGACCTGGACGGGCCGCGCATCGACAAGCTGCTGCTGCAGCGGCTGGAATCGCCCGACGATGCGGACGATTGACGGCGAAGCCGGCACCCGCGCCCTGCTCGACGCCTTGGCCGAAGGCGACCCCGACGACGTCCTGAGACTGGGCACGCTCCTGCAGGGACTGGGTCCGCGGGCTTTCGGCGTGCTGCTGTTCCTGGCGATCCCGCCGGCGTTCTTCCCGGGCGTGGCCGCCTTCATCGGCAGCCCGGTCATCATCCTCGTCGGCCTGCAGCTGCTGCTGGCGCGGCAGAGCGCCTGGCTGCCGGGGTGGCTGGCTTCGCGCGGCCCCCACCGCCGGCTGCTGATCCGCTTCGACGAACGCATGTCGCCCTGGCTCGCGCGCCTGGAACGCTGGATCAAGCCGCGCTGGCCCGGGTTGATCGGCCACCCCCTCGCCAGCATGTTCACCGGGTTGCTGCTGGTGCTGTTGGGCGTGCTGCTGGCTTTGCCGATCCCCTTCACCAATGTCGTGTTCGCGCTGTTGCTGCTGTTGCTGGCGCTGGCGCTGCTCGAACGCGACGGCGCGCTGATGCTGCTCGCATGGGTGGCGGGCAGCGCCGCGGTGCTGGTGTTCGGCGTGCTGTCGGGCGAACTGGCGATCCGCGCCGCCTGGTGGATCGACCACTTCGTGCTCTGAACGGCCGGCCCGCGATCAGTCCTCGATCAGCCGGATGAAATCCTCGTTGACCATCGGCTGGCCAAGCCAGTAACCCTGTCCCAGTTCGCAGCCCGCATCACGCAGCAATTCGTATTGCCCGAGCTCCTCGATGCCCTCGGCCACCACCACGACGCCCAGCGAACGCGCCATGCCGATGACCGCGCGGGTGAGCGCCAGGTCGTCCTCATCCTGCAGGATGTCGGCCACGAACGAACGGTCGATCTTGACTCCGTCCACGGTCAGCGTGCGCAGGTGGTTGAGGCCCGAGAACCCGGTGCCAAAATCGTCCAGCCAGATCCTGACGCCGATTTCGCGCAACCGGTCCAGCAGCGGGCCGTTGGCCACGTCCGGATCCAGCACCGCCGTTTCGGTCAGCTCCACGTGCAGGCGTCCCGGTGCCAGACCGGTTTCGGCCAGGATCCGTCCCACCTCCGAAGGCAGCCATTCGTCGCGCAATTGGCGCGCGGACAGGTTGACGGACACGAAGAACGGCTCATCGCCATCGTCCCGAAGGTGCCAGTGGGCTGCGTCCTGGCAGGCCGCGCGCATTACCTGCGACCCGATCTGCTCGATCAGCCCGGATTCCTCCGCGACGCCGATGAACACCGACGGCGCCACCAGGCCATACTCCGGGTGCTGCCAGCGCAACAGCGCTTCGGCCCCGAGAACGCGCCGGTCTGACAGGCGGTACACCGGCTGGTAGACCAGCGTCAGCTCTCCGCGCTCCCAGGCCGTGCGCAATTCGTGTTCCATCCTGACCCTGCGCTCGACCACCTGCTCCATCGAGGGGTGGTAGAAGCGATAGCAATGCTTGCCGGCCGTCTTCGCCTGGTACATGGCGATATCACCGTTCTTGATCAGCGTCACCGCCCCCACGGCATCGCCCGGGAACAGCGTGATGCCGATCGACGCGCCGAGGAACACGCGCTGCCCGTCCGCCAGCTCGACCGGCCGCGCCGCCGCGTCGACCATCGCCTCTGCGAGCTGGCTCGCGACCGCCGAGAGCGCGCGCGGGCCGCCTTCGCGCGCCTGGATCACGATCACGAATTCATCGCCGCCCAGCCGGGCCACCTCCGAGCTGCGCAACGGCATGGCGTCGGCGGCGCTGCGGAAACGGTCGGACAATTCGATCAGCACGCGATCGCCGGCCTCGTGGCCCATGGTGTCGTTGACCCGCTTGAAATCGTCCACGTCGATGAACAGCAGCGCGATGCCGCCATCGGTGTCCTCGTTCATCAGGCGCGCGTCGAGCCGTTCCAGGAAGCTGCGCCGGTTGGGCAGCCCGGTCAGCGCATCGGTGAAGGCGATTTCGCGGATCTGGCTGTCGTGGTCGCGCACGCTGCGGCTCATGCGGGCGAACGCGCGCTCGAGCGCGCCGACCTCGTCGCGCCGCCGGCTCTCGGCTATGGCGACATCGTACCGGCCGGACTCCATTGCCTGCGCATGCTGTGCGAGTTGCATGACCGGGCGCACGAAGCGCCGCTGCATGTACCAGGCCATCGCAAGCGCCACCAGCGGCATGATCGCGATCAACAACGCGATCGCGTTGCGGTCGCGGGCCGCGAGCGTCTCCACCTGCTCGTCGAGCGAAGCGGTCGCGCGCGCGACGGCGCGGTTGGCGTTCTGGAGCGAATAGCCGATCCGCACCCCGCCCAGCCGATCCTCACCAAGTTCGATCGGCATAGCGGCATCCATCACCGATGGCGTCCTCTGCACAAGCGGCCCCTTCGCGGTGATGGCCGCCGTCGCCAGCGGATCGTCCATCTTGCGGCCGTAGGCGGCGATTTCCCCCGAACCGTCGTGGACGATGTTGCCCTTGTCGTCGTATACCAGCACGTAAGTGACGTCCGCCTCGCCCTTGACCGATTCGGAGAGCTTGCCGATCGATTCGAGGTCGAAGTAGTAGAACGGGTTGGTCAACGAATCCGCCATCTGCACCACGCGATCGTGCGCACGGTCCTGCAGCTGCTGCACGATTGCGCCCTGCATGGCTTCGCGCGTGACCATCGCCACCTGTTCGCGCATCAGGTTCTGCCGGTACAGCAGCAGCGCCATCGTGCCGAGCACGGTGGAGAACACCAGGATGATGGCGAGCACGACCTGCGCCTGGATGCCGAAGGCCCACTTCATGGGACGGTCCGTCATTCGACCTCCCGGCTCACCCGGGTCACGGCGGCCTCGATGTACCCGAACTCCCGCATCCTGGCCTCATCCATCACGCCGAAGCCGCTGGTCGAGAAGAAGGCCTTGAGCGCGGGCGCCGCGGCCGGATCGTGCTGGGCCTCCAGCAGGACCGCCTTGAGCCGCTCGCGCCGTTCGGACGACAGCCGCTCGCTGACCAGCTCGAGCGCGCGCGGGAAGGGCTGGCTGATGTGCAGCACGCGCATCTGCGCACGGTAGGCAGGCGGCATGCGCTCGGCAGATTCCCAGTCCAGATCGCTCATCACGCCTGCATCCGTGAGGCCCTTGACCACCCAGGTCGCGATGTTGCGCTCGCTCCTGGCGAAGACGTAACCGACCACGTCGTTGCCCGCGCGCATCAGCGGCGAGAGCTGCAATTCGAGCTTCAGCCCACGTTGCAGCAGTTCGTAGGCGGGGACGAAGTAGGCGCTGGCCGAAGTATTGTTCTGGAAGGCGATGCTGCGGCCCCGCAGCGCCTCGAGCGTCTCGATCCCGCTGTCGCGACGGACGAAGAACAGCGTACGGTACTGGCTGACGCCGCCACGATTGGTCCACAGCAGCGGGACTGCACCGGCGCGCCGTCGCAGCAGCATCCCGCTGGCAGCGGTCTCGGTGACCCAGTGCACGCGGCCGCGCCGCAGGTAGCTGCTCATCTGCGAGACATCGCGCGCCATCAGTATCCGCCCTCGGCGGATGCCGACGTCGTGCATCCGCGGAACCACGTAGTCCAGCAACGGCTTCAGCTGCTCGTAGTGCGCCTTGGGATCGTCGCTGATCCGGCCCAGGACGAGGGTGTCGTCCTGGGCGTTCGCAACGGTTGCCGTGAGCGCGAGCAGCAGGAATGGAAGGACGCGCAGGATTCGCTTCACCGTCATCGCCGGCTTGGGACCGAGCAAGACTAACCGAAACGACCCGCATCGTCGGCATCGGCCGCCAAGGATGCGATGCGTTGCGCATCCGCCAGCACGCCACGCAGCAGCCGGACTTCCCGCGCGGTCATGTCGGCGCGCAGGAACACGCGGCGCAACTTGCGCATCGCCGACTCCGGCGCCCGCCCCTTGTGGAAATCGATCGCATCGAGCATATCGCCAAGCTGGCCGAAGAAGCCTTCGAGCTCGGCGTGCGACGCGGCCGCCTCGGCGGGTTCGATCGCCTCGGCTGCAGCTCCGCCGAGAATTTCCATGCGCACTTCGTAGGCCAGCACCTGCACGGCCGCGGCCAGGTTCAATGAAGGGAACTCCGGATCCGAGGGGATGCGGACCGCGGCGTGGCACAGCTGCAATTCGTCGTTGTCCAGCCCGGTGCGCTCGCGGCCGAACACCAGCGCCACCTCCGCGCCCGAGCCCGCAGCCGCAACCGCCCGACTGCCCGCTTCACGCGGGGAGAGCTCCTCGAGCGCGATCCGTCGGCCGCGCGCGGTGCAGCCAAGCACAAGCCGGCAATCCGCCACCGCCTCCGCCAGGGTCGCGTGGACCGGGGCATCGAAGGCCAGCGCCTCCGCGCCGGCGGCCATCGAGGTCGTGGTGAGGTCGGGCCGCTTTTCCGGTGCCACCAGCACCAGCCGAGCCAGCCCCATCGTCCGCATGGCGCGTGCGGCCGCGCCGATGTTGCCGGGATGCTGGGTACCGACCAGGACGATGCGGATGCGGTGTGCGGTATCAGTGGGTAGGCTCATGGCACGAATGTTAAACTCCCTGCCCCGCGGGAACCCGTCGCGGCCCGTTCTTCCCCATCCAGGCGTACTTCTGATGCAGCAACCTGCCGTCACCCTCATGGTCAAGGCCGCGCGCGCGGCGGGCAACGTGCTCCTGCGCAACCTCAACCGGCTGGATGCCCTGAACGTCGTCGAGAAAGGCCGCCAGGACTACGCCAGCGAAGTGGACGCCCAAGCCGAACAGGCGGCGATCCGCGAACTCAAGCGCAGCGCGCCGGACCATGCCGTGCTCGGCGAGGAAGGTGGCCTGCAAGGCAAGGGCCGCAGCGTGTGGGTGATCGATCCGCTCGACGGTACCAGCAACTATCTGCGCGGCCTGCCGCACTGGTGCGTCTCGATCGCGCTGGTGGAAAACGGCGAGCCGATCCACGGCGTCGTGTTCGATCCGCTGCGCAACGAACTGTTCACCGCCAGCAGGGGCTATGGCGCGGTCCTCAACGACAAGCGCATCCGCGTGGCCGAACGCAAGACGCTGGAGGGTGCGCTGCTCGCCACCGGCTTCCATCCCCGGGAGCGCGCCCGGACCGGCGCCCAACTCGAGTGCGTCCGGCAGTTGCTGACGCAGGCCGAGGATATCCGCCGCACCGGATCGGCGGCGCTGGACCTCGCCTACACCGCCTGCGGCCGGATCGACGCCTATTTCGAGGCCGGGGTGATGCCTTGGGACATCGCCGCAGGGGTATTGCTGGTGCGCGAGGCCGGCGGCCGGGTTGGCGATTTCATCGGCGCGCCCACCGCGCCGATGGATGGCCGCAGCCTCGAGAGCCGCGGCCTGCTCGCCTGCAACGTCAAGCTGGCCGATCCCATGCAGAAGATCATCCGCGACAGCGGCTACGCGGCCGCCATGCGCTGACCGCGCGCAACTAGCGATCCTGCGAACGCGGCACCGGGGCATCGCCCGCGTCGGCGATACGCCACAGGTAGAAACTGGCCTGGGTCCGGTACGGAGCCCAGCGCGCGCCGCGCGCCAGCGCTTCCCGGGGCGTCGGCAACGAGCCGAGCCGGTTCAGCACCTGGATGCCCTTGCGGATGCCCAGATCGTCCACCGGCAGGATATCCGGCCGGCCGAGCCGGGACATCAGCATCATCTCCACCGTCCAGCGTCCGATGCCGCGCACGGGCACCAGCGCGTCGATGATCGCCTGCTCTTCCATCCAGGGCAGTTGCGCGACCGTCGGGATTTCACCGTCGGCTTCGCGCCGGGCCAGGTCGCGCAGCGCCAGCGCCTTGTTCCCCGACACGCCGCAGGCACGCAAGGCCGCGTCGTCGATCCGCGCCAGCGTGTCGCAGTGAAGCCGCTGGCTGCCGATCGCTGCTTCCACCCGCCCGACGATGGTGGCGGCGGCCTTGCCGGACAGTTGCTGGTAGAGGATCGCGCGGGCCAGCGCGTCAACGGGATCGAAACGCCCGCGCCATTGCGGCTGTGGTGCGATCGATCCGATCCGCTCGATCCAGCGCGCCAGCCTGCGGTCGCGCCGCGACAGATGCTCGTCCGCGAGCGCTGTGACGAATCCCCGCGGATGGCGCCGCTTCATCGCCTCCACTGGCCGAACGCGTGCATCAGCCAGCCCAGCATCATCAGCATGCCGCCGAGCGGTGCCGCTGTGGTCGGCCATCCCCTGAGCGCGCCACCCACAAGGCTGCCGCAGAACAGCAGCGCCCCCGCGAGGATCGCCACCAACCCGAAGTAAGCCCATCGGCGCACGGCCAGCGGGGACAGGGCGGCCAGTGCGATGCCGTGCGCCAGCCCCAACTGCCAGGCACGGACCAGCCATTCGCTTTCGATCCCGCCGAGCGAGGCGTGCGAAGCGTAGGCGGACAACGCAACGGAGGCGCACGCCAGCAATGATCCGGCCAGCGCGAGCAGGAAGCGGCGGCGCATCCGGCGTTCGTCCAGCGGGCGTGGAATCTGCATGTGCGTGGCCTCCTGAAACGAGAACGCCGCGGCGAGCGCGGCGTCCTTGCGGAAAGTGGCGGGTTACTTGACCTGCCAGTACATGTCGAAGGTGCCGTTCTCGGTGAAGGCCGGGGCGATGCCGCCGGTATACACCTCGAACGGACGGTCGACGACGTCGTGACCGCGCACCGCGGCCCAGGCGCGGATCGCGTTGCGCATCGCATCGAGTTCGGCGAAATAACCGGTGAACTTGCCGTGGACCGCGCGACGCGCGGGGTTGAGGGCGTATTTCACCGGCCCCTGGGTAGTGACGTCGAGCTGTGCGCTGGTGTCGCCGGTGGCTCCCGTCTTGCGCACGACCTGGACGATGTCGAAGTTGTAGGTCTCGCGCGCGAGATCATTGGTCACGATGCGGACCGGGCCGACGGCCTCGAGGCCGTTGGCGGCGATCGTGCGGCTGATCCATTCGCGGTTGGAGTTCATCGCGCCCTGGATGCTGGAATCGTCGCGCTTGATGCCGCCGGAGGTCACGAACAGCACGTGCTCGGCCGGCAGGTCCACCAGCTCCAAACCCGTGAGGCGGCCGTTGGAGATGCCGTAATCCTGGTTGGGAATGCCGGCCAGCAGGTTGGTGAGGCGCGACAGGCCGATCTTGATGTCCTCGCCCATGTAGCTCTTGACGTACAGGCCTGCGTAACGGCCCAGGAGGTTGAAGCCGTAATCGACGTCGTAGGTCTGGCGGATGGCGATGTTGCGGTTGTTGCGCCCGGTGGGATCCAGGGTGATGACCGAACGCTTGTTGCTGCCGAAGTCGTCGTTTTCGATGGCATAGGCCACCTTGGTCTTCGGGGTGCTCTCGGTGATCGTCCAGGAACCGTCGCCGATGCCCTTTTCCTTCGAGCTGTACTCGAGCTTGGCGCCCTTGCCCGATTCAGGCCCGGAGATCTTCATCTGGATGGCCGGGTCGCGGGCCGAAAGCGAGTTCCAGTCGTGGAAGCGCCCGAATCCGTTGACCAGATCGAACACGATGGTCTGCTTGCGGTTGGTTTCGACCTTTTCCGAGACATGACGACTCGACGGCAACACGATGCCGACCACCAGGAACAGCGCGGCGACGATCGCCAGGGAAATCAGTAACTCGATCAAACGGGTCATTCGGGAAATCTCCAGGCCGGTCGGGCCGCCGAGGGTCGCGGATTGGCAATGCTAGCAAACACCGGGGGGGAGGCGCGAGATGGTCCGGCCCAGGCCCGGACGGTCGCTGCAGCGCGCGCAACGCTCAGACCAGCTGCAATTCGAAGGCCTTCAGCACCGCCCGGGTGCGGTCCCGCACCCCCAGCTTCGACAGGATGCTGGACACGTGGTTCTTGATGGTGCCCTCCGCCACGCCGAGCGAATTGGCGATTTCCTTGTTGGAGAAGCCGCCGGCCATCAGCCGGAGGATCTCGGTCTCGCGGTCGGTCAGCGGATCGGGGCGGTCCAGGCTGACGAACTCGTTCTGCATGTGCTCCAGCCCCGACAGCAGCCGCTGGGTGACCGCCGGCTGGACCAGTGAGCCCCCGCCGGCGACGGTATGGATTGCGCCCACCAGCTGCTGCAGGGAAACATCCTTGAGCAGGTAGCCGCGCGCGCCCGCCTTCAACCCCGCCAACACGAGTTGGTCGTCGTCGAACGTGGTGAGGATGATGGTCGGCGGCAACTGGCCGGCGCGAGAGAGCGCCTGCAGCGCCTCCAACCCCGACATCACCGGCATGCGCATGTCCATTAGCACGACGTTCGGGGCCACCTCCGGGATGCGTTGCACCGCCTCGCGGCCGTCGGAGGCCTCGGCCACCACCTCGATGTCGTCGGACAGGGCCAGCAGCGAGCGCACCCCTTGCCTTACCAGCGTTTGGTCGTCCACCAGGAATACCCGGATCATTTCCCCGCTCCCGTGTTCTGCAAGCCTTCCGGCTGCTTGATCGAATCCACCAGCGGCAGCCTCAGCTGCAGCGCGAAACCATGGCCCGGCGCCGTATCCACCAGCACCGAGCCGGCATATTGACGCAGCCGTTCGGACAGGCCCCGCAGGCCGTTGCCGAGCGTCGCGTTCTCCGCGCCGCGGCCATCGTCGCGGGCGTCCACCAACAGGCTGCCGGCATCGCGCCATATCTGTATGCGCAGCCTGGAAGCGCCGGAATGCCGCACCGCGTTGGTGATGATCTCCTGCACCGAACGCAACAGCACGTGCGCGCGCTCGGGATCGGAAATCACCAGCTCCTCGGGGACCTCCATCTCGATCGCCATGTTGGGCACGTTCTCGGCCAACGGCTTGAGCGCGCTGGCGACGTGCAACGCGGCACCATCCTCGCGCATCTGGCTGACCGCTTCGCGGACGTCGGTGAGCAGCAGCTTCGCCAGCGTATGCGCCTGGCGCACATGCCCGGCCGCCTTGCCTTCGGTCAGGTGGCCGGCCACCTCCAGGTTCAGGCTGAGCGCGGTCAGGTGGTGCCCCAGCAGATCGTGCAACTCGCGGGATATCCGCGTGCGTTCGTTGACGCGGGCGCTTTCGGCCAGCAGGGCACGGGTCGCGCGCAGTTCGGCATTGAGCCGGCGCTGCTCCTCGCGCGCCTCCGTCTGCTGCATCGCGACCAGCCCGGTGATGAAGCTGAAGGCGCAGAAGCCGACGTAGATCATCGACTGCAGGATCGCCGACGGCCAATCGAAACCCTGCCACCAGACGTAGAGCGGTGCGATCGATGCCTGGCTGATCGCCAGCAGCGCAATGCCCCACGGGATCGGCAGCGTCCAGGGAAGCGCGGTCGCGGCTACCACCATCAGGATGCCGCCGAGCCCGCTGCCGCTGAAATGGCTCACGGCCACTGAGCAGCCCAGCAGCAGCATCATCAGCACGTAGTCGGGCAGCCCGCGGCGATGCGGGCGCCCCATCCGCAGGGTCAGCACGAAGTACAGCGCGCCGAAGGCCAGATACGCGAGCCAGCCCCAGGGGCCGATGCCCGGGATCGCCGAAGCCCCGCCGCGACTCAGCACGAACGTGGTGTACAGAAGCGGTGCGCCCACCATCGCCCATGTGAACAGGCCGGCGTAGCGCAGCAGGCGGGTATGGGAAATGCTGCCGAACATGCGGCATCTTAGCCTTGCCCGTGGGCGTGTTGCGCTGCCCGGAAGTCATGGCCACGGCCGGGATGCCGGCGTGCGATAATGCCGGGATGGTCGCGTCGCGCCGGCCATCCCACCGCACCGGAGTCAGGAATGTCGATCGTCGTCCGAGACGTGCGCGAGCACGAACTGGATTCCGTCCTTGCCCTCAACAACGCAGCCGGACCCGGCATCCTTCCGCTCGATGCGGCGCGAGTGTCCCGATTCTTCGATACCGCCGAGTATTTCAGGGTCGCCGAGCACGACGGCAACCTTGCCGGCGTACTGATGGCCTTCGGTGCCGGCGCCGAGCACGACAGCGGCAACTTCCGCTGGTTCCGCGAGCGCTACCCGGATTTCCTCTACATCGACCGCATCGCCGTGGCGAGCCGGCGCAGGGGCGGTGGCGTCGGCCGCGCGCTGTATGCGGATGTGCAGGGCTATGCGGAAGCCCGGTATCCCGAGCTGGCCTGCGAGGTCTTCCTGCGTCAGGAGATGGACCCGGCGCTGATCTTCCACGGCAGCTTCGGCTTCCACGAGGTCGGGCAGAACGCGCAAGCCGACGGCACCCGCGCCTCAATGCTGATGAAGCCGATGTGCAGCCACGCCTGGATCCAGGAAACCTACGGCGACGCCCTGCCCGACGTGCCCTGGCTCGCTAGGCCGCGGACGCGGGCATGCCGGCAACGACCGATCGGTACCTGTCCGTGAGCCTGCCGAACTACGAGCCTGCCGGTGAACTCAAGATCGGGCAGGTCGGCATCGCCAACCTGAAGATCCGCACCCTGGACATCCCCGCGCTGGCCGAGGAAATGCGCCAGCGCGTGGCCCGGGCGCCGAAGATGTTCGCGCGCGCCGCGATGATCCTCGACTTCGGCGGGTTGGCGCAACTGCCCGGTGCGGAACAGGCGCGCGAGCTGATCGAGGCCTTGCGCGGTGCCGGCGCCCTGCCGGTCGGACTGGCCTACGGCAGCAGCGAGAACGATGCCCTGTCCGTCGAACTCGGGCTGCCACTGCTGTCCAAGTTCAGGGCCCAGTACGAGCGCGCCACCGGCTCCGATGCCGCCCCGCCGCCCACCCGGAGCGTCCCGGCCGCCGAAGCGCCCGCCCAGCCCGCCGCCGCGCCGCGCGGCAACGCCGAGCCGGGCTTGGTGCAGGTCGCTTCCGTGCGTTCGGGCCAGCAGCTCTATGCCGACCAGCGCGACCTGACCGTCGTCGGCACCGTCGGCGCAGGCGCCGAGGTGATCGCCGATGGCTCCATTCACATCTACGGTGCCCTGCGCGGCCGTGCGCTGGCGGGCGCTCAGGGCATGGAGGCAGCGCGGATCTTCTGCCGCGACTTCCATGCCGAACTCGTGGCCATCGCCGGCACCTACATGGTCGCCGACGATTTCCCCCGTGAGCTGATCGGACGCGCCGTGCAGATCTGCCTCGAAAAGGGCAAGCTGCACATCGCGGCGCTCGACTGACGCGCCAGAACCCACGTTAAGGAGAACCCTCTTGGCTGAAATCATCGTCGTCACTTCCGGGAAAGGCGGGGTCGGCAAGACCACCACCAGCGCCAGCATCGCCACCGGACTCGCCCGTCGCGGCAAGAAGGTGGCGGTGATCGATTTCGACGTCGGCCTGCGCAACCTGGACCTCATCATGGGCTGCGAGCGCCGCGTGGTGTACGACTTCGTCAACGTGGTGAACGGCGAGGCATCGCTCAAGCAGGCACTGATCAAGGACAAGCGCTTCGACAACCTGCACGTGCTGGCTGCCTCGCAGACGCGCGACAAGGACGCGCTGACCAAGGAAGGCGTCGAGAAGGTGCTGAAGGGCCTCGACGCCGAGGGCTTCGACTTCATCATCGCCGACTCCCCGGCCGGCATCGAGAAAGGCGCCTACCTCGCCATGTACTTCGCCGACAAGGCGGTCGTGGTGGTGAACCCGGAAGTCTCCTCGGTGCGCGACTCCGACCGCATCCTGGGCCTGCTCGCGTCCAAGACCAAGCGGGCCGAGGACGGCGAGCGCGTGCAGGAATACCTGCTGCTCACCCGCTACAGCCCGACGCGCGTCGAAAAGGGCGAGATGCTCTCGGTCACCGACGTCGAGGAAGTCCTCGGCCTGAAGGCGGTCGGCGTGATCCCCGAATCCACCGACGTGCTCAATGCCTCCAACAAGGGCGAGCCGGTGATCCTGGAAGCGAATTCGGACGCCGCATCGGCCTATGAGGACGCCGTCGCCCGCCTGCTCGGCGAGGAGCGCCCGATGCGCTTCACGATGCCCGAGAAGAAGGGCTTCTTCAGCAAGATGTTCGGGGGTTGATGGTGGGCATTTTCGATTTCCTGAAACCCAAGCAGCAGTCCGCCAGCACCGCCAAGAACCGGCTGCAGGTCATCATCGCCGAGCAGCGCAG
>Ga0209793_1000094_pt1 | contig 166039 bp, 170 predicted proteins | sample EBPBio122009_DNA_FD_185863 | JGI IMG/M metagenome (GOLD analysis project Ga0209793, IMG submission 185863) | Wastewater treatment Type I Accumulibacter community from EBPR Bioreactor in Madison, WI, USA - Reactor 1_2/2/2009_ DNA (SPAdes) (version 2) | ecosystem: Engineered > Bioreactor > EBPR...
CAAAGAAATGGCGTGCCACGAAGAGTTCACTTTAGCCGCGAACATCGACGTGTACTTCTGCGACCCGCACTCGCCCTGGCAGCGCGGGACCAACGAAAACACGAACGGGCTGCTACGGCAATACTTCCCCAAAGGAACCGACCTATCCGGGTACAGCCAAGCCGAACTCGACGCCGTCGCGGAGCGACTCAACGGCCGACCCCGCGAGACCCTCAACTGGCTCAAACCCATCGAGGCCTACACAAAGCTCCTGGGAGAACACGGTGTCGCCCTCACCGCCTGAAACCGCCCAGCATCACCGGGCTTGTGGCTACCTCCGCCGTGCGGGCGGCATTGATGAACTGTTCGCTCTGTTCGAGGGACGCTGTGAAGAAGTATTTACGCTCTCCCCTGCAGGCCCTACCGGGTGGAGAATGCCTCACCTGGCGAAGATCGGTCCAACGTTTCGGCGCACGCTCTCGTGGCCGGAGGCGCCCGACGTCCATTCCAATCACACTCAACATTGCTCCCCTTCGTACAACAGCTCTGGGGCCTGCCGCCGCCATGCCGGTTTCGCCCACGATTGTGCCCGCTCCGCTGAGGGTTTCGCCGACGAAGAGGCGCTGAGAATCCGCCGGTCTCCGTGCCCGCCTCAAGGGCGCTGCGGTCCGCTGCGCGATGGACCCTATCGATCCCGCATCGGCGCCACGGTTCTGCGCCAGGATGGCAACGACCCGGGTGCGACAAGGGAAGGCATGCCCATGGCCGACGAGATCTGGCAGCACGCCCGGCTGTTCCCCACCACGGGGATTCCGGATGTCCAGGAGCAGGACCGCCGGGCTGCGGCGGCATTGCTGGCGGTGATGGCCGGGGTGCGGGAGTTCGGCCGCTTTATCACCGATCAGGCGGGGGCTCCGCGGGGCACCCTGGAGGCATTCGTCGGCGTGCCGTTCACGCTGGGCAAGAAGCGGGTCGTTGCGGACGGTCTGCTCCGGGTAACGCGGGGCGGCACAACCTGGACCGCGCTGGTGGAGGTGAAGACGGGCCCGCAGTGCCTTCGTCCGGAGGACCTCGAGCGGCGCCTGGACCTGGCCCGGGAGCAGGGATTCAACGCCGTTCTCTCGCTCTCGAACGAGGTGTCCTCATCGCCGGGTCTGCACCCCACCCGGATCGACCGGGCGAAGGTGCGCAACGTCGGGCTCTATCACCTCGCATGGTCGCAGGTCATCGCCGAGGCGGTCCGGCAGAAGCAACGACGTGGGGCCACAGACCCGGATCAGGGTTGGATCCTGGGCGAACTCGTGCACTACCTCGTGGACCCCGTCTCCGGCGGGCTGGATTTCAGCGACATGGGCGCGTCCTGGGACGCCGTGCGCAAGGCCACGAAGGCCGGCGCCATCCGGAGCACCGACAAGGGGCTGCGGGACGTCGTCGGCCGGTGGGACGGCCTCCTCCGCTGCACCGCCCTCCAGCTCGGTCGGACGTCGGGACAGGACGTCAACCATGCGCTGAGCCGCCGGGAAATCAGCGATCCCAGCAGCCGAACGGAGTTCCTGGTGAATCAGGCCGTCGCCCGGGGAACCTTGACTGGGAGTATCGCCATCGCCAGTTTCGGCGGCCCCATCGACGTCACCGTGGACCTTCGTGGGGACCTCGTCACCTGCGCCGTCGACATCGCCGCTCCGGCTGCCGGCCGACCGGCCACCTGGGTCAAGGGGTTGCTGCGGCAGCTTGCCGAAGCGCCGGAGACAGTGTGCGTCCAGGCCCGCGGACGACATGATGACGCCGGCGGCACCGCCCAGTCGCTGCAGGACCTGCGGGTGAAGCCGGACGGTCTCCTCGCCGACCTGGCCATGGACCTTCGCGGAGTGACAGTCAGCATGGCCGCCCCCATGGGCCCCAAGCCGGGCCTCGGCAGGGGCTCCTTCATCCGCAGTGTCGAGGACACCGTGAACGTCTTCTATCGGGACGTGATCCGGCATCTCACGGCCGCGCCCACCCATGCCGATCCTGAGGAGTCGGCGCCAAGGACCGCCGCCAGTCCCCGCTCCGCCGTGGCCCAGGATGCGGCGGCAGGTTAGGCACGCCGAACAGGAAGAGCTCGGCGAGGCCTGATCGAGGTACGCCTCGACGCGAGGGAGTTGCCGGCGTCGAGGTTTGCCCGTCACCAGCTCGAGCCCAGCGTTCCCGCAAGGCTTGCCTGCGGCTCGCCGGCGGCGTCGGTGAACTCCTGAAGTGCGCGGACGAGGGTGCGCCGGTGTCCCTCGCCCAAGCGGGAGACGACCGCCGCGATCGCCGTACGCCGCCGCTGGGTGACGTCCCGCACGATCGTCGCGCCCGCGGCGGTGAGGGCGATTCGCACCTGCCGCCGGTCGGCGGGGTTCTCCTCACGCGAGACCAGGCCCAACCCGACGAGCCGGTCGACCTGCCGCTGCGCCGTTGAGGCGTTCACCCCGAGCAGGCTCGCCACGCCGGCCAGGGTCAGCGCGTCGTGGCCCGACAGCACGACGAGCGTGCGGAATTGCGTGAGGGTGACGGTGTCTTCGGCCTCGGCGAGGGAGCGGACCGAGAGGCCCACCAAAACCCGCGACGCCGTGAGCAGGGCCTCGACGAAGACGTCGGCCTCGCCGGCACCGTCACCACCTTGCCCGCTCAGCGCTTCGAGCCGTCCAGACCCCGCCTCGGTCTTGTCATGCATGGCGCAATTATTGCATAATGCAATAGATAGGTTGGGCAATTCCGAGACGCGCTCCCGTGGACGCTCCGTCGCCGACGGGCCGGCGTGGGAAGGGGACGAGGACATGTGCGCGACATTGCGGATCCATCGAGGCCCGGCGTCACCGGAGCGAGTGCTCCTGTTCGACACCGACGAGTTGGGACCGCTGTCGGAGGAGGTCACCGACTTCACGGTCCCGTCGGGACACCACCTCATCTCGCTCAAGCTCGGCCGTTACCACAGCGTCACGACCCGCGTGGTGCTGGCCGACGGGCAGCTTCTCGACATGACGGTGGAGGAGAACCCCGACGCGGTGCTGCCGATCGTCCAGGGCGGCTACCTGCGCTTCCGCAAGGACGCCAAGGACCACAAGGTTTGATCAGCGCCGGCCCGGCGATCGCGGCCGGATCACGCCGAGATCTGCCCCCGCTCGGCCAGGCCGAGGAGGAGCAGGTGGAAATACAGCAACCCGGCGTAGGGCGCCCACGGCTGGAGGCGTTCGGCGATCTCGGCGTACCCGGGATCGTGGTCCAGGTCGAAGAAGCCCCGCAGCCGATGCCGGGCCCCGACGTCGTCGCCGGGAAAGACCTCCACGCGCCCCAGGCCGCGCAACAGCACGTATTCGGCGGACCACCGCCCGATGCCCCTGATCGAGGTCAGCTCGCGGACCGCGGTCGCCCGGTCGGCGCGGCCGAGCCGGCCGAGCCGGTCGAGGTCCAGGTCGACGTCGTCGGCGGCCGCCGCGATGCCGCGCAGGTAGTCGGTCTTGGCGCGGCTGAACCCCAGGGCACGCAGCTGCTCCGCCGGCGCCATCAGAAGCGCCTGCGGCGTCGGGAAGGTGCGCAACCCAGCCGCGCCGAAAGAAGGCTCCTCGGGCGCGGGCAGGCCGAACTCGGCGCTGAGCCGATTGAGCAGGGTGAGCCCCACCTCCGTGCCCAGCATGCGGCGTACGATCCGGTCGGCCGCCCCGGCGACCCCCGGGTGGTCCGCGCGGGCGCCGCGCACCGTCACCTCCAGCGTGGGCTGCCACAGTCCGCCGCGCTGTCGAACGACCACCGCGCAGACCTGGTCGTCGAGGAGCAACGCCCGTCGGTACGCGCCGTCCCACCGGTCGATCCGGTTGCGGTCGCGGCGGCGCAACGCCCAGACGGTCAGATCGAGCCGGTACGGCGGCACCGGGTGCAGCTCGAAGGTCGCGGTCGGCACCCGCGCCTCGCCGGTCACCACGGCCGGTCCCGATGCGGATGCTGACCGTTGGCCACGGCACCCTGCCCCAGGACGACTTCGCGGCCCTGGTGCGGGACGCCGACACCGCGGAGATCGTCGATGTGCGCTCTTTCCCGGGGAGTCGACGCAACCCGCAGTACGGCCGGGAGGCGATGGTCGCCTGGCTGCCCGAGGCGGGCGTCGGCTACGCCTGGCTGCGCGAACTCGGCGGCCGACGCAAACCCGTGCCCGACTCGCCGCACGTCTCGCTGCGCCACCCGGCGTTCCGCGCGTACGCCGACTACATGGACACCGAGGAGTTCGCCGCCGGTGTGGACGCGCTGCTGTCCCGCGGCGACGGCCGCACCCTCCTGTGCAGCGAGTCGGTGTGGTGGCGCTGCCACCGGCGGCTCCTGGCGGACTACCTGCAGCTCGTGCGTCATGTCGAGGTCGTCCACCTCATGCACGACGGCCGCCGGACCGCGCACCCGCCCACCGACGGGGTGCGGGTCGTCGGGGGCGGCCTGCGCTACGACCGGTGACGATCGGCGCGCGCCCCGAGGTGGCGGTCATCGGGTCAGCAGCCCCCGCAGCACGACGGCCTGGTTGTGCTGGGTGTCCTTCGCGGAATACACGAGGGTGACCACGTCCTGATCCCGGCACCGTTGCCGCAGTTGAGTCAACGCCTCGCAGCCGCGCAGTTCCTTGCGGTAGCGGTCGGCGAACTCCTCGAACCGGTCGGGATCGTGACCGAACCACTGCCGCAGCGGGGTCGAGGGAGCGACGTCCTTGAGCCACTCATCGATGTCGGCCCGGTCCTTGCTGACCCCGCGCGGCCAGACCCGGTCGACCAGCACGCGGTAGCCGTCGGCGTCGGCGGGCTCCGCGTAGACGCGTTTGAGGCGTACGTCGGGTCGGCGGGTCATGTCTGGCCCCCGGCAACCCGGCCCGCCCGGTGGGCCGCCGCCAACGGGGCGCGCTCACCCGGCGCCAGCCCCAGCGCCGCCGCCAGCTCGGGGTCGCGGATCGGCGCGGTGAGGTCGCCCTGCCGAAAGAGGAACTCGACGCCGAGCACGACGTACCGTGCGGTGCCGTCCGGCAGGCGCTCCGTCGAGAACCGCGACCCGTCCGCCCCGAAGCCGCAGTCGACCATCGCGAACCGGCGGTGGCTGCCGGAGGCCCGGTCCCAGGTGCGGACCGCGGCGACCGTGTCGCTCACGCGCTGGCCGAGAGCCGCCACGTCGGCGACGGTGGCCTCGCCCACGGTCCCGGCGTACCCGCCGAGGCGCTCGATCCCCACCCAATGCCGGTCCACGGCCAGGGCGACGAAGTCCGGCCAATCCTGGCCGGCGGGGACGCTGACCTGCACGCCGCCGCAGTAGGCCAGGGAGTCGGCGCTGCAGCCATCGTCGTTGACGGTGATGCCCGGGTCCATCGGCATGGGCGTCATCCCCGTCGTCATGGCCGTCCTCCTGTCGCTGAGGCTGCTTGCTGGAGCAAGCGGGGTGGCCGGCTCAGTAGCCGGAGAACTCCTCGGTGCGGATGTGGTCCTCGTTGACGTCCGCGTCGACCAGCAGGGTACGCATCGCCTTGACCATCCCGGCCGGCCCGGACAGGTAGTAGGCGGGCGCGTCGAGATCGTCGACATGGCGGCGCAGCATGGCCTCGTCGATGTGCCCGACCTCGCCCTGCCAGTCGCGCGGCGGTTCGCTGACCGTGAGCACGTAGCGGAAGTTGGGGTTCTCGTCCTCCAGGCGTTCGAAGTCCGCGCGGAACGGCGCATCCAGCGGGGTGCGGTTCGCGTGGATCAGGAGCAGCCGGTGGTCGGTGCGCTCGTGGGTCGCCTGGGCGATCATGCTGCGGACCGGGGTGACGCCGATGCCGCCGATGAGGAACACCGCGGGCGTGGACTGGGTGCGGTGCAGGACGAAGTCGCCGTACGGCGCGTCGAGGCTGACCATCTGGTGCACCGGCAGGTCACGCAGCACGAGCTTGAAGGCCGAATTGCGCAGTCGGGTGGCCATCACGAGGTCGTCCTCGAAGGGCGCGGAGGCCAGCGAGAACCCCCGGATGTTGCCCTCGTCGTCGGTCCGGGGCGGGTTCAGCAGGGTGATGTCGCCGAACTGGCCCGCCCGGTAGTCGAAACCCGCCGGCTTCTCGAAGTGGAACGCCATCGTGTCCGTGGCGACGAGTTCCTTCTCCAGCAGTCTGACCTGAGTGATCATGAGTGGGACCTGCCTTCTCCTGATGGGGTGGGGCCGGAGCTGTCCAGCCAGCGCCGCAGCTCGGCCGGGAAGTCGTCGTACGCCGCCGCGACGTCTTCCAGATCCACCTGGGCGGGCAGGTCCTCGGGGTTTTGGTGGGTGAGCAGGTAAGCGACGGTTCCGGCGACGACCGCGGTCTCGCTGCAGCGGTCGCTGGCGAACCGGGCGAGCACCGCAGGTCGCGCCTGGATGACGACCTCGACGGGTCCGTCGGCCGAATCGTGGGGGTCGAGGTGGACCTGGTAGCGGTGGTCCCCCAGATCCTCGACCTGCGGCTGGGCTTGCGGCGTCATCGACGGCCTTCCCTTCTGCGCTGCTCGGTGCAGCGCGGCAGTTGCTTGCTGAGCACGACATGAGCACGACAGGGATCACGACATCAGCGAGCGCAGGACGTAGTGCAGGATGCCGCCGTGTCGGTAGTAGTCCGCCTCACGCGGCGTGTCGATGCGGACCTCGGCCGCGAACTCGACGGCCCCGGCGCGGACCCGCACCGTCGGGGGCAACGGTCCGTCGCCGAGCGCCTCGACGCCGGTGACGTCGAAGCTCTCCTCGCCGGTCAGGCCCAGGCTGTCGGCCGACTCCCCGGCCGGGAACTGCAGTGGCAGGACGCCCATCCCGATGAGATTGGATCGGTGGATCCGTTCGTAGGACCGCGCGATGACGGCGCGCACGCCGAGCAACGCCGTACCCTTGGCGGCCCAGTCCCGGGAGGATCCCGTGCCGTACTCGGTGCCCGCGAGGATCACCAGCCGGGTGCCCGCGGCGGCGTAGTTCAACGCGGCGTCGTACACCGTCGTCACCGCACCGTCGCGGGTGAAATCGCGGGTGTAGCCACCCTCGGTGCCCGGCGCGATCTGGTTGCGCAGCCGGATGTTCGCGAACGTGCCGCGGATCATCACCTCGTGGTTGCCGCGCCGCGACCCGTACGAGTTGAAGTCCGCGCGCTGGACCCCCTGGGCGCTCAGGTAGCGCCCCGCGGGGGAGTCCGCCTTGATCGACCCCGCCGGGCTGATGTGGTCGGTGGTCACGGAGTCGCCGAGCTTGAGCAGGACCCGGGCCCCGACGATGTCGCGGACCGGCGCCGGCTCGGGCGTCATCTCATCGAAATAGGGCGGGCGGCGGACGTAGCTCGAATCGGCATCCCAGGAGAACGTGCTGCCGTCGCCGACCGGCAGCGCAGCCCACCGGTCGTCGCCGGTCATCACGTCGGCGTAGCCGCTGCGGAACAGCCCGGAATGCACGGTGTCGCGGATGACCTGGTGGATCTCGGTGGTCGATGGCCAGATGTCGCGCAGGTAGACCGGCGCGCCGTCGGGATCGGCGCCGAGGGGGTCGACAGTCAGCCGCGTCTGCATCGTCCCGGTCAGGGCGTAGGCCACGACCAACGGCGGCGACGCGAGGAAGTTCATCCGGCATTCGGGGTGGATCCGGCCCTCGAAGTTGCGGTTGCCGGACAGGACCGAGGCCACGGTGAGGTCTCCTTCGTCGATGGCGGCGCTGACCTCGGGAATCAGCGGGCCGGAGTTGCCGATGCAGGTCGTGCAGCCATATCCGACGAGGTGGAATCCCAGCTCGTCCAGGGCCGGCGTCAGGCCGGCCGCCGCGAGATAGTCGGTGACCACCCGGGAGCCCGGCGCCAGCGACGTCTTCACCCAGGGCTTGCGGCGCAGGCCCTTGGCGACGGCGCGCTGGGCCAGGAGCCCGGCCGCCACCATCACCGCGGGATTGGAGGTGTTGGTGCAGGAGGTGATGGCCGCAATCACCACGTCGCCGTGGTCGATCTCCACCGGGGTGTCCTCGATGGTGGTCGCGACCGGATCGTGGGGCCACTCGGGAGCGCCGTCGCCGTCGTACGCCGCCCGGGGTTGCGGGATCTCGCAGCCGGCGACCACCGCCAGTGGGTCGCTGGCGGGAAACGATTCGGCGCCACCCTCGTCCACGCATGTCGTCTCGCCCTCGCCCGGGCCGGCACCCGAGCTCTCGCCCTCGGCTTGGCTCAGCAGCGTGGCGACGGTGCGCGACGCGAGGCGCAGCGGGATCCGGTCCTGGGGCCGCTTCGGGCCGGCGATGGACGGCTCCACCTGGCTCAGATCCAGCTCCAGGGTGTGGGAGAAGTCCGGTTGGTGCCCCGGATCGTGCCATAGGCCCTGCTCCTTGGCGTAGGCCTCGACGAGCCGGATCTGGTGCGACGAGCGGCCGGTGAGCCGCAGATAGTCGAGGGTGACCTCATCGATCGGGAACATCGTGGCGGTCGCGCCGTACTCCGGGGTCATGTTGCCGATCGTCGCCCGGTCCGCCAACGGCACCCGGGGGACGGCCGGCCCGTAGAACTCCACGAACTTGCCCACCACGCCGACCTGCCGCAGCACCTCCGCGACGGTGAGCACCAGGTCCGTGGCGGTGGTGCCCTCGCGCAGTTCCCCGGTCAGCTTGATCCCGACCACCTGGGGCACGAGCATGCTCAACGGCTCGCCCAGCATCGTCGCCTCGGCCTCGATCCCACCGACACCCCAGCCCAGCACTCCCAGGCCGTTGACCATCGGGGTGTGCGAGTCGGTGCCGACGAGGGTGTCCGGGTAGGCGCTCAATCCCTGCTCGTCGGCTCGGGTGAACACCACCCGGGACAGGTATTCCAGGTTGACCTGGTGGCAGATCCCCGTGTCGGGCGGGACGACGGTGAAGTCGGCGAACGCCTGCTGGGCCCAGCGCAGCAGCTGGTAGCGCTCCCGGTTGCGCTCGAACTCCAGCCGGGCGTTGATGCCGGCCGCGCCCGGCCGGCCGAACGCGTCCACGATCACGGAATGGTCGATGACCAACTCGGTGGGGATGAGCGGGTTGATCCGGGCGCTGTCGCCGCCCAGCTGCGTGATGGCGTCGCGCATGGCCACGAGGTCGACCACGCAGGGGACCCCGGTGAAGTCCTGCATCAGCACGCGCGCAGGGCTGAACGACACCTCCGCGGCGGGCGTGGCCAGGGGATCCCACCCGGCGACGGCCTCGACCTGCGCCTGGGTCACGGTGTGCCCGTCCGCATGGCGCAGCAGGTTCTCCAACAGCACCTTCAGGCTGTAAGGCAGCCGTTCCGCGCCCGGCACCCGGTCCAGCCGGTGCACGACGTACGCGACGTCGTCCACCCGCAGCCGGTCCGTCGTGCCCAGGCCGGTCACGACGCGTCCTGCCGGGCGAAGGAGGCAGGGACGGTGGTCAGCAGCGCCGCGCCTCGGGTCTTTTCGAACAGCTCGCGGGCCAGCGCGGGCACGGAGATCTTGTGCGTCATGGCCGTCTCCTTCGCGGGTCTCCTCGCGGCGTACGGGCCTCGCACCGGGGTTCGATCGGGCCGCGCCACCGCGTCCGTGAGCAAGATTTTACCCAATACGTTTGTTAAATACAATGGGATAGTCGAAAATCGAGGGCAATGCCGGACCGCATCCGCCGGAGGAGGCCTGATGTCCACCGACTGGCACGCCCAAACCGTCGAGGCCACGCTTGCGTCCCTCGACGTCGTGGCCGAGCGCGGGTTGGACTCCGCCGTGGCGCAGGAGCGGTTGCGGACGCACGGGCCCAACCAGTGGCAGCTCTCCGGTGGCCGGCCCTGGTGGGCGATCCTGCTCGACCAGCTCCGCAGCGTCGTCATCGCCCTGTTGGTGGCGGCCGTGCTCCTGGCCCTGGCCACGCAACGCTGGGTGGAGGCCGCCGCCGTGACCGTCGTCATCGTGGTCAACACCGCGATCGGCTTCGTCAGCGAGGCCCGGGCCGTGCGCTCGATGGCCGCCCTGCGCGACCTCGGCGAGCACACCGCCCGGGTCCGCCGCGACGGCCGCGACCAGGATCTGTTGGCGCCGCTGCTGGTCCCGGGGGACATCGTGCTGCTCGCGGCCGGTGACCTCGTGCCGGCCGACCTGCGGGTGCTGACGGCGGAGCACCTCCGGGTGGACGAGGCGACCCTGACCGGCGAGTCGGTCCCGGCCGGGAAGACGGCGGACCCGGTCGATCGGGACGCGGCCCTGGCCGATCGGCGGGACCTGCTCTACAAGGGCAGCCGCATCGCGGACGGCACCGCCGTCGCCGTCACGGTCGCGACCGGGGCGGACACCGAGCTCGGGCGAATCGCGCAGCTCACCGCGAGCGCCGAGGCCGCCGCCACGCCGCTGCAGGCCAGGCTCGATCAGCTGGGCCGCCGGCTGACCGTGCTCACGATCGTCGTCGCGGCCGTCGTCGCGGCGGTCGGGCTGCTCATTCGACGCCAGGATGCGTCGTTGGTCGTCGAGACGGCGCTGGCCCTGGGCATCGCGGCCATCCCCGAGGGCCTGCCGGTCGTGGCGACGATCGCGCTGGCCCGCGGGATGTCCCGGATGGCCGACCGGAACGCCCTGGTCAACCGGCTCACCGCGGTCGAGACCCTCGGCGCCACCGGGATCATCTGCACCGACAAGACCGGCACCCTGACCGAGAACCGGATGACGCTGCGCCGGGTCGACACGCCCGCGGGTTCGTACGACGTCGCCTCGCCCGCCGATGCCGGGGCGGGACCCCCGGATCGAGACGGTCCGGCCGCCGCGGTGGTCCGCGTCCTGGAGGTCGGGGCGCTGTGCAATGCGGCCCGGCTGCGCACCGAGCGGGGCGCGGAGCCGGTCGGCGATCCCACGGAGCTCGCGCTCCTGGTCGGGGCCGCCGGCGCGGGGATCCGCCGGGCCGACCTGCTGGCCCAGCATCCGCGAACCCGGATCGACGACTTCGACCCGAGCGTGCGGATGATGGCCACTTACCACCAGGTGCGCGCCGGTCGGCTCGTCGCGGTCAAGGGGGCGCCGGACGCGGTCCTTGCCGCCTGCACCAGCACGTGCGCGGCGACGGACCTCGACGAGGCGACCCGGCGAACCTGGCTGGAGCGCTCGGAGGCCCTGGCCCGCGAGGGCATGCGGGTGCTGGCGATGGCGGACAAGCGGGTGGCCTCGGAGACCGCCGAGCCGTACGCCGAGCTGTGCTTCCTCGGTCTGGTCGCGCTGCAGGACCCGCCGCGCCAGGGGGTGAAGAGCGCGATCGACCGGTGCCAATCGGCGGGGATCCGGGTTGCGATGGTCACCGGCGACCAGGCCGAGACGGCCACGGCGATCGCGCACGCGGTCGGCATCGTCGGCGACGCCGACGACCCGGAGCCGACGGTCCTGCTCGGCGCGGAGCTGGACGGTCCGGAGCGGTACGACCAGGCGCAGCGGGATCGGATCTACGCGGCCAACATCTTCTCCCGGGTCAGCCCGGAGCAGAAGCTCAACCTCGTCCGCATCTACCAGGACCGCGGCGACATCGTGGCGATGACCGGCGATGGCGTCAACGACGCGCCGGCGCTGAAGAAGGCGGACATCGGCGTCGCCATGGGTCGGCGCGGCACCGAGGCGGCCAAGCAGGCCGCCGACATGGTGCTCCTTGACGACGCGTTCGCCACGATCGTGGCGGCGGTCGAGCAGGGCCGGGTGATCTTCGGCAACATCCGCAAGTCCGTCGTGTTCATGCTGACCACCAACGTCGCGGAGGTCGTGGCCGTCACCGTGGCGACGCTCGCCGGCTGGCCGTTGCCGCTGCTCCCGCTGCAGATCCTGTTCCTGAACATGGTCACGGACGTCTTCCCCGCGCTGGCCCTCGGGGTAGGACCCGGAAGCGGTCACGAGATGGCGCAGCGCCCGCGGCGGTCCACCGAGCAGGTCCTGACCCGGCGGCACTGGGGCGAGGTGGTCGGCTTCGCCGTCGTGCTTGCGGTCGCCGTTCTCGCGGCGCTGCTGCTCGCCGAGCACTGGCTGGGCCTGGACCGCCGCTCGGCGGTCACCGTCTCCTTCCTCACCCTGGCGTTCGGGAAGCTGTGGTTCGCCCTCGCCCTGCGCAACCCGCGGTCGGGTCTGATCCGCAACGAGATCACCAGGAACGGGTGGGTCTGGGCCGCGCTTGCCCTGTGTGTCGTCCTGCTCGTCGTGGCCGTCTTCCTGCCGGTCCTGTCCACCGTCCTGCAGACCGCCAACCCCGGCCCGAACGGCTGGGCGCTGCTCCTGGCGTTGAGCGCGGCCCCCCTGATCGCCGGCCAGCTGGTCCGGGAGGTCCAGCGTCACGCCGTTCACCCAGCCCCACCGCACTGATCCCCACCGCACTGATTCGAACCGCACTGATCCGAACCGCACTGAATCGAAAGGGAAGCACCATGTCCGAGAGCCTGTACCACCCCACCACCGCCGCGATGGCCCAGCGCCGCAAGGAACTGGCCCCGCACACCCACGAGGCCTTCGAGGCGTTCGGCAAAGCCGTCTTCGGCGACGGGGCGCTGCCCAAGCAGACCAAGCAGCTGATCGCCGTCGCGGTCGCGCACACCACCCAATGCCCCTACTGCATCCAGGGCCACACCAAGCTCGCCCGCCGGGCCGGGGCGACCCCGGAGCAGATCATGGAGGCCATCTGGGTCGCGGCAGAGATGCGCGCCGGGGCGGCGTACGCGCACGCCACCCTGGCACTGGAAGCCCTGGAGGAGGGTTCGGAATGACGACCGTGCGCGTCTACGGGGACTTCAGCGACCCGTGGTCGTGGTTTGCCTCGCTGCGCGTCGATGCCCTGCGGCGCCGGCACCCCGATTCGCCCGGATCGGCGCGGATCGACGTGCGGTGGCGGGCGGTGATCGAACACCCGAGCATCTGGGTCACGCCGCAGCCGCGCGATTCCGACCAGCGGGCCCGCTTCGCGGCCCTGACTGACTGGCACCGGGGTGCGGCGCGGTCCGGGGAACCGGAGCCACCGGCCCCGCGCGCCACGGTGCCGTGGGGTGAGCCGGCCGTGGCCGGGTACGCCGAGGCGGTGGGGGCGGGCGTCGGCGACCACGTGCGGCAGCTGCTGTTCGACCGCTACTGGTGGCACGACGACGACATCGGCAACCCCTCGGTCGTGCGGCACCTGTTGACCGTCCCGATCCTGCACGGCAACTCCACCTCCGACGTGCTGTCCGAGACGGGGGACTGCATCGCGCTGCACGGCGGCCCGTACACCTCCGGCGCCTTCCACCGCATCCGCGCGTGGCGGCGCGACTGGGAGGCGCTGGGCTGTCCGCCCCTGCCGGCGCTCGTCGAGGGGACGACCGTGACGGTCGGGTTGCGCGCCCTGGACCGCCTCGGCGAGCTCGCCGGCCCGGCGGGGGTTGGCCCGGCGGGGGTTGTTCCGGCGGGCGAGGTCTCGACGTACGACCCCTATCCGCTGCCGCGGATGCCGCTGCCCGCCCAGCGGGTCAGCCACGACCGACCCGGGCTGCGCTCCTGTTGGTGGGACGCGTGAGCTGAGCCGGTCGGAGCGATCCGCCGGCGAATCCTCAGGAAGCGCTGACTTTCTGGTGATGAGGCAAATCGGCGCTGCCCTGGGCCGGGTAGGGCTGGGGGTTAGGAGTCGGGCCGCCGGGGCGGAACCCGAAACGGCAGGTCACCTGTCGCGGGGGCGACAGCAGCCCAGCCGACCCACCTTCTGCGTTGGGCCGCCCAGCAGTGCTCGCCCTGGCCGGTGAGGAGTCTTCCGCATCCTGACCCCGACCGTTCGTCACCTGCCCTTTTGGCACCATGGTGCCAAAAGGGCAGGTGACGAACGGTCGCCCTGTGAATAACCGCGGGTGACGAACCGTCACAGGCCCTGGGGGGACTCCACGTGGGCCTGGTCGAGCGTCGGCCGGTCAAGGTCCGAGGTGTGGCTCAGGCCCCAGATGTTGAGGCGAAAGGGGGTGCCGGCACCGCGTTTCGCCTCAGCCAGCGGCGGTTCCGGCCCGGATGATTCGCCTCACCGGCCGAAAATCAGTGCTTCCCTAACGTGAGCTTTAGGATTCGGCGGGTGGCTGGGCCGCGACTAGCGGGGCATCCACGGGCAGCGGTCCGATCTTGGCCGCCCCGCCGGGGGAGCCGAGGGCGTCGCCGCGACCCGGCAGCGTCAGGGTGAAGAACGCCGCGTTATCAGCGGTGAAGCCCTGCCACTGCTCCGGAACGTCGTCCTCGTAATAGATGGCCTCGACCGGGCAGACGGGCTCGCAGGCCCCGCAGTCGACGCACTCATCGGGGTGGATGTACAGCGACCGCGCCCCCTCATAGATGCAGTCCACCGGGCATTCCTCGACGCACGCGCGGTCCTTGACGTCCACGCATGGCTGGGCGATCACGTAGGTCACGATGCCTCCTGGTCCTCTGCCCCGGCAGCATTTTTGCCGGGTCGACTATTAAAAACTAGCAGATGGTTTAAATAGCCGGAACGGACGGGGGCACGGATGCCTGGGGCAGCGACGAGTGACGGTCGCCGACGGGTACGACGGACGACGGACGACGTACGTCGTACGGTCAGTGCACGATCAGCACCGGGCACTCGGCGTGGTGGATCAACGCTCGGCTGACCGAGCCGAGCAGCAATCCGGCGAACCCGCCCAGCCCCCGCGAACCGACGACGACCAGTCCGGCGGTCCGGGCGTGCGCCGCCAGGACTTGGGCGACGCCGCCCTCCTCGTGCGAGGTCTCGACCTGCATGTCCGGGTGCTTGGCGCGGATCTGTTCGGTGGCCCGGCGCAGCAGCTCCCGGTCGGCCTCGACGACGTCCACGTCGACCTGCGTCGTGACCTCGCCGAGCGGGGCGTAGCCGGCCACCGGGGGTGCCGGCGTGACCCGGACGAGCCGCAGCGCCGCCTCCCGCCGTACGGCGAACGGGGTGGCCGCATCGAGGATCGGGGTGAGGTCCTCCGTCTGCTCCAGACCCACCACGACGGGGCGGTCCGGCCCGGGGAAGGCCGCGGCGGCGGCATCCCGCGGCGCCCGGATCACCGCGACCGGACATTGGGCGTGCGCGGCGACGGCGTACGCCGTGGACCCGACGAGAGTCGTCATCAACACCCCGTGCCCGTGCGATCCGACGACGACGAGATCCGCGGTCTGGGACGCCTCGACCAGGCGCCCCGGCGCGCTTCCGGTCGACACCTCCACGGAGACGGCATCCTCGCCGAGCACCGCCTTGGCCCGCTCGACGCCGGGCAGCGCGGGGGCCGGATCGTCGTCGCTGACCGTGGTCCACAGTTGCCAGCCGAACGCCCCGTCGGGGCTGAAGACCTGCCCCGGCATGGGGGTCCTGATGTGCAGCACCGACAGGCGCCCGCCCACTCTGCGCGCATGCTCGGTGGCCCAGTCGATGGCCAGGTCGGATTCGCGGCTGAGGTCGTAACCGACCACGATGCTGATGGGGGTCATGGCGCATCCTCCGTTCGGGAACCGAGAGCGATGACCCAGTGGATGTTCCACTGGATCACCCAGTGCACGTCCGTCTCACCACCGTAGTACCCGATGGGCCTGGCCTCCATGCAGCGCGGTCCGCCTCATGGGCGCGATCCGGTCAGTCGGGCTGCGAGCCGCCCGAACCGTCGGTGATCCACGGCGTACCGAGCCGGAACACCCGCGCCAGCGCGGTGGCCAGCAGCCGCCGCTCCTTGCCGTCCCTGGCCTCCCGGTAGCAGTCGATCCGGAACACCGCCGTGCGCTTGGACAGGCTGATCTCGATGCCCTCGCACACCAGCGTGTCGCCCTGCGCCCCGGCGCTGAGGAACTCGGTGTGCACGTCCTGTGCCACCGCCAGGGTGCCGTGGCTGTTGCTCACCGCCGCGTGCACCACGTCGATCAGCGCCATCATCACCCCGCCGTGCGCCGTGCTGACGGCGTTGAGCATCTCGGCGGTGAGCACCATCGACGCGCGGGCATAGCCGGGGCGGATCGACTCGATCGTGATCCCGAGCAGGCGGGCGAACGGGTCGGCGGCCAGCTTGTCGTAAAGATCCTGGCTGACCTCGGGGGGAACCTGCGCGTCGGCGGTCATGGGCGTCCTTCCTGATCGAGCAGCCTAGACGGGCATTCCTGAACGAGCGTTCGGTGAAAGGCCAGACTAGTGATTCGCAGGCCCCACGGGTGGGCCGGGTCCGGATCAGGGGGACAATGGGGGTGCAGGTCCGAACGTCCGCGGCGTCGTTCTCCTCGCCGCGCCAACGCGAAAGGCGATGAGCACCATGGCCGACGAGTCGCTGCGGGTCGATGGAGCCGTAGTGGTAGGCGTCGATGGATCCGAATCATCCCGGGGCGCGGCCCGCTGGGCCGCCCGTTGGGCCAGTGCCCGGGGCGAGCGCGTGCTGGTGGTGCGGGTGATCCCGCACAACCCGATCCCGACCCGGACCGGTGGATTTCGGGCGATGGTCGACGGCCCCGACTTCGCCGAGCGGGTCACCGCGCACGTGCGGGACCACCTGGAGCAGGACGCCGCCGAACTGCGGGCCGTGCACCCCGAGCTGACGATCGAGACCGCCGTCGTCGCGGGCCACCCGGTGGAGCTGCTGGCCCGGTACGCCGGGCAGGCCGCCGCCACGGTGCTCGCGGCGACCGGCAGTTCTGGGCTGCCCGGGGTGCTGGGCGGCACCGTCGGGGGAGTGCTGCACGAAGCCCACGGCCCCGTGACGGTCATCCCGGCCGAGGCCGTGGCGTCGGACGGGCCGGTGGTCGTGGGCCTGGACGGTGGCCCGCAGTCGCCCCGGATCGCCCAGGTCGCCATCGACGCCGCGGCCCGCCTGGGGTGCCCGCTCGTCGCGGTGCACGCCTGGGAGATCGACCCGGCGATACCCGCGGAGCCGTTGGCGATGCTGATGAAGGACCAAGCCGACATCGAGGCCGAATACCTGCAGCTGCTGACCCGCCTCACCGCCGGGGCGCAGGCCGTGGGCGTACCGGTGGAGCACGTCGTGCGATGGGGTCGCCCGCACCGGGTGCTCGCCGAACTGGCCGCCGACGCGGCCCTGCTCGTGTTGGGCAGCCGCGGCATGGGCGGGTTCGCCGGCCTGCTGTTCGGCTCGGTCAGCCGGGCCGTCACCCGGCATCCGGTCTGCCCCACCCTGGTGGTCCGGGACTGAGTGCTCCCGTCGTACGGCGTGGGTGGTGGCTCTCGCCGTACGACGTGCGCGCGTTGCTCTCGCCGTACGGCGTAGGCGCGTGGCCCACGGCGTACCACGAGCCCCGGCGGTCAGGACGGGACGGGAACCCCGACGGCGGCCAACGGGAGGCGCATCGTGACGGTCGTGCCGACGCCCTCGGTGGACTCGACCAGCACCTGCCCACCGTGGCCCTCGACGACGATCTTCGTGATGGCGAGCCCGAGGCCGGTGCCCTGGACCTCCTCACGGGCGGCGTTCGTCGCTCGGTAGAACCTGGCGAAGACCTTGTCCACCTCGGCGGCCGGAATGCCGATGCCCTCGTCGCGGCAGATCAACAGGACCGAGTCGGCGTCCACGGTGACCGCGAGGTGCACCGTGCCGCCCGGCAGGGAGAACTTCAGCGCGTTGCCCAGGACGCACCGCAAGGCACGAACCAGCTGGTCGTGCACCCCGGTGATCGCGGCGACTCCGCTGGTCGTGGGGCGTCCCGTCGCGTCGTCCCCGCGCGGGAGGTCGCCCCCGGTGCCGCGGCTGAGCCCGTCGTTGACCCCCGGGTAGTCGATCTGGACTCCGGTGCGGTCTTCGGCGCGCACCTGGGCCAAGGCGTCGCGCACGACCGCGTCGACGGGGATCAGTTCCGGTGTCGTGATCGCGCGGCCGGAGTCGAGACCGCTGAGGATCAGCAGGTCGTCGACGAGGGAGCGCAGCCGGCGGACATTGCGCTCGACCACCGAGAGGGCATGCGCCTGGTCGGGGTCGATGTCGCCGAACTCGCCGTCGGCCAGCAGCTCGACGTAGCCGCTGATGGACGTGAGCGGGGTGCGCAGTTCATGGCTGGTCGTGGCGAGGAAGGCCGTCTTCTCCTGCTCCAGGTCCTGCAGCCGGGCGAGCTGGCGGGCGTCGGCGACCGTCTGCGCGGCGGCGAAGGCACACCGCTCGATCGCGACCAGTTCGGCCGGCGCCCAATGCCGCTCGGCGCGGCTCCAGATCGACAAGGCGCCCACCACGCCGTCGGCGACGCGCAGCGGGTGCAGCAGCCAGGACCGACCGCCCTCGTGGTGCATCAGGGCGGCGAGCTGGGTCGGGAAGCGCTCGTCGATCTCCGTGGCGGTGCCGGCCACCAGGGGCTGCCGCAGCACGCGTTCGGCGACGCGGCCCGAGATCGCGGGCAGGAGGTAGTGGTCGGCATCCGTACCCGAGGACGACCATGACCCCAGCGGGGCGAAGTGGCCGTCCTCCCAGGTGTTGAGCACGACACGATCGACCCCGAGCGCGGTGCCGAGGATGGTGCACGCGGGCGACCAGTGCCCCGGTTGGCCCGGGGCGATGGCGAGTTCGGTGACGACCGCGGAGGTGGTGCCCCACATGTGCAGCGAGAGGTCCTGCTCGGCGCGGATCGCCGTTTCGGAGTGCGCCAGGCGATTCAGGGCGCTGGCGACGGCGACGACCTCGGTGGACCCGCGGTCGGTCGGGGCCCGGACCGACCAGTCGCCCGCGTCGAAGGCCCGTACGACGGCGGCGAGCCGGAGCAGGGGAGCCGCGATAGCGCTCTGCGAGGAGCGCAGCAGGCGCCAGGCGGCGACGGCCGCCAACAGGGCCGAGGTCACGGTCAGCAGGATGCCGACGGTGAGGGTGCGATCGTGCAGGGCGGCCCAGTCGTCCCGAACCCGCAGCGCGTCGCCCATCGCCGCCCGCGATGCGTCGACGGCGCGGGCATAGGCGGCGTTGGCCGGCCGGGCGTCCGCCGGTCGTTCGGCCGCGACGTCGGCGATCACGCGATCCGCCGCGGCGAACCAGTCGGTGCCCGCCGTGCGCAGCGTGGCGACCCGTTCGGCGGACAGCGCCGACTCGCGGCCCTGGGCGTCCAGCACGGTGAAATAGCCGGCGCGGGCTTGTCGGTAGGCGTCGATCCGGCCGGTGTCTCCGCTGGTCAGATACTCGTGGTAGGCGGCCAGCGAATCGCTGAGGTCGTCGCGGACCCGGCTGGCGGTGTCCCTGGCGGGGGCCACCGTCTGCTGGTAGTAGTCCGCCTGCATGCGCGCCAGCACCGCGGTGCTCAGACCGGGGAGAGCGAGCAGCAAGGTGACGCTGACGAGCCGGGTCAGATGCCATCGGACCAGGTTGGCGATGGGCCTGGTCCGGGCCCCGGCGGTCGTGTCCGCCGATCCCATCCGGGTGCCCTCCCCTGCTCCGCTGGCGCACGTGCCGGCAGCGTAGTGGCCGGTGTTCTCCCATCGGCCCCGGCGGGGGCCTTCTGAGCGGCGCGGACCGGCCCGACCCCGAGTCAGGCCACCCACGACGGTTGGGTGAGTGCCGTCACGTCGGCGGTTCAGCGCTGGCGTCCGGGTCGTCGTCAGGCGACCATGAGGGACGTGACCGCCACGATCGTCAGCGCCTGTCTCGCCGGGGGACCCTGCCGCCCGGACGGTGCGCTCCTGGCCGACGCCGAGATCGTTGCGGCGGCTCGGCGCGGCGAGGTCATCACGGTCTGCCCGGCGGTCGAGGGCGGCCTGGGCGTTCCGCGCGAACGCACCGTGCTGGACGGCGGGGACGGCCTGGCCGTCCTGAAGGGTACGGCGCGGGTGCGGACCCTGTCCGGTCAGGACGTCACCGACCAGGCGGTTCTCGGCGTGGTCAAGGTGGCCGCGGACGCGCGCGCCGCCCACGTCACGACGGCGATCCTGCAATCCGACAGCGCCCTGTGCGGCGTGCGCACGGCACCCGATGCCGCCGGTGTCCCGGTGGGCAGCGGCATCCTCGCGGTGGTGCTGAACTGCCAGGGGGTCGCGGTGCGGGAGGTTCGCGGGACGCTCTCGCAGCGCTGCCTGCCCGAGAGCTAGCTGCGCTGGACCGGAGTCGTCGGCTCCGGTGGTGTGATCCGCCCTTCGGCGCCGGGCTCGGCCGGCGGTACGGACCGAGCAGGCCCGCAGGTGAGCCGGGGCAGCCAGGTGAGCAGGACCGCCCCCGCGGCCACCGAGAGCAGCGCCACCGCGCCGATGCCGACCGCCAGCGAGAACAGCCCGGTCAGCACGGAGACCAGGGCCGGGCCACCGGCGCCACCGAGGTCTCCGAGGAAGCGGGCCGCCCCGAGGAATTGCGGTCGCCCCACGTCGGGGGAGGCGTCGGCGGAGATCGTCATCACGATCCCGGACCCGAAACCGTTGCCGAGGGCGACGAGCACCCCCACCGCCAGCAGGGGCCAAAAACCCGTCGTGAACGGCAGCAGCGCGAACGCCACGGCCATCCCGAACGTGGTCGGCCACACCGCGGCGCGCCGGCCGTAGCGGTCCATCACCCACCCGCCCGGGTAGAACAGCACCGTGTCGACCCCCCACGAGACGCCCACGATCAGCGAGGTCGCCGCATCGGACAGGCCCAGGTGCGCGGCCCACAGCGGCAGTGCCACCATCCGGGCGCCGCGCACCGCCATGAGCAGCATGATGCCCACGCCCAGGGTGGCCAGGAACCGGCGGTGCGCTCGCACGACGTCAGCCACGTGGACGTCGGCGGCGCGGCGTTCGCTGCGCCGGCCGGGCACTTCCGGCAGACGCCAGGCCAACGCCGCCGCGGCGCACAGGAGCACGGCGGCCATCAGGAAGACGGCCCGGCGATCCCACACCACGATCACGGCGGCCCCGGTCAGCGGGCCGAGGAACATCCCCACCCGCAGCACCCCGCCCAGCGTCGACAGCGCGCGCGCCCGCAGCCGGACCGGCACCGCCTCCGTCAGATAGGTCTGCCGGGCGAGTCCGAACACCACCTGCCCCATCCCCAGCGCGAACGCGGCGGCGCCGAGAGCCCACAGCGACGGCGCGAACGCCATCGCGACCACCATCACCGAGTCGATCAGCGCCGAAGCGACCAGCGCCGCGCGTTCCCCGATCCGCGCCGTCACCACCGAGCCGGGCAGCGAGGCGACCAGGGAGCCGACCATGATCAGCGCGACGATCAGTCCGGCCTGGGCCGCTGAGGCGCCGAGTGCCAGCGCCGCCAGCGGCAGCACCGGCGTGATCGCGCCCACCCCGAAGCCGCCCAGCAAGCTGGGTCCGTACGCCGTGAGCGCGATCTCCCCCAGCCGGAACTCCTCGGCCGGGGGTCGTGTGCCCGGCGCGAGCGGGTCGGGCCGGGCGGGAGGCGTCACATCGTCCGCCGGGCGGGAGGAATCACGTCGATCACGGTGGCGCTCGCACGCCGACCCGTCAATTCGGAGCCCCGCCGTCGATCAGCGTCGCCACCTGCGGCGTACCCTCCCTGGCCCAGCCGATCGAGGGTCTGACACCATCGTGGGCACCGGTGCGGGAGCTGCGGGAAGGTGCGCGATGGGACGGGTGACGGTACGGCGGCGGGTGGTCGCGATCACCCGACCCGAGCCCGGCGCACCGGTGCGGCAGGTCGACCGGATCGACACCCTCGCCGTCGAGGAACCGCTGGAGATCCGGGTCGGCGGCGAGGCCTACACCACGACGATGCGAACCCCCGGCCACGACGTCGAACTGGCGCACGGCCTGCTGTCGGCCGAAGGGATCATCGACGCCGCGGCCGACGTGGTGACGGCCCGCTACTGCGCCGGCTCGGTCCGCGAGGACCCGGCCGGTACTCCGCAGAACACCTACAACCTGCTCGACGTCGCCCTGGCCGAGGAGCTGGTAGTGCCCCCGCAGCGGCGCCGCAGCACGCTCACGACCTCCGCGTGCGGCGTGTGCGGCACGGCGAGCATCGAGCTGCTGCAGGCCCGGCGCCCCGTCGAGCTGACCGAGGACCAGGTCCGGGTGGGCGCCGAACTGATCCTCGCGCTGCCGGATCGGCTGCGCGCGGCGCAGAAGGCCTTCGACACCACCGGCGGGCTGCACGCCGCGGGGCTATTCACCGCCGCGGGGGAGCTGCTGGTGGCCCGCGAGGACGTCGGCCGGCACAACGCGGTGGACAAGGTCGTCGGCTGGGCGCTGCTGCACGGACACCGGCCGGGACGCGGGCTGATCCTGATGGTCAGCGGGCGCACGTCGTACGAGCTGGCCCAGAAGGCCGTGATGGCCGGCATCCCGATCCTGGCGGGGGTCTCGGCGCCGAGCTCGCTGGCCGTCGAGGTCGCGCAGGAGAGCGGGCTCACGCTCGCGGGGTTCGTGCGCGGGGACCGGATGAACGTGTACGCCGGGGCGCACCGCCTCGACATCGGTGCGCCGGCGCTCTGACGCGGCGCACTGCGCCCGCTCTGGCCGGCGGTGGCCCGGCGACTTGGCGGGCATGGGCGGCCGGCTCGGCGTGGTCGAGTCGGGTCGTGATCGGAGCGTTGTCGATCTGCGGTTAACACGGCCGGATCCGCGCCGATGGGAGCGGCGAGGGGCGGAGTCTGCCGCCGACCCGAGGGCGTGGAGGCTCGCGATGGGCACGACCGGTATCCGGCTGGGTCGATCCGTCGTCCTCGCGACCCTGTTGGCCGCTGTCACAGTGGGTCTGCCGCATCCGGTGAGTGCCGACCAGGCGCCCGGATCGTCGGGCAACGCCGTTGTCCTGCATGGTGATCCGGCCGCCACGGTGAGCTTCCGGCCGGCGTACGGCGATCTGCCCATCAGCGCTGTGCCGGCGTCCGCCGACCGGTGAGCCCCGCGCGGTACTCCGCTCGGGTCGGACGACCGTTCGGCGCAGCGCAGCGTCCTGTGGTCGCACATCACCTTTGCATAACATTCCGCGCCGGCGCGGCCTGGCGGCATGCTGGCCGGGGCCGACGAGATCACGAATCGGCCTCCCCTACAGCAGCGTTCGATCGCCGCATCGACTTCCGCGGAAGGTTCCTCCCCCGTGAACCAACCCCTCGTGCCCCCCACTAGACCCCGACGCACCCGGCTGGCCTCCACCGTCGCGCTCAGCGCGGCCCTGCTGCTCGGCGGCGTGGTCGGCGCCCACGCGGACCCGGGGGAGGGTAGCCCGCCGAGCCAGCAGGAGGTCGACGAGGCTCGCGCCAAGACCGCGCTGGCCTCCCGAAACGTCCAGGAGATCACGGCGGCGCTGGATGCCGCCGACGCTCGCGGCATCGACCTGGCCCGACGCGCCGGCCGCGCGGCCGAGCAGGCCAACGACGCCAAGCTGGAACTCGACCGGCGGTCCGCGGCTGCCGTGGCCGCCCAGCAGGCCGCCGCCGCCGCTGCCGCCCACCGCGCCGCCGCGCAGGGTCAGGTCGACACCCTGGCCGCGCAGTTGTGGATGACGGGGGCGTCGCTGGACGGACTGGAGGTCCTCCTCACGGCGCACGGCAGCACCACGGTGGCCGACCGCGCCGCCGGTCTCGACCTGGTCACGTCGTACCGCGGGGCTGTCCTCGGCGACGCAGCCTTATCCGCCCAGCGGGCCGCAGCCGCGCAGCGCGCCGCCGCGACCGCGCGACTGCAGCAGGAGGCCGCATCCCGGCGGGCCATCGAGGCCGCCGCCGCAGCACGTGCCGAGGCCGTCGCCGCCGCGACGCAGCGGGAGTCCCTGCAGCGCCGGCAGCAGCTGCTCATCGCCGAACTGGCCGCGCTGCGGAATACCAGCGTCGAGATCGAGACGCAACGACGCGCTGCGCAGCAGGCTGCCGCGGCGAAGGCGGCCGCCGAGCGGGCCGCGGCCGATCGCGCCGCCGCCGAGAAGACGGCAGCCGACAAGGCCGCCGCCGAGGAGGCCGCCCGCCGCCGGGAGTACGCGGCCCCGGCCCCCAAGCCCAGCGCCGCGCCCGCACCGGCGCCCAAGCCCAGCGCCGCGCCCGCACCGGCGCCGCGACAGGCCCCCGCGCCCGCGCCGAGGTCGGCACCCGCACCGGCACCCGCACCGAAGCCCGCCCCGGCACCGAAGCCCGCCCCCGCACCCGCACCCGCACCCAAGGGTGGTGCGGCTGCGGCGATCGCCTACGCGAGGGCACAACTCGGCAAGCCCTATGTCTGGGGTGGCGAGGGACCCGGCGGCTACGACTGCAGCGGACTGACCAAGATGGCGTGGGCCTCGGCCGGCGTCGCCCTGAGCCACCAGACCAACTGGCAATGGTCGGAGACCGTGCAGGTGCCCCTCGCGCAGGCCCAGCCGGGTGACCTGATCTTCTACGGGCAGGTCGGCGGCGACATCTACCACGTGGGGCTCTACCTCGGTGGCGGCCAGATGATCCACGCCCCCACGTTCGGGGAGCCGGTCAAGGTGCAGTCGATCTACTTCGGCGAGCTGATCGGCTACGCCGGCCGGGTGCGCTGACGCTCAACCGCCAACACGGCCAACCGCGCCGGCCGGGTGCGCTGACACCCGGCCGGTCCACCCGGCGTACCGCTCTCGATCAGTGCCGGTGCGGCATCGGCCAACGGTGCGTGGTGACGCCGTTGTCGGTGGCTCGCTGAATCGCCTCGTTGATGATGCGCTCGGCCGTCAGCCGGTCGGCCCAGTGCGCGCCCTCGACGCTCTTGCCCGGCTCGAGATCCTTGTAGGTCTCGAAGAAGTGCTGGATCTCCAGGCGGTCGAACTCGCTGACGTCGTCCAGCGCCTGGATGTGGGTCACCCGCGGGTCCTTCGCCGGCACGCACAGAATCTTGTCGTCGCCGCCGGACTCGTCGCGCATGTGGAACATCCCGATCGCGCGGCAGTTGATGACCACGCCGGGGAAGGTCGGCGAGTCGAGCAGCACCAGGGCGTCGAGCGGGTCGCCGTCCTCGCCGAGGGTGTCCTCGATGTAGCCGTAGTCGCTCGGGTATTGCGTCGAGGTGAACAGCATCCGGTCCAGGCGGATGCGGCCGGTCTCGTGGTCGATCTCGTATTTGTTGCGCTGCCCCTTGGGGATCTCGACCGTCACGTCGAAGAACATCGGCGGGGTGGCGGGAGGCGCCTGGTCCCGGTCGCCCGGCTGGAGCTCGATGTTGCTCGTCATGTCGTTGCCTCCTGGTGTGGCCGGTGTCTTACGCTCACTGTGGCGGCGCAGCGCGTCATGGTCAGTCTGGCGCATTCCGGCTGCTGTCGCGGCCATAAGAGAGGACCGATGAGACGCGCCCGGTGGACCATCGCCGCGGCTGTGCTGGCCGTCGGGGCGTACGTCGGGCTGGACATCGCCGATGTCGCGCCCGGCGCCCTCACCACCGACCGCCCGGTGGCCGCACCGACCGGCGCGCCGGCCCCGAACGCACCGCCCGGGGCGCCGGCGCCCGCCCCCGCCGGGGGACGACTGCTGCCGGCCGACGCCGCCGACCTGCCGTTGCCGCCCGCCGCGGGCAGCGCGCGGCAGCCGAGCGCTGCGGCGCTCGCCGCGACGCTGGACCCGCTGATCGCCGACCGCGCGCTCGGCCCTGCGGTGGGGGCGATGGTGCGGGACGCCCGCACCGGGCAGGTGCTCTATGAGAAGGACTCGGCGGCGCCGCGCACGCCAGCCTCGACGACCAAGCTGCTCACCGCCGCGGCGGTCGCGACGTCCATGCCGATGAGCGCCACGCTCGACACGACGGTGGTGCGCGGCGCCGAGCCCGGCGAGATCGTCCTGGTGGCTGGCGGGGACACGCTGCTGTCCCCGACCGCGGGGGAGCCCTTTGCGGTGCCCGGCCGGGCCGGGCTCGCCGATCTCGCCGACCAGGTCGCGGCCCGGTTGCGGGCGGGTGCGAGTGCCTCAGGAGCTGCCGGTACGTCGGGAGCGGCCGGTACGTCGGGAGCGGCGGCCGATCGGGCGTCCGAACCGGTCACGATCCGACTCGATGAGGGGGCCCTGGCCGGCCCGCGGATCGACCCGGCGTGGGTGTCGGCGGATGTGGCGAACGGGTACGCGGGTCCGGTGGCGCCGCTCGGCCTCACGACGTACCGGCCCCGCCCCGGCCAGGACGTACCCACCGACCCCGCGCTGGCGACCGCCGTGGCGTTCCGGGACGCGCTGGCGGCCCGCGGGGTCGTCGTCACCGGCAGGGTCTCCCGCGGTGCCGCCCCAGCGACGGCCGAACGCCTCGGCGTGGTGCGATCCGCTCCCGTCGGCGACCAACTGGCGCTCGCCCTCGCCGAATCGGACAACACGCTGTCCTCGGCGCTGGCCCGGGTCGCGGCGGTCCGGTCCGGTAAGGCGCCCACCTTCGATGCGGTGTCCGCGTGGGTGAGCGATCGTGTCGCGGCGCTGGGCGCGCCCACCGACGGGCTGGCCGTCGCCGACCCCTCCGGATTGGCGCCGGGCAGCCGCGCCTCCGCTGCGACGCTCGCGGCCGTGCTGCTCGCCGGGACGCAGTCGGCGGCGGGGGATCTTGCCCGGGTGACCGCCGATCTGCCCACCGCCGGGCTCGTCGGGACCCTGGCGAACCGCTATCTGACCGGCCCGCAACGGGCCGGGGCCGGCGTCGTCCGGGCCAAGACCGGGACCCTGACCGGGGTGTCCTCCCTGGCCGGAACGGTGCTGACCGGCGACGGCCGGCTGCTGGTGTTCGCGGTGCTGGCGGACCGGGTGCCGGCCACCGGCACCGAGGATGCCCGCGAGGCCCTGGATCGGTTCGCGGCGGCGCTGGCGGGCTGCGGCTGCCGCTGACCGGCACGCGCGCCGGGGCTCGATGTGCGCGCCGCCGACGGCGCGGATACCGTCCGCTCAGGAGCCGACGCGGCTCGACGGGGGCCGCATCGTCGGCCCGATCCGGAAGGGGAGCCATGTCCGACATCTCGACGCTGTTCTCGCAGTTGCCGATCGACCAGATCGCCGAGCAGGTCGGCGCGTCGCCCGAGGAGACCCGGGCGGCGGTCGGCGCGGTGCTGCCGGCGCTGCTCGGCGGCCTGCAGGCCAACGCGCAGGACCCGGCCGGCGCCGCGTCCCTGGCGCAGGCGCTCGGTCAGCACGACCCGGCGCTGGCGGAGCAGCCCAGCCTGGACCAGGTGGACACCGGCGACGGACACAAGATCGTGGGCCACATCTTCGGGGCGCAGCAGAACGAGGTCGTGAATCGCCTGGGCGGCCTCGGCTCGCTGAACCAGGGCCTGGTCGGCAAGCTGATGCCGATCCTGGCGCCGATCGTGCTCGCCTGGCTGGCCAAGCAGCTGCAGGGCCAGCTCGCCGGCGGCGCGGCCTCGGCCGATCCCGCCGAGAGCCAGCCGCAGGGCGCCCAGGGCGGCATCGGCGACATCCTCGGCCAGATCCTCACCGGCGCCCTCACCCAGGCCGCGGGCCAGGGCGGCGCTGGTCAGGCCGGCGCTGGTCAGGCTGGCGGCGGTCTGGGTGGCGGCCTGGGCGGTGGGGTCCTGGGCAGCATCCTGGGCGGACTGCTCGGCGGCGGCCGACGCTGAGACGCGGCCTGAGAGGATGGCCGACATGAGCGAGATCGAGCGTGCCGCCGGATCGGACGTCGTCCCGCCGGATCCGCCGGATGCGCCGCCGGTGCGGATGGTCGACTGGTCGTTGGCCGCGCGCGGGGTGAAGGCCGTCACGCCGCCCGGGCCCAAGATCGGGGCCGATGAGGCGCACGCCGTGGTGGCGGAGCTGCGAGAGGCCTCGCAGCGCGCGTACCAGCCGGTCGCCGACACCTCCGGCCTGCACACCGCGACCGGTCCCGAGCCGGCGCTGGTGGTCGACCGCCCCACCTGGGCGCAGATCAACATCACCAGTTTCGCGGCGCTGCTCGACCCGATCGTGGCCAAGCTCGCGCACCGTCCGGGCAAGCCGCTGCCGGGCCCGATCGCGCAGCGGATCGGGGGCGCCGCCACGGGCGGCGAGGTGGCCGCGCTGCTGGCGTTCATGTCGACGAAGGTGCTCGGCCAATACGACCTGGCCTACGCCCCCGGCACCGCCCCCCGGCTGTTGCTGGTGGCGCCGAACGTCGTGCAGGTCGAGCGGGAGCTCGACCTGGTTCCGGCGGACTTCCGGCTCTGGGTCTGCCTGCACGAGGAGACCCACCGGGTGCAGTTCACCGCGGTGCCGTGGCTGCGCGAGCACATGCTGGGCCGCACCCGCCGGGTCGCGACCGACCTGGTGCCCGACGCCGACCAGCTGCTGGACCGGCTCAAGCTCGCCGCCCGCAACGCGCCCGAGGTGCTCCGCCCGGGCGGCACCGGGCTGCCGGAGCTCTTCCTCGACGCCGACCAGCGCGCCGAACTGGCCTCGATCGGTGCGGTGATGGCGCTCCTGGAGGGTCACGCCGACGTCGTCATGGACGAGGTCGGGCCCCAGGTCGTGCCCTCCGTGGCCGCGATCCGGGCGCGCTTCGACAAGCGCCGCCAGGGCATCTCCGGGCTGGACATCCTGATCCGCCGGCTGCTGGGGCTGGAGGCCAAGATGGCCCAATATCGCGACGGGGCCGCGTTCGTGCGCGCCGTCACCGCGCGGGTCGGCCGGGACGACTTCAACGCCGTCTGGACCTCCCCGCAGACCCTTCCGTCGGCCGCCGAGATCCAGGAGCCGGACCGCTGGATCGCGCGGGTGCACGGCTGACCGGGCCCGATCCGGCCGTCGCGGCGGTCCGCCACGCCGTGCGGGAGCACCTGGCCGAGGTCCCGCCGGGCGCGTTGGTCCTGGTCGCCTGCTCGGGCGGCCCGGACTCCTTGGCGTTGCTCGCGGGCGCCGTCTTCGAGGCCCCGAAGGTGGCGGTGCGGGTCGGTGCCGTCGTGGTGGATCACGGGCTGCAGGCTGACTCCGCGCGGGTCGCGCAGGAGGCGGCCGCCGCCGCGCGGCGCCTGGGTGCGGACCCGGTCCTGGTGCGCCGGGCCGACGTGGGCCGCCCGGCAACGGCGGGCGAGGGCAGCGGTGGCCAGGCCGGGGCGGGTGGCGAGGCTGGAGCGGGCAGCGAGGCCGGGGCGGGCGGCGGGCCCGAAGCGGCGGCGCGGGCGGCCCGGTACGCCGTGCTGGGGCGCTGTGTCGAGGAGCTCACGGCGTACGCGGTCTGGCTCGGCCACACCCGAGACGATCAGGCCGAACAGGTCCTGCTCGGGCTGGCGCGCGGGTCGGGCACCCGGAGCCTGGCGGGCATGCCGCGCCGCCGTACGCCGTACGAGCGTCCGCTCCTGGCCCTGCCCCGCGCCACCACCCACGCCGCCTGCGCCGCCCAGGGGCTGACCCCGTGGCTGGACCCGACGAACGAGGACCCGGCGCACCTGCGCAACCGGGTTCGGCGGGCGCTGCGCGATCTCGAGGCGGACCTCGGCCCCGGCCTGTCGGCCGCGCTGGCGCGCAGCGCCGACCTGGCCCGGGCCGACGCGGACGCGCTCGATGAGATGGCCGCAGCGGTCCGGCGCCAGCTCGGTCCGGCGCCGTGGCCGGTGGCCGCGCTCGCCGCGCCCGGGCTCGCCGTCCGGGGGCGGGTCTGGCGGCTGCTCGCCCGGGAGGCGGGCTGCCCAGAGGTCACCGCGGCCCACGTCCGCGCGCTGGACGCGCTGGTCACGACCTGGCGGGGGCAGGGCCCGGCGCATCTGCCCGGCGGGCTCGTCGCGGTCCGGGACGGCGGGCTGGTCAGCTTCCACGCCGCCCGCTGCGGCCCCGCCGGGCCGGACGATGAGTGAGAATGGGGCCGTGGACGCCGAACACATGGGTTCCGACCTGGAAAAAGTCCTGTTGACCGAGGACCAGATCCGGGCCCGGCTCGACGAGCTCGCTGCGCGGATCTGGGCCGACTACCAGGGCAAGGACCTGATCCTGGTCGGGGTCCTCAAGGGCGCGGTGATGATCATGGCCGACCTCATGCGGGCGATGCCGGGCACCGTGCCGATGGACTGGATGGCGGTGAGTTCCTACGGCTCGGGCACCAAATCCAGCGGCGTCGTGCGGATCCTGAAGGATCTCGACACCGATGTCAGCGACAAGCACGTGCTGATCGTGGAGGACATCGTCGATTCGGGGCTGACGCTGTCCTGGATCCAGGCGAACCTGGCCTCGAGGCAGGCCGCGTCGGTGGAGATCTGCACGTTGCTGCGCAAGCCGGACGCGGCGAAGGTGGATGTTCCGGTGAAATACGTGGGCTTCGACATCCCGAACGAGTTCGTCGTCGGCTACGGCCTGGACTTCGCCGAGCGCTATCGCAACCTGCGTTGCGTGGGCACCTTGGCTCCGCACGTCTACGCCTGACGGGAACCCCGCAGCCGCGCCGCTCGTGATACCTGCGGCGAACGGCTACAGCCGCCGTGGGCACGGCCGATGGCCAAGCCAGAAGGCGAGTGGACTCGGGGGAGGAGCACGGTGACCGAAGCGCTGCCGACAACGGCCGATCAGGCGGTCGACGTCGCCCTGGCGGCGGGGGGGCTGAGCGCCGCGCAGGTGGCGCAGCGCGTCGCCGCGGGCCAGGTCAACGACCTGCCGCCACGATCGGGGCGCACGGTCGGCCAGATCGTCCGGGCCAACGTGTTCACCCGCATCAACGCGATCCTGGCCGTGCTGTTCGCGCTCGTGGCGGTCACCGGATCTTTCAAGAACGGCCTGTTCGGGCTACTCATCATCATCAACAGCGGGATCGGGATCGTCCAGGAGGTCCGCGCCAAGCGCACCCTGGACGCGCTCGCGATCGTCGGCGAGGCGCACCCGCTGGTGCGTCGCGACGGCCAGAGCAGCCGCCTGGACCGTCGCGCCATCGTCGTCGACGACGTCATCGAGCTGCGTCCCGGGGACCAGATCGTCGTCGACGGGGACGTCATCGAGGCCGAGCACCTGCAGGTCGACGAGTCGCTGCTGACCGGCGAGAGCGACCCGGTCGAGAAGCCGCCGGGGCAGCCGGTGCTCTCCGGCAGCTTCGTCGTCTCGGGGTCCGGCGCCTATCGGGCCACCCGGGTGGGCGCCGACGCCTATGCCGCCCAGCTGGCCGCCGAGGCCAGCCGCTACACGCTGATGAACTCCGAGCTGCGCAGCGGCGTCGACAAGATCCTCAAATGGGTCACCTATCTGCTGCTGCCGGTCGGGGCGCTCACGGTGTGGGTGCAGCTGAACCTGCTCAGCAGCGGCGGCAACCAGGTGCTGCTGGGGCTGGTCGGCGCGCTGGTGCCGATGGTGCCCGAGGGCCTGGTGCTGCTCATGTCGATGGCGTTCGCCGTCGGCGTGGTGCGGCTGGGCAAACACGGCGCGCTGGTGCAGGAACTGCCGGCCATCGAGGGCCTGGCCCGGGTGGACACCGTCTGCGTCGACAAGACCGGCACGCTCACCGAGGGCGGGATGGCCTTCGACCGGATCGTGCCCCTCGAGGCGGCGTACGACGAATCCGCCGCTCGCGAACTCGCCGCCCAACTGGCCGCGACCGACCCGCACCCGAACGCGACGATGGCGACCCTCGCGGCGGCGGTCGGGCCCCCGGCGCAGCCCTGGCCGGTGGCCGCGACGGCGCCGTTCACCTCGGCGACCAAATGGTCCGGGGCCACCTTCGAGGCTCCCCCCGGGGCGCCGCGCACCCTGGTCATCGGCGCTCCGGACGTGCTGGCGGCGCCGGGCAGCCCGGCCGCGGAACAGGCGGAGAAGATCGGCGCGCAGGGGCTGCGGGTCGTGCTGCTGGGCAGCGCGGCGGGCAGCGTCGCCGATCCCGACACGCTCGGCGCGGTGACCCCGGTGGCGTTGATCGTCCTGGCCCAGAAGGTCCGCGGGGACGCCGCGGCGACCGTGGCCTATTTCGCGGACCAGGGCGTGGCGCTCAAGGTCATCTCGGGCGACAATGCCACCTCGGTGGCCGCCGTGGCGCGCGCCGTCGGCATCGGCGCGGGCCCGGGGCCGGTGGGCTCGGCATCGGGCTCGGGTCCGGGGGGATCGGGCTCGGGAGCGGGTACGTCGGAGCCGGTGGAGGCCGACGCCGTCGACGCCCGCACCCTCCCGGAGGACCCGGCGGCCCTGGCCGATGTCCTACAGCGGTCCAGCGTCTTCGGGCGGGTCACCCCGCAGCAGAAGCGCGCGATGGTCGGGGCGCTGCAGTCGCGCGGGCACGTGGTGGCGATGACCGGCGACGGAGTCAACGACGTGCTGGCCCTCAAGGACTCCGACGTCGGGGTCGCGATGGGCTCGGGGTCCGAGGCCAGTCGGTCGGCGGCCCAGATCGTGCTGCTCGGCGACTCCTTCGCGACATTGCCCAGGGTGGTCGCCGAGGGCCGCCGGGTGATCGGCAACATCGAGCGGGTCGCCGTGCTGTTCCTGACCAAGACCTTCTACTCGGTCGTGCTGGCGCTGCTGGTCGGGCTGGCGCAGATGCCGTTCCCGTTCGTGCCGCTGCACGTGACGATCACGGCCTGGTTCACGATCGGGATCCCGGCCTTCTTCCTGTCGCTGGCCCCGAACGGCGAACGAGCCCGGCCGGGATTCGCCCGCCGGGCGCTCGCCCGGGCGGCCCCGGCGGGTGTGGTCATCGGCGTCCTGACGTTCGCCACGTGCGTCTACCTGCGGGCGGAGTCGGAGGGGGCGAGCGCGGCGCAGATCAGTACGGCGGCGCTGGTGGTCGTCATCGGCATCGCCATGTGGGTGCTCATCGCCGTGGCCCGGCCCGATGTGCTGTGGAAGTGGGCGCTGATCCTCGGCGGCGCCGCGGCGTACGTGGTGATGTTCACGGTCCGGCCGCTGGCCGAGTTCTTCATGCTCGACATCGGCAGCGCCTCGGCGATGACGGTGGCCAGCGGCGCGGTGGCCCTCGGCATCGTGCTGTGCGAACTCGGTTGGCGGCTGACCGGCCAACCCGGAACACTTCGGCGCAGCTGACCGTTGCCCAACCTGATGAGGGGTGACGCGCCCGCCGGTGTACCGTCGAGGGGGCCGAGTCAGACGCTGTCACCCCGGCCGTACGTCCCCTCGAGCAGGAGGTCCGGGGCGAGTTCCCGCTGATGAAAGCCAAGAGCATCCTGAAGAACCCGATCCCGCTGATCGTGGTGCTGGTCTGCGTCCTGTTGATCGCGCTCCAGATGATGCCGACCAGCGGGTTCTCCGAAGTGCAGACCTACCAGGCCGAGCGACTCATCACCGAGGGCAAGGTCGAGTCGGCAACGTTCGTGGACGACGACCGCCTGGAGCTGACGCTCAAGGGCAAGCAGGACGTCGGCGACGTCAAGAACACCGACAAGGTCTACACGCTCTACGTGCCGCAACGCGGTGAGTCCCTGATGGAGGAGCTGAAGGCCAAGCAGCCGCCGAGCGGCTACAACGACAAGCCTCCGCAGTCCTCGATCTGGACGGCGCTGCTGGTCAACGTGCTGCCCATGCTGCTGATCCTCGGCCTGTTCGTGTGGCTGATGATGCAGGCCCAGGGTGGTGGCGGCAAGATCATGCAGTTCGGCAAGTCCCGGGCGAAGTTGGCGGACAAGAACACCGAGCCGGTGACGTTCGCCGACGTGGCGGGCGCCGACGAGGCCATCGAGGAGCTCACCGAGATCAAGGAGTTCCTCGCCGAGCCCACCAAGTTCCAGGCGGTCGGCGCCAAGATCCCGCGTGGCGTGCTGCTCTACGGCCCGCCCGGCACCGGCAAGACCCTGCTGGCTCGCGCCGTGGCCGGCGAGGCCGGGGTGCCGTTCTATTCGATCTCCGGTTCGGACTTCGTCGAGATGTTCGTCGGCGTCGGCGCCTCCCGGGTGCGGGACCTGTTCGAGCAGGCCAAGCAGCACGCCCCGGCCATCGTCTTCGTCGATGAGATCGACGCGGTCGGTCGGCACCGCGGCGCGGGGCTGGGCGGCGGCCACGACGAGCGGGAGCAGACCCTCAACCAGTTGCTCGTCGAGATGGACGGCTTCAACGCGCGGCAGAACGTCATCCTGATCGCGGCCACCAACCGGCCCGACATCCTCGACCCGGCGCTGCTGCGTCCCGGCCGGTTCGACCGGCAGATCGCGGTCGAGGCCCCGGACATGCTCGGCCGCAACGCGATCCTGCAGGTGCACGGCCGCGGCAAGCCGCTGGCGCCCGGGGTCGACCTGATGGCCGTCGCCCGGCGTACCCCCGGCTTCACCGGTGCCGACCTCGCCAACGTCCTCAACGAGGCGGCGCTGCTCACCGCCCGCTCCAACGCTCAGCTCATCGACGACCGCGCCCTGGATGAGGCCATCGACCGGGTGGTCGCCGGGCCGCAGAAGCGCACCCGGTTGATGAGCAACAAGGAGAAGAAGATGACGGCCTACCACGAGGGCGGCCACGCCCTGGTGGCCGCCTCCCTCAACCACACCGATCCCGTCACCAAGGTGACGATCCTGCCGCGCGGCCGGGCGCTGGGCTACACGATGGTGCTGCCGATCGAGGACAAATACAGCCAGTCCCGCAACGAGATGCTGGACCAGCTGGCCTACGCCCTGGGTGGGCGCGTCGCGGAGGAGATCATCTATCACGACCCGACGTCCGGGGCGGCCAACGACATCGAGAAGGCCACCGCGATGGCCCGCCGGATGGTCACCCAGTTCGGCATGAGCGAGCGGATCGGCGCGATCCGGCTGGGCCAGGAGACCGGCGAGGTCTTCTTGGGCCGCGACATGGGCCACCAGCGGGACTACTCCGAGGGCCTGGCGACCATCGTCGACGAGGAGATCCGGCGCCTGATCGAAGCCGCCCACGACGAGGCCTGGCGGATCCTGCACGACAACCGGGACATCCTCGATCGCCTGGTGCTGGAGCTGCTGGAGCAGGAGACCCTGAACGCCGAGCAGCTCAAGACGGTGTTCGAGGGGGTGCGCAAGCAGCCGCCCCGGCCGGTGTGGCTGTCCAGCGACCGACGGACGGTCAGCGAGCTCCCGCCGGTCCAGACCCCCGCCGAGCGGGCGGCCATCGAGCGCGGCGAGGACCCGAACGCCAAGCGCGCGTGGGAGGAGCACCCGCCGCAGGCCGTCATCGAGGTCCCGCCCGGGGGACAGGTCGGTGGGTGACCCCGGCCCGCGGGCCGGCGCCCCGGCCGGCTCTGACGCGACGGCCGGGTTCGACGCGGCGGCCGGCCTCGCGGCCGGCGTCGATCTCCCCCGGGCCGAGGCCGCGGTGCGCGAGCTGCTGCTGGCGTTGGGGGAGGACCCCGAGAGGGACGGGTTGCGGGACACCCCGGCGCGGGTGGCCCGGGCGTACGGCGAGCTGTTCGCCGGCCTGCGCGAAGACCCCGCGACGATCCTGCACCGCAGGTTCGACATCGACCACGACGAACTGATCCTGCTGCGCGACATCGAGGTCTTCAGCCTCTGCGAGCACCACCTGCTGCCGTTCCACGGGCGGGCCCACGTGGGCTACATCCCGGCCAAGAACGGGCAGGTCACCGGCCTGAGCAAGCTGGCGCGGTTGGTCGACTGCTATGCCCGGCGACCGCAGGTCCAGGAGCGGCTGACGACGCAGATCGCCGACGCGCTGGTGGGCCAGCTGGGGGCGCAGGGCGTGATCGTCGTCGTCGAGGCCGAGCACCTGTGCATGTCGATGCGGGGGGTGAAGAAGCCCGGCTCCCGAACGACCACGTCGGCGGTGCGCGGCGTGCTGCGCCGCCCGGCGACGCGGGCCGAGGCGATGAGCCTGATCCGCGCCGGAGGGGGCTGAGCGTGCCGGCCACCGCCGCCCTGGATCCCCTCGCCCCCGCCGCTGCGGGTGGTGGCCGCGCGCGCACTCGCGTCATGGGCATCGTCAACGTCACCCCCGACAGCTTCAGCGACGGTGGCCGCTATCTGGCGGCCGACGCCGCGGTCGCGCACGGTCGGACCCTGCTGGCCCAGGGGGCGGACCTGCTCGACATCGGCGGGGAGTCGACCCGGCCGGGGGCGCAGCGGCCGGATGAGGCCGAGGAGCTGCGCCGGGTGATCCCGGTGATCCGGGCGCTGGCTCAGGCGGGCGCCGTCGTCTCGGTCGACACGATGCGCGCTCAGGTCGCCGCTGAGGCGCTGGCGGCCGGCGCGCGGATCGTCAACGACGTGAGCGGCGGCCTGGCCGATCCGGAGATCCTGCAAGTCGCCGCGGGGCGCCCGGACACGACGTACGTCGTCATGCATTGGCGCGCGCACGGCGCGGTGATGAACGACTACGCGGCGTACGACGACGTGGTGGCGGACGTGTGCGCGGAACTCGCCGCCCGCGTCGCCGCGGCGCGGCAGGCGGGCATCGCCCCGGACCGGCTCGTGCTCGACCCGGGGCTGGGGTTCAGCAAGGAGGCCGAGCACAACTGGGCTCTGCTGGCCGCGCTGCCGCGGCTGGCGGAGTTGGGGCACCCGTTGCTGATCGGGGCCTCCCGCAAGCGGTTCCTGGGGGCGCTGTTGGCGGGCCCGGACGGTACGCCGGCAGACCCGGCGGCCCGGGATGCCGCCACGGCGGCCGTGTCCGCGCTGGTGGCCAGCCAGGGGGTGTGGGCCGTCCGGGTGCACGACGTCGCGGCATCGGTGGCCGCGGTCGCCGTGGCGGCGGCGCTGACCGACGCCGCCGGCCGGGCCGGATCGAACGGAGTGGCACGATGACCGATCGGATCAGTCTGCGCGGGCTCACCCTGGAGGCCTGTCACGGGGTGCTACCCCCCGAACGGATCAACCCACAGCCGTTCGTCGTGGACATCGACCTGGAACTCGACCTGTCCTGGGCGGGTGCCTCGGATGATCTGTCAGACACGATCAGTTACGCCGACCTCGCGGACCGGGCGGCCGCGGTGATCCAGGGTCCCAGCGTGGACCTCATCGAGTCGCTCGCCGACCGGATCGCCGGCGAATGCCTGCTGGACCCGCTGGTGGAGGCGGCCACCGTGACGGTGCACAAGCCCCAGGCGCCGATCGGCCTGCCGGTCACGGATGTCGCGGTCAGCCGATCGGTCACGCGGGTGGCCCGGGCGGTGATCGGGCTCGGGGCGAACCTCGACGCGCCGGCGACCCGCCTCGCCGACGCCGTCCGCCGACTCGCGGCGCTGGACGGCATCACGGCCCTGGCCCTGTCTCCGATGGTCGTGACGGAACCGGTCGGCGGCCCGGAGCAGCCGGCGTATCACAATGCCGTGCTGATCGTGAACACCCGGCTCACCCCGCGCAATCTGCTGGTGGCCCTGCGCGATGTGGAGGCGGTGCACGCCCGCACCCGCGAGGTCCGCTGGGGTCCACGCACGCTCGATCTCGACCTGATCTGCTATTCGGACCCCTCCTGCGGGGAGGCCCGCAGCAACGATCCGGAGCTGACGTTGCCCCACCCGCGGGCGCACGAGCGGGCCTTCGTGCTGGTTCCGTGGCAACTGGCGGATCCCTACGACGCCTCCGCGGCAGCCATGTGGACGGACTTGTGGGCCTCCTCGGAGCACACCGAGGGGGCCGCGCCGGAGTCGCTGACCCGCGACGTCGCGACGCGATTCGGGGTGCGGGCGGGGCCCGAATGGCCGACGTGGATGGCGGAGACCGCGCTGGTGCGCACGTGGTGAATCGCGCACCCGACCGGACCCCACGGCGCGACGACGGGGGTCTGCGTCCGGCCACCATCGGCTGGGCCTTCGCTCTGGCCCTCAGTGTGGGTTATCTCATTCAGCGGCTGCTCAACGACCACATCGGGCGGATGCCGTTCCCGGGTTGGTATGGCGCGGTCCTGCCGGTGCTGCTGTGCGTGCTGATCGTCATCGCTGGGCTGCCGATCCGCCGCTGGCGCGCCGGTCGGTTGCGGCGCCGCCTATACCCGTTGCGGGCGTTCCGGACGCTGCTGCTCGCGCGGGCGGCGGCGCTGGCCGGGGGGCTGGTCGCCGGCTGGTATCTCGCGCAGGCGTTGGTGCTCGTCCCGGATGCCGAATCGGCGGTCGTGCTGCGGGGCATCCAGTGGTGCCTGGCCTACGTGGCGGCCGGGTTGTCGATGATCGGCTGCGGTCTGCTGGTGCAGAGCTGGTGCCGCCTGGACCCCCCGGACGATTCCCACAAGTCCTACGAGCGCTACGACGCCGACGATGGCGACGCGCCGTATGACGACGGTCCCTACGAGCCACGCTAATTCGCCGCCACGCCTCTGGTGGGGGTGGCGGCCATCGGTGCCGGGGGCGAACGGTGTGGCGCACACGCTTTTCTCGCGGAATCCGTGGCCGGCCCGTCGGGAATGTCGCTGCGCGAGTAGGCTCGGTGTCTGGCCCGCAGTGCCCCGCGCCTGCCCCCGCAGTTGCGCGGCAGGTGGCTTCAGTTGCCTCGCAGGTGCGCGAAGTTGCCCGAGTGGAACGGTGGCGGGCGCTATTGCTGGAACGCAGGAGGAGGAAAGCCGTGGACTCGGTCTGGCCGGTGGTGTTGGCGATCGTGCCGTCAATAGGTGTGGGTTTCCTCCTCTACAAGGTGTTGAAGGCGATCCTCGAGGGTGACCGAAATGAACGGCTCGCGCACGCCCGCTGGGAGGCGAGCCAATCGACTAATGCGGCGCCTGCGACGGGGTGGGCAGCGGCCGACGACGCCGACGTTGGTGCGGGGCCGGGCCACGCGCCGAGATAACGGGACGGACCGTTTAGCCGCGCGGTTTAGACGCATCGCTTAGACGCACGGCCGCGCGCGTGTTTGTCCATAATCGCGCTATGACAATCTAAGTCCGGGCCTGCGCGACGGCCTGCTGCGCCCACTCAGCACTGCCGATTCGGCGTGCGCCCCACCGATCACGGGTCTCGGCTTCGGTGGCAGCGCGGATGGGCGTCGTGATCCAGGTCGCAGGTGATCCGGGGAGCCGGTCCTACTTCGACAGACTTTGCCGTCCGCATACGCGCCATTGACGGATTCTTGAGCTTGCTACGGGGCAACGACGAATCAGCAGTCGCCGGGCCGCACGCCGTGCGTGCGGAGCCGCTTCCGATTGGCGTCGCGCAGATCGGGTCGCGTGTTGTATTTCCCATTCCCGGGCGCGTCATTTAAGATCCGATCGGGAGTTAACGACGCCCAATCCCTACAACCAGACTTCAGAGAGAGAGCCAACGATGGCGCAGAAGGTCCAGGTCCTCCTGGTCGACGACCTTGACGGCGGGGAGGCGCGGGAGACCGTGTCGTTTGCGCTGGACGGCGTCACCTACGAGATCGACCTTTCGGAGGCTAATGCCTCGAAGATGCGGGATCAGCTCGCGAAGTGGATCGGCCACGCGCGACGCTCCGGCGGCCGGAAGATGTCCGGCCGACGGGCGGGAGCCACGGGACGACGGGACCTCAACGCAGTCCGCGAGTGGGGCCGCGCCAACGGTTTCCAGGTCAGCGACCGCGGCCGGGTGTCGGGCGAGCTGCAGGCGGCCTACGACCGGGCCAACGGCTGATTCGTTCCCCGCGGAACCGCCGTTGTGGCGGCAGCAACCTCATCGGGAGGGCGGCGTGATGGCGCCGCCCTCCCGGCGTGTGTGTGCCCCCGGGGGTGCGGCACGATGAGCCCCATGGCTGCCGACCCCGACGACATCGCGGATCGTGCCGAGCGGATCGACCCTGGCGAGCTGAGCCGCGTGGCGGATCAGCTCACCCGGCGGGTCGGCTACCTCGACGTACTCCTCGTCGGCCCGGGACGGGCCCTGCCCCAGTCGTGTGCCGACGTCCTGTCCGCCCAGCTGGCCGGCCTCGACCCCACCGCGAGCTGGCGCCGCCAGGTGACGCGGAACCAGGCGACCTATTACGGGGCGCCGGCCCCGCCGCAGGTCGGCGCCGCATTCGTGCTGCAGTGGTACCTGGGGATCATCGCCCTTCCCCTGGCCGGTTTCGCCGCCCTCAGCGAGTGGGTGCTCTCCGGTGCACCGGAGACGCTGTCCTACGACCTCGCCGAGCCGGACCTGTTCCCGGTGGCCGTGGGAGTCCTCGCCGCGGGGGCCCGGCGGGTGCCGGACCCTGCCGCGCGCACCGCTGCGGCCCACGAGCGCTACCTGGCGCACGCCCGGGCGTTCGCCGACAGCTATCGGCCTCCGGAGGTGCGGATGGGCTCCGGTCAGCGGAACGGGCTGGTCCACGACGCGTGGACGATGGCCGCCGAGACGGCCCGGGACTGGGTTCGCGGCCCCGGCCCGGCACGACCGCACAGCCGCCGCCGCGGCTGCTGCATGATCTATGCCCTGCCGGGCGCGACGGAATGCGCCACCTGTCCGCGCGGCGCGCGCCGCTGACCGTCAGCGCAGCGTCGCCATCAGGTCGCCCTCGGCGCTCAGCCGCGCCATGACCTCCTCGGGAGTGGCCTGCCACAGTTCGCCGTGCTCGGCGGCCGCCTCGACCTCGGCCCAGTCGCGCGGCGCCGCGACGTACGGCGTATCCCGCTTGCCGCGCAACGAGTAGGGGCAGATCGTCGTCTTCGCCGGGGTGTTCTGGGACCAGTCCAGGAACACCTTTCCGGGCCGCTTGGCCTTGGCCATCGAGCTGAGCACCAGCGCCGGCTCACGACGTTCCAGGTCCTCGGCAATGGCCTTGGCGACCTCCCGAGGACTGCCGTCGCCGGTCGCGGGGATGGCGCCCGGCGGGGCGGCGTACAGCTGCATCCCCTTGCTGCCCGAGGTGACCGGGACGGTGCGGACGTAGCCGACCCGAGCGAGCGCCTCCCGCGCCAGGATCGCCACCCGGGCGCACTCGGCGAGCCCCGCGGGGGCGCCAGGGTCCAGGTCGACGACGAGGCGGTCCGGCGGCTGCGGCGTACCGTCCGCGGCGACCCGCCATTGCGGCACGTGCAGCTCCAAGGCACCCAGGTTGGTGACCCAGGTGAGCCCCGCCAGGTCGTCGATCAGCGGGTAGGTGACCCGGTCGCCGGCGCCGCGCGAGCCGGGGGAGTCCAGGGTGACCCGACGGACCCAGTCCGGGGCGCCGGCGGGCACATTCTTCTCGAAGAAGGACTCGCCGGCGGTGCCGTGCGGCCAGCGCACCCGCGTCAACGGCCGGTCGGCGAGCTGGTCGAGCAGCGCCGGGGCGACGGCGGCGACATAGGCCAGGACCTCGCCCTTGGTCGTGCCGGTGGCGGGGAACAGGATCTTGTCGAGGCTGCTGACGGTCAGCACCCGGCCGTCGACGGTGACGCCGACCCGGCCGCGCTCCGGCTCCGGAGGGGTCATCGCGGGGGGCCGTAGACCGGGGTGTCGCCGGTGGTCTCCTGCGTGTCCGGGATCTCCTCCAGGATCGTCTCGGGGTCCATGTCGGGTCGGAGCCGCTGGTAGGAGGGTCGCTGCAGCAGGCCGGTGGAGTCCAGGCCGGTGGCGCGCACGTCGACCACCACCTCCGGATCGACCCAGACCACCTCCCGCACGCTCGGGGCGACGTCGAACGGACTGTCGGTGCGGCGCCGCGGATTGAGCTCGGCGAGCAGATCGACCTGGGAGCGCTCGGCCAGCCCCGTCATCATCGAGCCGAGATAGCGCAGCCCCTGCGGCCCCGGCATGCCCAGCAACAACGCGGCGATCCGCGCCGGGTTGCCCGGCTCCGCCTGCCAACCACCCACCACCACGGAGAACAGGGGCCGGTGCGGCACCTTGATCCAGTCGGCGGAGCGGACGCCGGGCCGGTAGGGGGCATCGCGCCGCTTGCTCACCACGCCCTCGTAGCCCTGCTCGAGGGTTGTCGCGAACAACGCGTCGCCGTCGTCGTAGGTGGGGGAGACCTGCCACCGGGGTCCCCGCAAGCCCAGCCGGTCCAGGATCGCGCGCCGCTCGGTCCACGGCTTGTCGGTCAGGTCGGTGCCGTGCAGCCGCAGCACGTCGAAGATGACGTAGGTGACGGGCTGGCCCTGCGCGAGCGCGAAGGCCGTCGCCCGGTCCTTGACGTGAATGCGGTCGGCGAGCGCCGAGAACCGGCACATCCCGCGGGTGAGCACGCAGATCTCGCCGTCGAGGAGGAGGTCGTCGTGCTTGGCGGCCAGGCGTGCTAGCTCCGGGAAGCGGTCGGTGGCCGACTTGCCGGACCGGGTGCGCAGGTGCAGCCGTCCGGACCTGATGTCGGCGAGGGCGCGCATGCCGTCCCACTTGCGTTCGTGCACCCAGTCTCGCCCCACGGGAGGGTACGTCGCGCGGACGGCGAGCATGGGCAGCATGCCCCACATCATGACCTACCCGCGCCGCGCATACCCCTTTCACTGCGTTCGGTCCGGTCCATCACCTGGCACGACGTGCCCGGACGCGGGACGATGATCGGGTGCGCGCAATGTGGAAAGGGGCCGTGTCCTTCGGCCTGGTGACGGTCCCCGTGCGGATGTACTCCGCCACCGAGAGCCATGACCTGCAGTTTCGTCAGGTCCGGGCGTCCGACGGCTCGCGGATCCGCTATCGCCGGGTGGCGGAGGCCGATGGCGCCGAGGTGCCCTACGACCAGATCGTCAAGGGCTACGAGACGCCCGACGGCCGGATGGTGGTGCTCACCGACGACGACTTGGCCGCCCTGCCGAACCGGTCGAGCAAGGAGATCGAGGTCGACAAGTTCGTGCCGGCCGAGCAGATCGATCCGATCCTGTTCGACAAGGCCTATTACCTGGAGCCGGACAAGGCCTCGGCGAAGTCCTATTCGCTGCTGCGGGAGACCTTGCGTGCCGCGGACCGGATGGCCGTGGTGACGATCAGCGTGCGGTCCCGGATGACGATGGCCGTGCTGCGGGTGCGCGAGGACGTCATCGTGCTGCAGACGCTGTTGTGGCCGGACGAGATCCGCAAGCCTGAATTCGACACTCTCGCCGACGTGCCCGAACCGTCCGAGCGCGAGGTGAAGATGGCCCATCTGCTGGTGGAGTCGCTCTCGGAGGACTTCGACCCGGCCGAATACGAGGACGACTACGCCGAGGCGGTCGAGGCGCTCGTGCAGGCCAAGATCGCCGGGGGCAAGGTCGAGACCCCGGCCGCGGCGGAGGAGTCGCCGGGCCAGGTCGTCGACCTACTGGCGGCGTTGCAGCAATCGGTGGATCGGGCCAAGGCGGCTCGTGCGGCGGCCTCTGGAAACCCGGCTTCGGCTCCGGGGGCCGAGCAGCAGGCGGCCGAGGAGTCCCCGGCCGGCCCGGCCGGCCCGGCGTCCCCGGCCGCCCCGAAGAAGGCGGCGGCCAAGAAGGCGCCGGCGAAGAAGGCGGCGGCCAAGGCCGGCGACCCGAAGAAGACGCCGGCCAAGAAGGCCGGCTGAGGTGCCCGAGGGCCATACGATCCACGCGCTCGCCCGGCGCATCGAACTCCGCTTCGGCGGTGCCCCGGTCGGGGTGAGCAGCCCGCAGGGCCGGTTCGCGGCGGAGGCGGCCCTGCTGGACGGGCGGGAAATCGTCGGCGCCACGGCGGCGGGCAAGCACCTGTTCGTCGAGTTCGCGGGCGAGGACTTCCTGCACGTCCACCTGGGCCTGATCGGCAAGTTCGACGTGCGTCCGTACGGCGCGATCGGTCGGTCCGTCGATCCCGGCGGGGACTCGGGCGGGTCAGCCCCTGACGTGGTCAGCGCGGGGCCGGGCCCCGCCGCGTTGGGTGCCGAGCCCCACGCGGTGGGTGCCGAGCCCCCCGCCGTGGGCGCCGAGCCCGCCGCCGTGGGCGCCGAGCCGCCCGCCGTGGGCGCCATCCGGTGTCGGCTGCGCAACGCCGGCTACGTCGCCGACCTGCGGGGGCCCAACCTGTGCCGGTTGGCCACTGCGGAGACCGTGGCGGCCGTGCTGGGCCGGCTGGGTCCCGACCCGCTGCGGCCCGACGCCGACCCCGATCGCGCCTGGGTCAAGATCGGGCGCAGCCGCAAGAGCATCGCCGAGCTGTTGATGGACCAGGCCGTCGTCGCCGGTGTGGGCAACGTCTACCGCTGCGAGCTGCTGTTCCGGCATCGCGTCGATCCGCACCGGCCCGGCGTCGAGATCCGTCCGGCGACCTGGCGGGCGATGTGGGCGGATCTGGTGCGGCTGCTCCCGCTCGGCGTACGGTTCGGACAGATTCTGACCCTGCCCGACCAGGTCGAGGCGGCGCTCACGGCGTACGACTCGCCGCAAGCCATGGCGACCGAGGAGGCCTCGACGGGCGGCGCGCTCGGCACGACGTACGAGCGGGCGTTCGCCGTCTACAAGCGCACCGGCGAGCCGTGCCTGACCTGCGGCTCCCGGGTGCGTGCGGAGTTGCTGGCCGGGCGGACCCTGTATTGGTGCGGCCGCTGCCAACGGCGCCGCTGAGGCCCTGCGGCGGCAGCGGGTTAGGCTCGCGACGTGAGCTCAGCGACCGGGACGGGGGCGGCGGGCGCCCGGTATCGGCCCGCCCGGGTCGGCTGGCTCGTCGGGTCGTGCGTCGTCCTCTCGGCCGGGGTGGCGCTGCTGCTCGGCTCGCGGCTGGGCAGCGACGGCTATTCGACGATGCTGAACGGGATCTACCTGGCCAGCGGCCTGCCGTTCGTGGTCGTGAGCCTGGCGGTCTCGACCGTCTTCATCGGGGTCGGTTGGGCCCGGGGGCTGCGTCCGGACCTCGGCACGCTGGTCCAACCGCTGGTCGTGGGCGCGGCGCTGGGGGCGATGCTGCCGTTCGTGCCGCGGCCGGAGCCGGCCGGGCTGCGCTGGCTGGAGTTCGCGGTCGGGTTCGCGGTGATCTGCGCGGGGGTGGCCGGCTACCTGTCCGCGGAGCTCGGGATCGGCCCCACCGAGGCCCCGTCGATCGCGTTCGACCCGCCGGTGCCGTTCCGGTGGAGCTATATGGCCGTGCAGGCGGCCGGGTGCTTGCTGGGGTTTGCACTCGGCGCGGACGTGGGTCTCGGCACGCTGCTGGTCGTCTTCGGGATCGGGCCCGTCGTGGACCGGATCCGGGGCTGGCTGCCGCGCTGGGCGTGACGGCGCGGGTCAGCGCTCGACGTTGGGCCGGGTCATCTCGGCGGGGACGACCCAGCGGTCGAAGTCCGCCTCGCTGACCAGGCCCGATGCCACGGCGGCCGCGCGCAGGGTGGTCCCCTCGTGGTGGGCGCTCTTGGCGATCGCGGCGGCGGCGTCATAGCCGATGTGCCGGTTGAGCGCGGTGACCAGCATCAGGTCGGCCGCCAGGTGCTCGGCGATGCGCTCGTGGTTGGGCTCGATGCCGACCGCGCAGTGCTCGGTGAACGAGCGCACCGCGTCGCTGAGCAGCCTGATCGACTCCAGCACGGCATGGGCCATCACCGGCTTGTAGACGTTGAGCTGGAAGTTGCCCTGGCTACCGGCGAAGGCGACGCAGGCGTCGTTGCCGTAGACCCGGGTGATCACCATCGTCAGCGCCTCGCACTGGGTGGGGTTGACCTTGCCCGGCATGATCGAGCTGCCCGGCTCGTTCTCCGGGATCGTGATCTCGCCGATGCCGGTGCGCGGTCCGGACGCCAGCCAGCGCACGTCGTTGGCGATCTTCATCAAGGCGCCGGCCAGCGTGCGCAGCGCGGCGCTGAGGGCGACCAGGGCGTCGTGCGCGGACAGGGCGGCGAACAGGTCGTCGGCCTGGCGGAACGGCAGGTCCGTCGCCTCGGCGTACTTGCGCGCGGCCAGCGCTCCGAAGTCGGGGTGGGCATTGAGGCCGGTGCCGACCGCGGTGCCGCCGATGGCCAACTCGTGGACGCCGTGCTCGGCGTGCCGCACGCCGTCGATGGCGGCGTCGAGTTGGGCGGCCCAGCCCCCGATGGTCTGCCCCAGCGTGACGGGGGTGGCGTCCTGCAGGTGCGTGCGGCCCACCATCACCACGTGCGCGAAGTCGGCGCTCTTGGCGACGAGGACGTCCCGCAGGCGGCCCAGCGCCGCGTAGCACTCGCGATGCAACTCCCCGGCGATGGCCAGGTGCATCGCGGTCGGGAAGGTGTCATTGCTCGACTGGCCGCGATTGACGTGGTCGTTGGGGTGCACCGGCGTCTTGCTGCCGCGGGCGCCGCCGGCCAGTTCGTTGGCGCGGGCGGCGATCACCTCGTTGGCGTTCATGTTCGACTGGGTGCCTGAGCCGGTCTGAAAGACCACCAGGGGGAAGTGCTCATCGAGGTCCCCGGCGATGACCTCGTCGGCGGCGCGGACGATGAGCTCAGCGAGCTGGGGGTCGAGCTCGCCGAGCTCGGCGTTGGCCTCGGCGGCGCCCTTCTTGAGCAGGCCCAACGCGCGGATCATCGGTCGTCCCCAGACGAAGGTGTCGCGGCCGATGGCGAAGTTGCCCAGGCTGCGTTCGGTCTGGGCGCCCCAGTAGCGATCGGCGGGCACCTCGATCGCTCCCATGCTGTCGGTCTCGGTGCGCGTGCTCATGCTTGGCCGTTACCCGCGAGCGTCTCCCGGCACACCCGGTCGTTGTCGGCGGTCGGCGGTCGGTGTGGTCGGCGGTCGGCGGTCGGGGTTGTCGGTCGTCGCGGTTAGCCTGCCGGGCATGGACAGGGTGCTGGCCGTCGCGGGATATCGCTCGCTGCGGGAGGTGGTGCTGGCGCTGGGGCGGCTCACCGTCGTGACCGGCCCGAACGGGAGCGGGAAGTCGAGCCTCTATCGAGCGCTGCGGCTGCTGGCGGACTGCGGCCAGGGGCGGGTGGTGGCGTCGTTGGCTCGTGAAGGCGGACTGCAGTCGGCCTTGTGGGCCGGGCCGGAGACGCTCGGCGGCGCCCGGCGTACCGGCGTCGTGCAGGGCACCGTCCGGCGGGGGCCGGTCTCGCTGCGGCTGGGGGTCGCCGGGGACGAGCTGGGATATCTCGTGGACCTCGGTTTGCCGGCGCAGAGCCCGGCCGCGCAGACCCTCCCGCCGGAGCTGCGCTACTTTCTGCGCGATCCCGAGATCAAGCGCGAGGCGATTTGGCGGGGGCCGGTGCTGCGGCCGGGTGCGCTGGCGGCGCGCCGCTCGCGACGCAAGGTCGAGCTGCGCGACGACGCGGGTCGGTGGGTGGTGGGGGAGGCCGAGCTGCCGCCGTACGCGAGCCTGCTCACGGAGTACGGCGACGCGGGCGCGGCGCCAGAGCTGTGGGCGATGCGGCAGCGACTGCGCGCGTGGCGCTTCTACGACACATTCCGGGCCGACGCGGACGCGCCCGCGCGGCGCCCCGCGGTGGGCACCCGGACCCTGGCGCTGGCCGACGACGGTTCGGACCTTGCGGCGGCGCTGGCGACGATCATCGAAGACGGTCTGGCGCCGCTGGGCGAGCACGTGGCGGATGCGTTCGAGGGGGCCCGGCTGGAGATCACGGAGGTCGCCGGGGTCTTCGACGTCGTCATGCATCAGCCGGGGATGCTGCGGGGGCTGCGGGCGGCCGAGCTTTCGGATGGGACGCTGCGCTATCTGCTGTGGCTGGCGGCGCTGCTGACGCCGGCGCCGCCCCCGCTGTTGGTCGTCAACGAGCCGGAGACGAGCCTGCATCCCGTGCTGCTCGGCCCGCTGGCGCGGCTGATCGCGGCGGCGGCACGACGTACTCAGGTGATCGTGGTGACCCACTCCGAGCCCTTGCTGGCCGCGCTGGGACAGGAGTACCCGGATCTGCTGGGCGAGGCGGTCGGGGTGGGAGACGCCTCCGATTCCGAGTCGGCGGCGGACCTGCCGGCGGCTCGGCTGGTGCGGCTCGTCAAGGACACGGGCGAGACGCGGGTAGTGGGTCAGGGTCTGATAACGACGCCTAGGTGGGAATGGGGCCACCGGTGACGCGGTGACTCGGTGACTCGGTGACTCGGTGACTCGGTGACGACGTGGCGCGGGACGCGGTGACGCCGTGAAGCGGGGTGGCTCCGTCGGCGACCGGATTCCGAGTTAAATAACTCGGATCTATGCGGTTAAAAAGCTGCTCTCGACCTATGGCAAGCGGCGATCGTCGTCGCTGACGGCGCTGCGCTGGATCAGACTCAGCGGTATGCGGATGGGCACTCCTGCTTAGTGCGCCAGGCGCGCCCGGGACTGCGGTTGACCTGCATGGGCTTCATGTGGATCCAGTTCGGGGGCTTGGATCTCCATCCCGTCCAGAGAGGCGACTCTCGACCGTCTGCAGCCAAAGCGCCGGTCACTCCCTCCTGATCAAGATTCCTCACGAATGGGCGCCCCCTTGGCCTTGTCCAGACGTTCGCGCGATAGTAAGCTTGTCCCATGACAAGGGTCGAACACAGCAGCGAGGCGCGAGCTGGGTCCGGCCTGCCGATGGAAGTGTCCGCGTGGATGAGGCGGCTGATCGACACCCCGGTGGGAGAAATGTCGCGGGCCGCCGTGATCGAGGAGTTGGCGTCGCTGGAGAGTCTGAAGAATGTTGTCTGCGCGCGGCAGGCGCGACTCGAGGTGTGGTTCGACGCGGCCGAGCGTCAGGCGCAAGCTGCAGCCGGGGTGCCGGCCAAGCGGCAGGGCCGTGGCGTGGCAGAGCAGATCGCTCTGGCGCGGCGGGAGTCGCCGACCCGTGCGGCCTCGCTGTTGACGCAGGCGAAGACCCTCTGCGTCGACATGCCCGCCACGATGATGCGCTTCGTCGCCGGGGAGTTGAGCGAATACCGAGCCGGCCTGATCGCTGCGGAGGTTGCCCTTCTCGATGCTGCGGGTCGGGCCGAGGTCGACTCGATGCTGAACTCCTGGCAACCCGGATCGGGGAAGGGGCCTACGGATATCACCGCCATGTCGAGCCGGGCGGTGCGGGCGGCTGCGGCGCAGGCGGCGTATCGCGTCGACCCGACCGTTCCGATCCGGCGGGGCAAGCATGCTGAGTCGGAGCGGTATGTCTCGCTGCGACCGGCCCCGGACACCATGGCGATCCTGTCCGCATACCTGCCTGTGCGTCAGGGCGTGGCCTGCCTGGCGGCCTTGCGGGCCGCGGCCGATGCGGCGCGCGCCGCCGGCGACCCGCGCAGTCGCGGCCAAGTCATGGCCGACTGTCTGACGGCTCGCCTTACGGGCGCCGAGCACGCCGGGGAGATCCCGCTGGAGATCCAGCTCATCATGACCGACGGCACCTTGGCTGCTGACGACGCCAACACTGACGCCGCCAACGAGGAAGGCCACAAGACTGAGGCGGCCAACGAGGAAGACACCAACGCTGACGACACCAATGCTGACGCCGCCAACGATGACGACACCAATGCTGACGCCGCCAACGATGACGACACGAATGCTGACGCCGCCAACGATGACGACACGAATGCTGACGCCGCCACGGATTCCCCCGTCATAGACAGCGACTCCACAGGTGAGGGCATCATTCCAGAGTCCGCAGCGACAGGGGTCGCAGCGCGAGAGTCCGGCGCCCGAGAGTCCGGCGCCCGAGAGTCCGGCGCCCGAGAGTCTGGCGCCCGAGAGTCTGGCGCCCGAGAGGCCGCCGGGCGTGAGGGCGCGCGAGAGGCCGCCGCGCGAGAGGCTGCCGGGCGTGAGGGCGCGCGAGAGGCCGCCGCGCGAGAGGCCGCAGCCCGAGAGCCGGCGTTCCTTGTCGGGTACGGTCCCATTCCCGCCGAGACGGCCCGTGCCTGGTTGCGTGACAGCCTGGATGCGAACGGCAAAGCCTGGATCCGGCGGCTGCTCACCGACCCCATCAACGGACAGGTGGTCGCCCTCGACGCCAGGGCCCGATTCTTCCCACCGGCGATGCGGCGACTGTTCTTGGCCCGCGACCGCTACTGCCGAACTCCCTTCTGCGGCGCCCCGATCCGGCACGTTGACCACGCGCTGGAGCATGCCAGGGGCGGCGCGACCGACGTCGATAACGGGCAGGGCCTCTGCGAGCGCTGCAACCAGGCCAAGACCGCGCCGGGCTGGTCCGCCAAAACGATCTCCGACCCGATGGGACTGGGTCGCCATGTCGTCCAGACCACCACCCCGACCGGACACACCTATGTCTGTGCCGCGCCGTCCGTCGTGCGACCGTCGGTCGTGCGACCGTCGGTCGTGCCGCCGTCGGTTGTGCCGCCGACGGCGCGGGCGCCGGAACGTTCCCGGCAGTTCACGGCTCCGGCGCCCCAGGGCCAACAGCCTGCGCCGTCATCGGACTCAGTTGCGTCGACCGCCGCGAAGGCCGTTGCGTCGGCCGACGCGAAGGCCGTTGCCTCGGTCGCTGCAGCGGGCCCGAGCACGACGGCACTCATCGAATCGTCTAGGCCGGCATGAGCGCCGGCGAACCTGTCGACGTTGTGGGTCTCTTGAACCCCGCGAACCGGCTACTCCCCCCACCTGCCCGTGTCTCGACGGAGGATGAGTTGCTTGCGCATGCCCGATACCAACACGTCTGTAGAGCCCAGCGCGACTCCGGGCCACGGGCTCTCGACCGCTCCAAACGCTCGCAGCATCGTCTCGGCGCGGCTCGAGGGGACACTTGCTACGCCGAGCCAGTCCATCAGGGCGCCCGTGCCGACAGGGGCGGGCAGGTAGCCGACCAGCTCGTTGGCCCGACCCACCGTCCAGGCCACCGCCGCCGCCGTGTTGACCGTCTTCGCCCGTCGTCGGAAGACCGCCGGGTCCGACTGGGCCACGGCCGTAAGGAATCGGCGGCACGCCGTACGGAACTCGATGTCCAGAGCCGGGAAGTCACCCGACGCGACGAGACGGTCCACGTGCTCCGACACCTCACGCAGCGTGAGGTGGATGTCGGCTGGGATCCCGCGCAAATCGAGATCCGCATCGGGCAGGGGCAGCACGTCAAGCTCCGCCAGGGCCGCCGCACCTCCGGCCAGCTCCTCCAACCGCTCCTGCATCATGACCTGGAGCGCGGCGGCGGGACCGGCGTCCTGCAGGCCCCCCGGCGCCAGGAGCCTGCGCTGTGCCATCACGGCGGGATCGGCCCGCAGCTCCGCGAATGCTGGACGATGCCTCTCGACGGCGGCCAGTGTTGCCGCCCGAGCGTCGGGGTCGATGTCGCGCAGTCGATGCGCGTAGCGGATCAGCGCCTGCAGCACCTCGAGGGAGAGGTCGAGCGCAAGCTCCGAGAGCAGGGGGTTCGGCGCGAGGCCCTCGAGGAGGGCTACCCCGACCGTCTCCGGGGTCCACTCCAGGGGGTCGCCGGTCTGGGCCGCCGCGTACGACAGCAGCGAGGCCGCGGCGGCGGACGAGGCCAGCGAGTGCTCCTCGTCGACATTCTCTTGAAAGGTCCGTGCCTCGGGCGATTCGGCGAACTGCTCGAAGGCCTCGAACACGGCCTCCTCGAAAGCCTGCCGCACGTCCTCCCCGGCGAACTCCACCACATCGTCGAACTCTGCAATGTCGCCGAGGTCGGCATAGCCCTCCCCGCCGCTCGGCATCCGGGACAGCACGAAGTCGAGGAACGCACGGCAGGCGGGCCACATCGAGACCTCTTCGTCGTCGTGCCAGTCGGCCTCGTGCCCCGCGTACGGCGACTCGTCGAGCCGAGCCAGAGCCTGCTCGATCCGCGCCCGGCAGTCGGCCACGTCCGTGCGGGTCGGGAAGTTGACCGGCTCACCGGACTGCGCCATCAGATCCTCGAACCGCGCCACCGTGCTTTCCAGGGGTTCCGGCGTGAGGAAGGCGTCCTTGACGACGGTCCCGAGCGTGTGATCCACGTAGACCACAAAGGTCAGCTGATCGCCCTGCGGCCAGGCCAGGCCCAGCAGATAGTTGTCGCTGGCACCGAACTCGTCGGCCAACACCATGGCGTCCCGCACCCGCAGACCCGGCAGCCCCGAGACCGTCGTGGGCATGGGCTGGCGGCGGTTCGCCAGCTCCCGGCGGATCCGGGCCTGAAGCACCGCGTCGGGCGTGATCGCGGCGACGACATGCAGCACCGCCGTCGTCTCCGCGATGTCGGTCAGCAGGAAGCTGTCCACGAACCCGACCCAGTCCGGCGTGTCCGGGTCCGGGTCCTCAAAGGAAAGCCCCGTGGCGGCCAGCATCGTCCCGGTCACCAGGAAATCCACCGGGGTGGGCGCACGCAGGTCGGCCCGCACCATGCGGATCAGCTCGCTCGCCGCAGGATCGTCGGGCTCGTGCCGGCGCACGCTCGGCGGACGACGGGTCGCCGACCGATGGGGGGTCCGTGACTTACGCTGTCGCTTCGCCATCGCCTTACCGTTTCACACCTTGGTCCAGCACCACGAGCCCTCGCGACGTACCGTTCCGTTCGTGGAGGTCCTCCTTCTCGGCACGGGCAGCGCCGACGGCTGGCCCACGCCGTACTGCCGCTGCCCGTCCTGCCTGGCCGCCCGCACGGCGGGCGACCTGCGCACCCCCAGCAGTGTCCTGGTCGACGGCCGGGTGCTCCTCGACCTGGGGCCCGAGGCCGGACGGCAGGCCCTGCGCGCGGGCGCCGACCTGGCCGATCTGCGGGCCGTCCTGCTCACGCACGCGCACCAGGACCACTGCGACCCCTCCGCGCTGCTCTACCGCAGCTGGGTCACCGACGCGCCGCTGCTGGTCGTGGGTCCACGCCCGGCGATCGACGCCTGCGCGCCGTGGCTGGATCCCGCCGGCAGCCCGGTCGTCCTGCAGGTTGTCACCGCCGGCGACCGGGTGGAGCTGCCCGGCGGGTACGACGTGCGGGTGCTGCCGGCCGATCACGACGCCTTCGGCGAATGCGTGCTGTACGACGTGACCGGTCCGACCGGCGAACGGCTGCTCTACGCGACCGACACCGGCCCCTGGCCGGCGCCCCTCCCCGAGCTCGTTGCCGGGCTGCCCCCCTACGACCTGGTTCTTCTCGAGGAGACCTTCGGCGAACGCGCCCGCGAACCGGGCCATCACGACCTCGCCAGTTTCGCCGCAGCCCTCGCCGACCTGCGCGCCTGGGGGCTGCTCAGCGCCGCGACCCGGGTGCTGGCCATCCACCTCAGCCACCACAACCCGCCCGCCGCGCAGCTGCGCCGCAGCCTCGCGGCTCTCGGCGCCGACGTCGGCACCGACCTGGCCCGATACGTGCTGGGCTGCGCCGCCTCCGATCCCGCCCCGACAGGTCGATAGGGCACCCGATCCGCCCGGCCGCGAGCCAGGACAACCGTTCAGGTCCTCTGGCACTGTGGGGGGCGGCCGCAATCACCGGCGGGCATAGCACCCGCCTCGAGGAGTCCGAGGAGCCGATCCGTGAGCGGTGCCGGCACGCCGCCGCCGGGCGCGATGGCCCGCCGCCGAGTCACCACCGCCGCCGCTGCTGTCGCCGGTCGTGCCGCCGGTCGTGCCACCGCCGCCGATGCCCTGATCATCCTGCGGCGGCTCGCGGCGATCCTGCGCGCCGCCCCCGCAACCCTGATCCTCGCGGGCTGGCTCGTCGTCGCCAACGCGATCGCCCATCTGCTGCCGCCGACCGTGCGCGGCTGGCTCGACGCGACGCTGCTGGTCCGCGCGGGCGAGATCCTCGCCCGGCCGTGGACCCCGCTGTCGGCGGTGCTGCTCCCCGCCAGCCCCCTCGATCCCTGGGTGACCCGGGGGGCGGTGGCCACCCTCGCGGTCCTGGTCATCCTCGGCGTCCCGGCCGAACGCAGGCTGGGGGTGCGGCGCTACCTCGGCGCGGCCCTGGCCGGCCAGGTCGTCGGCGCCTATGCCACGGCGCTGTTCGCGTGGGCCGTGGCGGCGCCGTTCCCGGACTGGTCCACCAACATCCTGACCGCGAGCCTCGCCGGCCCGGCCATGGGCGTCGTCGCGGCGCACGTGGCGGCGACTGCGATCCTGCCTCGACTCTGGCGCCGCCGGATTCGGCTGACCGGGCTCACCGCGGCCATCACGATGGCGCTCTACCATGGCGGCGCCATCGCCGCCTACCTGCTCGCCGGCATCGTGGTCGGCCTGGCCATCGGGCGGCTGTGGCGGCCGACCCAGCCGGACACCCGGCCCGTCGGGTCGGTGCGCGAAGCGCGCGTCCTGGTCGCGCTCATCGTGGCCGCCGCCGGCGTGGGGCCGCTGGTCGGCGCCCTGCTCGGATTCGGGGACGGGCCGCTGGCCTTCCTCGGCGCCTTCATCGCCCGCCCGGCCCCCGACGTCGACATCGGCGCCGCCATGGCCGCCGGCTGCACCATGGAGATCGAGGCCCGGGATTGTGCGCGGGAGCTGCTGATGCTCGATCCCAATCCGGGGATCCTGCTGCTGACCTGCGTTCCGACCGTCCTGCTCGTGGTCTGCGCCCTCGGGCTGCGGCGCGGTCGACGCCTGGCGTGGTGGCTCGGGCTCACCGTCGAAACCGTCCTCGCCGGCTTCCTCGTCGCGACCTTCGCCACCTTCCTCGACGTCTACGGCGATGTCGTCGAGATCCCGCTGTCGTCCGCCGAGGTGGCCGCCACCCTCCTGCCGGTGCTCGCCCCGCTCGCCGTGGTCGCCGTGCTGATCGGCACCCGCGGGTTGTTCGGGGTGCCGGGGGAGCCCGGCTCGGTCCGCAAGGTCTTCGCCTGGGTCATCGGCGCCGGATTGGCGGGGCTCACGACGTACGTCGTCGGCGGCCTCCTCACCGCGGACCAGTGGAGCGAACCGGCCACCGCCTCCCAGCTCGTCGCCGACTTCCCCCGCCGGCTGGTCCCGCTGGAATACCTGCTGCCCGCGACCGACGCCTACCCCACGCTGCTGCCGTTGGGACCCGCCGCCACCGTCCTGTACTCCTGGGTCGGCGCCGCCACCTGGCTGCCCGTGATCGGCTCCCTGGTCTGGGCCATGCGCCAGGCGGCACCCGTTCTCACCCACGCGGACCGCGCCCGGGACCTGCTCATTCAGTACGGCGGCGGCTCCCTGGCCTGGATGGGGCTCTGGGACGGCAACCGGCACTGGTTCTCGGCCGACGGCCAGTCCTACGTGCCCTACCGCGTCATCGGCGGGATCGCCGTGACCACCGGCGACCTGATCGGCCCCCCAGAGCGCCGCGACCCGGCGTTGGCCCAGTTCCTGGCCTTCGCCGACCGCAGCGGCTGGCGCGTCTGCTTCTACTCGGCCACCGCCGACCTGCGGCGCCGCGCCGACGCCCTCGGCTGGCAGAGCACCCAGGTCGCCGAGGAGGCGGTCCTGACGCTGCCCACGCTCGCCTTCACCGGCAAGAAGTTCCAGGACGTGCGCACCGGCCTGAACCACGTGCGCAAGGCGGGCCTGCGCACCGAATGGACGACCTGGCGCGAGGCATCCCTGGCGACTCGCTTGCAGATCGGCGAGATCTCCCGGGCCTGGGTCGGCGAACAGGCGCTCCCCGAGATGGGCTTCACGCTGGGCGGGATCGCCGAGCTCGCCGACCCCGACGTACGGCTGTTTCTGCTGTTCGACGCCGACGGCCTCCTGCAGGGCTGCGCCTCCTGGCTGCCCATCCATCGCGACGGCCGCCTGGTCGGCTGGACCCTGGACTTCATGCGCCGCCGCCCCGACGGCTTCCGCCACACGATGGAGGTGCTGATCGGGCAGGCCGCGCTCGACCTGAAGGAGGAGGGGTACGAGGAGCTGAGCCTGTCCGGGGCGCCGCTCGCGCGGATCGAGACCGCCGACGGTACGCCGGGTGCCGGCGAGCGGCCCGCCCGCCCGGAGGGGTTCCCCGCCACCGTCGACGCCGTGCTCGACCGGGTCGGCCGGCAGCTCGAACCCGTCTACGGGTTCCGGTCCCTGCTGCGCTTCAAGGCGAAGTTCGCCCCGACGTACCGCCCGCTCTACCTGCTCTATCCCGACCCCGCGGCCCTGCCCGCGATCGGTACGGCGATCGCCCGCGCCTACCTGCCCGATACCTCCCTGGGCACCCTGTGGCGGGCCGGTGGGTCGCTGCGGGACGCTCATGCCAGCGCCACCCGCGAGGTCGCGGCGGGACGCCGATGACCCCGCCGCGCGCCGCCGTGCTCGTGCTGGCACCGGTCCTGGCGCCGCTGGCTGCCGAGCCGCAGGTGGGAGAGTTCTGGCAGCACCCCCTGGTCCTGCACGTGCTGCGCTGGCAGATTGTGGGCACCCGGGCCGAGGCGGTCAGCCTCACGATCTTCGGCCTCGCCGTGCTGGCGCTGCTGCTCCGCCGACCCTCCGGCCGACCGGCCGACTGGTGGCGGCGGGCCCTGCTCGCGGCCGCACTCGGCGCGCTCGGCGCCGCGCTGCTGATGCTCGTCCTGGACGACGCCCTGCACCAGGTGCCGGGTGGCCTGCCGCGCACCGGGCGGATCTGGGTGGTGCTGCTCGGGGTCGTCGTCGGCCTGGCGGTCGCCAGCCTGATCCGGTCGCGCTGGTGGCGCAAGATCATCGCGGTGCTGGTGGTGGCCCCGATGCTGGCCGTCGCCATCGTCGGGGTGAACGCCTCGTACGGGATCATGCACAGCCTCGGCGAACTGCTCGACAAGCCGGTCGCGGAGATCGTCACCATCACGGACCTGCCCCGCCCCGACGCGCAGCCCACCGCCGCGGTCGACTGGCTGGCCGCCGCGTGGACGCCGCCACCCGGGATGCCCGCGACCGGACGCCGCGTCACACTCGACATCCCCGGCACCGTCTCGGGGTTCAAGGCCCGGCCGGGGAGCCTGTACCTACCTCCCGCCGCGCTCGTCGCCGACCCACCCGCGCTGCCCGTCGTCGTCCTGATGATGGGCCAGCCCGGCACCCCCGATGTCACCTACATCGCCGACGCCCTGGACGCCAAGGCCGCCCGGCACCGCGGCCTGGCCCCGATCGTCGTGGTCGCCGACCAGACCGGCAGCCCCTGGAACGACACGCTGTGCATGGACACGGCCACGTTCGGCAAGGTGGAGACCTACCTCAACACCGACGTGGTGGCCTGGATCAGCACCCACCTGCGGGTGTCGCCCGACCGGTCCGACTGGCTGGTCGCGGGCTACTCGAACGGCGGCCTGTGCGCCGCCCGGTTCGCCGCCCGCTATCCCGACCGCTGGGGCAACGTGCTGAACATCTCCGGGGAGGAGTTCCCGGGCTCGGACAACCCGAGCAAGCACCTGAGCGAGTTCTTCGGCGGCGACAAGGCGGCCTACGACCAGCTTCGCCTGCCCACCGTGCTGGCCGCGACGCGATTCACCGACACCTGGTTCGTCACGACGGTCAGCGCCGACGACCCCCACCATCTCGCGGGCGAGCGGCGCGTCGCCGCCGCCGCCGCGGCCAGCGGGGCGCGCTCGCACTATCTGCAGTTCGCCACCGGCGGGCACGGCGTGGAGACCCTGAAACAGGCCCTCGACAAGGGGTTGGACCTGTTCTACCCGCGGCTCGGCCTCGACTCCGCCGTCTCACCGCGCCAAGCCGAGGCCACCCCGCCTGCCCCGATCCCCGCGCCGTGAGGTCCGGTGTGAGGCGCGGTGTGAGGGGCAGCGTGCGGTACGCCGTGAGGGGCAGCGTGGGGTACGGCGTCAGTCGGTGACGACCGGGCGGCCTGAGTCCGGGGCGCCCCATTCGGTCCAACTGCCGTCATACACGGACAGCGTGTCCGGCGCGCGGCCGGCCAGCACCGCCGCGAGCGCCGCCACACAGGCGGTCACGCCCGAGCCGCACGTGACGATGACGCGCCCGCGCCCGCCGGTCGCCGCGTCGACCAGCGGCGCCAGTTGGTCCGGCGCCGTGAGGTGGCCGTCGGACTGCACGGCGAGGTACGGCAGATTCCCCGCCCCGGGCATGTGTCCGCTGCGCAGGCCGGCGCGCGGCTCGGGGGCGCTCCCCGCGAACCGGGCCGCACTGCGGGCATCGACGACGGCGACCTCGCCGCCGGCGAGCGCGCGAGCCACCTCATCCGCGTCGACGATGGCGCCGGCCAGCGGCCGGGCCACGAAATCACCGTGGTCGTCGCGGGTCGCCTCGTCCGCCGCGATCGGCTCGACCGCGTGCCCCGCCTCCTCCCAGGCCTCCAGCCCACCGTCCAGCAGCCAGACCCGGTCGTGGCCCATCGCCCGGAACATCCACCAGGCCCGAGCGGCCGAGTACACGTCGTGGATGTCGTAGACCACGATCGTTCCCCCGGCGCGGACGCCGAGGCGCCGGGCCTCGGCCTGGAACACCTCCGGTGTCGGCATCGTGTGCGGCAGCGCCGCGGCCGGATCGCTGAACCGGCCCTCGAGGTCGAACCGGCGGCCCCCGACGATCCGTTGGCCGCCCGGGTCGTTCGGGGGGATGCTGGCGTCGAGCACGACCAGATCGGGCTCGCCGAGATGCTCGGCCAGCCAGTCGACATCGACGAGCGGACGTTGCGGCCCGGGATCTCCGGCCGCCCACGACGTACGCGACTGCGTGTTCATCCGCTCACTGTGCCAGCTGCGTCCTTGCCCCGCCGGAGAACGGCGGCGTGAGCCGCGTCGCCCCCCGGTGTGGACGCTGGCCGGTACGCCGTGGGCCGCTACGCCGAGGGCGAACGCGGCTGTGCCCCAAACGAATCAGTAGCGCATGCTGCTTAGGGCAGGGCGCTGTGCGCCGACCATAAGGGACATGGGGATGGGCGCAACCCGATGGTGCCCGGCGGAATTCGGCCCGGCCGCAGGGCGTTAGTGGGAGCAGGGTCGGCCGAGGTGGCGCGCCAGCGCGGCGTCTTCGGTCGCAGTGGGGCACCGATAGCATCGAGGCATCTCGATAGCGAGGAGCGAGTTACATGTTCGAACGGTTTACCGACCGGGCGCGTCGAGTGGTCGTGCTTGCGCAGGAAGAGGCGCGCATGCTCAACCACAACTACATCGGCACCGAGCACATCCTGCTCGGCCTCATCCACGAGGGTGAGGGCGTCGCCGCCAAGGCCCTGGAGAGCCTCGGCATCTCGCTCGACGCGGTCCGCGAGCAGGTCCAGGAGATCATCGGGACGGGCACCCAGGCGCCCAGCGGGCACATCCCCTTCACCCCGCGCGCCAAGAAGGTGTTGGAGCTGAGCCTGCGCGAGGCGCTGCAGCTCGGCCACAACTACATCGGCACCGAGCACATCCTGCTCGGGCTGATCCGCGAGGGTGAGGGCGTCGCCGCGCAGGTGCTGGTCAAGCTGGGCGCCGACCTGTCCCGGGTGCGGCAGACCGTGATCCAGCTGCTCTCGGGTTATCAGGGCAAGGAGGCGGCGACCGCGGGCGTCGGCGGGCAGTCGACCCAGGAGGGCACCCCGGCCGGGAGTCTGGTCCTGGACCAGTTCGGCCGCAATCTCACCCAGGCGGCCCGTGAGGGCAAGCTCGACCCGGTCATCGGGCGCGAGAAGGAAATCGAGCGGGTCATGCAGGTGCTCTCTCGGCGTACGAAGAACAACCCGATCCTCATCGGAGAGCCCGGCGTCGGCAAGACCGCGGTCGTCGAGGGCCTGGCGCAGGACATCGTCAAGGGCGAGGTCCCGGAGACGCTGAAGGACAAGCACATCTACACCCTCGACCTCGGCGCCCTGGTGGCCGGCTCGCGCTACCGCGGTGACTTCGAGGAGCGGCTGAAGAAGGTGCTCAAGGAGATCCGCACCCGCGGCGACATCATCCTGTTCATCGACGAGATCCACACCCTGGTCGGGGCGGGTGCCGCCGAGGGCGCGATCGACGCGGCGAGCATCCTCAAGCCGATGCTGGCCCGTGGCGAGCTGCAGACGATCGGCGCGACGACGCTGGACGAATACCGCAAGTACATCGAGAAGGACCCCGCGCTGGAGCGCCGGTTCCAGCCGATTCAGGTGGCCGAGCCGACGCTGCCGCACACCATCGAGATCCTCAAGGGGCTGCGGGACCGCTACGAGGCGCACCACCGGGTCTCGATCACCGACGGCGCGCTGGTCTCCGCGGCCAACCTGGCGGACCGCTATGTCAACGACCGCTACCTGCCCGACAAGGCCATCGACCTCATCGACGAGGCCGGCGCCCGGCTGCGCATCCGCCGGATGACCGCCCCGCCGGACCTGCGCGAGTTCGACGACAAGATCGCGCACGTCCGCCGGGAGAAGGAAGCGGCGATCGACGGCCAGGACTTCGAGAAGGCCGCCAAGCTGCGCGACGACGAGAAGCAGCTCATCGACGCCAAGGCCAAGCGCGAGAAGGAGTGGAAGAGCGGCGACATGGACGTCGTCGCAGAAGTCGACGAGGAGCTGATCGCCGAGGTCCTCGCCGCATCCACGGGCATCCCGGTCTTCAAGCTCACCGAGGAGGAGTCGACCCGGCTGCTCAACATGGAGGCCGAGCTGCACAAGCGCATCATCGGCATGGACGATGCGATCAAGGCGCTGTCCATGGCGATCCGGCGCACCCGGGCGGGCCTGAAGGACCCGCGCCGCCCCGGCGGCTCGTTCATCTTCGCCGGCCCGACCGGGGTCGGAAAGACCGAGCTGGCCAAGGCCCTGGCGGAGTTCCTGTTCGGCGACGAGGACGCCCTGATCACCCTCGACATGAGCGAGTTCGCCGAGAAGCACACGGTCTCGCGGTTGTTCGGCTCGCCCCCCGGCTACGTGGGTTATGAGGAGGGCGGCCAGCTCACCGAGAAGGTGCGCCGCAAGCCGTTCTCGGTGGTGCTCTTCGACGAGGTCGAGAAGGCCCACGCGGACATCTTCAACTCGCTGTTGCAGATCCTGGAGGACGGCCGCCTGACCGACTCTCAGGGCCGCGTGGTCGACTTCAAGAACACCGTCATCATCATGACGACCAACCTCGGCACCCGGGACATCTCCAAGGCCGTCGGCGTCGGCTTCGCCCCCGGCAACGACACGGCCAGCAACTACGACCGGATGAAGAACAAGGTCCAGGACGAGCTCAAGCAGCACTTCCGCCCTGAGTTCCTCAACCGCGTCGACGATGTCGTGGTGTTCCCGCAGCTCACCCCGGCCGAGATCGTCCAGATCGTCGACCTGATGATCGCCCGGCTCGACAAGCGCCTGCGCGACAAGGACATGGGCATCGAGCTCGCGCCCGCCGCCAAGCAGCTGCTCGCCGACAAGGGCTACGACCCCGTGCTCGGCGCGCGGCCGCTGCGCCGCGCGATCCAGCGCGAGATCGAGGACATGCTCTCGGAGAAGATCCTGTACGGCGAGATCGGGGCCGGCGAGCTGGTCACCGTCGACGTCGAGGGCGAGGGGAAGGAGCGGACCTTCACCTTCGTCGGGACCCGGAAGAACTTCGACCCCGTGCCGGTTCCCGACCACGCCCCGGGCAGCGCCTCGGAGCACGGCCCCGACCATGTCGCCGGCATCGCCGGTGGCGGGACGGCCAGCGGCGCCGCGCCGCAGGCCCCGCTGGACCACCCCAGCAGCTGACTCACCGACGCGCCAGGGCCGGTCACCTCCGCAAGGGGGTGACCGGCCCTCGTCGTACGAGCGATTAGTCTGGGCCCGTCATGGACTCCCCGACCGGCCCATTCCTCGCCCTGGGCGCCGCGCTCTCGTTCGGCATCAGCGACTTCGCCGGCGGCATGGTGTCCCGGCGCCGACCGGCGATCGCGGTGGTCGGGGTCTCGCAGGCCTGCTCGCTGGTCGTGCTGCTCGCGGTGACGGCCGTGATCGGCGTGCCCGCCGGGTACGGCTGGCTGCCCTGGGCGGCCCTGGCCGGGCTCGCCGGCGCCGCCGCCCTCGTGCTCTTCTACCAGGCCCTGGCGGTCGGCACCGTGGGGGTCGTCTCGCCGATCAGCGCCCTCGGCGCGATCATCCCGGTCACCCTCGGCGTGCTCGCCGGAGAGCGACCCGCGCCGGTCACCGTGGCCGGCATCGTCGTCGCGCTCGTGGGGGCCGTGCTGGCCTCCGGGCCGGAGCTGCGCGGCGAACCGCACGTCAAGGGGCGGGCGGTGCTGTACGCCGCGGGCGCGGCCGTCGGCTTCGGGCTGGCCATGTATGCCCTCGCGCGCGGCTCCGCCCATTCGGTGGCGGCGACCCTGGTCGGGATGCGGCTCACCAGCGTCACGGGATTTGCTCTGGCTGCGCTGGCGACCCGGAGCATCGGTGGCATCCGGTCCCGCGACCTGCCCGTGCTGGCCTTCCTCGGCCTGGCCGACGTCGGGGCCAACCTGCTGCTCGGGGTGGCTACGACGATGGCGCTGCTGTCGGTGAGCACGGTGCTGGCGGCGCTGTACCCGGTCGTCACCGTGGCCCTGGCCGCGGTCCTGCTGCACGAACGGATGCGGGCCGTGCAGGTGGTGGGCTGCTTGGCCGCGCTGGCTGGCGTCGCGCTCATCGCCGCGCGCTGAATTGCTAGCCTGGAAACGGCCCTTCGGATCGCGGAGCGGCCCCGGACGAGAGGCCCGCCGTACCCGGACGCGACGACGGCGAGGCGCTGGAGTTCGCCATGAGCTGGATCGTGCTCGTCGTCGCCGGGATGTTCGAGACCATGTGGGCCACCGCGCTCGCCCAGGAGGATTGGTGGCGGCGCCCGCCCGTGCTGGCGGCCTTCGTGATCGGGTCGGTGATCTCGCTGGGCGGGTTGTCGTATGCGCTGCGGTCGGTGCCGGTCGGCACCGGGTACGCCGTGTGGGTCGGCGTCGGAGCCATCACCACGGTGGCCTACGGCATCGTCGCGTTCGGCGAGCCGGCCACGGTCGCGCGCATCGCCTGCGTCGGCCTCATCCTGGCCGGGATCATCGGCCTGAAGCTGGTCTCCTGATCAGGGCTGCCGGACTCGCCGGGCTCGGCAAGGCGGGCTGCCCGGCTGTGCAGATGTTCATGCGGGTAGGGTTGACTAACCAGGTTGACCAACCTAGTCTCCTGACATGAGGACCGTGAAGGTGCAGCACGCCAAGACGCATCTGTCGGCCTTGCTGGCCGAGGTCGAGGCGGGGGAGGAGATCGTCATCGCGCGCGGCGACCAGCCGGTGGCGCGACTGGTGGGCATCGATGTGCACCGGCCGAGGGAAGTTGACTTCTTCAATTTCCACCTGCCCGAAGACTTCGATGACCCACTCCCGGACGAAGAGTTGGCGCTCTGGGAGGGGCGCCATGACGACCTCGTCTGAGGTGCCTTCTCGAGTCTTGCTGGATACGCACACCCTGGTGTGGACGATCTCCGAATCTCGCAGACTCGGCCCGAGGGCCCGGGAAGTCGTCCTGTCCGCCCAGACGGTCCCCGTCGTTTCGGCGGCTTCCGCATGGGAAGTCGCTACCAAGCACCGCCTCGGCAAGCTGCCCCATGCCGGTGGATTGGTGGGGGCCTGGTCAAGTCTCCTCGCTCGGTTGGGAGCGGCGGAAATGGCCGTGAGCACTGCACACGCCCTGCTGGCGGGGCAGCTCGATTGGGCGCATGGTGACCCGTTCGATCGGATGCTTGCCGCTCAGGCGATTTTGGAGGGGCTGCCGCTCGTGACGGCGGACCGCGCCTTCACCGGTCTGCCCGGCGTCCGAGTGATCTGGTAGCCGAACGCCGAACGGCCGGACGGTGCGGCGCGCGTGCACCTGGGCCTCATGTTGCCGGCGTCAGGGGCAGGCTGGGCAGGTTAGGGGCGAGCGCACGCCGTACAGGTTCCGAAGATCTCCAGCGTGTGCCAGATGTCGCTGAACCCGTGGCGCTGCGCCAATTCGGTGGCCCACGCCTCGTCCTGCGGGGCCTGCACCTCCACCGCCTTGCCGCAATCGCGGCATACCAGGTGGTGGTGATGCCGGGTCGTGGAGCACAGCCGGTAGATCGCCTCGCCGTCATCGCGGCGGATCATGTCGGCGGCGCCGTCGGCGACCAGGCCGGCCAGCGCTCGGTACACCGTGGCCAGCCCGATCGACTCCCCGCCCGCGCGCAGCCGGGCGTGCAGGGTCTGCGCGGAAACGAACGCGGAGGTGCCACGCAGCGCTTCTTCGATCGCGCGACGCTGCCGGGTGGCCCGGCGCTCCACCTCAGCCATGCCGCCTCCCGATCGGGTGGTCGGGGGAGCCCTGCCGGCCGTCGGGCGACCCGTGGTTGAGGCCGTGGTCGTGCCCGTGGTCTTGGGACGTGGCATGGGTGTGGGCATGCGGTCCGTGCTCGTCGTAGTGGCCGTGATGCGGCGCGTGCAGGTGTCCGTCGTGCAGATAGTCCACGTGGTCGCCGTGCGGGATCGCCTCGTGGCCACAGCCGGGCCCGTGCTCGTGCTCGTGGGCCAGGGTGTGCCGCTCCCGGTGATTGCGCAGCCGGCGCACCAACCCCGCGGTGACCGCGACCACGGCGTACAAGCCCACCGCCAGCACGACGATGGTGCCGCCCGAGGGAGTGTCGAGGTAATAGGACGCCGTGACTCCGCCGACCGAACAGGCCAGCCCCATCGTGACGGCCATCCCCAGACCGGTGCGGAAGCTGCGGGCCAGCGGCTGGGCGGCCGCGTTCGGGACGATCATCAGGGCGCTGATCAGCAGCAACCCCACGACCCGCATCGATACCACGACGGTGACCGCGGTCAGGACGGCCAGCAGCACATTGATCGCGAGGACGGGAAGTCCGGCGGAGCGGCAGTATTCCTCGTCGTTGGCGACCGCGAAGAGCCACGGTCGCAACCAGAGGGTGAGCACCATGACGAGCGTGGCGAGCGCGATGAAGGTCCACAGATCCGCGGGGCTGGTGGTGGTGATCGCGCCGAAGAGGTAGGAGTTCAGGCTCGCCCCGCCCGCGGGGGCGCGTGCCATGAGCACGACGCCCAGCGCGATGCCGCCGTAGAACATGATGGCGAGGACGACATCGCCGCTGGCACCGCCGCGCATCCGGATCACCTCGATGGCGACCGCGGCCAGTGCCGCGACGACGAGGGCGGTCAGCACCGGCTGATGGCCGGTGAGCACGCCGATCGCCACGCCGGCCAGGGCGACGTGTCCGATCCCGTCCCCGATCAGCGACAGGCGTCGCTGCACGAGAAACACCCCGACCAGCGGAGCGGTCAGCCCGACGAGCAACGCGGCGAGCAGGGCGCGTTGCATGAAGTCGTACTGCAGCAGGTCAGGCATCACCGGAGTCTCCTGCATCCGGCGCCCCGGCGCGCAGTCGGGGGTCGATCCCCGGCACGATCGCGGCGGTGAAGCCCGACGGCCCGCGGGGCGGCAGGTGATGGTGATGATGTCCGGCCGGCGCGGCGGCGGCCACCTCCTGCGGCGTACCGTCGGCGACGATCCGGCCACCGCGCATCGCGATCGCCCGGGAGATCACCGGAGCGAGGGCATCGAGTTCGTGGGTGACGATCAGGACGCAGACGCCGTCGGCGACGAGCCGGCGGACGGTCGCCGCGAGAATGCGCTGATTCACCTCGTCGACCCCGGCGGTCGGTTCGTCCATCACCAGGATCCGCGGACGGCCCGCCAGCGCGCGGGCCACGAGTACGCGGCGCTGCTGCCCGCCGGAGAGGTGGGTGACCTCCGCGTGCTCCAACCCGCTCAGGCCCACCGCGTCCAGCGCTTCCGCCACGATTTCGTGGTCCGCCGGCCGGGGCCGACCCCACCAACCCAGGTGGGGCAGCCGACCGATCATCACCACCTCGCTCACCGTGGCCACGACCGAGTTCGATAGCGTGTGCCGCTGCGGGACGTAGCCGATCCGGTCGCGCCGGCCCAGGGCGGCGATCGGGCGACCCAGCACGAAGGCCTCGCCCGCGAGCTGGTCGGTCAGCCCGAGGAGGCCCTTGACCAACGTCGACTTTCCGCAGCCGTTCGGCCCCAGCAGGGCCACGGACTCGCCCGCGCCGATGCTGAGGTCGATGCCGGAGACCACCGCGCGCCCCGCGTAACCGAAGGCCGCCGAGCGGACCTCGATCACTGGGCTCGGGGTGGCTACCGGCACGATTGACCCTTGGTCAGGGTGGCGAGGTTCGCGCGCATGACGCCAAGGTAGTCCTTGCCGGCCGAGGCGTCGGACAGCCCCTCGATCGGATCGAGGACGGCCGTGCTGGCGCCGGTCTCCCGGGCGACGGTCTGCGCGATGGCCGGGCTGACCAGCGTCTCGGTGTAGATCGTGGTGATCTTGTGGGCCTTGACGTACGCCGAGATGTCCGCCAGCCGGGCCGGCTCCGGCTCCTTGTCCGGGGTGAGCCCGGAGATGGCCTTCTGCTTCAGGCCGTAGCGCTCGGCCAGGTAACCGAACGCGGCGTGGCTGGTGACCATCGTTGTGTTCGTGCAGGTCTTCAGTCCGGTCGAGAACTCGGCATCGAGGGCGCTGAGGTCCGTGGCGAACGCCTGCGCGTTCTTCTCGAAGTCGGCCTGGTGCGCCGGGTCGATCTCGCCGAGTTTGACCGCCAGCGCCTTGGCCACGCTGGAGTAGCGCTGCGGGTCCAGCCAGAAATGCGGATCGGCGCCGCCGTGATCGTGCCCGTCGTCCGCGCTGTGGCCCTCCTCGAGGGCGTGCGTCTCCAGATCCGCGGCCGGGCTCACGTCGTAGGCGCCCTTGGCGCCCTGCTCGGTGACGGCCTTCTCGACGGCGGGCTGGAACCCCTTGAGGTACACCGCGAGCTTGGCGCTGCTCACCTTCGCCACGTCCTGCGGGGTGAGCTCAAGGTCGTGCGGTTCGACGCCGGGCTTGGTGAGATTGGTGACGCTGACGTGGTCGCCGCCGACGCGCTGCACGGCGTACTCCAGCGGGTAGAACGACGCCACGACCTGCACCTTCTCGCCGGCAGGGGCCTTGGCCGCGTCCGTCGGGCCGGCGCCAGCGCTGGTGCCGGTTCCGCTCGAACCGCACCCGGCGGCGGTCAAGAGGGCGGCGGCGAGCAGGGCGGCGGGTGCGGTACGTCGGATCATGGGGTCACCCTACGCCTTAATGAGAAGCATTGTCATTTTGGTGGAACGGTCCTCTGGGTCGGCCGTGGCAGTCTGGGTGCGTGAGTGCATCCGAGCAGGCCCTGACGACGATCGAGGTGGTGCGGCCCCGGACCAGCGACGTGGCCGCGATCCGGGCGCTGGTGGCGCCGTATGCGCAGCGCCGGATCCTCATCGCCAAGGACGCGGTGGCCTATTTCGAGTCGCTGAGCGAATTCCGGATCGCGCGCGACGTGGTGAGCGGGCAGGTCGTGGGCTGCGGGGCGCTGCACATCATGTGGGAGGACCTGGCCGAGATCCGGACGCTGGCCGTGGCCGACGGCGTCTGCGGGCACGGGGTGGGCGGCGCGCTGGTGGAGGCGCTGCTGCAGGACGCGCGCGACGTCGGCGTGGCCCGGGTGTTCTGCCTGACCTTCGAGGTCGACTTCTTCGCCGGGCATGGCTTCGTGCCGATCGAGGGCCAGGCGGTCGAGCCGGAGGTCTACGCGCAGTTGCTGCGGTCGTATGACGAGGGCGTGGCGGAGTTCCTGGACCTGGAGCGGGTCAAGCCGAACACCCTCGGCAACACCAGGATGCTGCGAATGCTCTGAGGGGAGCGGCGGATGCTCTGAGGTGTGCAGGTCGCGCAAGGCCGCTGCGTCCGCCAGACCTGCGCAGGTCGGCAGCCTCAGATCGACCCTGTGGATAACTTTTCCAGCCGGGAGAGCGCCGCTGGCACGCTGTGCTCCATGTCCTGGGACCACCTCCTCGACCAACTCACCTGGCTCGGTGGCATCGCTACCCGGGATCAGCTCGTCGTCGACAAGCGCACCTTGCGTCAGGCCGTGGAGGGCGGCGTGGTGCGACGCGTGTCCCGGGGGCGCTACGCCTTGCCATCGGTCGCCGAGGCGAGGGTCCGAGCCGCCGCGGTGGGTGGAGTGCTGTCCCACGTCTCGGCCGCCGTCGACTACGGCTGGCCCGTCGCCAGGGGGCCGATGGCGACGCACGTGACGGTGCCGCGGGGCCGCCGGGTGCGCGCCACCCCGGGTGTGGTCATCCACCGGGGGACCGTGCAGGCGGGGGAGTGGGAGGCCGGTAGGACCGATCCGATCCGCACCGTCCTCGACTGCTCGCGGGTCGCTCCCTTCGGTCAGGCCCTTGCCGTCGCGGACTCGGCGCTTCGGTGCGGCTCGGTCAGTGATGAGCAGCTCGTCCGCGCGGCGGCGCAGGCGCGGGCGCCAGGGGTGCCCGCCGCGCGCCGGGTCGCGGGATGCGCCAGCGCCGCGGCCGCCAACCCGTTCGAGTCGGGCGCGCGGGCTATCGCCATCGATGTGCCGCTGCTGACCGTTCAGCCGCAGGTCGTGATCGAGGGGCCAGGCTTGTGGGCTCGCGTCGATCTGGCGGATCTTCGCTGGGGACTGGTGCTGGAGTGCGACGGCTATGAGTTCCACTCGGGTCCAGATCGATTCGCGCGAGATCGACGCCGGTACACCGGGCTGGCCCGCCTCGATTGGGTGGTCTTCGCCTATGTCTGGCAGGACGTTTTCCAGGCGGCTGAGCAGACCACCGCCGAGTTGTCCGACTGGGTCGCCAGGCAGGCGGCGCTTTTTCCGGCGGACCGGTACCCGGGAGGCCGTCCGGGCGTCTGGTCGAGGACCCATCGCGTCCCTAACGACATACAGTGTCCGCGTGGCGATGGTTATGTCGCCTGAGGTCAGGCCGTTGACCTGCGGTGATCCGGTACCGGGCCGGAGCCGGACGCAATGCCGGGCCCACACTGTATGTCGTTAGGGACATCTCGTGCCTGGCCGGCCGATCGGGCCAGGTGCGGCGCGATGGTGGGCCGCGGGGGCCAGGTCAGCGGGCGGCGAGGTAGAGGCGCCTGACCACGTCCTCGATGTCCGGCTCCTCGATGGACAGGTCGCGCACCTCGGCCCGGGTCGCGACCGCCGCCAGCACCACCGCGGCACTGGTCGCTGCCGGGTCGAACGCCAACCGTTGGCGCAGTCCGTCGGCCTGCGAACCGAGGTGCGTCGTCGCGGGGATGCCGATCAGGTCGGGGGTGGGCGCTGCCAGGTCGACCACCAGCACCCGCTGCGCCCCGACCTGGGCGGCCAGCCCGGGCAGCGACCCGTCGTAGACCAGCCGCCCCCGATCGACCACCAGCACCCGATCGCACAGCCGCTCGATGTCGCCCATGTCGTGCGTGGTGAGCAGGAGGGTGCGCCCGTAGGCCGCCCGCTCGGCCACGAGGAACTCCCGGAGCCGCTGCTTGCTGAGCACGTCCAGGCCGATGGTGGGTTCGTCGAGGATGAGCAGCTCGGGGGAGTGCAGCAACGCGGCCGCGATTTCGGCCCGCATCCGCTGCCCCAGCGACAGCTGACGGACCGGCCGGTCGAGGTATTCGCCCAGCTCCAGCCGCTCGACCAACTCCTGCGTGCGGGTGGCGGTGCGCTGCGCCCCGAGTCGGTGGATCGCCCCCAGGATCCGGAACGACTCGGCGGTGGGCAGGTCCCACCAGAGCTGGCTGCGCTGCCCGAAGACAACCCCGATCCGGCGGGCCAGCTCCTTGCGGTGCCGCAGCGGGTCCAGCCCGCCGGTGCGAACCTGTCCCGCGCTGGGGGTGAGGATGCCGGTGAGCATCTTGATGGTGGTCGACTTTCCGGCGCCATTGGCCCCGATGTAGCCGACCGCCTCACCGGGCGCGATGGTGAGGGTGAGGTCGTCGACCGCGCGCAGCACGGTGCGCCGGGTGCCCATCCGCTCCCGGCGGACGAACTCCCGCGTCAGATGCTGGGTGGCCACTATCGGCTCCGCCGGTCCCTCGGCCGGTCGTGCCCGTCCAGACTCCCCCGACATCGCCGACTCCCCCGATACCTGCGTCATCTCAGCCGCCCCGTCATCAGCCGCCCCGTCAACTCAGCCGCCCCCGCCCTGGTAATGCCGCACGCCGAGCCGCCACAGCCCCGACACGACCAGCCACACCATGCCCGCGATCACCGGCGTCGCCCAGGCCAGCCTCGGGTCGAGCCACCCGATCGTGGCGGGGGCCGACAGTCCGAGCAGCGCCAGCGTCGGCACATATCCCACGAAGGCCACGGGCACGGCCACCACGAAGACCCCGACCAGATATGGCGGGAAGATCGATGCCGGCTGCTGACTGGCGTAGCGCCCACCGTAGGTGAACGCATTGGTCAGTTCCTGCCCGTCGATGAGGAAGAACTGGCAGGCCGCGGCCGCCACGAAGATCCCGCAGAAGATCGCCACCCCGCTGAGCAGGGTCATCACGAGCAACACGACGGTGGCCGGCGACCAGGCGATCGGGTTGACCACCAGCCCGTAGCCCAGCGCCGTGCCACCGACCGCCACCCAGCCGAGTCGGCGCAGCGCGATCTCGCTGGTCACCAGCTGCCCGAGCAGGGACAGCGGTCGCAGGTAGAAGGCCTCCATGGTGCCCTCGCGCAGGAACGTCGGGAGCGTGTCGACGTGCCCGACGAGAACCTGACTGAGCGCATAAGCGCAGTGCGAGAGCCCGAACAGCAGGCAGATCTGGTCGAAGGACAGACCGCCGAAGCTGCGCACGTTGTGGAAGACGATCCACACTTCGACGAATTCGATCAGCCCGAACAACAGGCTCGCCGACACATCCAGCGCGAACGAGGTCCCATAGACCCGTTGGCTGCGCAGCCGCGAGGCCAGGATCGTGGCGTAGGGACCCCGCTGGCGCGTCACCTCAGCCACCGGCCACCACCAGGCGTCGGGACCCCGCGGCCAGCGCGAACCGACCCGCCACCGCGAGCACCACCAGCCAGAGCAATTGCACGCCGAGCAGCCCCAGCGCGTCCGCGCCGAGGGCTCGGCCGCCCAACACGTCCGCCGGGATCTGGATCAGCGCCGGGAACGGGGTGGCGTAGGCCAGCGCTCGCAGCCCGTCGGGCATGATCGCCAGCGGCATGATCAGGCCGGAGAAGATGCCGGCAGCGCCGGCGTAGAGGTTGAGCAGCCCCCGGGTCTCGGTGATCCAGAAGGCCGCCGACTGCAGCAGGAACCGGGCCAAATAGCTGACGACGACGGCGAGGACGATCGAGACCAGCCCGGCCAGCCACACGGACGCCGCGGTGGGTAGCCGCACGCCCACCACGAGCACGCCGATCAGCAGCGTCGGGATCGAACGGGGGATCACTGCCGCGAGGGAGTAGCCCGCGTCGTGCGCCAGCAGGGCGCCCTGGACGTCGATGGGGCGCGCCAGGTCGACGGCGATATCGCCGGACCGGACACGGTCGCGCAGGTCGGTGCCCGACCAGATGTTCACCGGCCCGAGCAGCGCCTGCGTGATCCAGGCGTAGGCGAGCAGGCCGGCGGTGTCGTACCCGCCGAGCAGCACCCCGACGCCGTCCGGCCCGCCGGCTCCCGCCGCGGTCGACCCGCCGGCCGCGGCGCCCGCCATGGCGACCAGCACGGCGCACCTGATCAGCCCGAACGAGGAGTTCGTCACGACCCCGGCGAGGATGGCCAGGCGGTACGTTGTACGCCGCCGGAACCCGGCCAGGAACAGCCGGGCGTAGGGCATCAGGGCCGCGCGCACAAACGTCAGAGCCTACTCGAGGCGGGGCCGGGACCCGAAACGCCAGGCGGCGAGACCATCCCCGCCCGTCACGTTTCAGCTCGTGATGTCCCAGCTCGTGATGCCCCGGCCGGTCAGGCCCCGGTGGGTAGCCCGTACCTCCCGTCGGCCGTCGGCTCGACCAGGCCATCCTCGATCAGCGAGGCCAGGCAGCGCTCTCGGGTGGTCTCGTCGAGCGGCCATGCGGTGCGCAGCGCGGCGGCCGTGACGGCGCCGGGGGCCTCCCGCAGTACCGCCAGGAGGGCCCCGCGGACCTGGCGGTCGGTGCCCGTCCAGGCCTGACCCCGGTGGGGCCTTCCGGTGTAGGGGGGCTGGCCCGCGAGCCGCCAGGCGCACGACGTCGCGACCGGGCAGGTCCCGCACCGCGGCGCGCGGGCGGTGCAGATCAGCGCGCCGAGTTCCATCACCGCGACGTTCCAGGTCACCGAAGTGGCGGGGCGGGCCGGCAGCAGCGCGGTGGCCAACGACGTGTCGGCCGCCGTGAGCGATGGCGCCGGCAGCGCGACGCCGGTGACCAGGCGGGCCAGCACCCGGCGCACGTTGGTGTCGACGACGACCGTCCGGCGCCCGTATCCGAACGCGGCGACTGCCGCGGCGGTGTAGGCGCCGACCCCGGGTAGTGCCCGGAGCGCTTCTTCGGTGTCCGGCACGTCGCCGCCGTGCTCGGCGAGCATCGCGCTCGCGGCGGCGTGCAGGCGTAGCGCTCGGCGTGGATAGCCCAGCCGGCCCCAGGCGCGGACGGCCTCCCCGGGCGGCTGCGCGGCCAGCGCGGCCGGCGTCGGCCAGCGGTCCAGCCACTCGAGCCAGACCGGCTGGACCCGCGCCACCGGCGTCTGCTGCAGCATCACCTCGGAGACGAAGACGCCCCAGGGGGTGCAGTCGGGGCGCCGCCAGGGCAGATCGCGGGCGGCCACCTCATACCAGGAGAGCACGGCCGCGTGCAGCCGGGCTCGGTCGGCTCCCGCGACATCGCGCGGACGGGAGAGGCCGTGGGATGCCGAACCGTGGGGCGCCGAATCGTGGAGCGCCGAATCGTAGGCCGTCGAACCCTGGGGCGCCGGACCGCGACGCTCGGCTGCGTCTGAGGGAGCCACGGGTCAGGCGTAGCGCTCGAGGATGCTCGTCTCGGACAGCCGCGCGAGTCCGTCGCGCACCATCCGGGCGCGGGTCCCGCCGACGCCGTCGACGGCCATCAGGTCTTCCTCGCCGGCCAGCAACAGGGCCTGCAGACCGTCGAAATGCTCCAGGAGCCGGTCGGCGATGGACCGGGGCAGCCGGGGGATCTTCGCGAGCAGCCGTTGACCCCGCGGGCTGACCGCTTCGTCGAGTCCCTCGGTCGTGGCGGTGCGCCCGAGCGCCCCGGCGATCTGGGTCAGGTCGAGCAGTTCCGAGGAGCTGAGCTGGGCCAATGCGGCCAGGTGCGCGTCGAGATTGCGTCGGTCGTCGGGGTGTAGGTAGTCCCCCACCACCAGGTCCCGCTCCAGGCCGACGCCGCCGATCAGCTCCTCCAGCTGCAACGAGAGCAGCCGACCGTCCGTGCCGAGTTCGACGACGAACGTCGAGACCTCCTCGCTGATCCGGCGGACCATCTCGTGCCGCTGCAGGACCAGCGCGACGTCGCGCACCGTGACGAAGTCCTCGACCTCCAGCGCCGACAGGGTGGCGGTCACCTCGTCCAGGCGGGCCTTGTATCGCTCCAGCGTGGCCAACGCCTGGTTGGCCCTGGTCAGGACCACGGTCGAGCCCTCCAGGACGTGCCGACGGTCGCCGACGTACACCGCGATCGTCTGCATCGACTGGCTCACCGAGATGACCGGATAACCGGTCTGCTTGGCCGCCCGCTCGGCGGTGCGGTGCCGGGTGCCGGATTCGCTGGTCTCGATGGCCGCGTCCGGGACCAGCTGCGTCGCCGCCCGCACGATGCGGGACAGGTCGGCCTCGACGACGATCGCGCCGTCCATCTTGGCCAGTTCGCGCAGTCGGGTCGCCGAGAACTCGATGTCGATCGGGAACCCACCGGTGCAGATGCGCTCCACCCCGCGGTCGTAACCCAGCACGACGATCGCGCCGGTCCGACCCCGCAGGATCCGTTCCAGGCCCTCGCGCAGGTCGGTGCCGGGGGCCATCGCGGCGAGGGTGAGTCGCATCAGCTCCTCGTCGCTGCGCTCCACGGCTCCGCCTCCCTCGCCTCGCTGGGATGGTAACGCCCGTAGCCGGTGAGCCCGAGCTGGCGGGCGTCACGGCGCGGCGAGGACCAGATGCGCCGCCTGGGCGACATTGGCGACCTCGATGACGGCCATGCCGGCCGGCACGCCGTGGTCGCTGGTCACCGGACCCACCGAGCGCGGCGCCAATCCGCCGCGGCCGGGCGATCCCCGGCCCGTGGCGAACGAGCCCGCCGGGACCACCGCCCGCTCGAAACCGATCCGCCGGGCCTCCGCCAGCCGACGTGGCACCCCGGCGACTTGACGCACCTCACCAGCCAGACCGACCTCGCCCACGGCGATGGTGCCCGCCGGGATGGGCCGGTCCAGCAGCGCGCTGGCCATGGCCAGCGCGATCGCCAGGTCCGCCGCCGGTTCGGCGACCCGCACCCCCCCGACCGTGGAGACGAACGCATCGCACGAGCCCACCGGCAAGCCGCCGCGCCGTTCCAGGACGGCCAGCAGCATGGCCACCCGCGAGGAATCCAGCCCGGACGTCGTACGGCGCGGCGCCCCGGAGCGGGTGGGGACGATGAGCGACTGGACCTCGGCGACCAGCGGCCGGCGCCCCTCCAGCGTCACCGTCACCGAGGTCCCCGGAACGACCAGGTCGCGGCTGGAGACGAACAGCCCGCTCGGATCGGTCAGGCCCTCGATGCCCGTCTCGCCGAGGTCGAAGCAGCCGATCTCGTCGGTCGGCCCGTAACGATTCTTGACCGCGCGCACCAGCCGGAGCCGGCTGGTGCGCTCCCCCTCGAACTGCACCACGACGTCGACGAGGTGCTCCAACACCCGCGGACCCGCGATCGAGCCATCCTTGGTGACATGGCCGACCAGGAAGGTGGCCATCCCGCGCGACTTGGCCGCCGCGATGAGCGCCGCCGCCACCTCCCGGACCTGGGCCACGTTCCCCGCTGCGCCGTCGATCTCGGCCGAGGCCACCGTCTGCACCGAGTCGACCACGAGCAGGTCGGGATTGACCTCGTCGACGTGGCCCAGGGCGGCGGCCAGGTCGGTCTCGGCCGCCAGGTAGAGCGAGGTCGCCAAGGCGCCGATCCGCTCCGCGCGGAGCCGCACCTGCGCCGCGGACTCCTCACCGGTCACATAGAGGACCGTGCGACCGGACTTCGCGGCGCGCGCGGCCACGTCGAGGAGCAGGGTCGACTTGCCGATCCCCGGCTCGCCCGCCACCAGGACCACCGCGCCGGCGACCAGCCCGCGCCCCAGCACCCGATCCAGCTCGGACACCCCGCTCGGCCAGGCCTGCGCGGGGGTCGCGTCGACGTCGCGGATGGACCTGGCCGGAGTGTCCAGCCGGGTGGCCGGCTGGGTGCGCACGCCGACGCGGCCGATCTCCTCGACGCACCCCCAGGCCTGACATTCCCCGCACCGGCCCACCCATTTCACCGTCGTCCAGCCGCACTCCCCACACCGGTAACCCGCCGTCGACCGGCTCGCCTTCGTCGTTCGCGCGACCGCACTCCTTGCCATGCCGGGAACCCTAGGCGGCGGGTCCGACAACGCTTGCGGACCCGCGTACGCTGCGGGCATGGCTCATAACCCAGCGACCGACTCCCCGAGCGTCGACCCGCTGCAGCCGCGCCCCGGCGAGGCGGCCCGCACGGAGGCGCCGGCCGCGCAGGGTGTCGGCCCGACCTCGACCGAGGCCGCCCACCGCCCGCTGCCGAGCGCCGGGGAGATCGCCGACGCGATGCAGGACGCCTCCGGTGACGCCGTCAGCTCCCAGCCCTTCGACACCGAGCCGGCGGACCTCGCGGACGCCCGCGACCGGGTCACCTGGGACGCGGACACCGACCAGGGCTGACCCGTCCTGACCCGGCCCGGCTCATCCTGACCCGGCTCATCCTGACCCGGCTCATCCTGACGTGGCGTCACGTGACCTGGCGTCACGTGACCCGGCCTCACGTGACCCGGCCTCACGTGAACGGGCGGCGGGTGCCGACGCGGCCGCCCGCACACCGGCCACCGCGGCGAGGCCCGCGATGAGCACGAGCCCGCCCGAGAGAGCGAGCGTAAGCCGTGCCGTGCGCAGGCACTGATCGCTGAGCTGGTCGAGATTGGTCGGGGGCTGCCCACCGACCCGCGCCCCGCCGTGCGCGACGACATTGATGGCGGAGCTACACGACACCGGCCCGTTGCCAGTCGCCCCGGGCCACACCGGCGCGACCTCGGTATAGACGTCCCGGGCCGCCAGCCATATCGCGGTCGTCATCGCCAGCACGGACAACGCGGCGAAGACCCATTGATGGATGTCGGCTCGGCCGGGTCGCATGCGCTTCACGGTGCGCCGCTAGTAGCGGGACCACCACAGGTTCACCGCGTAATCCACCTCACAGCCGGCATGGTCGGCCAGGAACGCCGAGGCCACTGCCGGGGAGAACTCGATCCGCACCGCCGCCTCGAAGTCGGCACGGGTGTGCATCGACCAACGCATCGCGATCCGCTCCCGGCGATAGCCCCGCCGGGCCCAGAACCGCTCGATGGCCGCGGGGTCGTAGCGGGGGTGCTCGCGCCGGAACCAGCGCCCGAACGTCGAGGTCGTGGCGTCGTTGTCGATGACGAAGGCCGTGCCACCCGGCCGCAGCACCCGAGCCACCTCGGCGAGGCCGGGTTCGCAGCCGGGACCGAAGAAGTACGCCCAGCGCGCCTGCATTACGTCGGCGCTCCGATCGGGCCGCGGGATCGCCTGCGCGACCCCGGCCAGCACCCGCACCAGCGGGGTCGCCGGCAAGGATTGCACGCGCGACTGCGCCGCCGCGACCAACGGCGGGTGCGGCTCGACGCCGGTCACGCTGCCGGAAGGCCCGACCAGCGCGGCGAACACGGGCAGGTGGAACCCCGAGCCACAGCCCAGGTCAAGCACGTCGGCGCCGGCCAGCGGGTGGATCCGCTGCATCGCCGCTAGCAGCAGTCCGTCCGGATCGACGGCTCGGTTCTCGATCTCGTAGATCGCCGGATGGTCCCAGATGTTCGGCGACGGGATCGCCGCGCGCCCGCAGCCCTCGCCGTACGGGTGCATCGCCCGGTCCTCACCCGCGCGCGGCGAGCGTCGCGGGGTGCACGAGCAGCGGCAGCAGCGCGCGCCCGCCCGGCGCGGCGGCGGCCGCGGTCGCGAGCAGCAGGTGGGCTGCGGCGTGCTCGGCGAGGACCGCGTACGCCGCGTCGCCCATCAGCTCCCGCAACTCGGGTTCGGCGGTGGCATACAGCGGCGCGCTCCCGGTGTGGGCCAGCGGCGAACCGGTGCAATACCAGGCCAGGTCGTGCCCGCCGGGGCCCCAGCCGCGCCGGTCGTACTCGCCGATCGTCACCTCCAGGTAGTCCGTCTCGTCGGGCAGCCGCACCGTCCGATAGGCGCGCCGGATCGGCAGCTGCCAACACACATCGGGCTTGACGGTGTGCGGCTGCAGGCCGTTGACCAGCGCGTACCGGTGCAGCGCACACCCCGCGCCGCCCGCGAAGTCCGCGCGGTTGAGCAGGATGCAGGCCCCGTCCACGACCCGGGTCTTCAGCTCCGGCTCACCGTTCGGCTCATCATCGGCCTGCTCCCACCAGCCGTCGGCGAGCCCCCCCGCGGCCACCGCCTGGCCGCGCAGCTGCCAGTCGTCCGGCCCCAGGACCGCCACGACCGCCCCGACCCGGTCCAGATCGGCCCGCTCGGTGAAGTGCGCGCCCAGCGAGCAGCAGCCGTCGTCCGGCCGACCCGGCTCGATGCCCGGGCAGCCGGCCCCATAGATGCACCGGTAATCCGAGGTCAGCCACGTCAGGTCGCACCGGAAGCGCTGCGCCGGCTCGGCCGGGTCGACGAACTCGACCCAGGTGCGGGTCACGTCCAGGCCGGTTTCGGCGGGCTGCGTGGCGGCCGGGTCGGCTGGCTGCGGCGGCGGGTCGCCGGGGGCGGGCATTGTCGGATCGTACGTCGTGGCGGCGGTACGTCGGGTGCGCGGGGCTACTCTGGGCGCCATGCGCATGGGTGTCATCGACGTCGGCTCCAACACGGTGCATCTGCTGGCGGTGGACGCCTATTGGGGCGCGCATCCGTTCGCGGCGTCGTCATACAAGATGACCCTGCGGTTGTCCGAGCACACCGAGGCCAACGGCGATATCAGCAAGGCCGGGCGCGACAAGCTGGTCGAGTTCGTCAAGGGCTGCACGAGCAAGGCCGAGGACTGGGGCATCGAGACCCTGATGGGGTTCGCGACCAGTGCCATCCGGGAGGCCCCCAACGGGGACGAGGTGCTGGAGGCGGTCCGCAAGGAGTCCGGCGTCGAACTGCAGGTGCTCCCCGGCCAGGACGAGTCGCGGCTGACCTTCCTCGCGGCGCGCCGCTGGTTCGGCTGGTCCAGCGGGCGCTTGATGCTGGTGGACATCGGTGGCGGCTCGCTGGAGCTGGCCGCGGGGATCGACGAGGACCCCGATGTGGCGCTGTCGCTGCCGCTCGGCGCGGGCCGGGTGACCCGCGAACGGCTGACCGGTGACCCGCCGAAGCCGGCCCAGATCAAGGAGGTGCGCAAGGAGATCCGCACCGAGATCGCCCGGGTGGTGCGGGATCTGAAGAAGGTCGGCGAACCGGACCGCTACGTGGGCACCTCCAAGACGATCCGTTCGCTGGCCCGGATGTGCGGGGCGGCGCCGAGCGCGGACGGGGTCTACGTACGCCGCGCGCTGGACCGGGACGATCTGCACGCGCTGGTGCCCAAGCTCGCCAAGCTCACCGGGGCGCAGCGCTGCGACCTGCCCGGGGTCTCCGAGGAGCGCTGCCATCAGGTGCTCGCCGGAGCGTTGGTCGTCGAGGCCGTGATGGACATCGTGGGGATCACCCGCCTGGACGTCTGCCCGTGGGCGCTGCGGGAGGGGGTCATCCTGAACACCCTCGACCGGATCCCGGTGGACGCCGGGTGAGTCCTACTGCCCCGCAGGGCCCACACCGGAGCCCCGACGCCGGGGCTGTCATGGACCGGAGCCCCGACGCCGGGCCCGACCCGATGGCCGCGCTGGCCGAGCGGGATCGGCTGACCGTCCTGGTCCTGTCGGACACCCACGCCCCGAGTCACTGGACGGCAATCCCGAAAACGCTCATCGGGCCGCTGCGCGCCGCCGACGTGGTGCTGCATGCCGGCGACGTCTGCCGGCCGGGGGTGCTCGACGATCTCGCCGCGACCGCCGGCGCCCCGGTGCTGGCGGTGCTCGGCAACAACGACGGGGCCGATGTGGCGGCCTGGGGCCCCGACGGGGTGCCGGAGCGGCGTGAATTCGTCCTGGCGGGAATGCGATTCGCGATGGTGCACGACTCCGGTGCGCGGGTGGGCCGGGGCCGGCGGATGCGCGCCTGGTTCCCGGCGGCCGACGTGGTGGTCTACGGGCACAGTCACCTCCCGTACGACGGCGTGGAGGATGGCCTGCGGCTGGTCAATCCCGGGTCGGCGGGGGACCGACGATCGGCACCGACGACGTCGTACGCCGTGCTCGAGCTCGCCCACGGCCGGATCGCCGCCGCGCGCATCGTCCCGCTGGGCTGACCGGGGGCTGACCGGGGCTGACGGGGGCTGACCGGGGCTCGGGGGGCGGGCGTCTCCGATGTGACTCTGCGCCGCGGCGCGACAGTCCAGCCACGGCTCAGCCCCGGTACGGGCACGCCGAAGAGCTGCCGAGAATGGTCGGTACGCTGGGGGCTATGACCTCCGTCACGCCCGAGAGTGCCATCGCGGTGACGCTCTCGACGTCGTCGGTGTATCCGCTCGGCCCGGAGGCCGCGTTCGAGACGGCCGCCCGGCTCGGCTACGACGGGGTCGAGGTGATGGTCCTGGGTGACCCGCTCACCCACGACGTACGGCTCCTGCGGCGCTGGTCGGAGGACTACGGCGTGCCGGTCCTGTCCATCCACGCGCCGTGCCTGCTGGTGACCCAGCGGGTGTGGGGCACCAGCGATCCGTGGACCAAGCTGGACCGGTCCATCGAGCTCGCGCATGAGGTCGACAGCGAGGTCGTGGTCGTGCACCCGCCGTTTCGGTGGCAGCGCGACTATGCCTCGGCATTCGTCGACGGCGTCGCCGAGCGGGAGGTCAGCACCGACATGCGGATCGCCGTGGAGAACATGTTTCCCTGGCGGGCCCGCAACACCGATGTGCAGGCCTACCTGCCGGCCTGGGACCCGGTGCCGCAGCCGTACGACAGCGTGACCCTGGACCTGTCCCACACCGCGACCGCGGGCAGCGACGCGCTGGCCATGCAGGCGGCGCTGGGCGAGCGGCTCGCGCACGTGCATCTCGCGGACGGCTCCGGCTCGTTCATGGACGAGCACCTGGTGCCCGGCCGCGGCAGCCAGCCCTGCGACGAATTCCTGGCCCGGCTGCCGGAGATGGGCTATCAGGGGCTGGTCTGCCTGGAGGTGGGCACCCGCAAGCTCTCCCCGGACGAGCGCGAACTCGATCTGGTGGAGGCGCTGGCGTTCGCCCGCCTGCACCTGGGGCATCCGCCGCTGCAGCACACCCCCGAGTTGCATCCGCATCGCCGGGTCACGACCATGCGGGCCGGGGCCGCCCGGCGCCGCGAGCGGCGCCTTGATCGGCGCTCGCGCCGCAAGGCCCGCCGCCACCTGGGCGGCTGAGCCCCGGCCGAGCCCCGGCCGAGTCGCCGCGCCGATCGCCGCGCCGAGTCGCGCCATCGCCGCGCCATCGCCGCGCCATCGCCGCGCGGATCGCCGCACGGTTCACTGGGATCGGCTCGCTCGATGCCGATGGGACGACCAGTCGACGGCCCCCGTCGATCCGCCCCGCCGCACCCCCGGAGAGGATCACCGTGCCCGCCCTGCTGCGCACCGTCGTCGCCGGTCCTCGGGACCGCGGCAGTGACCTGCCGCAGTACGCCGACGTGTTCGGGCAGGTCAGCGTGGGGGGCAACGGGATGTGGTCGTTCCGGTCGGTGACCGAGAAGGGCCGCGATAGCGGCAAGCCCGCGCCGGTGTGGCACCTGCGCCGCGGGTTCGGCAGCACGGAGCCCGGCCTGATCGAGGTGGGGATCACGCTGGCGCTGGCGCATCGGCCCGGCGCGGCCTCGGACCTCGGCCAGCAGGTGATCCGGCGGCGCCGGCTCGACCCGGCGCAGGACATCGTGGTGGTGCCGGAGCTGATGGACGCCTGTCGCGGCCTGCGGGAACTTCCCCTGGCCTTGTTGGTGAGCAGCGCGCAGGAGTGCGACGCGATGCTCACCGAGCTCGCGGCGGGCACCGGGTGGAGCATCACCTCGGCGGTGATCTCGCGGCCCTGACCGAGCCGGGCCCGCCCGGCAAGGCCGACGCCGTACGGCGCGCCGACCACCCGCCGTACGGGTGACAATCCTTCGTATGCGCCACCGTTCGGCACTCCGGCCGCGCCTCGAGGGGCTCGGGTGAGCGCCCGCGGGCGCCGGCCGGGTTCGGCCGAGGCGACCCGGGAGGCGATCCTCGCGGCGGCGCGCCTTGAGTTCGCCCAGAAGGGCTATGACGGTGCCAGCCTGCGCGGCATCGCCCGAGCCGCCGCGGTGGATCCGGCCCTGGTGCATCACTACTTCGCCGGCAAGGCCGACGTCTTCGGCCAGGCACTGGCCCTTCCGGTCAACATCCCCGAGCAGGTTCGGGCCCTCTTGGGTGGCCCGTGGGATCGACTCGGGGACGCCGTCATTCGGACGTTCCTGAGCATCTGGGATCGACCCGAGGCGAGCGTGCGACTCCAGGCCGTGCTGCGGGCCTCTGTCGCCACGCCGGCCGCGGGGCACCAGCTGCGCGAGTTCATCCTGCGCGAGGTCGTCGAGCCGATCACCCGGCACACCGGCGTCCCGGAGCCGCAGCTGCGGGCGGCGGCGGCCGCGGCCCAGCTGCTGGGGATCGCGCTGCTGCGCTACGTCGTGCCGCATCCACCGCTGGCCGGGGCCAGCCATGACGCGATCGCCGCGCTGGTGGGGCCGACCCTGCAGCGCTATCTGGTGGGCGAGCAGCCCACCGCTGCGCCCCCCGACACCGGCGACACCGGCGCCTTGCGAGCGGACCGGCCCCCGGCCCATGATTCATCACATGGTGAATAGCGCGGCGGTGACCGTGCGGGGCCTGCGGGTGCTGCGCGGCGGGCGCGAGGTGATCCCGGGCATCGACCTCGATGTCCCGGTCGGCCAGGTCGTCGGGCTGCTCGGGCCCAGCGGCGGCGGCAAGTCCACGCTGCTGCGCGCCGTCGTCGGCGTGCAACGCATCGCCGCGGGCCAGGTCACCGTCCTGGGGCTGCCCGCCGGATCGCGACAGTTGCGCAGCCGGGTGGCCTACACGACCCAGGCGCCCAGCGTGTACGGCGACCTCACCGTCCGCGACAACCTCCGTTACCTGGCCCGACTCGGGGGCCTGGGCGCCGACGACGTGCAGCGGGCCATCGCCGCCGTCGACCTCGCCGAGCACGCCGACGACCGTTGCGATGCGCTCTCCGGGGGGCAGCGCAGCCGCGCCTGCCTGGCCGGTGCGCTGCTGGGTCGGCCCGAACTCCTGGTCCTCGACGAGCCCACCGTCGGCCTCGACCCGGTGCTGCGCCGGGAGCTGTGGGACCTGTTCCACCGGCTCGCGGCCGACGGGGCGACGCTGCTGGTCTCCTCGCATGTGATGGACGAGGCGGTCCGGTGCGACCGCTTGCTGCTCCTGCGCGCGGGTCGGATCCTCGCCGACGACACCCCGGCGGGCCTGCTCGCGGCCACCGGCACCAGCGACGCCGAGTCCGCCTTCCTCGCCCTCATCGACGCCCAGGACGCCGGGCAGGTGGCCTCGTGACCCGCGCCGGTCTGGTCGCGACGGCGGCCCGCGTGCTGCGGCAGCTGCGCGGCGATCACCGCACGATCGCGTTGCTCCTGGTGGTCCCGTGCGTCATGCTCGGCCTGCTCGCCTGGATGTACGACGGCACCCCCGTCTTCGACCGCATCGGCCCGGCCCTGCTGGGCATCTTCCCGTTCACCGTGATGTTCGTGGTGACCAGCGTCAGCACCCTGCGAGAGCGCACCGGCGGCACGCTGGAGCGCCTGATGACCACCCCGTTGCGGCGCGGCGACCTGGTGGGCGGCTACGCGGTGGCCTTCGGCGCGGTGGCGATCGTGCAGGCGGTGGTCGCGACGGCCTGGGCGGTCTGGGTATGTGGTCTCGACGTGGCGGGGCCGCTGCCCGCCCTGGGTCTGGTCGCCTTCGTGGACGCGATCGCCGGTACGGCGTTCGGGCTGCTCGCCAGCGCCTTCGCGCGCACGGAGTTCCAGGCGGTGCAGTTCATGCCGGCGTTCGTGCTGCCCCAATTCCTGCTGGCCGGATTGCTGCAACCGCGCGACGCGCTGCCCACCGTGCTGCGCCATGTCTCCGACCTGTTGCCGTTGTCCTACGCCGTCGACGCCGTCGAGCACGTCGCCCGCCGCGCCGACCCGTGGGCCGAGATGTCGACCCCGTTCGCTGTGCTGGTCGCGTTCTGCGTGGCGGCGCTGGCCGTGGCGGCCCTGACCCTGCCACGACGTACGCCGTAGCTGCTGTCGAGGCCCGGTCGCACCGGTGCGCGCTCCCGGTCCCGCCGGATAGCCTGGCCACCGACGGAACCGACCACCGAAGGAGCCGCCGTGCCCGATGCCAGGACCGTGCTGTCGGCGTCGCTGCGCCGGGTGGCCCGCGAGGGTCGACTCCGTCGGTTCGTCGAGGCGCCGACCATGAGCCACGAGATCGTCAGCCGGTTCGTGGCGGGGGAGAGCGTCGGCTCGGCGGTCGACGTGGCTGCCGATCTGATCGCGAAGCGCCGCCGGGTCGCTCTGACGGCGTTGCAGCCGGTGCCCGATACCGAGGAGGCCGCCAAGGCCGGGGCGAAGCGCTATCGCAAGGTGCTGCGCCGGCTCGGCGAGGCGGGGCTGGCCGCCGACGGCCGCTGCGAGGTGAGCTTCGCGCTCAGTGCCCTGGGCCTGGACCTGGGGGCCGACGGCGCGCCCCTCGCGCTGGCGCACGCCCGCCGGATCTGCCAGAGCGCCGCCAACGTCGGTGCGCTGGTCACCGTCGAGGCGACCGATCCCGTCACGGTCGACCAGACCCTGGAGACCGTCGCCGACCTGCGCCAGGACTTTCCCTTCGTCGGGGTCGCGCTGCAGGCCTCGCTGCGACGGACCGAGGCCGACCTGCGCGAGCAGCTCGGCCACCGGGTCCGGCTCGCCAAGGGCCCGGCCGGGCCGGGGGAGGACCGGCATCGACACGGCGCCGACGTCGACAAGGCATTCGCCCGGATGGTCCGCACGCTGATGAGTCACCCGGGCACCCCGGTGATCGCGACCCAGGACCCCCGCCTCATCGAGATCACCGAGGGCCTGGCCCGCTATCTCGGCCGGGAGCCCGACTCCTTCGAGTTCCAGTTCCGCTACGGCGTACGGCCCGAGCGCCAGGCCATGATCGGGGACCGCGGCGACCGGTGCCGGGTGTACGTGCCCTTCGGTCCGGACTGGTATGCCTATCTGATCTCCCGAGTGGCCGACGATCCCACCAACGTCGGCGACCTGCTCAAGGCCGCGTTCGCACGCTGAAGACCTGCCCGAGAAAGGAGCTGTTGATGGCGCGACTCGCCGTACTGGGTGCGGGGGTGATGGGCACGGCGATCCTGACGGCGCTGGTCGAGGCCGGCGCGTTCGGGGCCGCCGACGTGCGCGCCGCCACGCTCGACGAGGCCTCCCAGCGACACCTGGCCGACGAGGTCGGGGTGCGCGTCGTGGCGGCCCGCCAGGCCGTCGTCGGCGCGGACGTCGTGGTCGTCGCGGTGAAGCCGGGCGAGGTCGGCGCGCTGCTGGAGCAGGTTCGCGACGAGCTCCCGGAAGACGCCCTGCTCATCAGCGTGGCGGCCGGCGTCACCCTCGACACCCTGGAGTCCCACCTTCCCGAGGGGACCGCGGTCGTGCGCGTCATGCCGAACACTCCCGCGCTGATCCGCGAGGGGATGCTCGCCATGACGCCCGGCAAGGAGTGTCGTCGCAGCCAGGTCGAGCGGGCCCGCGAGCTGTTGGGCCACCTCGGCTCGGTGGTCGAGGTCCCGGAGAAACAGCAGGACGCGGTGACCGGGCTGTCCGGCTCCGGGCCGGCGTACGTCTTCGCCTTCGCCGACGCCCTCGTCGAGGCCGGCGTGGTGCAGGGCCTGCCGCGGCCGGTGGCCACCGAGCTCGCCGTACAGACCCTGTACGGCGCCGCCGCGCTGCTGCGTCGCAGCGGTGACCATCCGGCCATCCTGCGCGAACGGGTCACCAGCCCGGGCGGGACGACCGCGGCCGGCCTGCGGGTGCTCGATGCGGCGGGGCTACGCTCCGCGGTGGTCGACGCCGTGGAGGCGGCCACCGAACGGTCCCGGGAGTTGGGGGCCTGAGGCCGGGGTGGCGGGGCCCAAGGACGGTGTGGGGTCCCCGACCGGGCCCCCCATCGGGCCCCCGACCGGCGCTGTTACCGTCTGTTCATCGCGTTCTGGGACGCTTGCCCCGCTGGGGGTGACCCCTGGCTGAGGATTCGAAAGGTTGTGGCATGACCGACACCACCGTGCGCCGTCTCGCCGAGGGCGAGTGGACCACCTACCGCGCCATGCGTCTGATGTCGCTGCAGCAGTCGCCGGAAGCGTTCGCCAAGACGTTCGCGGAGGAGCAGGAGTTCGCAGAGTCCGTCTGGCGGGACCGGATGAAGCGGGCCGACCGCCTCATCGCCACCCATGACGGCGCGGATGTCGGCATTCTGTCGATGCGCCCCGCGGACGAGGAATTCGAGGACTCCGCAGAGATCTTCGGCCTGTGGGTGCGGCCCGAGCTGCGTGGCAAGGGCGTCGCCGTGGCGCTGTTCCAGGAGGCCGTCCAGGAGGCCCTGCACGACGGTCACACCCACCTGGTCTATTGGGTCGGCACCGACAACGGCCCGGGCGTGGCCTTCGCCAGCGCACGGGGATTCCGGCCGAGCGAGCTGCGTCGGCCGATGGAGGGCGCCCGCGACGGCGAGCAGGAGATCGCGATGGTGCTCAGCGTCAGCTGAGCACCATCGCGGACGGGGCCGATGGGCGCGCTGGCGGGACGGCATGAGCCGTGGCGAGGCACGGTGAGTCGAGACACGCGGTGAACAGGTGAACGCTCGCCTTCACTCCCGGCCCTCGGGCCGATAGCGTTGCCAGCATGTCGCGGACCGGGATCGTGTGGCACGAGAGCTTCACGGATTACAACTTCGGAGCCAGCCACCCCATGAACCCGGTCCGGCTGGACTTGACCGCACGCCTGTGCCGTGAGTTCGGTCTGCTGGACGGCGAGGGCGTCGAGGTCATCAACCCCGACGTTCCGTCGGATGACGTCCTGCTGAGCGTGCACACCCCGCAATACGTCGAGGCGGTCCGTCAGGCCTCCGCCAATCCGGCCGCGGCCCAGCTGCGCTTCGGGCTGGGCACCGAGGACGACCCGGCGTTCGCGGGGATCCACGAGATCAGCGCCCGCATCGCCGCGGGCACCCTCGCGGTGGCCAAGGGCGTCTGGGAGGGCACCTACCGGCACGGGGTGAACTTCTGTGGTGGCATGCACCACGCCATGCCGAACGCGGCAGCGGGCTTTTGCATCTATAACGACGCAGGCGTCGCCATCCAGTGGCTGCTGGACCACGGCGCCGGCAAGGTCGCCTATATCGACGTGGACGCCCATCACGGCGACGGCGTGGAGCGGATGTTCTGGGACGACCCACGGGTGCTGACGATCTCGGTCCACGAGACCGGCGCGGTCCTGTTCCCCGGCACCGGCTTCCCCGGCGATACCGGCGGCCCGAACGCCCGGGCCAGCGCGGTCAACATCGCCCTGCCCCCCGGGGTGGGGGATTCCCCGTGGCTGCGGGCCTTCAACGCGATCGTGCCCAGCGTGGTGCGGGCGTTCAAGCCGGACATCATCATCAGCCAGCACGGCGCGGACAGCCACGCCCACGACCCCCTGGCCCACCTGGCGTTGTCGGTGGACGGGCAGCGGGTCGCGATCGAGTCGATCCGGGACCTGTCGTTCGAGCTGTGTCAGGGCAAGTGGGTCGGCCTCGGCGGGGGTGGCTATGAGGTCATCGGGGTCGTGCCGCGCACCTGGACCCATCTGGTGGCGGCGGCCCGGCACCGCGACATCTCGGTGACCGAGCCGGTCCCCGCGGCGTGGCTGGACTACGTCAAGGCCCGGTTCAATGCGGACGCCCCGGGCCACATGGGTGATGGGGCCTCCGAGGACGGCCGCATCTGGTGGCGGTCCTGGAGCAGCGGGTTCGACCCCGAGAACAGCGTGGACCGGTCGGTGATGGCCACCCGCGAGGCGATCTTCCCCGCGATGGGCCTGGACATCTGGTTCGACTGACCCCAACTCGGGGTCCGGTTGGGGCACACGGCGACTCGGTCGGCGACGGGCGCGTAGCGGGGTATTCGCGAGGCCATCCGACGTGACATGATGGCCTCGCTCACGGCGTGTCGACTGGACGTCGACCCGACCCGCGGGCATGTCATCCCTGTTGTGTCCCTCCCGCCCAGGGTGGGCGCGAACCTGGCCCCCGGAGGTTCCCCCATGCCCGAATTGACCCGCGTCGACGCTTCTGTCCTGCTCACGGTCGCGGAGGTGGCGGCCCGGATGCGGGTGTCGAAGATGACGGTCTATCGGCTCATCCATGCCGGCGAACTCCAGGCCCTGCGCGTCGGCCGTAGCTTCCGGGTGCCGGCGAAGGCCGCGTCGGACTACCTGGCCTCGGCGTACGTCGAGACCGCCTGACCCGGCCCCTCGTCCCGGTGGACGCCGGGACGATTTCCGCGCCGAGCCGCGGCGGCGGTAGTCTGGGCCGGATCGTTCCCGAAAGGACCACACATGGGCTCAGTCATCAAGAAGCGCCGCAAGCGGATGGCCAAGAAGAAGCACCGCAAGCTGCTGCGCAAGACGCGTCACCAGCGTCGCAACAAGAAGTGACCCGATCGACGCGCCCCGTGCGCGTCGATCGTGCCGGCCCGCGTCCCGCCCCGGTGGGATGGCGGGCCTCGTCGTGCCGCCCCTGGTCGGGGAAGGGTGTGGCCGTTCTCTCGGTCGTCCTGGCCCGGGCGCGGACGCCTCGCTGTGCATAGGATCGAGCGAGGGGAGCAGGGGAGGCGCGGGATGGGTCGGACGATCCTGGTGACCGGCGTGAGCCGGCACCTCGGCGCGCGCGTCGCCCGTGGCCTGGCCCTGCATCGTGAGGTGACCCGGGTGATCGGTCTCGACGTCATCACTCCGGCCGAGGAGTTGGGGCGCGCCGAGTTCGTCCGCGCGGATATCCGCAATCCGGTGGTGGCCCGGCTGCTCAACCAGGCGCGGGTCGACACGGTGGTGCACCTGGCGCTGTCGGTGGCGCACGCGCGGGGCCGGGCCCGGACCTCCCAGAAGGAGGACAACGTCATCGGCACGATGCAGTTGTTCGCCGCCTGCCAGCAGGCCTCCCACCTGGAACGCATCGTGCTGAAGTCGACCGGCTCCGTCTATGGTTCCTCCCCCCGGGACCCGGCGATGTTCACCGAGGAGCAAACGGCACCACGCAATCGCGCCCAGGGGTCGATCCGGGACGCCCTGGAGGTCGAGAGCTACCTGCGGTCCACCCGGCGCCGCCGGCCCGACCTGGCCTATTCCACGCTGCGGCTGGCCAATGTCGTCGGCCCGCACATGAGTTCACCCCTGCTGGACTATCTCTCGCTGCCGCTGGTGCCGATCCCGTTGGGCTACGACGCCCGGCTCCAGCTGCTGCACGAGGACGATGCGGTCGCCGCGATGATCGCGGCCGTCACCGGTCCCGCGGTGGGGGTGGTCAACGTCGCAGCTCAGGGGGTGCTGAAGCTCTCCCAGGCGGTGGCGCTGGCGGGCCGGCCGTTCGTGCTCATCCCCACCTACACCGGACTGAGCGTCGACCGGGCGCTCCGGCTCGGCAACCTGCCGCGGTTCGGCAAGGCCGACCTGGACTACCTGCGGTTCGGGCGGGTCCTCGACACCAGTCGGGCCCGGGAACTGCTCGACTTCCGGCCCCGGTTTACGACGCGGGAGGCCTTCCTGTCGGCCGCGGCCGCCTTCCCGCCGCCGGTGCCGGCGGTCTCCGCGGTGCGGGGTTGGGCCGGCGCGGTGACGGCGGCGCTGCTGCCGGGCCGCACCTCGTCCGCCGTGTTGCCGGCGGCGCCGGAGGAGGCCGGGCCGGACCCCGAGCCGTCGTACGACGTGCTCACGCTCGACGAACCCGACGCGCAACAGCCGGCCGCCGAGGCGGTGCCCAACGTGCTCACCCTGGACGAGCCGGACCCCGGCAGCGTGGGGCGCTCGGAGGCGCAGACCGTGCGCCCGACGCCGACGCCGACGCCGACGCCGACCCACCCGCCGCGGCGCCGCCGCGCGCGGCATCTGTCGAGCGCGGACGAGGAGGTGCGCTGAGCATGCGCGCCGAGGAGCCTGATCGGCCCGGCGGCGCCTCGTCCGCTCCGGGGGTGGACCCCCTGGGCGTCGGTGAGGCGGGGGCCCCCGGCGTCGAGGAGATCGCCGAGGCCGTGCAGACGCTGATCGCGGCGTTGCGCTGGGCGGCGCGCCAGATCGGCGTCCCGGAATCCGATGTCGAGGAGCGGGTCGCGCAGACCCTGGCGTTCCTGCGGCGACGGGTCACCGGCGACTACGCGGTCGACGACTTCGGCTTCGACGCCGACTTCACCGACAGCGTGCTGCTGCCGCTGCTGCGCCCGCTCTATCAGCGCTGGTTCCGGGTGGAGGTGCGGGGCATCCACCATCTGCCCGACACCGGCGGCGCGCTGCTCGTCTCCAACCACTCCGGCACCATCGCCATCGACTCGTTGATGGTGCAGCTCGCGGTCCACGACGAGCACCCCGCGCGGCGACACCTGCGGATGCTGGGCGCCGACTTCGTGTTCGCCTCGCCGGTGGTGGGGGAGTGGGCGCGCCGGTGCGGGAGCACGCTGGCGACCCCGGCGGACGCCGAGCGGCTGCTCAGTGCCGGTGAGATCGTCGGGGTCTGGCCGGAGGGCTTCAAGGGGGTCGGCAAGCCGTTTAAGGACCGCTACCGGTTGCAGCGGTTCGGGCGCGGCGGGTTCGTGGCCTCGGCGCTGCGCGCCGGCGTACCGATCGTGCCGTGCAGCGTCGTCGGAGCCGAGGAGACCTATCCGATCCTGGGCTACCTGCCGGGTGCCGCGAAGGCGCTGGGCGTGCCGTACTTCCCGGTGACCCCCCTGTTCCCGCATCTGGGGCTGCTCGGGGCCATTCCGCTGCCGAGCAAGTGGATCATCGAGTTCGGGCGACCATTGCGCACCGAGCACTACGGCTCGGACGCCGCCGACGACCCGGTGCTGGTCTTCGACCTCACCGACCGGGTCCGGGAGACCATCCAGCGGACGCTGTACCGCCTGCTGGCGCAACGCGGTTCGCCGTTCTTCTAACAGCTCGCCTCGATCGTTGCGAGGCGGGGTTTGTGGCCGCGGGGGTCGTCGGTTGCCGGGCGGCGGATCCGAGACGGGTCCGTACGCTGGCTGCCATGAGCGAGTCGAGCAGCGCCGCAGCGCGCCTGGAGCTGGTGACCATCCCCGACTGCCGGCTCTGCGACCGGGCCCGGGAGGCCCTGACGCGGCTCGCCGAGCAGCGCGGGCAGGTCTGGGCCGAGCGCGATCTCACCGAGCTGGGGGCTCCCGACCCGATGTGGTGGGAGCAGGTCCCGCTGGTCCTCGTCGAGGGCCAGGTGGTGTGCTACTGGGACGTCGACGAGTCGGCCGTGGTCGCGGCGCTGGAGCGGTAGTCGAACAGCGTTCCCTGCGGCCCCCGCACGCTCACGGCCGGCCCACCGCGCAGGTCGAGCGTGGTCTCCAGCCAGGCGGCGGGGTCCTCCGGCGCGACGCTGCGGTAGCAGAACAGCTCATTGGCCAGGTGCACCGTGGTGGTCCGGGCGCCGACCAGCCAGGGGTGCCGGCGGCGCAGCCCGATGAGGTCCTGGTGCAGGTGGTAGATGGGCCAGCCGTACGACGCCAGCTCCGCCGGACTCGCCGGGAAGGCCGGGCGCACCGCGTCGTCGCCGCCCGGCCGGTCCTCCTTGACGCCGCGGAAGCCCTGCTCGTCCCCGTAGTAGATCGACGGGCTGCCCCCGATCGTCATCAGCACCGCGACCGCCAGCGGCAGCGCGTCGGTGCCGATCTTCTGGGCCAGCCGGGTGACGTCGTGATTGCCGGTGAAGGTCCATGGGGTGAACGTCTCCAGCAGGGCCTCGTGCCGCTGCAGGGCATGGCTCAGCTCGTAGAAGTTGCGGTCGCTGATCGCGCTCCAGATCGCCTTCCACAGCTCGTACTGCGTCACCGAGTCCAGCCCACCCGCCTGGACATAGTCGGCGTAATCGCCGTGGATGACCTCGCCCAGGAAGAGCGCCTGCGGGTGCCGCTCGCGGACGGCCGCGACGATCGGGGCCCAGTCCGCGGGGGCGGCGCGGTACGCCGCGTCGAGGCGCCACCCGGCGATGCCCCGGTCCAGCCAGTGGTTCATCGCGTCCACCACGAGGCGGCGGGCGGGTTCGCCGTCGAGGGCGAGCTCGACGAGGTCGAAGTGGCCTTCGAAGACGTGCGGTTCGGGCTTGCCTTCGCGCCAGTTGAGCCGGAACACCGCGCCGCTGGGGGCGCCGGGGCCGTCGGCGACGGCCTGCAGGTATGCCGGGTGCCGCGCGGAGACGTGGTTGAACACGCCGTCCAGGACCACCGCCATGCCGCGCTCGTGGGCGGCGGTGACCAGCCGCCCGAACTCGGCGTCCCCGCCGAGGCGCGGGTCGATCCGGGTGTAGTCCAGGGTGTCGTAGCCGTGCGTCGCCGAGGCGAACAGGGGGCCGACGATCAGGCCGTTGACGCCCAGGTCCTGGGCGTAGTCCAGCCAGTCGATCAACAGGTTCAGCCGCGGCGCGGCGGCCTGCTGCGGATCCACGTCGCGGATCGGGGCGCCGCAGAAGCCGAGCGGGTAGACGTGCCACCAGATCGCGTGGTGCAGCGCTGCTGAGGTCATCCTGCAACGGTAGGCCCTGGCCGGCGTCCGGCGTACCTGGCCCTTCGCCCGGGTCACGTGGGCTACCCCACCAAGGTGGGGGGTCGTGCATTTTGTTCCGACGCGCCCCCAGCGCCTATGGTGAAGAACTCGGACGCGTGTTTCGCAGGGGCGAGTGGGCCCGGGCGAGGCGGACCGGCCGGTCTACCCCGGCGGTGCGCCTCCGGGTGACCCACCGGGTGAACGAGGAGCGGCAGCTTGGTCGAGGAACGCAGTGCCCGCCGCGGCCTGCCGCAGGCGACCGTGACCCGACTGCCCGAATACCTGCACGTCCTGGAGCGCCTCGTCACCGACGGCACCCGCTCGGTCAGCTCCACCGAGCTCGCCGCCTCCGCGGGGGTGTCCCCGGCCCAGCTGCGCAAGGATCTTTCGCAGCTCGGTTCGTACGGCGTGCGCGGGGTGGGCTACGACACCGAGCACCTCGCCGGCCGGATCGCCCACGCCTTGGGCCTGACCAGGGCCTGGCCCGTCGTCATCGTCGGCATCGGCCGGCTGGGTGAGGCGCTGGCCCGTTATCCCGGCCTGACCGAGCGCGGCTTCGAGATCGCCGCCCTGTTCGACATCGACCCGGCCCTGGTCGGACGCCGGGTCGCCGGCCTGCCGATCCGGCTGATGCTGGAGCTGCCCCGGGTGGTCGCCGAGCGGGCCCCGGTGATCGGCATCATCGCCACCCCGGAGCAGGCCGCCGCGGGAGTCTGCCGATTCCTGGCCGACGCGGGCGTCACGGCGATCCTCAACTTCGCCCCGGCCGTGCTCACCGAACCCGAGGGCGTCCATCTGCGCCAGGTCGACCTGGCCAACGAACTGCAGATCCTCGCCTTCCACGCGCAGGGCACCCCGGTCGTCATCGAGGATGCGGAGAGCCCGACATGAGCCTGCTGGCCGTCGGGCTGTCCCACCGCAGCGCCCCCATGCCGGTGTTGGAGGAGGCCGCGGTCGACGCCGCGGGCCTGGAGACGCTCGCGCAGGCCCTCGCGGCTTGCGAAAACGTGCAGGAAGTCCTGGTGCTCGGCACGTGCAACCGGCTGGAGGTGTATGCCGAGTGCGCGACCTTCCACGGTGCCCTCGCCGAGATCGGCCAGTGTCTCGTGGCCGCCACCGGCCTGGACCGGGACCGGCTCACCGAATACCTCTACGTGCATTACGAGGACCGCGCGATCGCGCACCTGTTCACCGTGGCCTGCGGCCTGGACTCGATGGCCGTGGGCGAATCGCAGATCCTGGGCCAGCTGCGCACCAGCCTGCGCCGGGCGCAGCGGTCGGGCCGCGCCGGACCGGTGCTGAACACCCTGGTCCAGCAGGCCCTGCGGGTGGCCAAGCGGGCGCATACCGAAACCGGTCTGGACCGGGCCGGGCTGTCCCTGGTCTCCGCCGCCCTGGGCGCCGCGGTCGGCCACGTCGGCCCGATCGAGCAGGCCTGCGTCCTGGTGTTGGGGGCCGGCTCGATGAGCAGCCTCGCCGCGACGACGGTGGCCCGGCTGGGCTGCCGGGACCTGGTCGTCGTCAACCGCACGCACGAGCGCGCCGTACTGCTGGCCGACGCCACCGGTGGCCGCGCCGTCCGGGTGACCCGGATCGGCCAGGCGCTGACCGAGGCCGACGTGGTGATCTCGTGCACCGGCGCCGTGGGGTACGTCGTCACCGCCGACCAGGCCGAGGCGGCCGCCGCCGCCCGGGCGCATCGCCCGCAGGCCTACCTGGATCTGGCGCTGCCCCGGGACGTCGCCCCGGCCGCCGCGAGCCTGCCCGGGGTCGCGCTGATCGGCCTGGCCGACCTCGGGGAGCGGTTGGCCGCCGACGCCCTCGTCGACGAGGCCGCCGCGGCACGCGACCTGGTCACCGCCGAGGTCGCCGTGTTCCTCGCGCACCGCCGCAGCCTGCAGGTGGCCCCCACCGTTGCCGCGTTGCGGTCCCGGGCCCAGCAGGTGCTCCAGGGCGAGCTCGACCGGCTCGCCGCGCGCGTGCCCGACCTCGGCGAACGCGAGAACGCGGAGGTGCGCCTGGCGATGCACCGGGTGGTCGAGAAGCTGCTGCACACCCCGACCGTGCGGGTCAAGGAGCTCACCGGGCTGTCCGAACCGGGCGACTATGCGCATGCGCTGCGGGAGCTGTTCGGGCTCGACCCGTACGACGTAGCGGCCGTCTCCACCCCTGCCGAACCGGGGGCGCCCGGATGAGCCCGACCCCGCCTCTGCGGCTGGCCACCCGGCGCAGCCGGCTCGCGACGACCCAGGCCGGTTGGGTCGCCGACCTCCTGCGGGCCACCGGACTCCCGGTCGAGCTCGTCACCATCGTGACCGAGGGCGATGTCACCACCGCCCCGCTGACCCAGATCGGCGGCACCGGCGTGTTCGCCACGGCGATCCGGCACGCGCTGCGCGACGGCCGTGCCGACCTGGCGGTGCACTCGCTCAAGGACCTGCCCACCGCCCCCGAGCCGGGGCTGGTGATCGCCGCGGTCCCGCAGCGCGAGGACCCTCGCGACGCCCTGGTGGCGCGTGACGGGCTCACCGTGGCCAGCCTGCCGGCGGGGGCCCGGGTCGGCACCGGTTCGCCGCGGCGCGCGGCCCAGCTGCTCGCCCGCCGACCCGACCTGGGCGTGGTCGCGATCCGGGGCAACGTCCCGACCCGGCTGGCTCTGGTGACGGGCGGCACGCTCGACGCGGTCGTGCTCGCCCGCGCGGGGCTCGCCCGCCTCGGCCTGCTCGCCGCCGTCACTGAAGTCATTGATCCGGCCGACATGCTGCCGGCGCCGGGGCAGGGCGCCCTCGCGATCGAATGCGCTGCCGACCGAGCCGAGCTGATCGCCGCCGTCCAGCCGGTCCTCGACCATCATGCGGACGCCTGCGTCCGAGCCGAACGGGCCCTGCTCGCGACGCTGGAGGCCGGCTGCACCGCCCCGGTGGGCGCGCTGGGGCAGATCGTCCAGGGGCCTGCGGGAATTAATCTGCGGCTCGCCGCGTTTGTCGGAACGGCAGACGGGCGCTCGCAGCTGCGACGCAGTCTCGCCGGATCTCCTCTCGAGCCGGAGGCGCTCGGGGCCGACCTGGCCCGCCGACTGCTCGACGAGGGTGCCGGGCGCTTCACCACCGACTAGCCGCGACCAGCCACACCCGCCACACCCGCAGGAGCCCGTCCGTGTCCAGCTCACGCCTCGACCTGGAGTCGTCGCCCGCCGGGGCGATGCCCCCCGCCGGCGCGACGCCACCCGCCGTGGAGGCGCCCCGCGACCTCGAGACCTCGGTGGCGGCATCGTCCGGTCCGGCCGACACCCTGGCCAGCGTCGCCTTCGTCGGGACCGGCCCCGGTGCCCCGGGGCTGCTGACCGTGCGCGGCGCCGACCTGGTGGGCACCGCCGACGTTCTGGTCCTGGACCACGGCACCCCGGAGTCGATCGTGCAGCGGCACGCCCGGCCGGGGGTGCGCGTCGTGCAGGCGCGCGAGGTCACCGAGCAGGGCGCCGACCGGCTGTTGACCGGGCTGGTGCACGACGTGGCCCGCAAGCCCACGGAGGAGGCCGGCGCCCCGCTCGTGGTCCGACTGATGGACGGCGCCGGTGGCCTGTCCGACACGCTGCGCGCGGAACTGGCCGCCTGCCTCGACGCGGGCCTGGCCGTCGAGGTCGTGCCTGGGGTGAGCTATGCGACGGCGGTGCCGACCTACGCCGGCATCCCCTGGGCCAGCGCCGACACCCCGGCCGCCCTGGTCGTCTCCCGGGTTTCCGGCGTCTCCTCGTGGGCCCAGGCCGCGGCCGACGACCTGTCCGTGACGGTCATGGGCATCCCGGCCGACATCACCACGGCGCTGGAGGCCATCCTCGCCGCCGGCCGCGATCCGCACACCGACGTCGCGCTGGTCGCGCACGGCAGCACCACCGAGCAGCGCACCACGGTCGTCGCGCTCGGGGAGGCCCCGCGGCTGCTGCAGTCGGGCCGCGGAGGCGAGGTACGGGTTGCCATCGTCGGCGGGGGAGTGGCCGGCCGGGAGGCGTTCAGCTGGTTCGAATCGCTGCCGCTGTTCGGCTGGCGGGTCCTGGTGCCCCGCACCAAGGAGCAGGCCAGCTCGATGATGACGGAGCTGGAGCGGTACGGCGCCGTCGGCGAGGTGGTGCCCACGATCAGTGTCGAGCCGCCGCGCACCCCCGCCCAGATGGACAAGGCCGTCGAGGGGCTGGTCACCGGACGATACGAGTGGATCGGGTTCACCTCGGTCAACGCCGTCCGGGCGGTCCGGGAGAAGTTCGCCGAGCGCGGACTGGACAGCCGCGCCTTCGCCGGGCTGAAGATCGCCGCGGTCGGCGGGGTGACCGCCGACGCGCTGCGCGACATGGGGCTGCTGCCGGACCTCGTCCCGAGCGGGGAACAGAGCGCCCGGGGACTGCTCGCCGAATGGCCCGCCTACGACCCGGACCTCGACCCCATCAACGGGGTGTTCCTGCCCCGCGCCGACATCGCCACCGACATTCTGGTCGCGGGTCTGCAGGAGCTCGGCTGGGCCGTCGACGACGTCACGGCGTACCGCACCGTCCGCGCTGCCCCGCCGCCGGCTCCCGTCCGGGACGCCATCAAGAAGGGCGACTTCGACGCGGTGCTGTTCACCAGCTCCTCGACCGTGCGCAACCTGGTGGGCATCGCGGGCAAACCGCACGCCACCACCGTCGTCGCCTGCATCGGACCGGCGACCGCCGCCACCGCCCGGGAACACGGCCTGACGGTGAGCGTCGTAGCACCCGAGCCGAACGCCGCCGCGCTGGTGGCGGCCCTCGCGGCGTACGGCGAGACGCGGGTGCGAGCCGCGCGCGCGGCGGGCGAGCGACCGGTGCGCCCCAGCGACAAGTCCGCCCGACGGCGCAAGCGAGCCTGACCCGTGGGCTACCCCGTGCAACGACCCCGGCGGCTGCGCCAGACCCCGGCGCTGCGCCGGCTCGTGGCGCAGACCCGGCTCGATCCGGCCGGGCTGATCCTGCCGGTCTTCGTGCGGGAGGGCGCGAGCGAGCCGATCCCGATCAGCTCGATGCCCGGGGTGCGGCAGCATTCGATGGTCTCGCTGGTGCAGGAGGCGCGCCGGGTGGTCGCCGCGGGCCTGGGCGGGATCATGATCTTCGGCGTCCCGGCCCGCCGCGACGCCGTCGGCTCCGGCGCTGACGACCCCGACGGGATCCTGAACCAGGCGCTCGCGCGGGTCCGCGACGCCGTCGGCGACGAGACCGTCGTGATGGCCGACCTGTGCCTGGACGAGTTCACCGATCACGGGCACTGCGGCGTGGTGAGCGAGCGGACCCGCGGCGGTCGGACCGACCTCGTCGTGGACAACGACGCGACGCTGGAGCGCTATGCGGCGATGGGCCTGGCGCAGGCCCGCGCGGGGGCGCATGTGCTGGGGCTGTCCGGGATGATGGACGGCCAGGTCGGGCACGTGCGGGCGGCGCTGGACGACGCCGGCTATGCGGACGTGGTGCTGCTGGCCTATGCCGCCAAATACGCCTCCGGCTTCTACGGGCCGTTCCGCGAGGCCGTCGAGTCGACGCTGACCGGCGACCGGACGACGTACCAGCAGGACCCCGCCAATCTCACCGAATCGCTGCGCGAGGTCGCGCTCGACGTCGCGGAGGGGGCCGATCTGGTGATGGTCAAGCCGGCGCTTCCCTATCTCGACGTGCTGCGCGCCGTCGCCGAAGTCAGCCCGGTGCCGGTCAGTGCCTACCAGGTCAGCGGCGAATACGCGCAGATCGAGGCCGCGGCGGCGCAGGGCTGGATCGATCGGGACCGGGTCATGCTGGAGTCGCTGACCTCGATCCGGCGGGCCGGCGCGGGGCAGATCCTGACGTACTACGCCCTGCGGGTCGCCGACCTGCTCGGCTGACCGGCACGACCGCCGGCGCGACCCGTCTTTAGTGCCAGCCGGCCCCGTCAGGCTCCACATTCGGACCCGTGGGTGTTACACCTGGGCTAGACCCGTTACTCGAGCGGGGATCCGTGGGACCTGCCCGGGCTGAGACGACGAGGAACCGATGACCGACGACACCCGATGGCTGGACGAGGAGGAGCAGCACGCCTGGCGGGTCTACCTGCGCGGCACCGCGCTGGTCATGGAGGCCCTCGACCGGGACCTGCAACAGCACGGCGTCTCGCTGTCCGAATACGAGATCCTCGCCCTCATCTCCGAGTCGCCCGAGCGGCATCAGCGCATGTCGACCCTGGCCGCCGCGGTGGTCCAGTCCCGCAGCCGGCTCACCCATACGGCCGCGCGGCTGGAGCGGCGCGGCTGGGTGCAGCGGCGGCAGAGCCCGCACGACAAGCGCGGCGTCGAGCTGTGCCTGACCGAGGAGGGGTACGCCGTGGTCGCGCGGCTCGCGCCCATTCACGTGGCCGGGGTCCGGCGCGTGCTGATGGGCCCGCTGGGGCGCCGGTCGTTCCTGCGGCTGGGGGCCCTGCTGGACACGGTGGCCAACGGGCCGGCAGGCGCCGAGTGACGCGCCGGTGCGCGGCCGGCCGTCCAGGAAAGCCACAGCCGCCCCGGATAGGCTGATCGGGTGTCCACCTCTGCACCCGCCTCGGGGTCTCGGCGAACCGTGAAGAGGCATCATCTGGTCGAGTTCATCCAGTTCGGGCTGGTCGGCGGCTCCGGATTCGTCGTCAACATGGTGACGTTCATCGTGCTCACCAAGGTGTTCGCGGCGGCGCCGGGGACCGACCACGAGGTGCTCTTCCCGTTGTTCCTGTTCGACAAGAACTTCCGCGTCTACCACCTGCTCTCGACGATCGCGTTCGTGATCGCCAATATCTGGAACTTCGAACTCAACCGGGCCTGGACGTTCCGCAAGGGCGGCAAGTCCAGCCGCAAGAGGTTCAGCCGCTATTTCCTGATCGGCGCGGCCGCCCAGGTCGTGGGCCTGGTGATCATGTCCTTCCTGCTGCACCCGAATTCCCCGATCGCCCTGCCCCGGGATGTCTTCGATGACTCCACGGGGTTGCGGACGGCGAAGTACTGGGCGCAGCTGATTCAGATCATCGCCACCATGCCGGTGTCCTTCGTGCTGCAGAAGCTGTGGACGTTCGCCGCGCACGAGGGCCCGGAGGATGCGGCGATGCCGCGCTCCGAGCAGGAGCTGGCCGCGCCGGACGTGCCGCCCCGGCCCACCCCGGAGCCCACCGCCCGCGGCTGAGGGGACTGAACCCCACCGCGTCGTGGGGGACGCCAGCAGTCGCCATCGGTCTCGTGGCGGCACCTGTGGATAACTTCGGCACGGTCTGCAGCGCCTGGGCCACAGTGTCCCCATGCCTTGGCGTCAACACCTCGTCGATCACATCGCTTGGCACGGTGGGACCGCTCGGCGAGCCGAGCTGCGGGTCTTTACCAAGCGTCAGCTGGCCGAGGCCGTCCGGTTGGGGGTGGCCGTTCGTGATGCGCCCGGTCGCTACAGCCTCCCGGACGCCGACCGCGATCTGCGCATGGCCCGCCGCCTCTGCGGCGCCCGATCGCACCGGAGTGCGGCGCTGGCTCATGGCTGGGGCGTGGCCACCAGGCCCCAGCGTCCCGAGTTGGTCGTTCCGCGGGGACGCCGAGTGAGCTCATCCGATCAGCGCGGCAGCGACGTGCACTGGCGCGACCTGAGTGCACGCGAGGTGCGCCTCGGGGTCACGAGCCCGCTGCGGACCGTCCTGGACTGTTGCCGCGATCTACCGTTCGAGGAGGCTCTGCCGGTCGCAGATTCGGCGTTGCGCGCTCGCGCGGTGACGGCCGAGGAACTGACGGCGGCGGCAGAGCGGTGCCGAACGAAGGGGGCCGCCGCCGTCCGGAGGGTTGCCCGGCACGCCACGGCCAAGGCGGCCAACCCGTTCGAGTCGCGATTACGCGCGATCTGCGCCGGGCTGCGCGGTCTCGCGGTCGAGCCCCAGGTGGGCATCGGTCGCCCGGGGTTCGTCGCGGTGGTGGCGCAACGCGAGCACGCCTCCGTGCAGCGCCGCCCCGCGTGGCGGTCCAGCGTGCTCGCCGTCGGCGAGCCGGCCATCCTGTCGGCGTGACCGTCCCCCGCGACGATCAATACCCCTCGATTCGCCGGTTTTCGGGGGCAAAACCGAGGTATTGATCGTCGCGGGGGACATCGACTACCGACGCCGGGTCGTCACGCCCGCGGCTGAGGGGGCTGAACCCCACCGCCCCGCCGCAGCCCGGGGCCCCGGGCTGAGACGACCGTCCCGATGGGCGAGGATGGGGCCATGTCCGTCGCACCGCCCCCAGCTCCCGACCGTCCCGGCCATTCCGACCGTGCCGACGGTGCAGACCGTGCCGGCCAGGCCCCCGCGAGGCCCTATCCCTACGACGCGCCCGCGTCGGCGGCCCTCATGGAGCGCGCCCAGCGGGTCATCCCGGGCGGGGTCAACTCGCCGGTACGGGCCTATCGCGCGGTCGGCGGCACGCCCCGGTTCATGGCCTCGGCGCGCGGGGCCTGGCTGACCGATGCGGACGGGCGCCGCTACGTCGACATGGTCGGCAGCTGGGGCCCGATGATCCTCGGCCACGCCGACCCCCGAGTTCTGGACGCCGTCCGCGAGGCGGCGGCCCAGGGGTTCTCGTTCGGGACGCCGAGCGAGAACGAGGTCGCCCTGGCCGAGGAGATCGTGGCGCGGGTCGCCCCGGTGGAACAGGTGCGCTTGGTCAGCTCGGGCACCGAGGCGACGATGTCCGCAGTTCGGCTGGCCCGCGGCGCGACCGGCCGCTCCACGATCGTGAAGTTCGCGGGCTGCTATCACGGTCACGTCGACGCGCTGCTGGCGCATGCCGGCTCGGGGGTGGCCACGTTCGCGCTGCCGGACTCGGCCGGCGTCCCGGCCAGCGCGGCGGGGGAGACGATGGTGCTCCCCTTCAACGACGTCGCCGCGCTGGAGGCCGCCTTCGCCGAGCACGGCTCCCGCATCGCCGCCGTCATCACCGAGGCCGCACCGGGCAACATGGGCGTCGTACCGCCGGCGCCGGGTTGGACCGCCGCGCTGCGCCGGGTCAGTCGCGCGCACGGGGCGCTGCTCATCAGCGATGAGGTGATGACGGGGTTCCGGTGCTCCCGGGCCGGGTGGTACGGCCTGGAGGGCCCCTACGACGTACGGGTTGCGCCACCGGGCGATGGCACGGCGGGGACGGCCGGCGCGGGCGCCGCACCGGACGCGGTGCTGACTCGTGGCGCTCCGGTCGATCATGGCGCCCCGGACCTTTTCACCTTCGGCAAGGTGATGGGGGGCGGCTTCCCCGCGGCCGCGTTCGGCGGCCGGGCCGAACTCATGGAGCTGCTGGCCCCGACCGGGCCCGTCTATCAGGCCGGCACCCTGTCGGGGAACCCGGTCGCCACCGCCGCCGGGCTCGCCACGCTGCGGGCCTGCGACGACGCCGTCTATGCCCGCCTGGACACCGCCGCGCGGGCCATCGCCGACGGCGCCAGCGCCGCCCTGGCCGCGCAGGGTGTGCCGCACGCCGTGCAGTGGGCGGGCAGCATGTTCAGCGTCTTCTTCACGCAGGGGCCGGTCACCAACTACGACCAAGCGCGCGCCCAGGACCTCGACGCCTTCCGGGCGTTCTTCCACGCGATGCTGGCCGCCGGGGTGCACCTGCCGCCGAGCGCCTTCGAGGTGTGGTTCGTCTCCGCGGCGCACGACGATGCGGCGGTCGAGGCCGTCCTGGCGGCGCTGCCCGAAGCGGCCCGCGCCGCCGCCCGCGCCTCTACCCGCGCCTCCGCCGGCGCATCCGCCCGTGACAGCATGGGCGCATGAGCGGGCATCAGGCGGGTCGGGCATGAGCGGGCGCACCATCGTGCACCTGCTGCGCCACGGCGAGGTGCACAACCCGGAGGGGATCCTCTACGGCCGGTTGCCCGGCTACCGGCTCTCGGAGCGGGGCCGCGCGATGGCCGACTTGGCCGCCGCGCACCTGGCGGGCCGGGACGTCACGGTGCTGGCGTCCTCGCCGATGGAACGGGCCCAGGAGACCGCCGCGCCGCTGGTGGCGCAGTTCGGCGTACCGCTGCGCATCGACGATCGGCTGATCGAGGCCAAGAACGCCTTCGAGGGGCAACGGTTCAGCGCCGCCAAGCTCGCCGCGCCCGCCATGTGGCCCCGCCTGTTCAATCCGTGGCGGCCCAGCTGGGGCGAGCCGTACGTGCAGATCGCCGGGCGGATGCGCGCCGTCGTCGAGGCGGCTCGGGTGGCCGCCCGCGGGCACGAGGCCGTGCTGGTCAGCCATCAGCTGCCCATCGAGATCCTGCGCCGCTTCGTCGAGGGCGAGCGGCTCTGGCACGACCCCCGCAACCGGCGCTGCCAGCTCGCCTCGGTGACCTCGCTCGAATACGACGGCGACAACTTGCAGTCGGTGGTCTACGCCGAGCCGGCCTGGAGTCTCTACCCGGGCGCCACCGAGGTGCCGGGGGCATGAACCCGCGACCGGTCCGCCACCTCGGGGCGATGCTCGCCGCGGCGATGCTGGGCGCCGCACTGGTGGCCGGTTCGGGGGGCTGCGCCACGCCGCCCACGGGGGGTTCCACCGTGGTCGAGACCGGCGGCATCGAACGGATCGCCGCGAGCCAGCGCGCCGCGCCGGTGAAGCTCGACGGGAGGCTGCTGGACGGTACGCCGTGGCGCCTTGCCGACCAGGCCGGCAAGGTCGTCGTGGTCAACGTGTGGTACAGCACCTGTGGTCCCTGCGAGGCCGAGATGCCCTTGCTGGAACGGGCCTGGAAGCAGCTCTCCGCCAAGCATCCCGACCTGCGCTTCATGGGGATCGACTTCGGGGAAAGCCCGGAGAGCGGCAAGAGCGCCCTGGCGCGCTACGGCACGACGTACCCGAGCCTGTCCGACGAGAGCCGCACCCTCACCCTCGGCCTGCAGGGCAAGGCCAATGCGACCCCGACCACGCTCGTGCTGGACCGGCAGGGCCGGATCGCGGCGCGCGTCACCGGGGCCGTGACCAGTGAGTCCACGCTGGTCGGACTCATCGAGGACGTCCTGGCGGAGTCCTGATGGGTGGGCTGGCGCCGATGCCGCTGGAGGTTTCCACGACCCTGGTCGACGGGAACCTGCTGCTGGCCGGCCTGATCGCGGCCGCGGCCGGGATCGTCTCGTTCGCCAGCCCGTGCGTGCTGCCGCTGGTGCCGGGGTTCCTCGGATATGTCACGGGGTTGTCCGGGGGCGGGGCGCGGGACGGGTACGCCGTGGCGTCGGGACGCCGGCGGGTGCTGACCGGCGCGGCCCTGTTCGTGCTGGGCTTCTCCGCGGTGTTCCTGTCCGGGATCCTGCTGGCCACGGCGCTGGGGATGGCGTTGCGGGAGCATTACCGCGCGGTCTCGATCGTCGGCGGGGTCGTCGTCATCGCGTTGGCGCTGGTGTTTCTCGGGGTGGGCGCCCAGGGGAGTTGGGCGCCCCGGTGGCGGCCCGCGGTCGGGCTGGCGGGAGCCCCGCTGCTGGGGATCGTGTTCGCGGTGGGTTGGGCGCCGTGCATGGGCCCCACCCTCGGGGTGATCATGACGCTGGCCACGACGACCGGCGGCGGCTCGGTGGGGCGGGGGGCCGCGCTGGGCGCCGCGTACTGCCTGGGCCTGGGCTTGCCGTTTCTGCTGGTTGCGGCCGGGTTCTCGTGGGCGACGCGGGCGTCGGGATGGCTACGGCGACACCATCGCGGGCTGCAGCTCTTCGGCGGGGCGCTGCTGCTGGCCGTCGGGGTGCTGCTGGTGACCGGCCTGTGGGACACCGTGGTGTTCTGGTTGCAGGCGCACCTGATCGGGGGCTACGTCACCCCGTTGTAGGCGATTCGGGCTGGTCCACTGCCACGCCTGCGATGCGGGCGAGCCGGTCGAGGTCTTGGTCCGCGTGCAGCAGGGTGGCGGACGTGCGCCAGGCCACCGCCGCGATGAGGCAGTCGATCAGCCCGCGCGGGGTGACGCCCTGGCGGCGGCACCGGCGATACAACGTGGCCGCCGTGGCGAAGTCGGCGGCGGGCTCCAGCGGGAGCAGCGCGAACCGGCCAAGCAGGCGGCGCAGGTCCCGCTCGCGGGCGTCGGAGCGGGCTCCCGCCAGGACCTCCATGACGACGGGTTCGGTGGTCGCGATGGGGCCGTCCATGCCGATCAGCTCGGTGAGCCGACGGTCGACGGGGCTGCCGGTGGCACGGTCGTATTCCACCCAGGCCGAGGTGTCGACCAGGATCATGCCGGGGCGTCGAGAGGCACGTCAGCAATGACATCGAAGGCCTGCGCGCCCCGCATGGCCAGCGCCTCCGCACGGCTCATCGGTTGCCCGGCGAGGGTTCGTAGGGCCAGGTCGACGGCCTCTGTCTTGGTCCGCAGCCCATAGCGAGCCATGATGGCGCGGACGTGCTCGTCATCGATCTCGATGTTGGTCCGCGTGCGCATACACCAATCGTACACGCGCCCTGCGCCGAGCCGCGCGGAGCTCCGATCGGGGTCCCCGGCGGGGAGCCCGCGCCGCCCGGGCGCACTGAAGGAACCGTCCAGGTCCATGTGGCAGGCTGGGCGGCGCCATGACCGAGACCACTGAAGCCATGCGCTCCGACCTGGGCAGCGGCATGCCCCGGCTGGGTCCCGTGGGCTGGCTGCGGTGGGCGTGGCGGCAGCTGACGAGCATGCGGACGGCGTTGTTCCTGCTGCTCCTGGTCGCCGTCGCGGCCGTGCCGGGCTCGATCTTCCCGCAGCGCAACCTCGACGCCGGCCGGGTCGAGGACTGGATCGCCGACCATCCCGGTGTCGCGCCGGTGCTCGACCGGATCGGTACGTTCGACGTGTTCTCCTCGCCGTGGTTCTCGGCGATCTATCTGCTGCTGATGGCCTCCCTGGTCGGCTGCATCGTGCCGCGCACCCGCCAGCACCTGCGTGAACTGCGGGGTCGGCCACCCCGGGCGCCGCGGCGGTTGGATCGGCTGCCCAGCCACGCCGAGACGGTCGTGACCGGCACCCCGGACGACGTACTGGCCGCCGCCCGCGCCGCTCTCGGCCGTCGCTACCGGTTCCGCGGCGAGGACGCTGGATCCGACGCGGCCGCACGACCCGCCGACGCGCCCCAGACCGGGGAACGTGTGCTCTCCGCCGAGACCGGGCAGCTGCGTGAGACCGGCAATCTCGTCTTCCACGTCGCCCTGCTCGCGCTGATCGGGGCGCTGGCCTGGGGGCACCTGGTCGGCTGGCGGGCCGACCGGATCGTCCCGGTGGGGCAGTCGTTCGCGAACACCGTGGCGGGCTACGACACGTTCAACCCCGGTCCGTGGGTGGACGCCTCGAGCCTGCAGCCGTTCACGGTGCGCTTCGACGCCCTCGACGTACGGTTCGAGTCCGACCCCCGCGCCGCCCAGCAGGTCGGCGCCCCGCGCGACTTCCGCGCCCAGACCACCGTGACGCAGCGGCCTGGCGCCGTTCCGGAGCAGCGGGTGCTCGCCGTGAACCAGCCGCTCGGCTTCGGCGGCACCCAGGTCTACCTGCTCGGCAACGGCTACGCCCCGACCATCACGGTGCGCGACGCCGCCGGCACGGTGCTCTTCCGGGAGCAGGTGCCGTTCCTGCCGCAGGACAACATGTACACCTCGCTGGGTGCCGTGAAGGTGCCCGCCGCGCAGCCGACGCAGCTGGGGTTCGTGGGGTTGTTCCTGCCCACGGCCGGTACGGCGGCCGATGGCGGGCTGATCTCGACCTTCCCCGACCTGTCCAATCCGGCGCTGGTGCTGGCGGCGTACGAGGGTGACCTGTTCCCCGGCGGCCGACCGCAGAACGTCTACGCCCTGGACACCGCCCGGATGACCCAGCTCAAGGACGAGGCGGGCCAGCCGGTGCGGCTCACGCTCGCGCCGGGACAGAGCGCGCAGCTGCCGGGGGGGCGGGGGAGCGTGACATTTGAGCGCACCGACCGTTGGGCGGGCATCTCCACGCGCTACGACCCGGCCCGGCCGCTCGCGCTGGCCGCCGCGTTGACCTCGGCGCTCGGTCTGGTCGCGTCGCTGCTGATCCGGCGACGGCGGGTGTTCGTGCGGGTCAGCCCAGCCGAGCCGGCCCCGGACGGGGCGCCGCGCAGCCGGGTGGCGATCGGCGCGCTGGCGCGCAACGAGGACGCGGGCCTGGACGAGGCCGTCCGGCGCCTGGTGCGGCGCCTTGGGGGGGATTCGCCGGCGACCGGCGCCAGCGATGTCGGCCGGGCGGGATAGGCTGCCGGAAAGCCGCAGCACCCTCGATGTGTCGTGGATGGGGCCATGCCGAACCTTCAGCTCGCGTATTACGCCAACCTCGCGCTCTATGGCGCCATGGTGGTGCTCGCCATTGCGATGCTCGCCTTCGCGGTCTACGTCGCGTTCGCCGAGCGGCCCACCCGGCGCGGCGCGGCGGTCGCAGCGGCTCGCGCCGACGCCCCCGCGCTGGTGGGGGTGGGGGTCGGCGGCGGATCGGGTCGCCCGGATCGTACGCCGGGGCTGGGGCGCCGCCTGGTGCCGACCGACGACCCCGCCACGTTCAGCGGCGGGGCCGACCCGGGCAAGCCGACGGCGCCGGGGAATCGCTCTGGCGCCCCGACCCGAGGCGCTAAGGCCGGGCAGCTGGGGATGACCCTGACCTGGCTCGCGGTGATGCTGCTCGTGGTCTCGGTCGTGGCGCGCGGCATCGCGGTGCGGCGGGTGCCGGTGGCCAACATGTTCGAGTTCGCCACCTTTGGGGCGATGCTGGCGCTGGGGCTCTATCTGGCCCTGGCGATGCGGCGGCCGCTGCGCTGGCTGGGGCTCTTCGTGGTCACCCCGGTGCTGCTCGTGCTGGGCCTGGCGCTGACCGTGTGGTATTCGCCGGCCGCCGAGCTGCTGCCCTCGTTGCAGAGCCTGTGGCTGGCCATTCACGTGCCGATCGCGACCCTGTCGGTGGCCATGTTCACCGTCGCGTTCAGCGTGCTGCTGCTGCAGCTGGCCCGCGAACGCCACGACGCCCGGGTGGCCGCCGGGGAGGCGAAGGCCAGCTTCCTGGACACCCTGCCGGGCGCCGCCACGCTGGACCGGATCGCCTACGGCCTGCACATCGTCGCGTTCCCGCTGTGGACTTTCTCGCTGATCGCCGGCGCGATCTGGGCGCAGCAGGCGTGGGGGTCCTATTGGAACTGGGACCCCAAGGAGACCTGGACCTTCGTCATCTGGGTGATCTACGCGGCCTACCTGCACGCCCGCGCGACCAGCGGGTGGAGCCGCCGGACCGGCAACATCCTGGCGTGCGTCGGCTATCTCGCCATCGTGGTCAATTTCGCCGTCGTCAATGTGTATTTCGTTGGCCAACACTCCTATTCGGGACTGTGACATGTTCTCTGGTTTCGTTCGTTACACGATCCTGCGGCTGCTCGCCTTCTTCGTCTGTCTGCTGGTGCTCTCCCTCATCCCGTGGATGCGGGAGAACGTCCTGGTCCTGGTCCTGATCGCGGCGACGGTGTCCATGGTGATCTCGCTGGTCTTCCTCAACGGTCCGCGCGAGCAGCTCAGCGAGCAGCTCGCCGAGCGCATCGAGCATCGTCTGGAACACAAGCAGGCCGCCCACGACAAGCGTCATCCCGGCCAGCACCGGGCCGCTGACGAGCACATCGAGGACGCGGAGGCCGCCCAGTCGGGCCAGTCCGGCCAGGGCGCGGCGAACGAGCAATACCGCTGAGCCGTTGACTGTGGCAAAGGGCGGTGCCGGCACCGCTCTTCGCCACAGCTAAGGGGCCGAGCCTCGCGGCGGTGTGGGAGCGGTCGCCTGGCGGGGCTCGGCAGTTGTGGGGCGGCCGGCTCGGGCGGCCTCTAGGCTTGGCGCCTATGAGCCTGTCGCCTGTCGCCGCCGAACACCTCCTGGACGGGATCCAAGCCGTCGACATCGCCACCACGCGGCTGCGGACGCGCGTGCTGACCAGGGCCGATGATGACCCGTCAGGCCGCCCGCTGGTGCTGGTGCACGGCAACGCCTCCAGCTCACTGTTCTGGCAGCGGCTCATGCTGGCCCTGCCGGGGAACCTGCGGCCGCTCGCGGTCGATCTGCGCGGCTTCGGCGAGAGCGAAGCGGCCCCGATCGACGCCACTCGCGGCCTGCGCGACCACGCGGACGACCTGATCGCGCTGCTGGACGCGCTGGGCCTGGACCGGGCCGACCTGGTGGGCTGGTCGATGGGCGGTGGCGTGATCGCCCGGCTGGCGGCCGACTCGCCCGAGCGGGTCCGCAGCCTGATGCTGCAGGCGCCGATCGCGCCGTACGGGTTCGGCTGCACCATCGACGCGGCCGGCACGTTGGGCTATGCCGACGCGGCCGGGACTGGCGGCGGCGGGGCCAACCCGCGGCTCATCGAACTCATCACGGCCGGTTCCGGCGAGGGGACCGGAACCCGCGCGGAGCCGGAGGCGGCCTCGCCGCGCGCGACGGTCCGGGGCTTCTACGTCGCCCCCCGCGACGAACCCTGGCCCGACGAGGATCTCTGGGTCGCCTCGGTGCTGACCACCCGCACCGGCCCCGACTTCTACCCCGGCGACGCGACGACCTCGCCGAACTGGCCCGGCTTCGGACCGGGGCCGCGCGGGGTGCTCAACTCGATGTCGCCGCTGTACTGCCGCTGGGACGACCTCGCCGATCTGCCGGCGTCGGTCACCCGACCACCCGTGCTGTGGGTCCGCGGCGAGGCCGACGCGATCGTCGGCGAGCCCTCAGGCCTGGACCTGGCCACCCTCGGCCAGCTCGGTTTCATTCCGGGCTGGCCCGGACTCGACGTACTGCCGCCGCAGCCGATGCTGTCGCAGACGCGGGCGGTGCTGCAGCGGTACGCCGCAGCGGGCGGGACCTATCGCGAGCTCGCCCTTCCCGGGGTGGGTCATTCGCCGCATCTGGAGGCGCAGGACCAGGTGCTGGAGGCGCTTCTCGCTCATCTCGCGGCGAGCTGACCGTTCCGGCGCCAGCTCCCGCACCGCCTCGAGTGCGGCCTAGGCTCGGGGATATGCAAAGCAATCTCTTCGAGCAGGCCAACATGGAAGTGCAGACGAACCAGCGGTTCGCGCTGCAGAACAGCCAGATGCTGCGGGTGAGCCTCGGCCCCGACGTGCTGGCGGTCAAGGGTTCGATGGTCGCCTACCAGGGGCAGATCGAGTTCCAGCACGAGGGCGCCGGGTCGGTCGGCAAGCTGCTGAAGAAGATGATCGCCCAGGACGACGTACCGCTGATGCGGGTCCGCGGCCAGGGCGAGGTCTTCTTCGCGGCGGCGGGCGGCTACGTCTACCTCATGGACCTCGGCGGCGAGGGCATCTCGATCAACGGCCGCAACCTGCTGGCCTTCGACGCCGCGCTGGGCTGGGACATCCACCGGGTGCAGGGCGCCGGGATGATGACCGGCGGGATGTTCAACACGGTGGTGCACGGCCAGGGCACGGTTGCGCTGGCCTCGGTGGGCAGGCCGGTGGTGCTGGACTGCGCGCAGCAACCGACGTACGTCGACATGAACTCCTGCGTGGGTTGGTCCGCCAACCTCGTTCCGCAGCTCGTCAACTCGATGAATGTCCGCAGCCTGCTGCGGGGCGGGACCGGGGAGGCCTACCAGTACGCGTTCCACGGGCCGGGCTTCGTGATCGTGCAGGCTTTCGAGTGGTCGCCGCCCTCGTCATCCGGCGGCGGGGGTGGCTTGTTCGGCTGACGGGCGGTTCCCCCTGCTGCGGGAGGCCACGACGAGATGCCGCGACAACACGGGGCCACCACGACCGCTCACGACCTGCATGTTTAGCACCATGGTGCTATCGGGGCAGGTGACGAACGGTCGGCCTGTGGATATTGCACGGCCAAGCCGACGGCCCGACCCGCTGCGTCGAACCATCCCTGTGGATAACTCCGGTCGGCCCAGCTCTGGATCAGGCGCCGAAGCGGTCCCGGGCCGCCTGGGCGGCCAGTTCGCGCAGCAGCCGGTCCGCATCGCGCATGCAGACGGCCGGATCCGGCTCGATGTCGACCAGCTGGTAGATCGCATCGAGCCCGGTCTGCGCGATCTCCTCGGCGGACAGCAGCGCCCGCCCGCACAGCGCAATGACGGGCACCCCCGCGGCCTTCGCCGCCCGGGCCACGCCCGCCGGCGCCTTCCCCAGCAGGGTCTGCAGATCCAGGGCGCCCTCGCCGGTGACGACCAGGTCCGCGTCGGGCAGCAGCGCGGTGAAATCGCCGAGCTCCAGCATGACCTCGATGCCCGGTCGCATCTGCGCACCGAGCACGGCCATCGCCGCATAGCCCACCCCGCCGGCTGCGCCGGCCCCCGGCCGTTCGGTGTCGTCGCGGCCGGTGGCCCGGGTGACCTTGCTGGCGAAGTTCGTCAGCGCCGCCTCGAGTTCGGCCTGCATGGCGGTGTCGGCGCCCTTCTGTCGCGCGAAGATCGCCACCGTGCCGCGCTCGCCGAGCAGCGGATTGTTGACATCGCTGGCCAACGTCAGCGTCGTCTGCGCCAGCGCCGGATGCAGCGTGTGCAACGACAGCGCCGACAACCGGGCCAGCGCCGCACCGCCCGGGGGCAGGTCCTCCCCTTCGTCGTCGAGCAGCCGGGCCCCCAGCGCCTGCAGCATCCCGGCGCCCCCGTCGGTCGAGGCGCTGCCGCCGATGCCCAGCACGATGTCGCGCACCCCCGCGTCGAGCGCCGCCACCATCACCTCGCCGACGCCGCGGCTGGAGGCACCCAGGGCGTCGCGACGATCGCCCGCGCGCACGATGCCGCAGGCGTCGGCCATCTCGATGACGGCCTGGTCACCGCGTACGGCGTACGAGGTCTCCACCGGCTCCCCGAACGGACCCGCCGCGGTCACCGGCACCCGATCGAACCCGCACGACTGCGCCGCGTCCAGCGTCCCATCCCCGCCGTCGGCGATCAGCGTGGCGCTGACCTGCAGATCCGGCGCCGCGGAGCGCATCCCGGCACTGATCGCTTCCAGCACCTGGGTGCCCGTGAGGGACCCCTTGAACTTGTCGCAGGCCACCAGGACGCGGGGCATGGCTCTCCTTCGAAGGCGCGGTCGTGGGACGGTACCGATTCTTCCGGCAACCGCGCCGCCGCCGGAAGACTTCGGTCGAAGTGCCCCCTCAGCCGAACAACGGCTGCGGCAAGACCGCCATCCCCAGCCCGGTGAGCAGGCCGTAGACCAGCGTCAAGCGGCCGGTCTGCGCCAGGACCGGGATCAGGTCGGAACCCTTGGCCCCCCGGCGGGTCGTCAGGATCGGCGGCACGGCGAGCACGAAGGCCAGCACCCCGGCCAGGGCGCCGCGGTGGAAGAGCCCGGCGACGACGGTCGCGACCAGGGCGGCACCGACGTAGATGTAGTACGTGCCTCGGGCCGCCTTGTCGCCCAGCCACACCGCGAACGTCTTCTTCCCCACGGCCCAGTCGCCGGGGATGTCGCGGATGTTGTTGATCATCAGAATTGCGCAGGACAGGAAGCCCACCCCGATCGCGGCGAACCACGCGCCGCCGGTCAGCCGCAGGGCCTGGGTGAACTGCGTGCCGAGCACGGCGACGAGCCCGAAGAAGACGAACACGAACAGCTCGCCGAGGCCCTGGTAGCCATAGGGCTTCTTCCCGCCCGTGTAGAACCACGCCGCCGCGATCGCCGCGGCCCCCAGGACGAGGATCCAAAACGTGTTCGCCAGCGCCGCCAGACCCAGCCCGCACATCCCGGCGAAGGCGAAGCAGACGTACGCCGCAGCCTTCACGTCCGCGGGTTTGGCCAGCCCCTGGCCGACGAGCCGCACCGGACCCACGCGGCGTTCGTCGGTGCCGCGCACCCCGTCGGAGTAGTCGTTGGCGTAGTTCGCGCCGACCTGCAGGGCCAGGGCCACGAGCAACGCAAGAAGCGCCGCCGCAGCGGAGGCCTGGCCGGCCGCGAAGGCGGCGCCGGTGCCGATCACCACCGGTGCGACCGCGGCGGGCAGGGTGCGAGGGCGGGCCCCCTCGATCCATTCATTCAGTGTGGCCATCAAAGATTCTTCAGGAAGTCGGGATCGTCATCGGGTCCGCGCGGGCCGCGCGGCCGGTCCTGCGGTCCGGGGCGCCCGAACAGGCCGCCCGCGCCACCGTCGGGGGCGGGACCGATTCGCGGGAATCGGGCCGGACCACCGTGCGGGCGGCCGGCCAGGAACCAGGCGATTCCACCGGCGGGAGTGAAGAGCAGGACGATCACCACCCAGGCGAGCTTGGGCAGATTGCGCACGCGGTCGTCCTCGGTCTGGATGCAGTCGACGACCGCATAGACCGTGAAGGCCAACAAGGCCAGCGGCACGATCACCCGGAGCACGGGAAGGTCCTCTTCGCTCGTTCTGGACGGTGGGTCGGACCCATTCTGTCAAGGTCGGGGCCGAATGTCGTTCGCACCGCCGTACGGTCGGGTTTGCCGATGCCCAGCAGCGGCAGCTGGGGCAGTACGGCGAGGCGGCGGGGGAGGGCGTACGCCGGCAGGAGCGGGCGCATCAGCTCCCGGATCCCCTCGAGATCCGGCGGGTCGTCGGCCTGTGAGTCGGCGGTCGGGGCGGCCAGGGCGAGCGCGACGACCTGGCCCCAGTCGGGGTCGGACACCCCGACGGCGACGGCGTCCCAGTCGGTGAGGACCGCGCGGGCCGCCTCCTCGACCAGCCGCGGCAGCACCTTCAGGCCGCCGGTGACGATGACGTCGTCGACCCGGCCCAGCACGACGAGGCGGCCGCGATCGAGGCGGCCGAGATCGTCGGTACGGAACACGCGCTGCCCTATACCGACGATGCGCCCGAATGCGGCGGCGGTGCGCGTCGCATCCCCCAGGTAGCCGGACGCCAGCATCGTGCCGCCCAGCACGATCCGGCCCACTCCGGCCTCGTCGGGATCCTCGATGGCCACGTCAGCGCAGGCCAGCGGCCGGCCGTCGTAGACGCACCCTCCAGCGGTCTCGCTGGACCCGTAGCTGGTGACCACCCGCACGCCCGCCGCGCGGGCGCGGGCGAGCAGATCGGCCGGGCAGGCGGCCCCGCCGACCAGGACGGCGCCGAACGCCCTCAGCCGTGCCGTGGCCTCCTCCTCGCGCAGCAGGCGGGCGAGTTGGGTGGGGACCAGAGAGACGTACGCGGGGCGCGCCGGGGCCGGGGCACCCGTCGAGGGCGTCGAGGTGGTGGTGCCGGCGGTCGGGCCGAGGAGTTCGTCTGCCGCGGCCGCGAAGACCTCGGGGCGGAACGGGCCGTCCGGAAGCACCGCCACCTCGGTGTCCCATGCGCTCGCCCGCAGCAGCACCTGCAGACCCGCGATGTGGTGGGCCGGCAGGGCGAGCAGCCAGTCGCCCACCCCGCCGAGGCGCTGCGCGGTGGCGGCGGCGCTGGCCGCGAGGGCGGCTGAGCCGAGCAGCGCAAGTTTGGGAGCCCCGGTCGACCCCGAGGTGCCGATGGCGACGGCCAGATCGTCGGGAAGGTCGGCGGCCTCGTACGGGGGCAGGTCGGGCGCCCCGCCGCCCGCGGCGTACGACGCCCCGCCGCCCGCGGCGTACGACGCCCCGCCGGCCGAGGCGTACGGCGCCACCGCCGGACCCGACCCGTCGAGGGCGGCCCGCAGCGCCGGCAGCACCTGCCGGCAGGCCGGCCCGGGCGGCACGGCGAGGGGGATCAGGCGGCGGGTCACGCGTTCACCCTAGAGCGCCCCGGCGCACCCCCCATCGCACGTGACCTCGGTCCCGGCCGCAAGAATGGCCGCATGACCAGTCGAGGCAGAGCAGTGGTGACCGGCGCGAGCAGCGGGATCGGGCGGGCGACCGCGCGGCGGTTGGCGCGGGACGGTTTCGAGGTCCTCGCCGCGGCGCGGCGGGTGGACCGGCTGGAGGAGCTGGCGGCCGAGACCGGCTGTCGGACCGTCCAGTGCGATGTCACCGACCCGGCCGACGTGGCGCGGTTGGCACAGGCAGCGGGGGATTCGGTGACCTTGCTGGTCAACAACGCCGGCGGGGCGTTGGGCACCGACCGGATCGAGGCCGCCGACCTGGACCGCTTCCGGACGATGTTCGAGACCAACGTGCTCGGCACGGTGGCCGTCACCAAGGCGCTGCTGCCGGCGCTGATCGCCTCCGGTGCCGGCACGATCATCACGATCACGAGCATCGCGGGGCAGATCGCCTACGAGGGCGGGGGCGGCTACAACGCGGCGAAGTTCGCCGAGGTGGCGATCAACGACGCGCTGCGGTTGGAGCTGAACGGCAAGCCGGTGCGGGTCTGCGACATCGCTCCTGGGCTGGTGGAGTCGGACGAGTTCGCGCTGGTGCGCTTCGATGGCGATGCGGAGCGGGCCAAGAAGGTCTACGAGGGCGTGGATCGCCCGCTGACCCAGGACGACATCGCCGAGTGCGTCGCCTGGGTGGCCGAGCTGCCGCACCACGTCAACATCGACAAGCTGACGGTGAAGCCGGTCGCCCAGGCGGCGCCGTACAAGATGCACCGCGGTCCGATCTACGGCTGACGACGTCCCCGTCGAGGATCCACACCCCCGGTGACGGGCGGTGTCGGGCTTCGACGTGCGGGCGCGACCGACGGCGGGGACGCATGCGGGGGTGACCGTCGGCGGGGACGCGCCGCGCCTGCGTCGGCGTCTGCGGACCGGAAATGCGATGGACCTCGCCGCGGGGGTCGTGGTGGGCTGGACGGCATGACCCCGACCCCGACCTCGACTCCTGGACTGCGGGCCGCGCTGCGCGCCGAGTTGACCGCCGCGATGAAGCGCCGCGACCGCCCGGCCATGGCGGCTTGCCGCAGCGCGCTCGGGGCGATCGACAACGCCGAGGCCGTCGGCATCGCCGCGCCCCGCGCCGGGGCCATCGAGAGTTCCGCAGTCGGGGTGGGCGCGGCCGAGGCCCAGCGCCGGGAGCTCAGCGAGCACGACGTACGGGCGATCGTCGACGCCGAGGTGGCCGAGCGCCGCGCCGCTGCGGCCGAACTGCCGCCTTCGGTCGCGGCCCGTGCCGCTGACCTGCGCGCGGAGGCCGACGTGTTGGCGACCCTGCTCGTGGGCTCGCCAACCGAGGAGACCGCCGGCGACGAGATGGCGGGGGAAGGCTCCAGACGGCCCCCCTGGCGCGTGGGCCACCGTCAGTCGCCGCCAGCAGCGATGCGCTGAACGAACTCATTTACCCAAGCGACAGCATCGTCGACGTCGGGGAGCACGTCGATGTCTTCAACTGCCGCCTCGTAGAGCGTGGCCCAGCCATCGCCCCTGACGATGGTCGCCGGCCATGACTGCTGCCGCCGGTACTCGAAAAGTCGGACGCACGTGGCTTTGACCTGCGCGAGGTCAAGCTCTTCGACCTTGTCGAGCAACTGGAGGTCGACGAGATCACGCGCCCCTTCGCTCCCTGGCTCAGATACCGCATGCAGCTTCTGGGCGACCTGATGATCGGCGCGCATCACCCGCACCGGCTTGGGCGCCTCGAGGCCGACGTCGGTGAAGAGCCGCACAAGGCCGTCGGCGAGGTGGTACTCCGGCTCATCCGCGTCGCCGATTTCGTTGTGTCCGACCTCGAACCTCACCGTGCACCACGACCGGCCGCGGTAGTCGAGCTTCACGTCGAAGGGCTGCATGACGTACGCCGTGGGGACGCCGCTCGGGCGAGGTGCTGCCTTCTCGATCAGCCTGCCCGTGAATCCGGCCCAACCAGCGGCTAGCGAGTCCTCGAAGTCGCTGCGGAACGTGGCCAGCGGCTGGACCCGCGCGGCATCGAGGTCCCGGGTGAAGCGGGTGCCTTGTCCGTATCGCAGCGCCATTGCGCTTCCTCCCTTGATCGCACCCTCGGGCAGCATCTGCCCCACCACGACGAGGGCCATCCCGATGCCGCGGCGAAGGGCGAGTCCATCGCTAGCCTCCAGGTTTCGGATGCGCTGCTCCAGCGATCGAACGTTCGGCGGAGTGTCCGAGTAGCTCACGACCGAAGTCCTTTCCTCACCCGCTGCCACTCGGACGTCGTCAGCAGTCCGTCGCCGCGAGCCTGCTTGGCCGCGTCCAGCAAGCGCTCGGTCTCGATGCGACCGCGACATTCAAGGATGGCGTCGGCAACGGGCTGCGCTTCGAGGCCCTCGTAAACCGTCGTGCGGGCGTCGTGCTTGACCTGGGTCAACTCGATGAAGGGCGGCAGCTTGGGACGAGCCCGTCGATTGACCGCCACCTTGATCTTCCGGGGATTGACATCGGCAAGCCCGAACAAGGCAAGCACCGACTCACCGTGGAGGTACGCCCCGTCGCCTGCGCGCAGGAGCGCTTCGGCGAACTGGTCGTACGCCGTCGGCGGGATGTCAGTGACCCGGTAGAGCCCGTACGCGATGCTCTCCAGGCCACCTCGTGCTGCGAGCTTGGGCAGTTCGACTGCTGGCACGCCGGCCTCGGCAGCCTCCCTCGTCGTGACGTACCCGTAGTGATCGAGAGCGATCTCGCGCACGATCTCCCGGTACTTCACCGCAGTGGCCATGTCACAACTATACCGAAAACAGTAGTGTTGTGACAGGTCCACTGTCCTCGCAGACAACGTCCCGGCTCACCTGCGATTCAGTGGCTGCCCGCCCGTCTCTTCTGGCGGTTGGGGTCGGCGGTTGCCGAACCGGTCGGGGTGAGCGGCGTGTGCGGCGTCGGGGGGTGGCCTGACGCCGGGCCTCCGACCTGCGCAAACGCGTCTGATCAGAAATACCAGGGGAAGGGGCTCCAGTCGGGGTCGCGCTTCTGGAGGAACTGGTCGCGGCCCTCGACGGCCTCGTCGGTCATGTACGCCAGTCGGGTCGCCTCCCCGGCGAACACCTGCTGCCCGACCAGCCCGTCGTCGACCAGGTTGAACGCGAACTTGAGCATCCGCTGGGCCTGCGGGGACTTGCCCATGATCTCGCGGGCGACCTCGATCGCCTCGGCCTCCAGGGCGTCGTGGGCGCACACCAGGTTCACCGCACCCATCCGGTGCATGTCCTCCGCCGAATAGGTGCGGCCGAGGAAGAAGATCTCGCGAGCGAACTTCTGCCCGACCATCCGGGCCAGGTAGGCGGACCCGTAGCCGGCATCGAACGAGCCGACGTCGGCGTCGGTCTGCTTGAACCGCGCCTGTTCGCGCGAGGCCATGGTCAGATCGCAGACCACGTGCAGCGAATGCCCACCCCCCGCGGCCCAGCCGTTGACCAGCGCGATCACGATCTTCGGCATGGTCCGGATCAGGCGCTGGACCTCCAGGATGTGCAGCCGGCCACCGTGGGCCTTGACCCGAGCCTGGTCGACCCCGGCCGCGCCGTCGTCCCGGCCGTCGACGCCCGCGGCGCCGGCGCCCATCGCGGCATCCGTGGCGTACTGATAGCCGCTGCGCCCCCGAATCCGCTGGTCGCCGCCGGTGCAGAAGGCCCACTTGCCGGCCGAGCCGGTGCCCTGCGGCCCGGGGCCGTTGCCGGTCAACAACACCACCCCGACGTCGGGGCTCATCCGCGCGTGGTCCAAGGCGCGATAGAGCTCGTCGACCGTGTGCGGCCGGAACGCGTTGAGCACCTCGGGCCGGTCGAACGCGATCCGCACCGCCCCCAGCGGACGACCCGGCACCGGGCCGGGCAGGACACACCGGTGGTAGGTGATGTCGGTGAAGTCGAAGCCGGCCACGGGGGCCCAGGCGTCCGGGTCGAAGCTGGCGGAGATGGTCGCGTCGCTGGTCACGGGAGTGATCCTAGGGGCGGATTCAAGGGGTCGACCCGGGCGCCGCCCGAAAGACTCCGAAGCGTCCGGGCCCGGCCGATAGGGCCGGAAGAAGGACCAGTCTGTCCCGGGCCGTCCGTCGGCCCGTCGCGAGCAACCAAGGGAGCCCCCTCATGGCCCGTCGCATCCTCGTCGTCCCGGTCAATCACGGCGCCGGTGTCACCGTCGCCTGTCTTGGCCTGGTGCACGCCCTCGGATCGCGGCATGTGGCGGTGGCCTTCTGCAAGCCGTTCGCGCAGGACCGCGGGTTCGCGCAGGACCAGTCGACCGAGCTGATCCGGATGGCGACGTCGCTGCGTCCGCCGCAGCCGATCTCCGTCGAGGAGCTGGACCGGCGGCTGGCCGGGGGTCGCCTGATGGGGGCCATGTCGCGGATCGTCGAGCGCACCGCGGAGATCGACGCCGAGAACCGCATCCTGGTCCTGGAGGGCCTCGCGGCGACCCCGGAGCAGCCCTACGCCGACCGCCTCAACATCGAAACCGCTCAGTCCCTGGATGCCGAGGTGCTGCTCGTCGGGGCCGTCGGCTCGCTGGAGCCCGAGCGGTTCGCCGACCTGGTCGCCACCGCAGAACAGATGTACCGGTCCCGGGGGCAGTCCCGGGTGCTCGGGGTGGTCGCCAACCGGGTGCCGGAAGGCGCGGATTCTCAGGCGTACGTCGACGCGGTGGCCCGCCATCACCTCAGGTGTGTCGGTGTCGTCGGGGACCACCCCGACTTCGTCCAGCCGCGGGTCTCCGATGTGGTGCGCAACCTCGGCATCCAGGTGCTCTCCGGCCACGACCTGGGCCGTCGGGTGGCTCGCACCGTCATCGCCGCCCAGGCCGTGCCGGGGTTCATCCCGTCGCTGGCCGAGGGTGCGCTCATCGTGGCCCCCGGCGACCGGCACGACGTACTGCTCTCGGTGGCTCTCGCCGAGGCCGGCGGGACGCGACTGGCCGGGCTGCTGCTGACCGCGGGCATCGCCCCGCATCCGGACGTGCTCCGCCTGGTCGAGCCCGCGCTGGCCAGCGGCCTGCCGCTGCTGCTCACCGACGAGAAGACCTTCCCCACCGCGCAGCAGATCGTGGGGATCGACCAGGACATCCCCGCCGATGACGAGGCCCGGGCGCGCCGGGTCATGGAGGTCGTCGCGGACGGGTACGACGAGGGCTTCCTCGCCGAACTGCCCACCGTGGAGACCTCGGCGCGGATCACCCCGGCGAAGTTCGAGTACCACCTGCGTGCCGAGATGAGCAAGGGGCGGGTGCGGCTCGCCCTGACCGACGGCGACGACACCCGCGTCCTGCACGCGGTCTCGCACCTGCACCGCTTCGGTGCCCTGCAGTTCACGCTGCTCGGTGATCCCGCCGCGATCGAGGCCCAGCTCGCGCGGCTGCACCTGCAGCTCCCGCTCGGCAGTCAGATCGTCAATCCGGCCAAGGACACCCCCGAAACGGCCGCGATCCGGGAGGCCCTGGCGGCCGCAGGCACCTTCTTCGAGCCCGGGGATCCGCTGATCCGCGCCCTCGCGCTGCTGCACACGAACCACGTCGACGGTCTGGTCGGCGGGATCGGGGAGGACCGGGACCGGTTCCTCGCCGCGGTCCGGTCGGCGGTGCCGCTCGGCTCCGACGTACGCACGCTGTCCAGCTCCTCGGCGACCATGCTGCCCGACGAGGTCGTCTTCTTCGCGGACGCGCTGATCAACGCCCACCCGAACGCGGAGCAGCTGGCCTGCATCGCGGCCCAGACCGCGGCGACGGCCCGGCTCGCGGGGCTGGTGCCGCACGTCGCGTTCGTGGCGCCGAGTTCCTGGTCGCCGACTGCGCACCACGACCGGCAGACGATCGCGGCGGCCCGGCAGATGCTCGCGGAGCGCCGTCCGGATCTGCGCACCGAGGGCCCCGAGGCCTTCCAGGCCGCGGCTCGCCGGCACCGCACCCCCGAGGGCGACGCGACGGTGTTCGTCTTCCCCGACATCGCCTCGGCCGCCGCGACGGCGAAGGCGATCGGTCAGTCCGGCGGGGCTCAGGTGCACCCACCGGTGCTGCAGGGTCTGGCGAAGCCCGTGAACATGCTGCCGATGGACGCCACCGTCGAGGGCGTCATGGACCTCATCGTCGCCACCGCGGTCAAGGCCGCCGAGCTGGGCTGAGCCGGTCTACCGTGGGCGGGTGTCCGACGTCCCGCCCCTGAGCGAGCTGCTGGCCGGCGCGCGGGTGGTCAGCATCCCGCTGCGGGTCCGGTTCCGCGGGGTCACCCATCGCGAGGCGATGCTGGTGTCCGGCCCGGCGGGCTGGGGGGAGTTCGCGCCGTTCGTGGAGTACGGCGACGCCGAGGCCGCCCGCTGGCTGGCCGCCGCGATCGAGGCGGCGTGGTCGGGATTCCCGCCGGCGCGGCGCACGTCCGTGCCCGTCAACGCCACCGTCCCCGCCGTGGCCGCTGCCGAGGTGGCGGGGGTGTTGGCCCGCTACGACGGCTGCTCCACCGTGAAGGTCAAGGTCGCCGAGGCCGGCCAGTCGCTCGCCGCGGACGTCGCCCGGGTGGCCCGGGTGCGGGAACTGCTGGGCCCGCGGGCCCGCGTGCGGGTGGACGCCAACGGGGCCTGGTCGCTGACGCAGGCCCGGACCGCGGTGCGCGCCCTCGCGGCGTACGACCTGGACTACGTCGAACAACCCTGCCGCACCGTCGAGGAACTGGCCGAGCTGCGCCAGGCCCTGGCCCGGGACGGACTGCCCGTGCCGATCGCGGCCGACGAGTCGATCCGCAAGGCGACCGATCCGCTGCGGGTGCGGGAGCTGGGCGCCGCGGACGTGATCGTGATCAAGGTCGCCCCCCTCGGTGGGGTGCGGGCGGCGCTGCGCATCGTCGCGGACTGTGGGCTGCCCGCGGTGGTCTCCAGCGCGTTGGACACCTCGGTCGGGATCGCCGCCGGGGTGGCCATGGCCGCGGCCCTGCCCGACCTGGAGCACGCCTGCGGGCTCGGCACGGTGGAACTGCTCGGCGGTGACGTCGTCGCCGAGCCGATGGTGCCGGTCGCGGGACAGATCGCGGTACGTCGTGCGCCGCCGCAGGCCGAGCTCCTGGAGCGCTGGGCGGCCGAGCCGGAGCGGGAGTCCTGGTGGCGGGCCCGACTGACCCGCTGCCACGCCCTCCTGACCCGGACCGGCTAGAACGTGGCGACCAGGAGCAGCACGCAGGCCGCCGTCTCCACGAGCGCGCCGAGCACGTCCCCGGTGATGCCGCCGAGCCGCGGCACGACGTACGCCAGCGCCCCCTCGACCGCCGCCGCCGCGGCCACCACCCCGACCACCGCCACCCCGACCGGTTGGCCGGTCGCCGCGGCCACCCCCGCGACCGCGGCCAGCGTGAGGGCCCAGCACCCTGCCCAGCGCAGCCAGGACACCGAGCCCGCGACCGCCTCGCCGAGCCCCTCGGGGCGAGCGGCGGGCACCCCGGCCCGCGTGCCGGTGGCCAGCGCGGCCCGGGACGCGGCGAGCAGCACCGTCGCGTAGGCCCAGCCGCCGGGACGGGTCAACACCGTGGCCAGACAGGCGGCCTGCAGCCCGAGGACCACCACGAGCGCGGCGGCCCCCATCGGCCCGACGTCGCCGCGCCGCATCACCTCCAGCGCCCGGTCCCGGTCCCACGAGGCGCCCAGCCCGTCCACCGTGTCGGCGAGCCCGTCGGCGTGGATCGCCCGGGTGCCCGCCAGCATCAGCCCGACGGCCACCAGGCCCGCGGCCGGCGCAGGCGCCCCGGCGTGCGCGAGCAGCGCCGCCAGCCCGGCGGCCGCCAGCGTCACCGGCAACAGGACCACCGGCCCGAGCACCATGGCCAGCCCGGCCACGCGCCGGTTGACGGCCGTGGGTACCGGGGTCGGCAGGATCGTCAGCGTCCCGGCGGCCAGCGCGAACGCGTCGCGGGGCAGGATCCCCGCCCCGCTGCCCGGGCGGCTCTTGGTGGACTCGGCGGGCATGACTAGGCGCGCGCCGGCTCCGGCTGAGGCTGGGGCTGGGCCACCAGGTCGGCCAACGCCGCCAGGTCCCGCTGCACCGCGACCGCGGTCCGCACGATCGGCACCGCCGTCACCGCCCCGGTGCCCTCCCCGAGTCGCATCCCCAGGGCCAGGATCGGCTCCAGGCCGAGCCGCTCCAGCGCGATCGTGCAGGCCGGTTCCGGCGACAGATGCCCGGCCCGCAGCCACGCAGCCGTACCGGGCTGCAGCGCCTCCGCCAGCGTCGCCTCGGCGGCGGCGATGACGCCGTCGACGATGAGCGGTACGCCGCGCCGGGCGGCACCCATCACGAATCCGACCGCCGCGGCCAGGTCCGCGGAGCCCAGGGCCGCCAACCGGGTCAGCGGGTCGGCGGCGCGGTCCCCGACCCGGGTCAGCGCCGTCGCGATCAGCTCGGTCTTGGCGGCCAGACCGGCATCGTCCAGGCCGGTGCCGCGGCCGGTCACGGTCGCCGCGGGCAGCCCGTAGCTCGCCGCGATCAGCGCCGCCGCCGGCGTCGTGTTGCCGATGCCGACATCGCCGACGATCAGCAGCTGGGCGCCGTCGGCGATCTCCTGCGCCGCGACCGCGTCGCCGAGGGCCACCGCCGCCTGGGCCTCGGCAAGGATGATCGCATCGCGCAGGTGCAGCGGCTCGCTGGAGCGGCGGATCTTGTGGGCCCCGATCGGGGCGCCGGAGGCGTCGCTGCCGGGGATGTCGTCGCGACAGGCCACATCGACCGCCCGGACCCGCACCCCGTGGGCGCCCGCGATGGCATTGATCCCGGCCCGGCCCGCGGCGACGGCGGCGACGATCGCGGTGGTGACCGCGGCCGGGTACGCCGACACGCCGTGCTCGCTCACCCCGTGGTCGCCCGCGAAGACCACCACCCGGACGTCGTCGAGCGGCTCCGGCGGACACACGCCCTGGCACGCGGCGATCCAGCAGCCGAGCTCCTCCAGGCGACCGAGCGCGCCCAGCGGCTTGGCCTGGGCGTCGCTGCGGCTGCGGGCCTCGGCATAGACGAGGGCGTCGGGTGGCGTGATCGGGGCGGCGGGTGCGGTGCTCACGGGGCCTCCAGGTCGTCGGTAGCGGGGCTGGCGGGACTGCAGCTGGGGCTCGCCGGTACGTCGGCGTCGGGTTCCACGGCGATGAACGCCGGGCGCTCGCCGACCCTGGTCAGCACACAGATCAGTTCGGCGCCGGCACCGGAGAGGCGAAGGTCGCGGCGCAGCTGGTCGGGGTCGATGCGGACGCCGCGCTTCTTGATCACCAGGCGCCCCACCCCGCGGGCGCGCAGCCAGGCCCGCACCGGCTTGACCTGCAGCGGCATGGCCGCCAGCACGCGATAGCGGCGGGCGTAGGGCAGGGCCGGGGCGCGGCCGGCCACGACGTACCCCACGCCGTGCCCCAGTTCCGCACCGTCCGTCGCGGCGGTCAGGGCACCGACCAGGCCGGCGGCGAGCAACGCTCGGTCGGGGTCGAAGAGCGCCTCGCCGGGCTGGGGCAGACGGCTCGCGACGGGGCCCAGGCCGCCGGCCGCGGGGTCGGTGTCCGCCTCGGTGACCAGGTGCGCCGCGGCGCCGCGGTCGACCGTGGCGGGCCGCAGGATCAGGGCGCTGCGGCCGGGCCGGGCCACCAACGGACCCCACCAGAGCGCGCATTCGAGCACCTCACCGGCGTACGACGTCCACTGCGCCTCGCAGCCGGCTGGGATGGCGGCGTGCGGCAGCGCGGGGGACAGCTTGGCGCCGGTCGCGGGCACCCGGGCGGCGGCGGCGAGGACCACGTCGAAGCTGGGGCTGAGGTCGGCGAGGCGGAAGGTCCGCCGGGTGCGGCCGCGGTCGTCGGTGACGCCGGGGAGCCGGCGGGCCGGATCGAACCAGATCCCGTCGTCGGTGGGGATCTCGGCGAGCACGTCCGCCGCCGCGGCGGTCAGGGCTCGGGCGGTGTCGAAGTGCCGCAGGTTAATGGCGGCCATGGCCGCGGTGACGGGGTCCCGCTCGACGGCGGTGACGCCCAGCCCGAGGGCCGCGGCCGCCATGGCGTCGGCGCCCAGGCCGCAGCCGAGGTCCCAGACGTGGGTGATGCCGGCGCTGCGGTAGCGCTCGGCGTGCCGGGCCGCGACCTCCAGCCGGGTGGCCTGCTCGAGGCCGTCGGCGGTGAACAACATGCCGTCGGCGAAGTCGCCCAGCTTGGCGCGGGCGCGGGCGCGCAGCCGCGACTGGGTGAGGGCGGCGGCGACGAGGTCGGGCTCGAAGCCGGCCTCCCGCAGGGACGCGCCGAGGGCGAGCGAGTGCTCCTGGGAGTATGCCGGGAGCGAGTTCAGCAGGGCCCACCCGCGGGGTGAGGTCAGCTGCTCCACCACCCCGATGTCCACGGGCCCCATCCTGCCGCACACGGCAGGTTGGCACTCAAGTTGACCGAGTGCTAATGGCCGACTTAGATTCGACTTAGCACTCCCGGCAAGCAAGTGCTAATGCGCGAGCCGGTGGGTGGCCAGACCGCTCCCGACGTACGCACGGTGACCCCCGCGACGGCGCCGTACGCACGGTGGGCGCGACTCCCAGTCCGTCTGCGCCCTGTCCAGGGCGCGAATTCAAGCGAAAGGTTCCGACCGTGTCGGTTTCCATCAAGCCGCTCGAGGACCGCATCGTCGTCAAGTCCAGCGAGGCCGAGCAGACCACCGCGTCCGGCCTCGTCATCCCGGACACCGCCAAGGAGAAGCCGCAGGAGGGCGAAGTCCTCGCTGTCGGCCCGGGCCGCATCGACGACAACGGCAACCGCGTTCCGCTCGACGTCAAGGTCGGCGACAAGGTGATCTACAGCAAGTACGGCGGGACCGAGGTGAAGTACTCCGGCGAGGAATACCTCATCCTGAGCGCCCGCGACGTGCTCGCTGTGATCGAGCGCTGAGAAGTTCGCAGTGACCCTGCTCGCGCTGACTGCGTGAGCCACGACGCGCCCCGGCCGCGCCCGCAACGGTGCGCCCGGGGCGTCGTCCGTACCGACCCGAATCTGACGTTTTGAGAGAAGGATTGACATGGCCAAGGAGCTGGAGTTCAACGACTCCGCCCGCAAGGCGCTGGAGCGGGGCGTCGACGCCCTCGCCAACACCGTCAAGGTGACCCTCGGCCCCAAGGGCCGCAATGTGGTGATCGACAAGTCCTGGGGCGCCCCGACGATCACCAACGACGGCGTGACCATCGCCCGCGAGATCGAGCTGGAAGACGCCTTCGAGAACCTGGGGGCGCAGCTCGCCAAGGAGGTCGCCACCAAGACCAACGACATCGCCGGCGACGGGACCACCACCGCCACGGTGTTGGCCCAGGCGATGGTCAAGGAGGGCCTGCGCAATGTGGCCGCCGGGGCGGCCCCCTCGGCGCTGAAGAAGGGCATGGACGCCGCCGTGGACGCGGTCTCCGACAAGCTCCTGGCCAACGCCAAGGAGGTCGAGGGCAAGACCGAGATCGCCCAGGTCGCGGCGCTGTCCGCGCAGGACGCCACGATCGGTGAGCTGATCGCCGAGGCATTCGACAAGGTCGGCAAGGACGGCGTCATCACGGTCGAGGAGTCGCAGACGGCCTCGACCGAGCTGGAGTTCACCGAGGGCATGCAGTTCGACAAGGGCTACCTCTCGCCGTACTTCGTCACCGACGCCGACCGCATGGAGGGCGTGCTGGAGGACTGCTACGTCCTGATCAACTCGGGCAAAATCAGCTCGGTCCAGGATGTGCTGCCGCTGCTGGAGAAGGTGGCCGGCGCCAAGAAGCCGCTGCTGGTCATCGCCGAGGACGTCGACGGTGAGGCGCTCTCGACGCTGGTGCTGAACCGGATGCGCGAGGTGCTCAAGGTCATCGCGGTCAAGGCGCCGGGCTTCGGCGACCGTCGCAAGGCGATGCTGCAGGACATGGCGATCCTGACCGGGGCCACGGTCATCTCCGAGGAGGTCGGCCTCAAGCTCGACGGGGCGGGCCTGGACGAGCTGGGCACGGCGCGTCGGGTGGTGGCCAGCAAGGACAACACCACGATCGTCGAGGGTGGCGGCAAGCAGGACGAGGTCGACGCCCGCATCTCCCAGATCAAGCAGGAGATCGAGCGGACCGACTCCGACTGGGACCGCGAGAAGCTGCAGGAGCGGCTGGCCAAGCTCGCCGGCGGCGTGTGCGTCATCAAGGTCGGCGCGCACACCGAGGTGGAGCTCAAGGAGAAGAAGCACCGCATCGAGGACGCCATCTCGGCGACCCGGGCGGCCATCGAGGAGGGCATCGTCGCCGGTGGCGGCACCGCTCTCGTGCACGCGGCGGTCGCCATCGATGGGCTGTCGCTGACCGGCGACGAGGCCACCGGCGCGGCGATCATCCGCAAGGCGGCCGCCGAGCCGCTGCGCTGGATCGCCGAGAACGCCGGCATGGAGGGCTATGTCGCGGTCGCCAAGGTGCGGGAGCTGCCGGTCGGGCAGGGCCTGAACGCGGCGACGGGCGAGTACGCCGATCTGTACGCCGCGGGCGTCATCGACCCGGTCAAGGTGACCCGGTCGGCGCTGCGTAATGCGGCCTCGATCGCGTCGATGGTGCTGACCACCGACACCCTGGTGGTGGAGAAGAAGGTCGAAGAGCCGGCAGCGGCCGGCGGTCACGGCCACGGTCACGGCCACTGATCGAACGCCGAGGGCGAAGGGCCCGGTTCCGTCCACGGAACCGGGCCCTTCGCCCTGTGTCTAGAGCCCGCCGGCACCTGGGTCTAGAGCCCGCCGGCACCTGGGTCAGGAGGCTGCCGGCACTCGACGCTGGCCGAGGTAGATGGCCTCGCGCTCGTCCTCGGTGAGGGCGCCCCACACGCCGTACGGTTCGCGCACGGTCAGTGCATGCTCGCGGCACCGCACCAGGACCGGGCAGGCCCGACAGATGGCCTTGGCGGATTCGTCGCGACGGCGACGGGCGGCGCCGCGTTCGCCCTCGGGGTGGAAGAACACGTCAGGACTCGACGTGCGGCAGGTTCCTTCGAACTGCCACTCCCACTGGTCGGCTCGGGGGCCGGGGAGCCTGGAGATCTCGGCCACGAAAACGCCTCCTTCGGCGGATCCCCGACTGGTTGCCACTTAGGTCGGGGTCCGGCATGGTCGATCAGGGAATGACGAGCGTGTCCCGATGTTTGGAACCGAATCTCGGACGAGCGCCCGAGTGGGGCACTCTGGTTGAGCGGATACCCGCCACCGCGCCGGGTCAAACGTGACTCGGGCAACAGGATGGCCGGGGGTGCGGGAAGGGGTGCGGGCCATGACTGCCGTCGGTGCGCCCCCTCAGCTGCGGTGCACGCGGTCGGCCGGGGGGCGACGACCTGGCCCGCGTCGGGGGTGTAGCTCGTCGTGAGCAACGACCACCCCGGGATCGACAGTGATCTGCGCCACACTCAGTCAGCGGTAACGTCCACGCCGACCGTCGCGATGGAGTCGACATCGGCACGGTCGGAGTTGACCGTGCTGGCCTTGCTGGCGCAGGAGGGCGACGCCGCGGCCCGGGAGCAGCTGCTCACCGTGGTCCACGACCGGGCCTACCGCTACTCGCGGGCGAGGCTGCAACGTTTTCCGCTCGCGGCCAACGCCGCCGAGGATGCAGCTCAGGAGGTGTGTGTCGCCGTGCTGGTCGCGCTGCCCAAGTACGACGACCGCGGCCTCCCGTTCGAGGCCTTCGTCTATTCGATCTGCGCCCGCAAGGTAGCCGACGTCCAGCGGGTGGTGCTGCGCTCGGCGGTGCCCACCGACGAGCTGCCCGAACCGACGAATCACGTCCCGAGCCCCGAGGAGCAGGTGGTCGGCGCCGATGAGGCCGCTCGGGCCTGGCAGCTGCTCGGCCGGCTGCCCGAGCATCAGCGGGAACTGCTCACCCTGCGGATCGCGGTGGGCCTGTCCGCCGAGGAGACCGGCCGGTCGCTGGGCATGACGGCCGGTTCGGTGCGGGTCGCCCAGCATCGCGCCCTCGCCAAATTGCGCCAGCTCCTGGCCGCGCAGGGGGTGCGTGGTCGTGACTAACCCGGCGTACGACCTCGACGACCAGTTCATCGACGCGCTCGCCCGCGGACAGGCCCCGAGCGGCGTCGGTGCGGACCCGGTCGGCCAGCTGCTGTCGTCGTGGGCGGCCCCGATCCACGCCGACGCGGCCCAGGCCGCGGCCGTGCTCAGCGTCGCCGCCGTCGAGGCGAAGGTCGCGGCGGCCCTGGCCGGAGCCGGGGCGGCGGTGGGATCGAGCGCGGCGGCCTCCTCGGCCGGTTCGTCGGGGGTGGCCGGCGGTACGACGGGTGCGGCGGCCGGCCCCTCGGCCCTGACCGGCGGGACGGCGATGGCCGCGACCGGCACGGCGGGCGGAGTCTCCGGCACCTTGATCGCCGGTGGCGTGGTCGTCGCCGGGCTGGCCCTGTCGGTGGGCCTGTCGCTCAGTGGGGCGGACACGCCGATGGTCCGGATGACCCCGCCGGTCGACACGAGCCGCCCGAGCGTCACGAGCACCGGGACGACCTCGCCGCGAAGCTCCGCAGCGCCGTCCCCGACCGACATCCCGAGTGCACCGGTGCCGCTGCCGAGCGCCGCGTCGTCGAGCGGTCCGACCACCGATCCGCAGAGCCTCCCACCCGCCCCGCCGCCGGAGCGGCCCAACCCGCCGGAGCCCAGCCGTCCGCAGCCGCCGGTGCCGAAACCACCGCTGCCGACCGTGCCGAACCCGCCGGCGCCCACGGTGCCCAGGCCGCCGGTCACGACCGTGCCGAACCCGCCGGTGCCCACGGTGCCCAGGCCGCCGGTCACGACGCCGCCGAGCCCACCGGTCACGACGTCGCCGCGACCGCCCGTGTCCACCAGCCCGACGCTGTGCTGGCCACCGGGACACTGCATGCGGCCCACCGGCCCGGGCAACTCGACCTGGACGGCGACGCCGCCCGGCCGGCCGTCCTGACAGGCCGGCCGCGGTCCTAGACTGCACGAGTGAGCGAGACGACCGACGGAACGGACCCCTTCGCGACGATCGGCCTGACGTATGACGACGTCCTGCTGCTCCCCGGTGACACCGACGTGGTCCCCAGCGAGGTCGACACCACGACGCGGCTGACTCGCGGCCTGTCCATCCGGCTGCCGCTGATCTCCGCGGCGATGGACACCGTGACCGAGGCACGGATGGCGATCGCGATGGCCCGCGAGGGCGGCATCGGGGTGCTGCACCGCAACCTGTCGATCGAGGACCAGGCCTACCAGGTCGATCTCGTCAAGCGCACCCAGACGGGCCGGATCAGCAATCCGGTCACGATCGGGCCGGACGCCACCCTGGAGGACCTCGACGCGATCTGCGGGCAATACCGCATCTCCGGGCTGCCCGTCGTCGCCGCGGATGGCACCCTGCTCGGCATCTGCACGAACCGGGACCTGCGGTTCACCCCGGTCGCGGAGTGGGGGCGGACCCTGGTCCGGGACGTGATGACGCCGATGCCGCTGATCACCGCGCCGGAGGGGATCTCCCGCGAGGACGCGACGCTGCTGCTGCGCCAGCACAAGAAGGAACGGCTGCCGCTGGTCGACGAGGCCGGCCGGCTGGCCGGGCTGATCACCGTCAAGGACTTCGTCAAGGGCGAGCAATACCCGCTGGCCAGCAAGGACAAGGACGGCCGCCTGATGGTGGCGGCGGCGATCGGCTATTTCGGCGACGCCTGGGACCGGGCGACGGCGTTGGTCGAGGCGGGCGTCGACGTCCTGGTTCCGGATGTCGCCAACGGCCACGCCCGGCTCATGCTGGAGATGATCGGCCGGCTCAAGAGCGATCCCGCGACCCGGCACGTCCAGGTCATCGGCGGCAACATCGCCACGCGCGCCGGGGCGCAGGCGCTGGTCGACGCCGGTGCCGACGCGGTCAAGGTGGGGGTCGGACCGGGGTCGATCTGTACGACGCGTGTCGTGGCCGGCGTCGGCGTACCGCAGATCACGGCCGTCCACGAGGCCGCCAAGGCGTGCCGCCCGGCCGGCGTACCGCTCATCGCGGACGGCGGCCTGCAGTATTCGGGCGACATCGCCAAGGCGCTCGTGGCGGGCGCCGACACCGTCATGATCGGCTCCCTCCTGGCCGGCTGCGACGAGAGCCCGGGCGAATTGGTGTTCATCAACGGCAAGCAGTTCAAGAAGTACCGGGGCATGGGGTCCCTCGGCGCGATGGCCTCGCGCGGCAAGAAGTCCTATTCCAAGGACCGCTACTTCCAGGCGGACGTGACCAGCGACGACAAGATCATCCCGGAGGGCATCGAGGGCCAGGTCGCCTATCGGGGGCCGGTCTCCGCGGTCGTGCATCAGCTGATCGGCGGGCTGCACCAATCGCTGTTCTACGTCGGCGCTTGGGACATCGCGCAATTGCAGGCGAAGGGCCGGTTCGTGCGGATCACCTCCGCGGGACTGAAGGAATCGCACCCGCACGACATCCAGATGACGGTGGAGGCGCCGAACTACTCCGGCATCGGTCGCTGAGGTGACCGGCCGCCGCCCCGCGGGCGGTCGCCGACCACCCCGGCGGCGTCGCATCGCCCGCATCGCGGGCGCCGTCGTCGCGGTGTTCGTGGTGTTGACCGGGGTGTTCACCACGCTGACGTTGCTGCCCCAGGCGGACGAGCCCGCGTCCAGCGACGCGGTGCTGGTGCTGGGGCCGCCGACACCCGCCCGGATGAGCCTCGGCGAGCGGCTGGTGCGCGAGGGCCGGGCGCGCACTCTCGTGGTCTCGCAGGCCAACCCCGCCTTCCCCCTCGTCGACCAGTGCGCGCGACCGCAGACCTATCCCGTCATCTGCTTCGTGCCCGACCCCAGCACGACTCGCGGGGAGGCGCAGGAGCTTCGGCGCCTCGTCGAGCGGCACGGCTGGTCCTCGGTGCAGGTGATCACGATGGGGGTGCACGTCAACCGGGCTCGGTACGTCGTGGGTCGGTGCTTCGCCGGCGACCTACGCCTGCTCGCTGTCGAGGACCCGCAGGGATGGGACGAGATCAGCTGGCACATCCGGGGATGGTATGCCTCAGCGGTCGAGATCGGCTGCTGAGGTCGGCCGGGCGCGCGCAGCCCCCGGCAGGGCTATCGCGCGCCGATAGGGTTGCCCGGTGAGCGACCACGACACCACTTCGCCCCGGATCGCGTTGGCCCTCGGGGGCCTCTCGGGCAGCAACGCCTTCGGGGCCGGCGTCCTGGAGGCCGCCTTCGATCTCGGCGTCCGACCGGCCATGATCTCCGCCACCTCAGGGCAGATCGGCTGGGTGCACGCCTACCTGGCCCGGGCCGCCGGGGGCCGGTCGCTGCGCGCGGTGCTGCACGAGGTGATCGCCCAGGTGGAACGGACCGGGTTGCGGGATGTCGACGCGACCGTGCTCGCCCTGGCCGGGCTGCGCGGCGCCTTCCGGCCCGCCTGGTTCGAGCTGCCGGTCGACCTGCTGGAGAACATGGCGACCATCTGGCAACGACTGTCGTCGACGAGCCGGCCGCACCCGTCGGTGATCGAGGCGTTGGCCCGGTTGGCGCCGGCCCGGCTGCTGGTGCCCGAGTTCCCGGTCGAGTTCTTCGCCGGCCTGGCCCAGGCGTTCGTCGCCGCCGACGTACCGATCCTGTTCAACAGCTTCAGCCCGGGCACCGGCACCCAACACGTGCACCTCAACCCCGCGGCGCGCGCCCTGCTGGAGCAGTCCCGGGGGCGGGCGGGGGCGTACGCGCCCGGCACCGCCAGCGGGCACCGCGACGGGACGGTCTATCAGGACGTCACCGCGGAGGCGGTGCGGGCGGGGCTGTGGCTGTACGAGTACGGCTTCGAGGACGGGGACGAGTACGTCGACGGCGCGTACTACCGGCAGATGATGCTGACCGAGCTCTGGCCGGCGACGGACATCGTCGCGGTGCGGCCGCTGGCGAATGCCTGGGCGGGGGAGATGCCGCGCAGCTTCGTCGGGGTGCAGGACCTGAAGACGCAGGTCTATTTCGACGGCGCCTATGCCGCCGAGCGCGCTCAGATCCAGCTGGTCAACACCCTGGTCGAGGCGGGCGAACTGCCGGCGGACCGCTATCACCACATCGACTTCCACGAGATCCAGCTGGCGCAGCGGCGCGGCGTTCTCGACTACGTCTTCGAGGACGAGGAGGTCTTCGACCTCGGCTACGCCCGAGCCCGGGACGTGCTGTCGAGGTTGCTCGCCATCTGATTCCGGCTCATCCGCATCTCACGCCGACTCGTTCGCGCTTGGATAAATACCCCCGGGGGTATATCGTTGTCAGTGACAGCACGCCCAACTGGCGAACCCGACGGCGAAAGAGAGCGACCATGTGCAGCCCCGCGACGTGCCCCACCTGCCGGAAGACGACCTGGGCCGGGTGCGGCATGCACGTGGACCAGGTGATGCGTCACGTGCGCCCCGAGGACCAGTGCACCTGCCGGGCGAGCGCCCCGTCGGCCGGCGGCTCCTTCTTCCGGTGAGCCGCGACCTCCTGTCCGGGACGGCGACCGCCCCGGCGTCGCCGCGCCAGGGGGCGGGCGCCTGCGCCGTACCCATCGCCCCCTGGCGCTCCGGTTGGGGGCGCCGACACTATGCGGCGACCGGTGCTGCGCTGCCCCTCGCGTGGTGGGCGTACGCGCAGGCGGCCGCGCCCGTGACCGGGCCGTGGTGGGTGGCCTCGATCGCGCTCCTCGCGACGGCGGCGGCGATCGTCGTCGCGACCTACCTGCCGCGATCCGACGGGCTCCCGAAACCGCCCGCGGCGCCGTGTGCGGCGAGCCCGCTGGCCCAACTCGTCCTCGCGGGGGTGTTCCTGAGCCTCGGGGGTGTCCTCGGCCACGTGGTGGCGCTCCTCGCGGTAGGGGCCGCGGTCTTGCAGCGCACGACCGGCGCCTCGACGTGCTCGGTCGGACCCGGCCTCGGCGAGGTCCGCACGGATCGATAGGGGCCGGGCCGCTTCGGTGCGATTCGGGAAGCAGCCATCGCGGGTAGATTATGGCGGTGACCGAGATCGAGATCGGCCGTGGCAAGCGCGGTCGCAGGGCCTACAGCTTCGACGACATCGCCATCGTCCCGTCGCGGCGGACCCGCGCCCCCCAAGACGTGTCGCTGAGCTGGCAGATCGACGCCTATCAGTTCGAGCTCCCGTTCGTCGCGGCGCCGATGGATTCGGTCATGTCGCCGGACACGGCCATCGCGTTCGGCCGGATGGGCGGACTCGGGGTCGTCGACCTCGAGGGGCTGTGGACCCGATACGAGGACCCGGTGCCCCTGCTGGCCGAGATCGCCACGATCGACGCGACCGCAGCGACCGCTCGGATGCAGGAGATCTACGCCGAGCCGATCAGGCCCGAGCTCATCACCGCCCGCCTGAAGCAGGTGCGCGAGGCCGGGGTGGTCGTGGCGGGGGCCCTGTCGCCGCAGCTCACCCAGCAGCATTGGAAGACCGTGGTCGACGCGGGCGTCGACCTGTTCGTGATCCGCGGTACGACGGTGTCGGCCGAGCACGTCAGCTCCGAGGCCGAGCCACTGAACCTCAAGAGGTTCATCTATGAACTCGACGTGCCGGTCGTCGTCGGCGGGGCCGCCACCTACACCGCGGCGCTGCATCTGATGCGGACCGGCGCTGCCGGGGTGCTCGTCGGGTTCGGCGGCGGCGCGGCGGCGACGACCCGGGAGAGCCTGGGCATCCACGCGCCGATGGCGTCGGCGATCGCCGACGTGGCGGCCGCCCGGCGGGACTATCTCGATGAGTCCGGTGGCCGCTATGTGCACGTCATCGCCGACGGCGGCATGGGCAAGTCGGGCGACGTCGTCAAGGCCGTCGCGTGCGGCGCCGACGCGGTGATGCTCGGCGCGGCCCTGGCCCGGGCCCAGGAGGCGCCCGGCCGGGGCTGCCACTGGGGCCCGGAGGCGCACCACGAGGAGCTGCCGCGCGGCGGCCGGGTCGACGTCGGGGTGGCGGGCACGCTGCAGGAGATCATCCACGGGCCCAGCCGGTGCGCGGACGGGACGACGAACTTCGCCGGCGCGCTGCGTCGCTCCATGGCCACGACCGGCTACAGCGACCTCAAGGAATTCCAGCGGGTCGAGGTCATCGTGTCGCCCTACGCCGCGGGCTGACGGGCCGCCCCGCTCCGGGCGCGCCGGCGGCGGCACGCCTCAAGTTACCGATAAGTAGATGCGGCGCCACCGGCCCCGACGTACCGTGGAGCCATGACCACGACGACCGGTACCCCCGGCGCGGCGCCACACCTTGGCGGCGAGGAACGCCCCGACTCGCACCGGATCGATCCGCAGCGGGTGCGCCGGCTGACCGCGCACGCCGTGACCTCGCCACGGGCGGACACGATGACCACGGTGACGCCGATGACGGGCCGGCCGCTCGCGCAGATCCCGCTGTCCACCCCCGCGGACGTTCAGCTCGCGGTCGCCGGCGCCCGGGCCGCCCAGCCGGACTGGGCCGCTCTGCCGGTGACCGCCCGCGCCCACCTGATGCTGCGCTTTCACGATCTCGTGCTGGCCCACCAGGTGGAACTGCTGGACCTGATCCAGCTGGAGAGCGGCAAGGCGCGGCTGCACGCCTTCGAGGAGATCGTCGACACCTGCCAGGTGGCCCGCTATTACGCGCACACGGCCCGGCGGCATCTGCGCCCGCGCCGCCACGTCGGGCTCCTGCCCGGTCTCACCCAGGTCAGCGAGCTACGTCACCCCAAGGGCGTCGTCGGGATCGTCGCGCCGTGGAACTACCCGCTGTCGATGGGCATCACCGACGTGCTGCCCGCGCTGATGGCCGGCAACGCCGTGGTCGTCCGCCCGGACACCCAGACCTCGCTGACCCTGCTGTACTGCGCCGAGCTGCTGGCCCGCGCGGGCCTGCCGCAGCGGGTGCTGCAGGTCGTCCTGGGCCCCGGTGGGGTCGTCGGCACGGCGCTGTTCGACCAGGTCGACTATGTCGGCTTCACCGGGTCCACGCAGACCGGGCGCCGCGTCGCGGTCCAGGCGGCGGAGCGGCTCGTGTCCTGTTCGCTGGAACTGGGCGGGAAGAACCCGCTGTACGTCGCGGCCGACGCCGACCTCGAGCGCGCCGCCGAGGGCGCCGAAAGGGCCTGTTTCGCCTCCGCCGGCCAGCTGTGCGTGAGCATCGAGCGGCTCATCCTGCACGAGTCGATCGCGGCCGACTTCCTCGCCCGGTTCCTCCCGCGGGTGCAAGCGCTGCGGCTCGGCGCCGACCTGACCTACGACGCGGACCTGGGCAGCCTGGTCTCCGCCGACCAGCTGGCCACCGTGCACCGGCACGTCGAGGACGCCCGGGCCAAGGGCGCGACCGTGCTGGTCGGCGGCCGGCACCGCCCCGACCTCGGGCCGTGGTTCTATGAGCCGACCGTCCTCGACGGCGTGACGGCGGACATGGCCGTGTGCCGCGAGGAGACCTTCGGCCCGCTCGTGTCGATCTATCGGGTCCGTTCCGACGATGAGGCGGTCCGGGTGGCCAACGACACGGCGTACGGTCTGAACGCCTCCATCTGGACCCGCGACCTGGCCCGCGGGCGGGCGCTCGCGGCCCGCATCGCGGCGGGCACGGTCAACGTCAACGAGGGCTACGCGGCGGCGTACGCCTCCACGGCCGCCCCGATGGGTGGGATGAAGGACTCCGGCCTGGGGCGGCGGCACGGCGCGGAGGGGATCCGCAAATACACCGAGTCGCAGACCGTCGCGGTTCAGCGCGGCCTGGGGCTCGGCGTGCCCGAGCCGCTGACCGCGGCACGGTTCACCGCCGTGATGACGGGCTTCCTGCGAGGGATGAAGGGCCTGGGCCGCCCGTAGAGTCGTGCCATGAGTCAGGGGAACAGCGCCGATCTCGATCGGCCCGAGGCGGGCCTCACCTATCTGCTCGTCGACGGCGAGAACATCGACGCCACGCTCGGGCAGGGCATCCTGGGACGCCGCCCGCGCCCCGACGAGCGGCCCCGCTGGGACCGCGTCAAGCGGTTCGCGGAGGAGCGCTGGAACCGGCCGGTGACGGCGCTGTTCTTCCTCGCCTGCCACAACGACCTGCCGATGTCGTTCGTGCAGGCGCTGATGGCGGTCGGCTACAAACCGGTGCCGCTGTCCGGCCCCTACGACGTCAAGGTCGTCGACGTCGCGATCCAGCGCACGCTGCAGGCGATCCGGGAGCGGGCCGCCGACGTGATGCTGGTCAGCCACGACGGGGACTTCCTGGCGGACATGGCCGCCCTGGCCGACGGTCGGCGGCTCGCGGCGCTGGGCTTCACGGAGTTCCGCAACGCGGGCTTCGCCGAGCTGGGCGGTGTGGAGCTGCTCGACCTGGAGTACGACGTGCACGCCTTCACCGAACCCCTCAACCGACTGCGGATCATCCCGATCGAGGAGTTCGACCCGGCTGCGTTCCTGTGAGCGCGGGTGAACTAGCCTGACGAGTGTGTTGCGGACCGCGCTGTCCCCGAAGTGGCTGGGGCTTCTTGCCCTGGTCGTCGCGGTGATGGTCGGGTTCGGTCTGCTGGGCCGCTGGCAGTTCGACGTCGCGCAGGAGAAGGGCCTCGCCGAGGCGACCGGGGCGGCCGCCGCCAAGCCGATGGCCCCGCTGACCGAGGTCATTCGGCCGGGCGCCGCGTTCCCCTCGGACGGGCTCGATCGGAAGGTGCGCGCGGAGGGGGAGTACGTCGCGAGCCAGCAGGTCCTGATCACCGGCCGCAAGCTCGGCGACCAGGTCGGCTATTGGGTGGTCACCCCGCTGCGGGTCGCCGGGTCGCACGGCCCCGGCGAGGAGCCCGCCGCCATCGCGATCCTGCGCGGGTTCGTCACCGCCCCGGAGGCGGCGCCCGCCCCGCCCGCCGGCCGGGTGGTGGTGACCGGCACGCTCGCGCAGAGCGAGCCCTCGCCCGACCAGTTCCGGCCGATGCCGCCCGGGCAGGTGCAGACCCTCAACGTGCCGGTGCTGCTGAACCGGTGGGGCGGGGAGCTCTACAACGGGTTCGTCTTTCTCGGTGGCCAGGAGCCGGCGCCCGAGGCGGCCGGTCCGCCCGGCGGCCTGGCGCTGGTCCCGCCGCCGGAGTCCGGGGTGGGCCAGCTCAACTGGCGCAACCTCGGCTATGCGCTGCAGTGGTTCTTCTTCGCCGCGTTCGCCCTCTACATGTGGTGGCGGATGGTCCGCGAGGACGCTCACGCGCGGGCGCTCGCCGCCACACCCGAACCCGCCGTACCCGATCCCGTCGCGCCCCACTCCGAAGGAGAGTCTTCCCGATGACCACCCCGCCGCGTCAGCTCCTGGCCAGCCCGCAGGAGATCCGCAAGGCCCTGACCTTCTTCAAGATCATGGCGTTCGTGGTCGGCATCGGGCTGTTGCTGCTGGTCGTGGAGATGGTGCTGAGCTACGGCTTCGACCTGAAGAACCGGGACAACCCGCTGTGGTGGTGGCCGCAGCCGCACGGCTTCCTCTACATGATCTACGCGGTCGCGACGTTCTATCTCTCGCTCAAGGTCCGCTGGCCGCTGGGCCGGCTGATCCTGATCCTGCTGGCCGGGTGCGTGCCGTTCCTGTCCTTCGTCGCCGAGCGCAAGGTCGAGCAGGAGGTGCGCGGCCTGCTTGCCGATATCGAGCCGGCGCCCGGCGCGGTGGGGGAGCCCGGACGGCAGGGCAGTCGCGGCTAGGCTTTCGCGGGTGAGCACCGACCCGCAGGCGCATCCGGTCCTCGTCGTCGACTTCGGAGCGCAATACGCCCAGCTGATCGCTCGCCGGGTGCGCGAGGCGGGGGTCTACAGCGAGGTCGTGCCGCACACCGCGGGCGCGGCGATGCTGGCCCGCGAGCCCGCGGCGATCGTGTTGTCCGGGGGGCCGAGCAGCGTGTACGCCGACGGCGCGCCGACGCTCGACCCGGCGCTGCTCACGGCCGGCGTCCCGGTGTTCGGTCTCTGCTACGGCTTCCAGGCCATGGCGGCCGCGCTCGGCGGCGAGGTGCAGCGGACCGGCCTGTCCGAATACGGGGCCACCCCGATGGACGTCACCGACCCCCAGTCCACCCTGTTCACCGGCCAGCCCGAGGCGCAGTCGGTGTGGATGAGCCACGGCGATGCGGTGACCAGCGCACCGCAGGGACTGCGGGTGACGGCGTCGACGCCCGGTGCCCCCGTCGCGGCGTTCGAGGACGACGAGCGCAAGTTGTACGGCGTGCAGTGGCACCCCGAGGTGTTGCACACCACCTTCGGTCAGCGGCAGCTGGAGAACTTCCTGCGCCGCGGCGCCGGACTCACGGCGCAGTGGAACGCCGGCTCCATCGTGGCCGAGCAGGTGCGCCGGATCCGTGAACAGGTGGGAGCGGACCGGGTGCTGTGTGGGCTGTCCGGCGGGGTCGACTCCTCGGTCGCCGCGGCGCTCGTGCAGCGGGCGGTCGGCGACCAGTTGACCTGCGTGTTCGTCGATCACGGGCTGCTGCGGCAGGGCGAGGCCGAGCAGGTCGAGACCGACTTCGTCGAGGCGACCGGGGTGGACCTGGTGGTCGTGGACGCGGCGGACACCTTCCTGGCCGCGCTGGCCGGGGTGGCCGACCCCGAGGAGAAGCGCAAGATCATCGGCCGCGAGTTCATCCGGGCGTTCGAGCGGGCCGCGCGGGACATCGTCGCGGACCATGCCGGTGGCGCTGACCCGGGTGACCCTGGTGACCCGGAGGGCTCGGAGCGCTCGGAGCGCTCGGACCACCCCGTGAAACACCTGGTGCAAGGCACCCTCTACCCCGACGTCGTCGAGTCCGGCGGGGGCACCGGCGCCGCGAACATCAAGAGCCACCACAACGTCGGCGGCCTCCCCGACGACCTGCAGTTCAGCCTGGTGGAACCCCTGCGAGACCTGTTCAAGGACGAGGTGCGCCAGGTCGGCCTGGAACTCGGGGTGCCGGAGGGCATCGTGTGGCGCCAGCCGTTCCCCGGCCCGGGGCTGGCCATCCGGGTGGTCGGCGCGGTGACCCGCGAACGGCTCGACATCCTGCGCGCTGCGGACGCCATTGCGCGGGAGGAGCTGACCAAGGCGGGCCTGGACCGCGAGATCTGGCAGTGCCCGGTCGTGCTGCTCGCCGACGTCCGCTCGGTGGGGGTGCAGGGCGACGGTCGCAGCTACGGGCATCCGATCGTGTTGCGGCCGGTCAGCAGCGAGGACGCGATGACGGCGGACTGGACTCGGGTGCCCTACGACACCCTGGCCGCGATCTCCACCCGGATCACCAACGAGGTGCCGGAGGTGAACCGGGTCGTGCTCGACGTGACGAGCAAGCCGCCCGGCACCATCGAGTGGGAGTGAGGATGGGCACCGGGCGCCGCGGCGAACTGTTCGCCTATTCGGCGATCATCGCGGTCAACCTGCTGGTCCTGCCGAACTGGTTCTCGCCGGGGCGGTTCGCGTTCGGGATGCGGCTGGCCTTCATCGCCGCCAGCGCCGCGGTGATCGCGTTCTGCGCCTGGCGGATCTCCGGGATCCTGGGGGTCAACCCGTTCAGCAAGGTCAAGCATCCGCGCTTTGCGCCGTACGAACCCGACCCCGAGGACGACGAGGACGACCGGCCGGACCGGGAGTCCTTCGGGGATGACCAGAGCCCGTTCGGACGCGCCCGCCGGCGCCGCCACGAGCAGGCTCGGTCCTGGGGGCGCAGCGAGGACTTCCGGGAATACGACCCCTACGACGAGGCCCCCGAGCCGCCCGACACGAGCCGCGATGCAGCCGACCCGCGGCTGGCACGGCCGGAGCGGCCGGCCGGGCCGGACCCCGACGCGCCGCAGGGCACCTCGGCACCGCCGGACCCGCCGCGCGGGTGAGTGGCCCTGGTGGGGGCGCGCGCGGCGCCGTACGGTAGCCCCATGAACAGCCGCACCGACGACCAGCGCCACGCCGTCCAGCGCTACTACGACGCCCTCGACCGGGACGACCTGGAGGCGGTGCTCGACTGTTTCTCCGGCGACGTCCTCTACCGGCGCCCCGGCTATGAGGTGATCTCCGGGATGGAGAAGCTGCGCTCCTATTACTCCGGCGATCGCCAGCTGGCTCCCGGCCGGCACCTGGTCCGCGACATGCTGGTCGAGGGCAACCGGGTGGCCGCGCACGGCATGTACGAGGGACAGCTCAAGCAGGGCGAACGCACCGCGGTCGGCTTTGCGGCCTTCTTCAGCTTCGACATGAACGGGCGCATCGCGGAGCACACGACGTACTTCTTCACCCCGGCCGTCTGACGCCGCCCCGCGAGCTTAGACCCGCCGCGCGCGCGGCGCCGCCGTCGCCTTAAGGTGCACCCTATGCGGCAGGAGGGATCATCGGGGGGCGAGCCGTCGGTCACGCGCGTGGTCGAGACGCGCCTGCCGACACGGCACGGAACGTTCCGGATCCTGGGGTATCGGGACCGGGACGGCGCCCCCGGCGGGGTCGAACACGTCGCCCTGACGATGGGCCTGGAGGACGGGCAACCCCACTCCGGTGCGCCGCTGGTGCGGGTCCACTCGGAGTGCCTCACCGGCGACGTCCTGGGGTCACGGCGATGTGACTGCGGCGAACAGCTGGACGCCGCCCTGGCGCGCGTCGCGACGGCCCGGGAGGGGGTCGTGATCTACGTGCGCGGGCACGAGGGCCGCGGCATCGGGCTGGTCGAGAAGCTGCGGGCCTACCGGCTGCAGGACGAGGGCCTCGACACCCTCGACGCGAACCTGCAGCTGGGGCACGCCGCGGACGCGCGCAACTACCGGCAGTCCGCGGCGATCCTGCGCGACCTGGGCCTGCGCCGAATCCGGCTGATGTCCTCCAACCCGGGCAAGGAGAAGGCCCTGGCCGGGCTCGGCATCGAGGTCGTCGAGCGGACCGGCATGTTCGTGCCCGCGCGGCCGGAGAACGCGGCCTACATGGACACCAAGCGCGCCCGGATGGGGCACGATCGACCCGGGCGGGACGCCTGGGCCGCGCTGCTCGCCGGGCACGTCCCGCCGCACCCCGCGCAGGGCGCGGAGCAGGAGCTGGTGGAGCGGTACGGCGACCTGGCCGCGTGCGGTCCGCGGGTGACCATCGGCCAGCTGGGCCAGAGCCTCGACGGGTTCATCGCCAGCCGGACCGGCGATGCGGACTTCGTCACCGGCGAGATCGACCGGACCCACCTGCACCGGCTGCGGGCGCTGGTCGATGCGGTGCTGGTCGGCGCCGGGACGGTGGTGGCCGACGACTGCCGGCTCACGGTTCGGGCCGTCTCGGGCGAACACCCGGTCCGGGTTGTGCTCGACCCCCGCGGCCGGGTGCCGCTGACCTCGCAGGTCTTCGTCGATGGCGTGGCGCCCACGCTGTGGCTGGTCGGGGCGGAGGCGCGGGCGTCCGGTCGGGTGCCGGCGCCGACGGTGCTGGGCGAGCGGGTCGACGTGGCGACGGTGCCGGTCGGCCCGGACGGGCAGGTCGACCCGGCCGAGGTGCTGCGGATCCTGCGGGCCCGAGGCCTCGGACGGGTGCTGGTGGAGGGCGGTGGGCGGACCGTGTCGGCGTTCTTCGAGGCCGACGTGCTGGACCGGCTCTATCTGACGACGGCGCCGGTGTTGATCGGCGACGGCGTACCGGGCCTGCGCTTCGACGGCGAGGACCGCCTCTCCGACGCGCTGCGGGCCCCGGCCCGCCGGTTTCTGCTCGGCGAGGACACCTGCACCGAGCTGGTGTTGCACCGCTGACGGTCGGTCAGCGCGGCGGGAGCAGCAGCAGGTCGACGTGGTCGACGCGCAGGCTTAAGCGACCGGCCGCGACCGCGGCGAGACGCCGGTCCAGCCAGCCGGCCACGCGGGCCGTGGGGGTCTCCACGGCCGGAGTGGCGTCGTTGGCCGCCCCTGGGTTGGCCTCGTCTGATGTGCCCCCGCCGGCCTGGTCCAGATGCTCGGCCGCCGCGGCGGCGCGGTCGCGAAGATAGCGGTGCAGGAACGCCTGGGTCGTCGGGTCGCTTTCGCTCGTCGGGTCGCTTTCGCTCGTCGGGTCGCTTTCGCTCGTCGGGGCGCTTTCGCTCGTCGGGCCGCCGCCGACCCGCCACGGGGTGCTCACCTGCCGCACCACCAGCCCGGCCGCGTCCGCCGCCCTGGCCGCGTACGCCGCCGCGCCGGGACCGCATCGCTCCGAGCGGGCCTGATGGGCATCGAAGGCCGTCCGCACCAGCTCGTCGTCGGGATCGGCGGGGTCGATCGCGACGACGCCGGTGACCGTGAGCGCGCAGAGCGCCGGGACCCGCGCCGCAGCCACCGCCTCGATGAACTGGTCGAGCTGGGCCGCGGTGAGCAGGTCGAGCAGCGCCGAGCAGGTGACCCACCGAGGCTGGGCCGGGGCGTCGGCGGCGAGCCCGGCCAGCACCTGCGCCAGCTGCTCCACGCCGCCGAGGACCCGCCGGGTGCCGTCGTTGTCGGGCGCGGCCAGCAGCGCGGGGTCGTGGTCGAGCAGGGTCCACTCGGTCGGGAACGGCAGCCGCGGCTCGAGATAGGCGCGGTTGGCCCCGGTCCCGGCGCCGACGTCGACGACCCGAACCGGCGCTGGGGCGAGGGTCCCACCGGACGCGTCGAGGCCGCCGGGCGGGCCGGTCAGCGCCTCGGCGACCTGGGTCAGCAGCCCGTCGGCCGCCGCCCGGGCCCTCTCGTCGAGGGCTCGGCGCAGCGCCAGCCAGTCCGCGGCGATGGGCCGGTCCGGCCCGTCGGCGGCGGAGCTCACCGGCGATCGCCGGACGGCTCGCCCATGATCAGCGCCCACAGTTCCTCGGCCGGCTCCGACCAGGGCCGCAGCGCGTCACGACGGGCCAGGGCGCGGTCGCGCCACGCCGTACGGACCGCCGCGTCGTCCAGCCACGCCCCCAGCACCGCAGCCATCTCCGGCGTGCTGCGCGGGTCCACCACCGCACCGGGCGGATCGACCGGGTCGCCGCCGGCGCACGGCGTACCGGTGAGGGCCTCCACCGCGCCCGTCCCGCGGGAGACCACCGCGGGGATGCCATGCGCGAGGGCCTCCGTCACGACCAGCCCGAAAGTCTCGTGCAGCGAGGGCAACACCATCAGGTCGATGCCGGCCCACCGACCCTCGAGGCACTCGGCGTCGAGGACGCCCGGCAGCGAAATCCGGTCGCCCAGCCCGAGGTCGGCGATGCGGCGCCGGACGGCGTCGGCGTACGCCGCGTCGGGCTGCGGCCCCACGAATTCGGCGGTCCAGTCCCGGTGGGCCAGGAGCGCCAGGGCCTCCACGAGACCGGACTGGTTCTTGCGCGGGGTGACCGAGGCGAGCACGCCGATCCGCGGCACCCCAGTCTCGGCCAGCGAACCGGGGGCGATCGGGCCGGCCTGCGCGCCCGGTGGGACGGCGGCCACGTGGGGCAGATCGTGGCGCCGCTGGAGGTCGGCCGCGGCGGTCTTGCTGGTGGCCAGCACGGCGCTCGCCGAGTGCGCCGCCCACCGTTCCAGCCCCTCCAGGTCGCGAGCCTGGTTCGGACGCAGCCCGGTCTCATCGGCCAGCGGCAGGTGCACCAGGAGGACGACGCGGTGACCGGCGGTGACGGCGTCCTGGATCTGCTGCGGGCAGCACGCGCCGATGAGCCCGTCGACCAGAGTCACGGGGTGCGCGTGCAGCGCCTCCGCCAGGGCCGCCCGCGCCGCCTCGTCGGGATGCGGCCAGCTGCCCGCCACCGTCACGACCCGGCTCGGGTGGCCCGCGGCCTCCCAGCCCCGCAGGATGCGGTCGTTGTAGGTATGCCCGCCGCTCGGGGTGCCGGCCGGGTCGGGGACGATGAACGCGACGGCGTCGCTCATCTGATGGGCGTCGCTCACCTGCTCGGAGTCGCTCACCTGCTCGGAGTCGCTCATGACGTGGTCCCCAGCGGGCGGCGGTAGCTCGCCCAGGCATCCGGGTGCTCGCGCAGCAGGACCTCCAGGTCGACGAAATCAGCAATCGGCAGTCCGGCCGCGGGCATGCCGTCGGCGACGGCGTCGGCGACGTGGGCGGCGATGGCCTCGGTCGTGGAGAGCCGACCGGCGAACGCGGGATGGTCATCGAGATTGCGGTAGTTCAGGTCGGCCAGGACCTGCCGCAGCAGGGTCGTGGCGGCCCCGATGTCGAGGACGACGCCGTGCTCGTCGAGGCGCTCCCGGCGCCAGGTCACCTCGGCCACCAGGGTCGCGCCATGCAGCGCCTGCGCCGGGCCGAAGAATGGATCGGCCAGGCTGTGCGCGATCATCACGTGGTCGCGGACCGTGAGCGCGTACATGCGGAAGGCTCCTGTCGCAGGTCTGGGCCCCGTCAATACGTCACGACATGGGCGAGGCCGGGGCATCGGCCGGTCGCGATGTCGTCCATCCTGTCAGGCAGCTCCTCGAAAGGGCAGCTGCCGGTGAGGAGGACGTCGTACGCGGGGTCGGCCAGCTCCGCGAGGGCGAGGGCGAGCCGGTCGTTGGTCGTACGTCGGGTGCGGCGGGCCGCCGCGACCCGACCGACCTGCGAGGCCCGGATCGTCAACCGCCGGGCATGGAAGGCCGCGCCCAGGTCGACGCGGGGGGCGCGGTCGCCGTACCAGCTCAGTTCCAGCACCTGCGCCTCATCCCCGGCGAGCCGCAGAGCGGTCGCCAGCCCGGCCTCCGTGGCCGAGGCGTGCAGCACCACGTCGCAGTCGCCGGCGGCTGAGTCGGGCGGCTGGAGGCGCACCCCGAACGCCTCAGCGACGGCCGCGCGGGCCGGGTCGGGGTCGATCAGTTCGAGCCGGCCCAGCGGGAATTGGCGCAGCAGCGCCGCAACACAGGCGCCGATCATGCCGCCGCCGACGACCGCGACCCGGTCGCCGTAGCGCGGGGCCGCGTCCCAGACCGCGTTGAGCGCGGTCTCGACGGCGCCGGCGAGGACGGCGCGGTCGTCCGGTACGTCGTCCGGGATGGGCGTCAGGGCCTGCACCGGGACGATGTAGGCGTCCTGGTGCGGGTGCAGGCAGAACACTCGGCGCCCGAGCAGATCCGCGCCGCGCGATGCGTCCCGGCCAGAGCCCAGCTGCTCGACCACGCCGACGGAGAGGTAGCCGTATTTGACCGGGTCGGGCAGGTCGCCGACCTGGAACGGAGCCCGCATGAGGTCGCGGACGCTTGCTGGCACCTCGCCGCGGTGGACCAGGCTTTCGGTGCCGCGGCTGATCCCCGAGCGGGTGGTACGGACCAGGGCCTCGCCCGGACCCGGCGTACCGATCTCCTCCGTGCGGATCTCGCCGCGGCCGGGCTCGACGGTCCAATACGCGCGGGCTTCCATGCCCTCGACACTATCGGCGCACGGACCACCGGTTCGGAACGGAGACGTCAGGGGCTCCCGGACGTGAAGTCATCGGTCGGAGGGTTTCGGAAGGCCGGAGGGTGGTGCCTCACCCTCAGCCTGACTGACGCTACTCGGTCTGCTTGGGATGGCCGGGGTCGCAGCGCGTCAGGTAGACGATGCCCGCGACCTTGGCGCCGGTAGTCGTCGCTGAGACGCAGAACCAGATCCGGCCACCGTCGGTGACCTTGTACTGCCACTGCGTCAGGCGCTCTGATCCCACCGCGACGTCGGCGAAGTCCGCCCGCAAGGGATAGCACCTGGCCGAGCGCTCGAGGGGGTGGGTCGTCAGGTGTTGCCATGCTTCGACTGTGGCATTGCGGGCGGTCGCGAGCAGGTCCCGCCAGCCCTTCTGCGCGTCGCGGTTGGCGAACCTGATCTCGAACTCCGCGCGCTTGAGCGGGCGCGCGACGGCTGCGTTCTCGCGTTGTGGCGTCACGGGGCTGGCGCGACGGCCGCTGTCGAGTGGGCGTATTCCAGGTCGACGGTCGGTGGCGTGACTCCGTGGGCGTAAGCCTCTGCGGTAGCTTCCCAGGAATCGAGGAACGGGCGCAGTTGCGCAAACCCGCCCGTGGCGGCGCTGGCCCGCAACAGTCGGAAGTAATCGCCCACAAAGGTGCGGCGGGCCGGATCCGGCAGGAGGACGACCCAGGGGTGCTGGTCGGTGAGCGAGTCAGCCATGCGGTCGCAGGTCGCATCGTCCAGGCTGCTCGCGATCAGGCGCGACAGCTGGTCGAGCACGCGCTGGCCACCCCGGGCGGCACCGGCCTTGGCGAGGACCAGCGCCTCGCCATCACGTCGGGTGATCGTGATCGCCCCGGCGTCCAGGCGCGCAATCACCTCGTTGGGGTGGCGCAGGAGGTCGGAGAGCGTTGCGGTCTGTAGCTCGGCCATGCAGCCATTGTTCTGAACTAGATCTGAATAGTCAATCAGGCTCGGCGGCTGACGCAGGTGCTCGCGGCGAATCGGTCGTGGGGATCCCCATGGACGAATCGGACGCTCGCGGTCACCGCGGTGGCAGACTCCGCTGGCATGAGCTTGCCCGCAGATCTCGCAGCCTTGGCCGATGAGGAATTCGTCCTGCTCCGCACGTTCCGCAAGAGCGGCGTCGGCGTGGACACGCCGGTGTGGGTCGCCCGCCACGACGACCACCTGGTCGTCAGCACCCCCGACGGCACGGGGAAGCTGAAGCGGCTACGCAACAATCCGCGGGTCGAGCTGCAGCCGTGCGGGCGCCGTGGTGCTCCCCGCCTCGGCACCGAGATGGTCGCGGGAACCGCTGAGGTCAGCCGGGATCCAGCGGTGCGGGCTGGCGCGGAGAAGGCGCTGGCCGGCAAGTACCGCTGGCAATGGTCGGTGGCCATGCTGGTGGAGAAGGTGGTTCGCAGGGGCCGCAGCCAACCACGCCCGGTGCTGCTGATCGGGGCCCCCTAACTCGTCAGGCGCCTTGATGATCACGACAGGTCGGCGCCGCGCGTGACATCGGTGCGCGGCGGCAGCTCGAGGTCGACGCCACTTCCCGAGGCCACCACTGCGTCGTGCAGGGCGAGCAGGGCGTTGCCCCGGGGCCGACGTGTGACTTGCTGAAGGATGGCGCGCACCTCGGCCTCGACCGAACACCCGTGAGCCGCCGCGCGTTGCCGAAGGGCGGCGTACGTCGCGTCGTCGAGCTGCCTGATGATCAGGGTGACCATCAGCCGCGGGCGTGGGTGGGGCGTTCGTGGACCTGCATCGCTTCGGGGATATAGACGCAGGTCGGGTCGGAGCCGAGGATGTCGCCGGTCACGGCGTACGTGTGCGATCGCGAGCCGCCGCACACCTCGTTGTACTCACACACCCCGCACTTGCCGTGGTAGTTCTCGGGGTGCCGCAGCGCCACCAGCAGCGGGTTCGTCCGGTAGATCTCCCGGAACGGCGTCTCCTTGACGTTGCCGCAGTGTTCCGGGAAGAAGCCGCTCGGGTAGACGCCGCCAACGTGGGAGACGAACGCGAAACCCCGGCCGGAGTTGACGTCGATGGGTGGGCGCGGCGTACGCCGTACGAGGTCAGGGTCGTCGAGCAGGTCGGCCACCGCGGCGCGGAGCCGGTGGTACAGCGCACCGTGCTCCACCGGCGGCAGCGCGGCGCCGTCGGCCATTGCCGCGGCCCGCCGGGCCCGTTGGATGGCCACGCGTCGGTAGTGCGGCGCCTCCGTGGTCTTGGTGGCCACCAGGTCGGAGACGTCGTGCAGCCAGTGCAGGACGTCCTCGACCTCGGCGGCGGACAGCGCCTGCAACGCGCTGCCGCGCCCCGTCGGGACCAGGAAGAAGACGCTCCACAGGGACGCGCCCAAGGACATCACCAGGCGCAGCAGGTCGGGCAGCTCGTCGACCGTGTCCCGGGTCACCGTGGAGTTGATCTGGAGCCGGTAGCCCAACTCTCGGCACCAGCCTGCCGCCTGGACCGTCGCGTCAAAGACCCCGTCGACGCCCCGGAACCCGTCGTGCACGGGCGCGCTGGCTGCGTCGAGGGACAGGGAGATGGCGTGGACGCCGCAGTCCCGGAACACCGCCAGCGACTCCCGGGTCATCTTCGGGGTCACCGACGGGGACAGCGCCATGTGCAGGCCCAGGCCGGCGCCGTAGCGCACCAGATCGGGCAGATCCGGCCGTTCGAAGGGGTCTCCGCCGGTCAGGACGATGATGGGGTAGGGTCGCCCGAACCCCGCGATCTCGTCCAGCAGCTGCTTGCCCTGTTCGGTGCTCAGCTGCTCGGGGTGCGCCACCTTCTGGGCGTCCGCGCGGCAGTGCTTGCAGACCAGCTGGCAGGCCCGGGTGGTCTCCCAGATCACGATCATGGGCCGGTCGCCGGCGTCGTGGTGCAGGTGGCGTACGGCGCGGTCCTCGTTCGGGTGTGCGCTGGGATGCCCCGGGAGCTGGGTGGTCATGCGGTCATCTCCTTGGTGATCTGGCGTACGGCGTCTTCGGCGGAGGCGATGCAGGCGCCCAGGCCGATGCCGTCGTACGCGGCGCCCGCGAGCGCGACGCCGGGAAGTGCTTGCTGGAGTTCGCGGCGCACGTACGCCGTGCGGTCCACGTGTCCGACCGTGAGCTGGGGGAGCCCCTGTGGCCAGCGACGGACCCGCACCAGCGCCGGCGCCACGTCGAGGCCCGTGAATCGCCGCAGGTCGCGGCGCAGATGATCCACGAGCGCCTCGTCCGACATCCCGGCGACCGTGTCCTGCCCGTCACGGCCGGCGGACAGGCGCATCAAGAAGAGATCCCCGTCGCGGTAGTGCGGCCACTTCGCCGTCAGGTTGGTCACGGCCTTGAGCAGGGTGCCGGTCGTCGAGGGGACGAGCAGGCCGTTGCCGGCCAGCGCGGGGATGCCGGCGACGGCCGCGCGGGGGAAGCCGAGCAGGACGCTGACCGTGGAGGCGGTGCGGGTCGCCGCCAGCGTGTCCGCTGCCCGCGGCGCGTGCGGCCGCAGCAGCGGGGCCGCGGCCCAGGCAGGCACCGCAAGAACGACGACGTCCCCGGTGATGTCACCGGCCGCGGTGCGCACGCGATAGCCCCCGCCCGGCGCGGCCGCCAGCCCGGTCGCGGCCGTGCCGGTCCGTACGTCGAGGGCGCCGGGCGGCAGGTCGGCCAGCAGCGCGGTGAGGAAGGTGGCCAGCCCACCGGGCCAGGACAGGAAGTCCATCGTGGGCCGGACCGCGGCACGGCGTACCCGACCGCGCGCCCGCGCCGGCACGTCGCGCAGCCGCAGCGGCATCAGCGAGCGGCCCTGCGCGGCGGCCGCCACCAGGGTCGGGGTGGTGGCGCGCAGGCTCAGCCGCCGCACGTCCCCCGAGTGCAGCCCACCCAGGAGCGGGTCCACGAACCGGTCCACGACCTGCCGCCCGAACCGGCCGGCCACGAAGTCGCCGACCGCGATGTCGTGACCCGGCCCCAGCGGCACTGGCCGCCGGACCCGCGCCGCCGCCGGCTCCAGGCCCGCCCGCAGCAGCCCCGGCAGGCTCATCACGCCGCTGGCCAACACCGGCCGCAGCCGCGTCGGCCCCGCCGGTCCGACGCCCGCGGGGAGTCGCCGTCGGCCGCGGGGGGTCCACAGGTAGCTCTCGCCGGTACGGGCAGTCACCATCGAGTCGCGCAGGCCCAGTTCGTCGATCAGGGCGAGCGCCCGAGGCGCCATCGTGTGCATGGCCTCGGCGCCGAGATCCACGTCGTACGTCGTGCCGCCCGCGCCGCCGCACACCTCGACCGTGTGGATCTGCCCGCCGAGGCGGTCGTCGGCCTCCAGCAGCGTGACGTGATGGCCGGCGGCGGCGAGTCGACGCGCCGCCACCAGACCGGAGATCCCGCCGCCGATCACGACGGCCCGCCGTCCGGCGCCTGTCATGGATCCCGCCTCCTCGTGCCCACCGCGACCCTGCTCGGCCGTGAGCCGCCGGGCGGTCGCGGCCCCACTCTACCGACCCGTCAACAACCTGCCGTCCGGACCGCGCAGGTCACCGGCCCGCCGACGGGCTCAGTCAGCGCTGCTGTCGGCTCGTTGCGCGCGGTGCGCCCGGTCGGATGAGCCGAGCCGCGACCTCGCCCGAGACCGCCCCCGTCCAGCGAACATGCAGGCAACTCCCGGATCATGGTGGGATGACCGACGTCGTACCCTCCGCCGCGCCGCTCGCCGACCGCGGCGACCCACGCCGCGGCCCTGTGCTGCGGGTTGGCCTGACCCTGACGCTTCTGGCGGCGGCCACGATCGTGGCGCTGGTGGTGCTGCTGGTGGACACGGCCCGAGGCCAGCGCCTCGACGAGATCGTGCTGCAGGCCATGTACACCAACCCGCGCACCGACCGCGTCCTGCTCCGCGGACTCGACCTGGTCAGCGAGGGTGCGGTCGCGCTCGCCATCGTCGCGGTGCTGGTCATCGGCGCGATGCGGCGTCGCCTTGATCTCGGGGCCGCGGCGGCGTTCGTCATCGTCGTCGCCACGGTGGGCACGCAGGTGTTGAAGTACGCCGTGATCGAGCGCCCGGCCCTCGGCGGCGCAACCGAGAACACCCTGCCCAGCGGTCACGTCACGGTCATCACCTCGATCCTGGTCGGGCTGGTGATCGCGTTACCCGCCCGATGGCGCCCGCTGCTGGTGCCCGCCGTGGCGTTCCTGGCGACCTGCGGCGGCGTGGGGACGATCGTGCTGAACTGGCATCGCCCGAGCGACGTGATCGCGGCGTACGCCGTGGTCCTGGCGGCGACCGGCCTCGCCGTGGCTGGGCTCGCGGTGGCGGGTCGGCTGCGCCCGCGACCGGCGGGTGGGACGGGCCGGCTGATGGGGTACGCCGTGGGCAGCGCGCTCGCCGTCTCGGTCGTGGGGGTGCTGATCCTGCTGGCGGGGGTGGCGCCGACCTACAGCCGGCGCGACATGCTCATCGCGGCCTGCGCGTTGGTGGCGGTCGCGATGGCGTGTGCGGTCGCGATCGCTGCGGCGTCGTACGCGATCGACCTCCTCGGCGACAGCGACCCTGACCGCGGCACGGGCGCAGGCCCCAACGGCAAGAGTGACCGCTCACCGCACCTTCCCCATACCGTGGTATGAGGGAACCCGCGGTGAACGGTCACCGCGTGGGTGAGCGCGGCGGGTGACCGGCCCGTGGATAGGGTGAGCCTGTGCTGAGGACCCTCACGGCCGTCGCAGCCGGCAAGGCTGCCAGGGTCGCCACCCGGTGGCGCGGCGGTGGCTCTGCGTTCCCCGGGTTGGTGGCCGAGAAGATCGACCCGGCGTTCCTGGCGACGGCGCTGTCGGACATCCCCGGCGGGATCGTCGTCGTGAGCGGCACCAACGGCAAGACCACCACCACGAAGATGCTCGCCGAGGTGTTGCGGGCCCACGGGCGGCGGGTGTTCAGCAATCCCACCGGCAGCAATTTCACGCGCGGGGTGATCTCCGCCCTGCTCGGTGAGGTCGGTCCGACCGGCCGGGTCCGCGCCGACGTCGCCGTCCTGGAACTCGACGAAGCCCATTCGATCCCGTTCGCCCGCGCGGTGCCGCCCACTCACGTGCTGCTTCTCAATGTGGCCCGCGACCAGCTGGACCGGTTCGCCGAGATCGACCACACCGCGGCGCTGCTGGGCCGCCTCGCCGGCACCGCCACGCAGGGCCTCGTCCTGAACCGGGACGACGCGTTCATCGCCAGGATCGGCCCCGCCGTGGCCCCGGACGGCCCCGCCGTGGCCCCGGACGGCCCCGCCGTGGCCCCGGACGTTCGCGACGCGACCCGCGCCGGCCTCGCCGCCCCGGAGATTCGGCACTTCGGCGTCCACCCCAGCATCGCCGACCGCCTCCCCGAGCTGCTCGAGACCGACCTGCGCGGCGACGCGACGATCCCGACACCGCAGCTGGGGGCCACCGACGGGCTGCTGCGGCCCATCGACGACCGCGTGTTCGAGGTGGTCTTCGCCGACGGCCGCACGGTGGGCCCCCTCGAGCTGCGGCAGCGGGGGCTCGCCGCGATGATCAATGCGACCGCGGCGGTCACGACCGCTCGGCTGCTGCTCGGCCCCGACTTCGACGCGGCGAGCACGGAACGCGCACTGCGCGCCGTCGCCCCGCCGTTCGGGCGCGGTGAGGTCATCGACGTGGACGGCCAGCCGCTGGAGCTGGTCCTGGTCAAGAACCCGGCCGGTTTCACGGTGGCCCTCGGCACGTACGACGCGTCCCCGGTCGCCACGATGATCGCCATCAACGACGACTACGCCGATGGCCGGGACGTGTCCTGGCTGTACGACGTGTCGTTCGCCTCCTTGGCGACCCGCGGGGTGGCGCTGACCAGTGGGGTCCGGGCCTACGACATGGCCCTGCGGTTGCACTACGACGACATCGCGACCGAGCTGGTCGAACCCGACCTGGAGCGGGCGCTCGGCGCCTTCCTCGCGGCGACCCCGGCCGAACCGAAGCGAATCTTCTGCACCTATACGGCGATGCTCGCGCTGCGCAAGCTGCTGGCGGCGCGGTACGACCTCGCCGCGATGGGGGAGGAGGCGTCGTGACCACGAAGGGCACCATCGTTCTCGTGCACATCTACCCGCGCGAGATGAGCATCTACGGCGACCTCGGCAACACCCGGGTGATGCAACAGCGGCTGACCTGGCACGGTTATACCTGCGACCTGCGCCGCCACCACCCCGGCGAGGAGTTCCCCCGCGACGCCCACCTGGTGCTCGGCGGCGGCGGGCAGGACTCGGGTCAGGCCCACGTCGAGGCCGACCTGGACCGCAACGCCGACACCCTGCGCGGGCTTGCGGCCGATGGCTGCCCGATGGTGATGGTCTGCGGGATGTACCAGCTGTTCGGCAACGCCTTCGTCACGGTCGACGGACGCCGCCTGCCCGGGCTCGGCATCCTCGATGTCACCACGACGGGCGGGGCCGACCGGATGATCGGCCCGGTCGTGCTCGACACGGCGTACGGCTCTGTCGTCGGCTACGAGAATCACTCGGGCCGTACGACGCTCGGTGCCGGCCAGGCACCCTTCGGGCGAGTCCTGCACGGGCACGGCAACAACCCCGACGACCGCCTGGAAGGCGCGGTGACGAACCGGGTCGTCGGCACCTATCTACACGGTCCGATCCTGCCGGCCAATCCGGCCTTCGCCGATGGGCTGATCAAGGACGCCGCCGAACGCGCGCTCGGTCGAGTGTTCGAACCGGAACCGATGGACGATTCGCTGGCTGACCAGGCCCGCAACCGCCAGATCGCCCGGCTGCTCGCGGGCCGGGAGCGCCGCGATCGTGCCAGCGGGCAGGCCCGCGGCGCCTGAGCGCCACGCTCGCCGCGCCGCGTCGCCGAGCACAACCGGCGCACCCCGCCGAAGGGCCACGGCCAGCGGCCTTGCGCAAGCCGTTCTGGGCCTATTCACTTCGAACCCGGCGTGTTACGTCGATGGGGGGGGTGAAAAAGCAGGCTGCGCCAGGCTCAATCCCGGGCCAAATCCAAGCGGCCGCGTCACAGGAAAGGGTCAAATCGTGGCTCCCACGGAATCCCGGCAGAACTCCGCGCGAGCGCTTGGCCTGCGCGCCAAGATACTCATGGTCGGAGGGATCGGGCTCGCCGGTGCGCTGGCGCTGGGCGGGGTCAACATGTGGTCCCAGACGCAGTTGAGCGCCGCCAGCGCCGAGATCGAGGCCGCGGCCGGCGCCGAGCAGGCCGCGCTCATGGTGGGCAGCACGATGAACATCTACAACGGTGCCCAGACCGAATACGTGCTGGCCGTCAACGTGGACGGCCAGAAGGCGATCGACCCCAGCAATGCGCACCGCAAGTCCTTCCTGGACACGGGCGCGGCGCTGAAGAAGCAGCTGGCCGACTTCCCCACCCTCAAGACCGACGCCGGCAAGGCTGCGCTGGCCAAGGTCAAGACGGAGCTGGACGCCTTCAACGGCCTCGACGAGAAGATCGTGGCGATGCTGGCCTCGAATGATGCCGCCCAGCGGGCCCAGGCGCAGAACATCACCGTCGGCGAAGCGGTTGCCGTCTCGAATCGAGTCGGAGAGGCGATCACCGCCCTGGTCAAGACCACCGAGGCCCGGATTCACGCGGCCGCGGATAGCCAGGACGCGACGGCACGCAACGGGAACATCATCGTCATCGTCACGCTGCTCGCGGTGATCGCCGCGGTCGCAGCGGTGAGCCTGCTCATCAGCAAGGCCATCCTGCGCGCCGTCACCGACGTGCGGACGAGCATGGAGGCCATGGGCCGCGGCGACCTCACTGTCGGCTCGAATGTGACGACCAACGACGAGGTCGGCCAGATGGCCAAGGCCGCCGAGGCCACCCGGCAGTCGATGCAGGACGTGCTCAGCCAGGTCGGCCAGGCCAGCTCCACCGTCGCCGCGGCCGCCGAGGAGCTGACCGCAGTGGCCACCCAGGTGGGCGCCACGTCCGCGAGCTCCACCGACCAGCTGAACGTGGTCAGCGGGTCGGCCGAAGAGGTCTCCCGCAACATCCAGACCGTTGCCGCCGGCACCGAAGAGATGACCGCGAGCATCCGCGAGATCGCCAAGAATGCGACCGACGCGGCCGGCGTCGCCGCCCAGGCCGTGTCCGTGGCCACCGCGACCAACGCCACCGTCGCCAAGCTGGGTGACTCCTCGGCCGAGATCGGCAACGTCATCAAGGTCATCACCAGCATCGCCGAGCAGACCAACCTGCTGGCCCTCAACGCCACGATCGAGGCGGCCCGGGCGGGCGAGGCCGGCAAGGGCTTCGCGGTGGTCGCCAACGAGGTCAAGGACCTCGCCCAGGAGACCTCTCGGGCCACCGAGGACATCGCGCGCCGGGTCGAGGCCATCCAGGTGGACACCGAGGCCGCGGTGGCCGCGATCAGCCAGATCAGCGGCATCATCGCGCAGATCAACGACACCCAGTCGACCATCGCCTCCGCCGTCGAGGAGCAGACCGCGACGACGAACGAGATGGGCCGCAATGTCACCGAGGCGGCGGGCGGGTCCCAGTCGATCGCTGCCAACGTGACCGAGGCCGCCCGCGGCGCCGCAGAGTCCACCGAGGCCGCCCGCAGCGCCGCCCAGGCGGCCGGTGAGCTGGCCCAGCGCGCCGCCGACCTGCAGACCCTCGTGGGGCGCTTCACCTACTGAGCGAGGCCACCCTCGAACCGTTCACGCCGACGGCCCCGCCCCTGCAGGGGTGGGGCCGTCGGCGTGCGCGGGGAACCCGTCAGTGGAAGACCGGCAGGCCCTTCTCCGGCGCATCGTCGGGACCGTCCGCCTGTCCGACGAAGAACCGCTGCCTCGTCGACCGCCACGCGACGAACGCGAGCATGCCGAGCGGGATCTCCAGGATGTGGCTGTAGATCGCGAACAACACCACCGCCGCCGCGGCCTGATGACCGCCGGCCCCGAACGCCACCATCAGGCCCGCCGCCAGCTCCGTGACCCCGATCCCGCCCGGCGTCAACGGCACCATGGTCAGCATCCGGGACAGGGCGTAGCAGGCGAACGCCTGGGCCCACGGCAGGTCGATCCCGAAGGCGAGCATGCACTCGCGGAACAGGAAGAAGTAGATCCCGAGGAAGCCCACGATCCCGAACGTCAGCGACAGCCAGCCGGGCCGGACGACGCCGATCACCCGGGCCCGCATGTCGAGCGCGATCGCCTCCACGTCGACCTGGTCGTTCTTCTTCAGCAGTCGCAGCACCGGTCGCACAATCCGGTTGAGGACCTTGCCGATCGCGTGGGCGCTGCGGTCGGAGGCGAGGATGGCGACGGCCAGCCCCACCATGACGGCCGCCACCAGGACGGCGCCGCCGACGCCGAGGACGATCAGGTGCGGCAGATCGGTGGTGCCGCTGGCGAACAGCCAGAGCACCGCCACGATGGGCAGGATGGCGCGGACCAGCAGGTTCCAGATCGAGGTGATGATCAGGGAGGTCCCGATGTTGCGGTGGCTGAAGCCCCAGGACCGAAAGATCGCGTATTGGGCCGCCACGCCGACCGCGCCGCCGCCGGGCATCGAGTTGGACACGCCGGAGCCGCACAGGTTCACGATGAGGGCGGGGGCGTGCTTGAGCCCCGGTAGCGAGGCCGACAGCGTGAACGTGTAGGCGTAGAGCCCGGCCATCATGAACCCGAACAGCAGCAGCGCCTTGCCCCAGCCCAGCCGCCGCAGCTCCCAGCCGATCTGATGCCAGGAGGTGTGCGTGAGCCACGGCAGCACCCAACCGAGCAACACGACGGCAATGCCCAACCCGAGCACCACCTGCACGATCTTGGTGAGGAGATCGCGGGTACTCCGCGGCGTGACGACCTCGGCGCCGGCGGTGGCCAGCTGGTCGGCGAGCGCGTCCGCGTCGGGCTGACTGGTCTTGTCGGTGGCCACGGGTCCCCTCGGTGTCGTGGTGCGCGCCGGTCAGCGGCCCGCGAAGACGTCTGTGATGAGGGTAGCCGCCTTTCGCGGCCCCACCGCAGCGCCCGGCGGGAGGCCGGTCGCGTCGACGTACCACTCCCGACCGAAGATCAGCCCGAACAACGGCGGCGGGATCCGCAGGAACGCCGCCAGGGTGCGGTCCGCGCCATCGTCGGCCGCGGCCTGCGAGGCGTGCGCCGCCATCGCCGCGCGCTTGGCCCCGGCGTACCGGCGGACATCGATCCGGTGGGTGATCTCGCGCGCGGGGGAGAAGGCCCGCTGGAACAGGGTCGGATCGAAGTCCGGCGGGAAGCGGTAGACCTTGGCCAGCGCCGCGACCGCGCGCGCCAGCAGGTCTCGCGGGATCGTCGACTCCAACAGCACCGGGGTCTGGGCGAGCAGCGCGGCCCGCCGCACCACCTCGTGGACCCGCACGTGGTCGCGGTGCCCGTAGCCGCCGTTCGCGTCGTAACCGAGCACCACGTCCGCCCGCTCGGCCCGCAGCAGCTCGGCGACGCGCGCGGCCGCCTCCGCGGGGTCGGCGCGCAGGAAGCGCACCCGATCCGGCGGGTCGGGCGGCACGTCCCCGACCATGCCCGAGTCCGCGTAGCCGAGATGCACGACCCGCGCCGCGCCCAACGCCGCGGCGCTCGCCTCGAGCTCGGCCAACCGTCGCGCGCCCAGCGGCGGTACGCCGTCCGGGGTGGGGCCGCCGCCGCCGCGGTACGCCGTGGAGGTGAGCCCTTGATCGCCATCGGTCGCCACCGCCAACACCACGCGGTGCCCGGCCGCCGCGGCTTTGGCGAGCGTGCCGGCCTGCAGCAGGGCCTCGTCGTCGGGATGGGCGTTCACGGCGACGATCGTTGCGCTCATGTCTCGATCATGACCGAGAGCGCGCCGAGGCGGGTCATCACCTGGACGTTCGATGTGGATCTCGCCGGGTGCCCCGCGCACGGGGGCCGACTGTGTGATCCTTGGGCATTGTGAAGATCGCGCTGTTGTCGGACTGCTACCTGCCCCGCCTCGGCGGGATCGAGGTGCAGGTGCGCGATCTCGCCTACCGGCTGCTGGCCGCGGGTCACCAGGTGGAAGTGTTCACCGCCACCCTCGGCGAGCGCGACGAGCGCGCCGGCGTCGTGGAGATCGTCGACGGTCTGCCGATTCACCGGATGGGCGCCCAGCTGCCGGGGCGGCTGCCGATCAACCCCATGGCCAAGTCCGACGTCAAGCGCCGCCTGGCGGCCGGCGGCTTCGATGTCGCCCACGTGCACATGGGCATCACCAGCCCGTTCACCGTCGACTGCACGCGGGTGGCGCTGCAATTGGGGCTGCCCGTGGCGATGACCTGGCATTGCATGCTCGGCCCGGCGGAACCGCTGTTCCACCTCAGCCAGATCGCGCGACTGTGGGCGCGGTCCGGGGTCGCCATGAGCGCGGTCTCGCGGGTGGCGGCGGAGCCGGTGGCGCGGGCGCTGGCTGGCCGCGGCGTCGTCAACGTCGTCCCCAACGGCATCGACGCCGACCATTGGTGGCACGAGGCGGCCGCCACGCCGCTCGATCCGCCGGCGCGGTCCGGGGAGCTCCAGGTCGTCTCCGCGATGCGGCTGGCCACCCGGAAACGGCCGGTGCCGTTCCTGGCCGTGATGCGCCAGGTGCGCCGGCTGGCCCCCGACGTACCCTTCCGCGTCACGATCCTGGGCGAGGGCCGCCTCGCCCCGCTGGTACGGCGCTATGTCGAGCATCACCGGATGTCCGACTGGGTCGACCTGCCGGGCCGGGTCAGCCGGACCGAGCTGCTCGATCTCTACCGGCGCAGCCACGTCTACGTGTCCCCGGCCAAGCTGGAGTCGTTCGGGATCGCTGCGCTGGAGGCCCGCTGCGTCGGGCTGCCCGTCGTGGGGCTCGCGACCAGCGGCTGTGTGGAGTTCATCGACGACGGCGTCAACGGTCTGCTCGGCGCGGACGATGGCGACATGGCGCGCGCCGTGGCTCGGTTGCTGCAGGACCACGAGTTGCGCGAGGGGATGTGGCGGTACAACGTCACGCACGCCCCCTCTCAGGACTGGTCGAGCGTCGTCGACATCACGTTGGCCGAGTACCGGCGGGCCGCCGCGCTGCGCGGCCTGACGCTCGCGAGCCGGTGACCGGGCCGGTGCCGCCGGCCGCTGGGGCGCGGCAGCACGTCCCGACGTACGGCGTCCTGCTGCGCGCCCGCAGCGGCGCCGAGCTGGTCGTCGACGTCCCGCTGGGCCACGGTCAGGATCCCGAGGTGCTCCTCACTCGGGCGGGCTGGCGCGTCGAACGTCCGGTGGCGGCGTGCAGGGAAGGGGCCGGTGTTGGTCGGGTGGTGATCGAGTACGCCGTGCGCGCGGCCTCGCCGTGTGCGCCGCCGCAGCGGCTGCTCGGCCCGGAGCCGGTGACGATGCGCCGCCCTGTCGGCGAGACGGTCGACGTGCCGGACCCGGGGGTTGCGGCGATCACCCGCCAGCGCGTCTCTGCCGCGGCGCTGGTGCTGGCCGACGTTCCGCCGGGGGTGCGGGACTCCCTCGGCCGCCGGGGGCCCGGCGGCCCGGCGGTGCTGGCGACCCGCTATTCGGGTGCCGCCCTGCGGTGGGACGGGGCCTGGGGCCTGCCCGGTGGGGGTCTGGACGAGGGCGAGGAACCGGTCGAGGCGGCCCGGCGGGAGAGCTACGAGGAGACCGGCCAGGACGTCACGATCGGCGAGCTGGCGTTCGTGCAGTCCGCCCACTGGGTGGGCCGATCGCCCGCCGGGGTGCTGGAGGACTTTCACGCGGTCCGACTGGTCTACCGCGGCCACTGCGCCGAGCCCGGGGATGTCGCGGTGCTCGACGCGGGCGGTACGACGGCGCAGGCCGCCTGGGTGCCGTTGGGCCGGGCCGCCCAGGTGGAGTGGGCGCCCGGCCCGGCCGAACAGTTGCAGGCCTTGGGTGTGCTGCCTTGAGCAAGCACGCTCCGACGCTGGACGGCTTCGCAGCTGTCAGGTCCGGCGGCGCCGGACGACGCCGATCGTGCCGGCCAGCACCAGGAGCACGCCGAAGCCGGTGAACAGGGCCGGACCCAGCCGGTTCCAGTCGACCGTGAGACCGATGCTCACGTGGGCGATGGTCAGCGCGCCGACGACGACGCCGAGCAGTCCGATGGCGATGGCGGGCAGGTTGGGGCCGGTGATAGTGGGGGTCAGTGGGGTTGGCGCGTCCGGTGTGGTGGTCATCGCTGGATCCTTTCGACGCGGGCCTCGCCCAGCCCGACCTCGACGTCGAGGGTCAGTGTCGGGCCGGTGCCCAGGGTGTCGGTGCCGCGGCGGCCGGCGCCGTCGTGCACGGTCTCGGTGCCGTCGAGATCGCGGACCCGAACCTCGCCCAGCCCCAGGTCATGGCGGACCTGGACGCGGACGTCAGCGGGGACCCGGATGGTGAGGTCGCCGAGGCCGATCTTGGTGCGGACGGTCTTGCCGTCGAGGTCGGCGGCGCTGAGCCGGGTGAGGTCGAGGCTGGCCTCGCCGACCCCGATCTCGTAGCGGTCCTGCAGGTCGACTGCGGCGGCCGGCTGCCAGCGCATCTCGCCGTTCGGCGCGCTCGGGTCGACATGCGTGCTTGCCCAGGGCCCGGCCATGGTCAGCAGGGCCAGGACGAGGGCGACCGGGGCGAGCCCCGCAGTCCGGTAACCGCGCAGCCCCAGCACGAGCACGAGCAGGCCGATGACCGTGCAGGTCGCGCCGGCCGCGAGGGTGCCGGCGGCGAGGTCCGGCAGCCCCTGGGCCCGGGCGATGGTGCCGGTCAGGGTCGCGGTCGTCAGGGCGAGGCCGAGCGCCAGGGCCCAGGTGCGCCAGCCCAGACTGCGCCGGCGCGGCCGGGCCGGTCGGGGGACGCTGGGCGTGGCCACCAGCACCCGGGGCGGCGCCGCGGCGCCCGCCGTCGCGGGGTGGATCTGGGTGCCGGCGCCGTACGCCGGGAGCCGTTCCCCGTCGCGGCCACCCCACGGGGTGATCACCGGCATCGTGGTGCCGGCCGCCGTGCTGCCCGCCACCGGCGTGCCGGCCGCTGGAGTGCCTGCCACAGGAGTGCCGGCCGTGTCGCCGTCGGGGTCCGGCGACGGCCCGGGGTCGGCTCCCTGGCTCGTCCGCGCGGCGTCGGGTGAGCCATCGGCACCCGTCGTGGGCCGTCGACCGGCGTGGCGCCACAGCAGGTAACCCACGCCGAGCAGGGCGACGATCCCGAGCGCCCGGCCGCCGCGGTTGTCGCCCACCCCGACCGTGAAGCCCAGCACGGCTAGGACGGCGACCACGACCAGGGCGATCGACGCGGCGGCGCGCTCCCGGACCGCGTGCAGCAGCGGCACGTGCCCACGGTCGTCGGGCAGCAGCACCCAGGCGAGCAGGTAGGCGGCGATGCCGATGCTGCCGAGGAAAGCGGTGATGACGAAACCGACCCGGACGACGACCGGATCGATGTCGTAGCGCGCCGCGATGCCACGGGCCACGCCCGCGACCATGCGATGGTCGTGCCATCGCACGACCCGGGTGGCCGCCGATCGTTCGGCGATCTGGTCGAGCAGGCTGGTGTCGGTCATGGCTCCATCGTCGTCCCGGGACGGGGCCCGGCCCATGCGGGCCGACCCTGAGCCGACCCTGAGCGATCCCCCATTGTGCTCGGGGAGGCTTCTGGCAAGGTGCGGTGCTGGGTCAGGATAGGGACGTGAGCACTGCAGCGACGATCATGACACCGCCCGAGGTGCGCCGGATGTACCGGCCGCAGTCGGGCCGGGTGCTCGTCGGTGTGTGCGCGGGCCTCGCCGTTCACCTGAACGTGCCGCTGGCGTGGGTTCGGGGCGGCTTCGTGTTGGCCACCCTGTTCGGCGGCTTCGGCGTACCCGCCTATCTCATGCTGTGGATCTTCACTCCGGCCGGCTATCTCGTGGACCCGCGCACCGGGGTGGTGCAGGAGGCGGACGCGGGGGAGTCGCTCGGGGAGCGAATCGGCCGGATCGACCCGGCCTGGCGGGTGCTGCTCGCGGGAGCCGCGATGCTGGCCCTCGGCGGTCCGCTGCTGGTCGGCGTGTTCGGTGCCGATCTGCCGGTGACCACCGTTCTTGCCGTCCTGGCTGTCGTCGCCGGCGCCGTGATCGCCTGGTCGCATCTCGACGCGGAGGAGCGCCGGCATTGGCTGGGGGTCCGTTCGGGGCGGGACCGCAGCAGCCTCGTCCGGATCGTCGCCGGGGCCGCGCTCGCCGTCTCCGGCTCGATCGTGCTGGCCACCCGCGGGTCGGGCCCGACCATCCTGTGGGACGTCCTCATCGCCACCGTGGCGGTGTTGTGCGGGTTGGGGCTCGTGTTGGCGCCGTGGGGGATCCGGTTCTGGAAGCGGCTGCAGGAGGAGCAGGCCAGCCGCATCCGCGAGACCGAGCGCGCCGACATCGCCGCCCACCTGCACGACTCGGTGCTGCAGACGCTGGCGCTGATCCAACGCACCGACGATCCCACCCGCATCGCGCAGCTGGCCCGGGCTCAGGAGCGCGAGCTGCGGACCTGGCTGTACGGCGGGGGCAAGGCCGCGACCGACTCCCTGGCCACGGCGGCCACCGACGCTGCGGCCGAGGTCGAGGAGCTGCACGGCGTCCCGATCGACCTCGTCGTCACGGGCGACCGGCCCCTCGACGAGGGTGCCGAGGCGCTGGTGCGCGCGCTGCGGGAGGCGTTGCTCAACGCGGTGCGGCACGGGTCGCCGCCGGTCACGGCGTACGTCGAGGCGGGCCGAGATCGCGTGGAGGCCTTCGTCCGGGACCACGGCGCGGGCTTCGACCTCTCCGACATCCCCGAGGACCGCCTGGGCGTGCGCGAGTCCATCCTCGGGCGCATGGAACGGCACGGGGGCACGGCCAAGATCCGCCGTCTCGAGGGCGGCACCGAGGTGGAGCTGTGCCTGCCGGTGCCTGCCCCCGACTCCGAACCGCGCCCAGCCAGCAACGGCGCCGCGGCCCCGCAACCCCCGGAACCGTCATCCCCGCCGCCGGGGTCATCCCCGCCGCCGGGGTCATCCCCGGCATCGTCATCCCCGGCGGAGCAACCCGCCAGCCAGGTCGAGGAGGCCACCGCATGAACAGCGCACCGATTCGCCTGGTTCTCGTGGACGACCACCGGATGTTCCGTACCGGCGTCAAATCCGAACTGGCCGAGGTCGGCAGTGGCCCTTCCGGCGCGGGGGCCCGACTGGAGGTCGTCGGGGAGGGTGCCGATGTCGAGCAGGCCGCTGCGGTCATCACCGAGCAGCGGCCCGATGTCGTCCTGCTCGACGTGCACCTGCCCGGCGGCAACGGCCACGGCGGCGCCGACGTGATCGCCGCCTGTCGCGAGGTGACCACGCCCACCGGCGGGCCCGTGCGCTTCCTGGCGTTGTCGGTCTCGGATGCCGCCGAGGATGTGATCTCGGTGATCCGGGCGGGCGCGCGGGGCTATGTCACCAAGACCATCTCGCCCACCGACCTGGTCACGGCCGTGCGGCGGGTGGCCGACGGGGACGCCGTGTTCTCGCCGCGGCTGGCCGGTTTCGTGCTCGACGCGTTCGGCGCCGCGGCCGGCGAGGTCGCCGAGGTCGACGAGGAACTCGACCGGCTCTCCGCCCGAGAGCGCGAGGTGATGCGGCTGATTGCGCGGGGCTACCAATACAAGGAGGTGGCCAAGGAGCTGTTCATCTCCGTCAAGACGGTGGAGACGCACGTGTCCAGCGTGCTGCGCAAGCTTCAGCTGTCGAGCCGGCACGAGCTGACGGCCTGGGCGATGCACCGCCACCTGCTGTGATCGGCGATCCGGCGGGCGCCGGCGGATTCTCCGGGAGGCCGACCGCCTGATCGCCCGCCGAGAGGCGGGCCAGCGTCCCGATTAGGGTGGGCTGCATGGTCCAGGCATTCCAGATCCTCGGCATCGTCCACATCGGCGTCGCGGCCCTCATCGTCGCCGGCTATGTGCTCACGCTCTCGTCGAGTCGGATGCACCCGCTGATGACGTGGTCCGCGCGGGCTCAACTGCTGCTTGGTCTGGCCCTGGTCGGGCTGGCCGAGGGCGGCGACGTGATGACCCTCAACCACACCTGGGTGGCGCTGAAGCTGATCGTCGCGGTTGCTGTGGTGGCGTGTTGCGAGATCGCGAACGCCCGCGCCCGCAAGGGCACCCCGGCGCCGATGTTCGCGCACGTCGCCCTGACGCTCACGCTGGTCAACATCCTGCTCGCCTACTCGCCGCTGCACTGAGCCTCGCGGCCGGCGCGGCCCGCCTCATCGGGCCGCCAGCCACCTGCGGCGTACCTCAGCCCAGCTCGGACCCAGTAGCGACGCTTGCCGTCGACGACGTTCTCCAGCCGGCCGCTGTTGCGTTCGATCGTGGCCGCCGACGCGGCGTTGTCGTCGTCGCAGGTCACCAGCGCGCGGTCGATCCCCAGGTCGCGGGCCCGCGTCAAACCCTGGCGCAGCGCCTCCGTCGGCACGCCGCGGCGGCGTGCCGAGGGCCGCACGGAGTAGCCGATGTGGCCGCCCTCGCGAAGCAGCCAGTCGTTGAGTTCGTGGCGCAGGGACAGCGACCCGAGGAAGTCGTCGCCGCGGACGATCCACAGCTTGCTGTCGGGCACGAACCCCAGGGGCGTGACGATGTCCCGGTCGGTGCGGGCCCGCATGGCCGCGCAGAACGCGGCGAACCGCTGCGGGTCGATCAGTTGGGCGGGCCGGAAGATCTCGCCGCGTACCTGGTCGTCGGGCATGTCGTCGGGGGCCAGGCCGGAGCCGTGCTGGTAGTCGCCCGCCGCAGCGAACTCGGCCGCCGCTTCCAGCCACGAGGAGTGATAGCCCACATCGGGGTCGACGAGCTCGATCACGGGGCCCTCCTGTTCGCTCCGACGACCATCGACGGTCACCAGAGCATCTCACCTGCTCATTTCCCCAGGTCGGGGATCGACGCCCGGCATCGATGGTCGTTGCTGGTCACGGACGCGGGCAGGGAACGGCCCGTGGGCTCCCGCCGGCGACGACGATCCGAAGGGGTACGTCGCGTGGCGGGACGCGCGCTGGACGAGGCGCGCCCCCACGGGCCGCGGTGGTCGCGGTGGATTGCCCACGGCCACCCGTCCGGTGCTGGTGCACGAACGAATGGCGCCTAAGCGGCGACCACCTCACGCGTCCGATAGTCAGTCACTATGCGGATCACCTCCTTTCCCGTGTCCGCAGACCGTACGTCGGAGGTGCGTCGCCTGGCAACGGTTTTAGGACGAGCTTCATCCCTTCGGAGGCCGGCAGGCTGGGCTCGAACCCGAAGGAACGGTAGAGGTGGCGGCCCGGCTCGTCGGCCATGAGGCACACGTAGGCCCCGGGCGGGGCGTTGTCGCGGATCCGGGTCAGGAGCGCGTCGAGGACCGCCGCGCCCAGCCCGCGGCGCTGGTGGGCCGGGTCGACCGCCATGTCGATGATGTGGAAGTACCAACCGCCGTCGCCCAAGACTCGGCCCATCGCGACGGGGATGCCTGCGTCGTCGACGATGTGCAGCGCCCACCACGCCCCGTGCAGCCCGGCGGCCGCCTGCTCTGGCGTTCGCGCGCCCAAGCCGGCGAGGTCGCGCAGCCGGTTGTAGTGCTCCGCGTCTGGTGGCCCGTCGATCACCTGGTATCCCTCGGGGAGCGAGTCGGCCACCCTGGGAGGGTACGTCACCCCGCGCGGGAGGTTGGCGTCGTCCCGGCGTTGGTCGGGACCTCGCGCAGGGCGTTGGTGCCGCAATGCACGTCGCCGCCAAACTGGTGCAGCGTGAACCAGGTGTCGATCGAGTGCACCTTGAGGCCGGCACCGGAGAGGACCTTGTTCACCTCCGCCGCGAAGGCGTCCTTGCCGTCGATCACCGGACCGAACGTCGTGGGCGCCAGGTAGTCGGTGCCATGCAACACCCCGTTGATGGCGTTCGGCAGCAGGAACGCTGTCTTGAAGACGGCCTCGGCAGGCGCCGCCGGGACAGCCGGGAGGCCGGCTGCGTTGCCGGGCGCAGCGCTACCGCCCCGGCTGAGGAAGGGCATGTCGGCGCCGTCGCCCTCGATCGGCCCGGCCCCCTCCATGGTGGGGTTCTTGTGGACCAGCACGGGCACCTTGACGATCTCGTCCTGCGCCAACCCGCCCACGCGCTGGGAGAGCGCCGCCACCGCGGCATCGATGGCGCTCTGCGCGACCTTGGTCCGGGTCTGCACCTCCGGGTCGGCCAGGACTGCGTCGATGCTGCGCGGAGTGGGGGCGGCGAACGGACCGACGCGCTCGCGACTGAACACGTTGACGCCGCCCTTGCCCTGCTCCTTGAGGCGCTGCAGCACGGCCAGGCCGTCGGTGGGCGAGGCGACCAGGAGCTTCCAGCCCCGCTTGCTGCTGGCCGGTGCCAGGCCGAGGATCTCATCGACGTGGCTCACGGCACTCCACGACGTGTCCACATACAGCGGATCGATGCCTTGGGCCTTGAGCAGCCCCGTGTAGCGGGCGGACAGCAACTCGGGCTTGGCGGGGTCGCGTCCGATGACCACGACGTTCTTGCCGTCCGGTCCCGGGAAGGACTCGATGTTGCCGGTGCCGTTGTACGTCGAGGCGTCCTCGGTCTGGAAGGGCCGCAGCACCGCCACACCCGGTCCCATCTGCCGGAACCACTGCTCCATCCCCGCGGCGTTGCGGTCGGCCAGCAGGAGCACACTCACGGAGTGGACGGCCTCACCACGGCGTACGGCGGCGTACATCGGCTCGAAGTGATCCTGGGCCCAACTATCCGCCACGGTGGGTGCGGTCAGGTTGGTGTAAGGGACATTCACGCTGGCGGCTGCCGCGGTCAGATCGCGGACCGCGTCCTGGTGGAGCTGGCCAGATCCATTGACCAGAGTTTGCGGACCTTGTCGAGCTGAGAGTGCGTCAGCAGCGGGGCCACCTGCATCGCGTGGCTGGCGGTCAAGGCCGCCTGTCCGGGCGGTGTGGCCGTGGCGGTGAGGTCCAGCTTCCCGTCCCAGGTGGCGCTGCGGATGGTGCGGGCCTCCACGGCCAGCTCGACGCCGGTCTTGAGCTGGGCGCCGGTCACGGGCAGCGCACCGGTGACGGCGCGCCAGGTCGATCCCTCTTTCACGAACAGCCGGGCCGTCCCGGTGGGCGCCTTGAGCTGCACGCTGCCGGTGGCCTCGTCGGCCAGGCCCGGGTGTTGCACGCGCACCTTGGCCAGATCCGCCTCGTCGTCGGCCCCGTTGACGGTTTCATCGGCGGCGTCGGCCCACGCGGCGTACGCCTTCTCGGCCACGGTCGGCACCGAGACCGGGCAGCTGCGATCGTCGTCGTCGAGGTTGGGCAAGACCACGGATTCCCCGGTCAGCGTCAGGGTCGGAGCGGTGGTGGTGGTGCTTGTCGGATTCGCGGGGGTTTGTCCCGCGCAGCCGCTCACCGCTGCGAGGGTGAATGCCGAAGCCAGGGCCACAGAGACTCGCGTGTGCATGGCCTCATTGTGAGCGATGCCGGCACACGCGAGAAATACACGCCCTGCCTGATGGGGCTGCACGCCCACGGAGGCTCATCCCCGCGTGTGCGGGGAATGCGCTGGGCGGGCGACCCGGGCTCTCTGCGCCAGGGGATCATCCCCGCGTGTGCGGGGAATGCCTGGCCGGCGAGGATGTGCCGATCACGGTCGAGGGATCATCCCCGCGTGTGCGGGGAATGCAACCGCGGCGACTACGGCATCATCGATGAACTCGGATCATCCCCGCGTGTGCGGGGAATGCCTGCTGTCCAAGGCTCCGAACTTGAAGCTCGAGGGATCATCCCCGCGTGTGCGGGGAATGCGCGCATCAGGCCACGTCCGCTCGAGAGTGGTCGGGATCATCCCCAGGGGCAGTTCATTCTGGGGTTGTCGGCGTGGCGGCGTGACGACACGCCGGTGTGGGTGTAAGGGCAGGCATGACGGTCGCGGGATCGTAGTGAGTGTCAACGTCACCCGAGCCCATGGAGGTCGT